>Ga0302299_10003116_pt1 | contig 10108 bp, 8 predicted proteins | sample III_Fen_N3_4_FD_198795 | JGI IMG/M metagenome (GOLD analysis project Ga0302299, IMG submission 198795) | Peat permafrost microbial communities from Stordalen Mire near Abisko, Sweden - III_Fen_N3_4 | ecosystem: Environmental > Terrestrial > Soil > Wetlands > Permafrost | place: Sweden: Abisko...
GGCCGCGCGGGACGAGCGGAGGTCGCGCATGCCCGGGTAGTGCAGCTCCGAGCAGTGGGCCAGGCCCGTGATCCAGATCGGGTTGTCGCTGAGCTCTCTCGCCTTGTCGCCCCGGGCGATCACCACCGCGCAGGCGCCATCGGTGATCGGCGGCAGGTCGTGCGGCCGCAGCGGAGCGCTGATGTACTCGGCGGCCAGCAGCTCGTCGACGTCGAAGTCACCGCTGACCTGGGCCAGCGGGTTGGCCCTGGCATCACGGCGGGTGCGGGCCGCGACCTCGGCCATCTGGCGCTCGGTCACCGTGCCGCTGTCGATGAGCGCCCGGGCCTGCAGCGAGGCCAGGCTCACGTGATCGGCACCGAGCGGGGCCAGGTAGAAGGGGTCCATCTCCATCGGGTAGATCAGCGCCGGGTCGGCGGTCGACGAGCGACCCGAGCCCATGGCCACGGCCACGTCGATGTCGCCCAGCAGCAGCCGGACGTACGCCTCGTAGAGGGCCCATGCGCCGTCCATCTCTACATGCGAGTCACGCTTGGGGGGCCAGGCGCCGATGGCATCGGTGTTCGAGACGAACGAGAACGCCTGGCCGGCCACGTAGTCGCAGCTGCCGGCGCAGGTGAAGTCCACCTCGTCGCGGGTGATGCCGGCGTGCTCGACCGCCCCGGTGATGACCTCGAGCAGCATCTGCGTCTCGGTCTTGGCCGTCCGGCGTTCGAGCGGCGAGATGTCCCACCCGATGATGGCGATGTCGTCGGTTCCGTTGCGGGCCATCAGTTGATCCTGTTCACGAGATCGGGGTCGTCGACGTCGGGTTCACCGGTGGGCATCCAGCCGATGAGGCTCTCGCCTCCGGCGGCCCGTTCCGCCTCCGAGGCCCACACCGCGGACACCCGAAGGCCGATGCGCACCTGGTCGTTGGGGACCTCGATGAGGGGCTGGTAGGGCATCACCACATCGGTGCCGTCGAGCAGCACGTGCACCCGGGCGAACGGATCGGTCTCGGTCTGACCGGGATACTGGATCGGCGTGATGACCGTGTAGTTGGTGAGCACGCCGGACTGCGGCAGGTCGACCTCGTGGTCTTCGGTGAGCTCGACCGAGTCGACCGGGCACGACCCCTTGCCGCCGATGTAGACCCGCCCGCAGATCGGGCAGGCGAGGCCGAGGAAGCGACCTTCGGTGGTGGCCTGTTCGGCCCGGATGGCGTTGCGGGGAACAGGGGTCACGTAGGTGATCGACGCGTCGTAGTCCATCATCGTGACCGGCTCCTCGGGAGCGCCGCCGACCACCGTGACCGGCTCGTCACCGGGGACGAACGCCTCGATGTCGGTGATGTGGCCCGTGCGGGTCGCGCGCCAGCGGGGCGCCACTCGCATGCCGGTCGACATGGCGTCGATCGATCCGGCGTCGACGACGTGCACGAGCGCGGTGTCGGCGCCATCGAGGCGGATCAGGGCGAAGGCGAAGGGCAGGTCGAGCGGGTGCTGCACCGTCGGCCGGCTGACCCAGGTCCAGGACTCGACGGTGCCGGCGGGGCCGACGTCGACGAAGTCGTGCGCCAGCTCCGCAGCGGTCTCGGGATCCCACTCGAGCGGCGGGCACAGGACCCGGTCGCCGCTGCGGATGCCGATGATCCGCTGGTTGGCGAGGGCCGTCATGAACGCCCCGATCACCGGTCCCAGCGATCGCTTGTACGGGAACTTGATCGTGGATTCCACCGAAGTGGTCACGTCAGCCAACTGCTTCCCCCTGGTACGTGTCGAGCATGTGGAGCGTTCTGGTCGCTGCCGGTCGGCAGACTAGAACAGGGATCTGATTCCTTGTAAATTCGCAAACGTCGAGATCAGCAGCGGGTTGAAGATGTCGGCCCGCTCCCACTGCAGGAAGTGGCCCGACCCCGGGACCACCAGCGGACCGATCCGGTTCGTGTAGGCCACCTCGCAGAACGGCACGAAGTCCTCGTCGACCACGTGATCGTCGGGCCCGTAGAGCAGCAGCGTCGGCACGTCGATCGTGCCGTCGGTCATCGGGGCCACCGCCATCGCCCGGCCGTACATCAGCTGGTACACCGCCCAGCCCGCCCGCAGCCGTGCCTCCTCCGCGAAGGGCTCGGTCATGAAGTCGACGTCGTCAGGCGTGAACGTGCCGGGCGAGGCCCACAGTCGACTCGTGTACATGGCGGCCACCCACTGCCGGCGGGCCGCGTCGGAGCCGAGCATGGCGGCCAGCTCGTCCGGTCGGGCACCCTGCAGCTCGCGGTAGTCGGCGGTCGGCCCGTCGCTGAACCCGCTGAAGGTCCCGAAGTCCAGCCCGGCCTCGGCATAGGCGTCCATGGCCCACGGCGGCACGGTGTTGAAGATGCAGAGCCGCTCGACGAAGCCAGGGAACCGGTGGACCATGTCGGTGACGACGACGCCGCCCACGTCGCTCGCCGCCACCGCGCAGGTCTCGTGGCCGAGGACGTCGCGCACCAGCGTGTGCAGGTCGATCGCGTAGGTGGCGATGTCGTGGACGTCGTCGGCCGGGATGTCGCTGTCGCCCACCCCCCGCAGATCGACGGCGATGACCTCGAAGCCGGCCGCCGCCAGCGGCGCGATGTTGCGCCACCAGATCCGCTTGGTCTCCGGATACCCGTGGATCAGCAGCAGTGGCGCACCGCCGATCCCTTCGTGCACGTACGCGAGGGAGAGGTCGTCGGCGACGGGTGACCGATGGATCTCGAAGGCGTCCGCGGCAGGCGTCAGGGGCTGGGCCGGCCGATGCCGGTGGTCGTAGCGCACGATGGGTCAGGGACGATCGAGGCTCAGCGGGCCCCGCGGAGCAGGACGCCCGGGCGAGCGCCGGTGTCCTCGCCATCAGCGAACGTGACGGCTCCCGACTTGATGGTGGCCACGTAGCCCGACGCCCCCTGGAGCAGGCGCCTGCCGCCGGCAGGGAGATCGGCGACCACGTAGGGGCTGCCCAGCTGCAGGTTCTCGTAGTCGATGATGTTGAGGTCACCGAGCATGCCGGGCTCGATCGTGCCGCGGTCGCCGAGGCCGTAGAGGCGGGCGGTGTCCTGGGTCTGCTTCTTCACGACCCATTCGAGCGGCAACGTGTCACCACGGTCGCGGTCGCGGGTCCAATGGGTGAGCATGAACGTCGGCAGCGAGGCGTCACAGATCACGCCGCAGTGCGCACCGCCATCGGCCAGGCCGCTGGCCGCGCGGGGGTGCAGCAGCATCTCGCGGACCGGCTCCAGGCTGCCGTCGGCGTAGTTGAGGATCGGCACGTAGAGCAGGCCGCGTCCCTCGTCGGCCAGCATCGCGTCGTAGGCCACCTCGAGCGGCGAGCGCCCCGAGGCCTCCGCCATGCCGGCCAGGGAGCGGTCGCGGCCCGGCTCGTAGTCGGGCGGATCGCCGAGCAGGAACGTGCGGTCGTACGCACCGGCCAGGCTCCTGGCGGTGTTCTCGTCGGGCTCCCAGCCGAGGATGGCCTCGCGCACGGCCGGGTCGCGAAGGGCCTCCGCCATGTCCTCGTCGGACAGGTCCCGGGCCTTGAGCTCCCGATAGGCGGGGAAGGCGTCGAACAGCGAGTAGGTCGTGTGGTGACCCGACAGCAGACCCGTGGCCCGACCGGCGATCTGGGGCCAGATGTCGGCTCCTTCATCGGCGGCCTCGAGCGAGGCATCCATCAGCTCGCGCCACAGATCGGGAGCGGAGTCGACCTGGATCAGGGCGAAGGTCACGGGCCGACCGATCTTGGCCGACAGCCGACGCATCCAGTCGACCTCCTTGATCGGGTTGACGATGTCCTCGCCCGCGGCCCCCATGGGGGCCAGCTCGAACACGCCGGTGCCGAGGTCGCCGAGTGCGGCACCGATGCCGAAGAGCTCGTCCTCGGCGGCGAAGGTGCCGGGCACCGGCTCGCCGTCGATCGCGGTGTGGGCGATCGTGCGCGAGGTCGAGAAGCCGAGGGCCCCGGCCTCGATCGCCGCGCCCACGATGGTGCGCATCTGGTCGATGTCTTCAGGCGTGGCCGGCTCGTTGCGGGCCCCGCGGTCGCCCATCACGTAGGAACGCACCGCGCCGTGGGCGATCTGGGTGCCGATGTCCATGGTCCAGCGCCGGGGCTCGAGGGCGTCGAGGTACTCGGGGAACGTCTCCCAGTCCCAGGCGATGCCCTCGGCCAGCGCGGTGCCGGGGATGTCCTCGACGCCCTCCATCAGGCCGATCAGCCACTCGCGACGGTCGGGCGTGACGGGGGCGAACCCGACGCCGCAGTTGCCCATGACCAGCGTGGTGACCCCGTGCCAGGCGCTCGGCGCCAGCACCTCGTCCCAGGTGACCTGGCCGTCGTAGTGCGTGTGGATGTCGACCCAGCCGGGGGTCACCAGCAGGCCGGTGGCGTCGATCTCGGGCGTGCCTGCGGCCACCGAGGCATCGATGTCAGCGCCTACCGCGGCCACGCGGCCGTCGACGATGGCGATGTCACCGACGAACGCCGGGCTGCCGGTGCCGTCGACGATGGTGCCGTTTCGGACTACGAGGTCTGCCATGCCGTGCTCCCCTGACCACGCCATCCCCCTGACGGCGCTGGCTCATGGTCGCACCGCCGCGGCCCGAACGACCACCCTTTGCAATGTGCAAAGGGGTCCGGCCTCGACTGCCCCGGAGCGCCGGGACCGGGGCGCTCGCGTCGGGCAGGCAGGTCGGCTCCTCTGCTATCAACTGACCGCGGTGGCCCAGCACGTTCCGTCGAGACCGTGAGGCGAGGAATCGTGGCTCCTAGGTCCTTCAAGCTGGTGGCGGGGTGGCTCCCTCCGGACTTCGACGCCTCCGGCGGCGGACACATCCTCGACACCGGATCTGAGATCAAGCCCGACGGCAGCGGTGGTCCCTCCCCGACGATCGTCACCATGACTCTCAGCCCTCAAGGCACCCAGGCGATGCCGAACCGACAGCTGAAGGTCCTTCTGACGCTTCGATTCTGGGGCCCGGACGTACCCAACCAGCGCCTCGATCTGACCGCAACCGATGGGGCCAGCCGCCTGTCTGTGCCAGACCCACGCTACGGCTTCGAGGAGCGGACCCTTGGGGATCGGACCGTCATCCTGCGCGAGGCAGAAGACCGATGGGCGGCCTGGAATGAGGACGACGTGCACTGCAGCGTCCACAGCAAGGGCGTGTCGAGAACCGATCTCCACCGGTTCATCGCCGAACTTGTCCGAGTCGAGCCCGTCGAGGAGCCACAAGCCTGAGTTGCGGTCAACCGTCCGATAGCGCCGGCTACATGACGCCCCGTGTTGGCAGATGAAGTCCAGGCCCGGTTCGCGAGAACCCGTCGACCCCAGCTCGACATGTGTGTCGTGCCGCCTCAGGTGCGCTCTGTCGATTCGCTTCGGCTGCTTAGACCGCTCGAACCTCGGCGAGCCGGTTGATTGCGAACTGGTCGGTCCCGCTGGGGTCCCAGCAGGCGGCGGCTTCCCATGCGGCTGACGCCTGAGCGGCAATGTCGTACGCGTCATCGTCGAGACCGGCTGCGTTGTGGGGCAGCACCAGGTCGAGGTCGGAGACGTCGACGTGCGACTCGTCCCAGTCGATCAGTGCGACTCGATCCGCGGTCATGCGGATGTTGCCCGGGTTGGGGTCGCCGTGGACGACGCACCGCTCTCGTGCGGTGAGCCGCGCCCACGCTGCTCGGCATCGAACGACACCCTCCGGCGGCATCGCGCTGAGGTCCACCTTCGTCCCGGTCTCAGCGTGCAGGAGGTCGGTCGACGACCGCCAGCCCGGGCGCTGCGGCCAGCCCTGCGTCAATCGGTGCAGCTGGCGGAGCGTGTCGGCGACGCGACACCAGTCGGCCTCCGTCTCGGGCGGTCCACCCTCCAGGTACGTCATCACCACGAGCCCGTCGGCGAAGTCTCGCCCCGCCGCGGTCGGGATCGGCACCGGCACTGCCATCCCTTCACCGTCGAGGTATCGCAGCAGCTCGGTCTCCCACGCGAGATCAGCGTCGCTGCGCCGGCCAAGACGACCGATCGCGGACTGCCCGTTGACGCGCACGGTCCAAACCTCGTTCGCGACACCGGTCTCGAACTGTTCGATGCGAGCGACGTCGTCACCCCACTGATCAAGTGCCTCCCATCCCACGGGCCACATCCTCGCGGAGGGCGAAGAAGCGCTCGACGCAATTTCGGCCAGTGTTCAAGGCGTTCCAACGCCCCCGAAGCTGCTCGCGACCAGGGCGACGCGCTCATCGCACCGCCACGCCACCGGTGGCGGCGGTGACCCGATCGGCGGCGAGGCGGACCGCCACCCCGATCTCGGTGACGTCGCTCGAGGTGAGGGGCTCGGGGAAGGTGACCAGGTTCAAGCTGAGCACCACCCGTCCGTCGGCGTCGAAGACCGGTGCGGCGATCCCGGTGACGGCGAGCGGCCGGACGTCGTCGAGATCGGTCACGACGAAGTCGGGGTCGCCGGCGCCGGCCAGCAGCCGGTGGAGCTCTCCGTCACGCCGGGGCGAGGCCCGGTCGACCATCACCTTGGCCAGTGCCGCCTGACGGGTCTCCGGCGGGGCCGTCTCGACGACGAACCCGAGCTGGCCGATGGCCCGACGCTGCGCCCGGTAGTGGGCCGCGATCTCGGCGTCGGTGTTCGTGGCGAGGGTCAACCAGTCGGCGAACCTGGCCTCATCGGCCCACGCCACGAACACCATCCCGAGCGGCGGCGTGAGCGGCACGGTCTCGCCGAGTCGCACCGCCGGCGGCGACTGGATCGCCGGCCACGTGTAGTGCACCAGGCGGGCGTGTTCGTCGTCGGCCTCGAACGCGAAGCAGGCCAGGTCGAACCGCGACGACAACGCCGCCATCTCCTCCCGGGCCACCGCGAGGACCGGGTACCGCTCGGCCGCGAGCTGTCCCGGGCGGGCCAGGGCCGGGCCGAGGTGATAGCGGCGGTCGGGCTCCCGCAGCAGGAAGCCGGCCGCGGTGAGCGCGGCCAGCATGTGCACGCACGACGCCTGGTTCACTGCCAGCGCCGTGGCGATCTCGGTCATGGTGGCCCCGTGCTCGGTGGAGCTGAGCAGCTCGATGACCGCCACCACCCGATCGGTCTGCGGTGATGGCCGGGGCATGCGGCTCAGTCTTCCAGCAACGGGTCTCCCAGCCCATGGCTGCCAGCAGGACGAACTGCCTACGAGCGGGACGACCGACCGGTGAGCTCGTCGACCGCGGCGACGAGAGCTTCGCTCTGCCACGGCTCCTGCAGCACCACGGTGCCGTCGTACGCCAGATCGTCGGCCTCGAGATGCGCCCTCGCCGACACGACCACTGGGGTGTCCGGATAGGCGGCCCGGGTGGCGTGCACCAGATCGCCCACGCCGTCGGCGCCGGGCCGGAGATGGTTGATGATCACGTCGGCCCCGGCCTGCAGCTCGCAGTGCCCGGTGGCGGCGAGGGCGCAGGTTGCCTCGGCCGACGGACCGACGCACGCGGCGACCTCGTAGCCGGCATCGCCGAGCAGACGCTCCATCGCCCAGATCATGCTGCTGTCCTCGCACTCGATCAGGACACGCGGCGCCCGCTCGGGTCCGCTCCACTGCTCGTCCGGCAGGGCTGTCGGCTGCCTCTTGATCTTCCACCAACCGCCGGGCGTTGCATCGCTGCGAGAACCAGAACCGAGCATGTGGCACCTCCGTCGTAGAACGCGATTACATCTCGCGCTCCATCGATCGGGCAGGGCCCAAGGTCCCGAATCCCCGAGTCGTGCTAGGCAGGGCCGATGTCCTCCGCCGACGCACCTGCTCTGCCCGGATCGCCGATCCGGGTTGCCGTGTGGGGCACTGGCAGCGTCGGCGCGATCGCGGTCCAGATCGTCGCCGACCGGTCCGACCTCGAACTGGTCGCCGTTCGCGTGCACGACCCGACCAAGGCCGGGCGCGACGCCGGCGATCTGGTCGGCATCGACGCGCTCGGCTTGCTCGCGTCCGACGACGGCGCCGACCTGCTGTCCGCCAACCCCGAGTGCGTTTGCTACGCAGCGATCGGCGCCGGTCGAGACGACGAGGTGGTTGCCGACATCGCCGCGCTGCTCGAGGTCGGCATCGACGTCGTCACGGTCTCGCTGCCCGGCCTGGTGCACCCACCGGCGTTCGACCCCCGCCTCCGCGACCGGCTGGCCGACGCGGCCCGAGCAGGAGGGGCCACGCTCTACGCCTCGGGCATCGAGCCGGGGTTCGCGGCCGACCAGCTGCCCCTGACGCTGCTCACCATGAGCCATGCCGTCCGCTCCGTCCGCACCCAGGAGATCTTCCGGTACGACACCTACCCGAACACGTTCACCATCACCGAGGTCTTCGGGTTCGGTCGCCCGGTGGACCAGAGCTGCCTGATGGAGCTCCCCGGGGTCCAGTCGATGACGTGGGGCCCACCGGTGCGAATGGTCGCCGACGCGCTCGGATGGACGATCGAGCGAATCGACGAACGCTACGAGAAGGCCGTCACCGATCGCGACCTCGACACGGCATCAGGTCCGATCGCGGCCGGCACCGTCGGGGGCGTGCGCTTCGAGACGGTGGCGGTCGTCGACGGCCGTGATGCCATCGTGATCGAGCACGTCAACCGCATGGCCGACGACATCGCCCCGCACTGGCCGACCGCCGATCGCGACGGCACCTACCGGGTGCAGATCGACGGAATCCCCTCGATGGACTGCACGCTCACGCTCGGCGACGACGAGACCGCCTCGCACGACGGCATGGTGGCCACGACGATGCGCATCGTGAACGCCATCCCCGCCGTCCGCCGTGCTCCCTCCGGCCTGGTGAGCTCACTCGACCTCCCGTTGACCCTGCCGGTGGACCCGCCGTGCGGCTGAGGCGATCGGCTCGGCGCCGACTGGGTGGGGTCGGGGCGGAGGTCCACCGGTGGGGCCGAAGGTACCGATCCGCCACGAGCGATGACTGGAACCCAGTTACAGTGCGCTGACCGCACGAGCGCCGGGGGGCCAGCGATGTCGGACACGACGACCGCACCAGACGTCGAGATGGATGCTGCCGGGAGGCGGGTGCACCTGCGCACCTGCCCGTTGTGCGAGGCCATGTGCGGGCTCGAGGTGCACGTCCGCGGCCAGCAGGTCGAGTTGATCCGAGCCGATCAGCGCGACGTCTGGTCCAAGGGGCACCTCTGCCCGAAGGGCACGACCCTCGGTCAGCTCCACCACGATCCCGACCGCCTGCGAGCGCCGATGATCCGGGACGACGACGGCTCGTTCCGCGAGGTCACGTGGGAGGAGGCCTTCGACCGATGCACCGAGCTGCTCGCCCCGGTGATCGCCGAGCACGGCATCGGGGCGGTCACCGCGTTCGTGGGCAACCCGCTCGCCCATGCCCTGAGCCTCAGTCGATACATCGGCATCCTGATCGGCATGTCCGGGATCCCGATGATCTACTCGCCCGGCACGGTCGACCAGTGGCCGAAGAACGTCAGCTCGCACCTCATGTACGGCTCGATGTGGTCGATCCCCGTGCCCGACGTGCACCGCACCGACCTCATCGTCGTCATGGGAGCGAACCCCCAGGCCTCGCAGGGATCGCTGCTCGCCTGCCCCGACCTGATGGGCGAGCTGGCGGCCATCCAGGACCGCGGCGGCGAGGTGATCGTCGTCGATCCGCGCCGCACCGGCACCGCCGACATGTCCAGCGAGTGGCTCCCCATCACCCCGGGGACCGACGCGGCGCTCCTGTTGGCCGTCGTCCACGTGCTGTTCGCCGAGGACCTGGTCGACCTGGGCGATGCCGCCAAGCTGATCGACGGCGTCGACGAGCTCCGCGCCCTGGTGCGGGACTGGACGCCTGAGCGGGTCACCGCCGTGACCGACATCCCCACCGAGCGCATCCGCCGCCTGGCCCGACAGCTGGCCGAGGTCGATCGGGCCGTCGTCTACGGGCGCATCGGCCTGTGCAACCAGGAGTTCGGCACCTTGGCCAGCTGGCTGGTCGACGTCGTCAACATCCTCACCCGCCACTTCGACGTGCCCGGCGGCCTGATGTTCCCCCGGGCCGCGGCGTGGCCGCTCACCCTGTTGCCCATGCCCGACCTCGAGGGCGGCGTACCCAACTTCGGTCGTTG
>Ga0302299_10003117_pt1 | contig 10106 bp, 7 predicted proteins | sample III_Fen_N3_4_FD_198795 | JGI IMG/M metagenome (GOLD analysis project Ga0302299, IMG submission 198795) | Peat permafrost microbial communities from Stordalen Mire near Abisko, Sweden - III_Fen_N3_4 | ecosystem: Environmental > Terrestrial > Soil > Wetlands > Permafrost | place: Sweden: Abisko...
CTCTCGGCATGGCTCGCCGCGATGGCGGCGGCGCCGAAAGTGTCCGCGGACCCGGCGGCGCGTGTGAAAGCGGACGCACTGGGCAACCCGACGGGCAACCTGAAGGTGCCGACCGTGACGATGCACACCGAGTTCGACGACACCGTGCCGGTCTTCGAGGAAACCGTATTCGCTGACCGCGTCAAGGCCAGCAAGGACCGCAAGTCGGACGCCTACCAGCTCTACACGGCGCCCCCGGCGCACTACACCGCGGCACCGTACGGCGCTGGGCACTGCAACTTCACGACCGCGGAGCTCACCGGCTCGGTCAAGGTGCTCGACCAGTGGGTGCGGACAGGTGCCTCGCCCTGGAGCCAGCAGACCATCGCCGACTTCGGGAGCCCGACCGGTCTCGACCTCGCCTACAGCCCGCCGCCCTGGCCGGGGAGCTCGACGTCCTGAAGGGGCGCGGCGTCGTCGACCTGCCGCAGGGTGGTGACCAGCAGGCCGCAAGCAGCGAGCGCCGTGATGCCCGCGGCGATGCTGACCATGCGTCCGACCGTCGGGTTCGGCAGGAAGAGCAGGACCAGCGCCTCGACGATCGCGGCGCCGACCAGCAGCGCCCCGTCGCGTTCTCGGCCCCGGGCCACACCGGCCATGACCAGGTACTGCGCAGCTGCCAAGGCCGTGCCCAGCGCGGCGAACAGAGGGAGCAACGGGACGACAGGTGCGTACTCCGGCCGGAGCATGGTCGTGACCGACTGCTCTGGCAGGACGAACGCGATGCCGGTTCCGACCAGGCCGAGTCCCACGACCACCCCGAAGCCGGACAGCAGCGTGCGACGTCGGTGGGCGGCCGATGCGTGCGAGGCCAGCTCGGCGTACGCCGCGACACCGGCGAACTGGAGCAGCCAGAAGACCGCGCGGGCCCCGAGGGAGCCCAGCGCGTACAGGTCCGAGGCGGCGGCCGGCAGCCGGTGCCGGGCCAGCAGGAGGTCGGTGCTGGCCAGCGCAAGCACCGAGAGCAGCGCCAGCGATGTCGTGAGCACGTCCCGTCCGAACCGCGGGGCGGGCTGGGATGCTGCGCGGGTACGCAGCAGAAGCCAGGTGCCGAGCCCACCCGCGGCGAAGGACCCGGCTGCCACTCCGCCCATCGCAGCCGTCGTCGTCGGGTGCAGCCACAGGACCGGTATGACGAACAGCAGCCGGGTCGCCGAGTAGGCGAGGTAGAGGGCGACGAACTCGCTCCGAGCGCCGCCCCGACCAGCGGCAGGGGCACGAGCGCGAGGGCCATCATCAGCGCGGCAGCCAGTGGCACGTGCAGGAAGGTCGCCGTCGGCCATGCGAGGAGGCCAGCCCCCCCGCCCACCAGGAGTCCGCAGCGCAGGCTCGGCACGAGGCTGCCGCGCCCGATCCCGGCGCAGAGCGGGTCGTCGACGCGCGCCGCCACCCGCCGCGCGACGACCGCCTGAACGGCGAACAGTGGCACCGCACCCACCACGGTCAGCGCCAGCAAGGAACCGAAGGCACCGAAGTCTCCGGTGGGCAGGCGCTTCGCAGCGATGACCTGGAGGACGTACTGCAGCAGGGTCGCGATCGTGAGTGCCGGTGCGATCGCGGCGGAGGCTCGCAGGAACGCGCGGCCACTGCCGTCCGAGGACATCGGGCCACCGTAGCCCCAGCGTCGGACCTGCGAGACCGCAGTGGCTGAGCCGAGGCAGGCAGACCGCGCTGCGCCGCCCGGTCGGCGGCTGGACCGGGTGGCCGAGGTGCTGCTCCCGTTCGGGCTGGCGGTCCTCGTGCTGGGGCCGGCCTTGGGTCCAGGGTTCAGCCTGTCCTACGACATGGTCTTCGTCCCGAAGCTGCCCTTCACCGCCCGACTCCTGGGCATCGACGGCTCGGTCCCACGCGCGGTCCCCAGTGACGCCGTCGTCGCGATGCTTTCACGGGTGGTCCCGGCCGAGCTGCTGCAGAAGGTCGTCCTGATCGCGATCGTGGTCGCCGCAGCCAGTGGAGCGGCCCGGTCGATGCGGTCCCACGGTCGGCTGGCAGCCTGCGCCGCGGCGGTGCTCTACGTCTGGAACCCGTACCTCGGCTCCCGCCTCCTGCTCGGCCAATGGGCCATCCTCGTCGCCCTGGCTGTTCTGCCCTGGCTCGTCCTGGGGACCAGCCAGCTGGGCAGTGCACCCTGGCGGGGGGCCGGAGCGCGGGGCGCCGCCCGGGTCCTCGTCCTGCTCGCGGTGGCCTCCATCTCGCCGTCGGGCGGGCTGATCGCGGGTGCAACGGCCCTTACCGTCGTCGCCCTGCGCGTGCCAGCCGTTGTCCGTCGGGTGAGGTGGGCCGCGTTCGTCCTGGTGTCGGTCGTCGTGGTGAACCTGCCTTGGATTCTCCCGGCGATGCTGCGCCAAGGCGGGCTGCCTGCGGACCCGCTCGCCGCGGACGCGTTCGCCGCACGGGCGGATACGAGCCTGGGCACCATTTTCAGCGTGCTGACGCTCGGGGGCACCTGGAACGCGCAGACGACTCCGACGGGGCGCGAGGGCGCGCTCGCCGCCGGGCTGCTCCTGCTGCTGCTCGCCCTCGCGCTGGTGGGGATCGGGTTGCTGCGGGGGGATCGCCGTTCGCCCTGGTTTCGCGGGCTGGCCGCAGCTGGTGCGGCGGCCCTCCTGGTGGCGCTGGCCGGCTCTTTGCCTGGCCTCGAGCAGGTGCTGCGCTGGGTGATCACCGAGGTGCCGGGCGGGGCCCTGCTGCGCGACGGAACGCGCTATCTCCCGCCTTGGGTGTTGCTGGCCTCGCTCGGATTCGGCCGCGCAGTGCAGGAGGCTCACGGCCGGATCCGGTCGCCGCAGCTGTCCGTCGTAGCGGCGGGACTGGGACTCGTGCTCCCGGTTGCCGTCCTCGCGGGGCTGGTCTGGGGAGGGGTCGGCCAGCTCGGCACGGTCCGGTACCCGGCCGCTTGGGCGGCGGCCCGCGAGGCGGTCGGCTCGGCCGACGACGGGAGCATGGTCCTGCTCCTGCCCTGGGGTTCGTACCGCCAGTTCCCGTGGAACGACCTGCGCACTATGTACGACCCCGCGAACCGCTGGGTCCCCGCTCGCACCGTGGCCGACGACCGGTTGCTGGTCGGCGACCACCTGATCGCCGGGGAGGACCCGATTGCGGCCCGGCTCACCCCGCTGGTCGAATCGCCGGCTCCGCTGGCTCCCGGCCTGGTTGCGCAGGGGGTCGGGTGGGTGCTGCTCGAACGCACGACGCCCGGCGGGGACCAGATCTCTGCGGCCCGCTTCGCCGGGATGACCCTGGTCGTCGACTCCGTCGACCTCCAGCTGTGGCGGGTGGCCGGATCGCCGACACCCGGGTCGCTGATTCGAGGAGCGCGCTTCGTCACCGCCGTCGATCTCGGTGTCCTGGGGCTGTTCGTCGGCGCGCTGCTGGTTGCGGCATTCGGGGTGAGGTCGCCGATGTCACGCACACGGGAGGCTACCGAGCGGTAGCATCGCAGGTGTTCGTCCGTACCCGTCGATACAGGAGCGCCGCCCCATGGGAATTGCCGTTGGTTGGATCGCAGCGGTGGTTGCGGGGATCGTGTTCGCAGTGGGCGCGAGTGCAGGTGTGATCGCGACCGCCAACAAGCCTCCGCCCGTTCCGGCCAAGTTCGTCCCCTACGGCGTGCGGTGACCCGGCGACACCTCGTCGCTGCACAGCAACGCACCGCAACTCTCGACCGCTCGGTCCGGCTCCTGTCGGCATTTCGTGACGAGCAGCGTGACCCGGACGGCTACTACCGCGTCCTTGCCGACGACTCCGTCCGCCAGCTGCGGTCCTACACCCCGTTGAGCGACTCGACCGTCCTGGACGTCGGGGGCGGTCCGGGCTACTTCGCCGACGCGTTCGCCGAGCACGGGGCCACCTATTTGTGGGTGGAGCCCGGCCTCGGTGAGTTCAGCGGGTTGCGCGAGCCGGGTCCACGGATGGTCGTCGCGAGTGGGATGGCCCTGCCGGTCCGCACCGGGGCGGTCGACGTCTGCTACTCGTCCAACGTCCTCGAGCACGTGACCGCTCCCTGGACGATGGCCGACGAGATGGTGCGGGTGACTCGGCCCGGTGGCCTGATCTTCTGCTCGTACACGCTTTGGTGGTCGCCTTGGGGAGGTCACGAGACGTCCCCCTGGCATGTCCTCGGTGGTGAGCGGGCGGCTGTCAGGTACGAGCGCACCCATGGGACGCCGCCCAAGAACAGGTACGGCGAGAGCCTGTTCGCTGTCCGCGCGAGTGAGGGACTTCGGTGGGCCCGGTCGGTCCGGGGAGCCGAGCTCGTCGCGGCCATCCCGCGGTACCACCCGTGGTGGGCGCAGTGGACGGTCCGGGTGCCGGGGGTGCGCGAGGTTGCCTGCTGGAACCTCGCCCTGGTGCTCCGACGCAGTTGACGCAACTACCTGGTCACAATCGGCCGGTCTGGCACGCACGGGACGCGCCGAGGGGCTATGTTTCCGGCGAGTAACCTGTTCGACTCCTGCGGGAGCCTGCAGGTCAACGACAGCGGTCAGCCCTCTTCGGACGGAAGTGTTATGCGACGAGTCATCGCTTACATACTCGTGGGTGTGGGCGTCTTCGGCATCGTGCTGGCTCCCCTGATGCGCTTCGTGGTTTACCCGAAGGTGCAGCAGTTCCCCTTGGACCAGAACTTCACGGACTACGCGTCCGGTCAGGGCACCTACCTCGACTTCACTGACTTCAAGATCAAGGGTCCAGCCGAGCTAACCGTCTGCCGGACGGCGTACGGGGACGTTAAGGCGGGGATCGACACGGGCGCGGCGGTGTGGGACGTCGTCACGTACATCCACGTCCCGGGGCAGATCATCTGCGGCGGAGCCGACCAGGCGTACAACATCACCTCCGAGCGCTGGGCGTTCAACCGGAAGACCGTGCAGGCCGAGAACGTCGCCGGCGCCCACCCCGACTTCGGCAAGACCAACGCCTACCTCGTCTTCCCGTTCAACGTGGACACCACGCAGACCTACAACTACTGGGACGCGACGGCGGCTGCTGCGTTCCCGGCCACGTACAAGGGTGAAGAGACGGTGCAGGGCCGCACCTTGTACAAGTTCGTGAGCGTCGTCCCGCCGACGAAGGTGCAGGAGGGGCAGCCGCTCGGTTCCGTCGTCGGAGGCGACCCGAACGGCAAGTACGACGTCTATTACGCGAACCCCGACTCGGTCGCGCTCGTGGACCCGCTGACCGGGATCATCGTGAGCGGGTCGAGCCACCTGATTCTGACCGCGCGTCTGCAGGGCGAGAGCACGGACGCCGGCACGGTCCTCGACGTCCAGCTGAAGGAACGTGCTGACTCGGTCAAGAAGCTGACCGACTTGGCCATCGAGAACGGCAACAAGCTGACCATGATCAGCACGACCATCCCGTTGGTGTCCCTGATCGGGGGCCTGCTCTTCGTCGGTCTGGGCGTCTGGCTCGGGCTCGGGGCGGACGGCTCGCGACCACGCAGGCACGCGGGCGGCTCGGCGGCACCGACGACGGCGGCGAGCGCCACGAGCGCGACGAGCGAACCTGCATGACGACGGTTCCGGCGCCGGCCACCGTGCCGGTGGCACCTCGCCCGGCGGTCGACCTGGAAGTGGTCGTTCCCGCTTTGGACGAGGCCGAGCGAATCGGCCCCACGTTGGCGGCACTCTGCGCGGCTCTCGGCGCCCTACCGCTGTCGAGTGCGGTGGTCGTGGTCGACAACGCCAGCACCGACCGCACGGCCGAGATCGCCAGCGCGGCCGGTACGGACCGGGTGCCCGTCTACGTCGTCAGCTGCGACACCCACGGCAAGGGCCACGCGGTCAAGGCCGGGTTCGGGTCGGGCTCGTCTCGCTGGATCGGCTTCATGGACGCGGACCTCGCCACCGATCTGGGGGCGCTGCCTGGCGTCATCGACCGGCTGCAAGCAGGACATCCCGTCGTCATCGGGTCGCGGGCCCTCGTCGAGTCGCAGGTTACCGCGCGGCACAGTGTGGTCCGGCGGATCGGCGCGCACGCCTTCCGCAGCGCGGTCGCTGCGGTGGTGCCCGGAGTCACTGACACCCAGTGCGGCTTCAAGTTCTTCGACGGTGACGCGGCGCGCTCGGTCTTCGCCGAGCTGGTCGACGGCGGGTTCGCGTTCGACGTCGAGGTGCTGGCCCGGTGCCATCACCGCGGGCTGGAGATTCTCGAGATCCCGGTGCGCTGGGAGGACCAGCCAGGCTCGACGTTCCGCCCGACGCGGGATGGCTGGTCGAGCTTCGTTGAGGTATGGCGCATCGCCCGGCGAACGCGTCCGACGACCCGCCTGGGCGACGTCTCCGCACCGTCGGCCCAGGATTCTCCCGTCGTGGTGCGGGAAGCGGAGCTGGCGACCGGAGCGTGAGCCAGCCAGCACCTCCGGGACGAGCCGAGCCGCCCGCCCCTTCGGGGCTGCGCGTCGTCGTGGCCAACTGGCGTGACGCCGGGCACCCTGAGGCCGGGGGCGCGGAGGTCTACGCCGAGCAGATGGCCCAGGAGCTCTCCGACCGCGGGCACAAGGTCACCTTCCTGTCTGCCGCTTACGTCGGCGCGGATGCTGGCCTGCCTGCCAGAGGCCGGGTCGAGCACCTTCGAAGCGGCGGCCGGTGGACGGTCTACCCCGCGGTCGCGTGGTGGCTGCTCCGGCACCGACATGACGTGGACGCGGTGGTCGACTGTCAGAACGGCATCCCGTTCTTCGCGCCGCTGTGGGTCCGACGTCGTACCGCCGTCGTGTGCGTGGTCCACCACATCCACACCGAGCAGTTCGGTCTGCACTTCCCGGCGCCGGTCGCGGCCGTCGGCCGGCTGCTCGAGGGTCCGTTCAGCCGACGGGTCTATGGCCGGCGCCCCGCGGTGGCCGTGTCCCCGTCGACCGCTCAGGCGCTGCGCTCGCGACTGCGCTGGCGCGGACCGATCCACATCGTCCCCAACGGTGCCCCGGCCTCGACGGACCCGCGTACCCGTGACCGGCGGGCGCTGCTTCCCACGGTCGTCAGCGTGGGCCGCCTGGTCGTGCACAAGCGCGTGCAACTCTTGGTAGAGGCCGCCGCCAAGTTGGCCGCTCACCGGCCCGGCCTGACCGTGGAGATCATCGGGTCCGGCCCGGAGCTCTCCGACCTGCGAGTGCTCGTCGAAACGCTGGGGGTCGGCGGGGTGGTCAGCCTGCCCGGGCGGCTGGACGACGAGCAGGTCGCTGCGGCGCTCGACCGCGCCTGGCTGTCCGTCGCGACGACCCGCGGCGAGGGCTGGGGGCTGTCGGTTCTGGAGGCGGCCGCCCGCGGCCTGCCCACCCTGGCCTTCGAGGTCGAGGGGGTCCGCGACGCCGTACGGCCGGGTCGCACGGGGTGGCTCGTCGACGACGGTGCGGACCTCGCCGCGGCCATGGACGTCGCCCTCGACGAGGTCGCCGAGCCCTCCGCCGCCGCCGAACTGGCTACGGCCTGCCGCGACTGGGCTGGGGAGTTCACCTGGGCAAACAGCGGCGACCGGCTCGAAGCCGTGCTGATGGCGGAAGTCCGCCGCTGCTCATCCGGGCGCGTCGACCGCAGAGAGATCGTGGACGAGGCGACGCTGGTCGAGCTGCCCGCGGACCACGGGCACGCTCTCGCGACGGTGACGGCAGGGCTACGCGGCACTGACCGGGCCGGGGTCTGGCGGTCCCGGATCTGGTTCCTGCTCACCGGTTGTCCGAGCTCGTCGGTGCCTGGGGTCCTGGCGCGTCTGGGCGTTCGACCCGAGTCCGCGGTGGCCACGCGGTCGGCGTCTGCGGAGGACCTGCTGCGCGCCGAGCCACTTCGCGGCTGGACGGTCCCTTCATGAGCGTGGCGACCGAAGAGGTAGTGGCCGCCGCGCGGGCAGCGCCTGCCGACGCGTCCGCGGTGATCCGGCACCGCATGCGACTGCTGGTCGGGTGCGTCCTGCTGCTGACTGTCTGCTTCCTGCAGGATCCCGGGCTCATCGTCGCCGACACCAAGCTCGACCTCGCCGTGGCGCCGCTCCGGTTCCTCGCCCGAGCCCTCCACCTGTGGGACCCGGGCCACGACTTCGGTCGACTCCAGGATCAGGCGCTGGGCTACGCCTTCCCGATGGGCCCGTTCTTCGCCCTCGGGCACATCGTCGGCTTGCCCGTGTGGGTCGTTCAGCGGCTGTGGATGGCGACCCTGCTGGTCACGGCGTTCCTGGGGGCGTCGCGGGTGGCGTCGCGGCTTGGCGTACGTGGCTCGTGGCCCGTCGTCCTGAGCGCTGGGCTGTACGTCGTCGCACCGAGGGCGATGTCGCTGATCAGCACCGACTCGGCTGAGATCCTGCCGTGGGCGCTGATGCCGTGGACCCTGGTCGCGCTCATGCCGAAGTCGGGTCGGATCGGTCGGCGCGAGGTCGGGCGCTCCGCGATCGCCGTGGTGCTGATGGGCGGCATCAATGCGGCGGCTGTCGTGGCCGTTCTCCCCGCGGCGGCCCTGTGGCTGCTGACCCGCCGCTGGTCGACGCAGCTGCTCCGGGTTGCGGGGCTGTGGGTCGTCGCAGTGAGCCTGGGCGTTGCCTGGTGGTTGTTGCCGCTGTTCCTGGAGGCGAGGTACGGCTTCAACTTCCTCGGGTTCACCGAGAGCGCGGCCGCCACCACCTCGCACTCCGGACCGGGGGAGGCGCTCCGCGGGGTGGCTGACTGGGTCGGCTACCTCGGCATCGGCGGGTTGCCCTGGTGGCGCGCTGGTTGGTGGCTCTCCACCGACGGGGTGGCTGCAGTATTCACCGCGGTGGTCGTTGCCGCGGGCGCTGCGGGTCTCGCTCTCAAGTCGGTGCCGCATCGACGATTTCTGTTGCTCTGCCTCGCAGGCGGCCTGGCCTTCGTGACGTTCGGGCACCTCGGCGAGCTCGCTCCCGCGTGGGCACCCACGTTCCACCACTTGCTCGACGGGCCACTTGCGCCGCTGCGCAACACGCACAAATTCGACCCGATGATCCGGCTTCCGCTCGCCGTGGGCCTTGGCCACCTGCTGGCGCGTGCGCGGGTCGTGCTGCCCGGCCGGCCCGAGGTCGACGCCCAGCGCATCGTGGCGGTCGGAGCGGCGGCCGTCCTCCTGGTCGTCGCCGTGCCCGCGATGCAAGGCAACCTCCCGTCGCGGGGGAGCTTCGCCGCCGTCCCCGACTACTGGCAGCAGGCGGCCACCTGGCTCGACCGCCATGCCGGGCCCTCGACAACGCTCGGATTGCCCGCGGCCGGTTTCGCCGAGTACAACTGGGGTCGTCCGCTGGACGACCCGCTCGGCGTGCTCGCGGCCTCAGCCACGGTGTCCCGCACCCTCATTCCGCTGGGCTCGACGGGCGAGACGAGGGTCCTGGACGCCGTCGAGTCCGTTGTCGGAGTCGGTCGCACGTCGCCCGGCCTGGCCCCGTTCCTGCGTCGGGCGGGCGTCCGCTACGTACTGGTGCGCAACGACCTCAGCCGGTACGAGACGGGCGCGCCCTGGCCGGTTCTCGTCCACGCCTCGCTCGCCGGGTCACCGGGCCTTCGACGCGTCGCGTTCTTCGGTCCGACAGTCGGGCCCGTCTTCTCCGGCGCGGCCACGCTGCAGTACTCGGGCGACCTTGGGCTCGACGTGCCATTCCCCGCGCTCGAAGTGTTCGAGGTCGAGGGTGCCACGGGTCCGGTCAGCGCCTACCCCGCGGAGACGGCGGTAGCGCTGAGCGGAGGTCCGGAAAGCCTGCTCCAGCTCGCCGACGCGGGCGTCCTGGCTGGCGCAGGGTCAGGGGACCGGGCGACGGTCCTGTCCGGTGACGCGACGCCGGCACTGGGCCTGAAGGGCACCTGGGTGACGGACGGCCTCCGGCGGCGTGAGCTCAATTTCGGCCTGGTGCGCGACAACGCGTCGGCCACGCTCGGGCCTGGCGACCCGTTCCGCCTGCCTGCACCGGTCCACGACTACTTGCCGCTCGAGGGAGTGGCGCATCAGACCGTCGGTGGGCTCACCGAAGGGGCTCGGGTCGCTGCATCCAGCTCCGCATCGGACGCGTCGGTGCTCGGCTTTGTTCGCGGCCCCCAGTTCCAGCCGGCCAACGCGTTCGACACCGACCCGGCGACGGTG
>Ga0302299_10003118_pt1 | contig 10105 bp, 9 predicted proteins | sample III_Fen_N3_4_FD_198795 | JGI IMG/M metagenome (GOLD analysis project Ga0302299, IMG submission 198795) | Peat permafrost microbial communities from Stordalen Mire near Abisko, Sweden - III_Fen_N3_4 | ecosystem: Environmental > Terrestrial > Soil > Wetlands > Permafrost | place: Sweden: Abisko...
CGATGACCAGGCAACGGCTGCTCGAGCTGGTGGCCGCGGTCACCAGCAGCGACGACGCGACCCGGCGCCTGGCCCAGCACGACCTCCACCTGACCAGCGACGCCGAACACGACGTGCGGCACTGGGCCGAGCCCACGGTGGACCCCGAGGATCCGGCGTACCGCGCTTGGAACGAGGGCTACCTCGCCAGTGTTGGAGCAACGTCCACGCCTGCCGCTTGATCGGCGGCCGAGCCTGCCGGCTGATGGACTGCCAAGTCTTCGGCTGATCGGCGGCCGACCCTGCCGGCTGATGGACGGCCAAGCCTGCCGGCTGACGCAGGGTGGGCGTTGCCGCCTGATCGGCGGCCGGCTGACGCAGGGTGGGCGTTGCCGCCTGGCGGCGGCCGTCCCCGCCGGCTCTGCTCAGGCGTCAGCGGTGCTGCCGCGCAGGATCGACGTCATCCTCTTGCCCCGGGCCACCTCGTCGACCAGCAGGTCCATGTAGCGGATCTTCTGCATCAGCGGGTCCTCGATCTCCTGCACCCGGTACCCGCAGATCGTCCCGGTGATGAGCGAGGCGTTCGGGTTCAGCTCAGGGGCCTGCGCGAAGAAGGTCTCGAAGTCGACCTCGTCGGCGATGACTCGGTCGAGCCCGGCGGAGTCGTAGCCGGTGAGCCAGCAGATGACCCGGTCGACCTCCTCCTTGCTGTGGTTCTTCCGCTCGGCCTTGGCCACGTAGTGCGGGTAGACGCTGGCGAAGCTCATATCGAAGATCCGGTGTCGCGGCATGGTCTGTCTCCGTGGTCACAGGTGGCGCGTCCCAACCACCCTCAGCAGGTCCAGGCCGTCGGGCGGGGCGCATGCGCTGCCCTACGGCTCGTCCTACCCTGCCATCCACCAACGGCGAACGCACACAAGTGAAGCGGCATGGGAGTCGCGCGCCGCTCGCTGCGTCGCCTCTGCCACACCCGGGTGGGCGCGTCGGGAACCGCGCGGCGCTCACCCCCTCGGCGGCACAGCATCCTCCTATCCTCCTCGGACGGCCTGGCTGCACACGGTGATCGACGTGCCCGCGGGGTTGCATGCCTCGAGCGCCCGGTTCTGGGAGCAGGCCTTGGGCTGGCCCCTCGCCGATTTGTGGCCCGGCCACCCCGAGCTGCGCAGCTTCGAGCCGGAGGACGGCGCCGCATATGTCCACCTCCAGCAGATCAAGGGCCCACCCCGCGTGCACGTCGATGTGGAGTGCGAGGACGCCCCAGCCAGCATCGAGGCGGCCGTGGCCGGAGGGGCCGAGGTCATGGGGCGCTTCGAGCGTTGGGTGGCACTGCGGTCGCCCGGCGGCTGCCGTTCTGCGTGCTCCGGGCGCAGGCGCGTCCTGCCCCGGCGCCGGTGCAGTGGCCGTCCGGGCACCGCAGTCGCCTCGTGCAGGTGTGTGTCGACTCGCCGACCACCAGGCGCGATGCCGAGCTCGCCTTCTGGCGCGGGCTGCTGCCCGGCCGTTGGGTCGACTACACCGTGTCGCGGGAGTTCGCCGGGAAGTGGCACGACGACGCCGGCTCGCCCCTGCAGCTGCTCTTCCAGCGGCTCGACGAGCCCGACGGCGACGTGCGCGCGCACCTCGACCTGGGCACCGACGGGCAGCCGGCGGAGGTGAGCCGCCTGCTCGAGCTCGGTGCGTCCGACGTCGGGCTTGACCACGGCGGCTGGCACGTGCTCCGCGACCCGGCCGGCCTGCCGTTCTGCGTCACGCAGGACTCCCCGGAACGCACGACGCACCGCGACCTCGACTAGCACCCGCAGGGCGGGACGATCTGCCGTCGCTGTCGGCCAGGCGCTGTCTGTCGGAACCGAGGGGCCGTCCTGGCCTGGTGCAGCCCGCCAGGCGGGCCGTAGTGGATGGGGACGCTCCCGCCGAGGCACGGGCGCGGTGGACAGGGCGCTCCCGCCCGACGAGCATCGACTCGACACCGTCGACGACAGGGGACCACGTGCGAGCCATGCGCATCACCACCAACCTCGCGGTGGCCGACATCGAGGCCGCCAAGGGGTTCTACACCGGGTTCCTCGGGCTCGACACCGAGGAGTTCAACCTGGGCTGGGTGGCCCGCTACACCGACACCACGAGCGGCGCCCACGTGCAGCTGGTCACCGGTGACCTCACCGCGCCCGAGGACGCCTCGATCTCCGTGCACGCGGATGACGTCGATGCCGCCTACGCAGAGGCACAGCAGCTCGGCTACGAGATCGTGCACCCACTCACCACCGAGGAGTGGGGAGTGCGCCGCTTCCACGTCCGCGCCCCCGACGGGACCGTCATCAACGTCGTCGCCCACCGCGCGTAGCACCGCACGCCACGACGGTCGCATTCAACGGGAATCGGTATCGGGGGTCCGCGGTCGCGTCCACCGCCCCCCAGCATCGGGCCGGCTGGCCGGCTGGCAGTTACCGCCCTCGCGCGCGCCGCACGGCAGCGACCAGCCGCGTCCGCGCGTTGAACGCGCCCTTCAGCGCCCGGTCAGGCGCAGACCGGTCGGCGGGCAGCAGGCCCACCTGCCGGGCGAACGACAGCTGGTCGAAGACGACGGTGTTCTCGATGACCACACCCTCGCGGAGCACGAAGTGGTCGATGCCGTCGAGCGCGATCGGCCGACCGGTGCCGTCCACGCCCAGCAGTGGGCCGACGTGCCGGCCCGTCATCCGCCAGTGCACGAGCGCGTCGTCGCCGTCCGCGACGATGACCACCGGGTCGAGGTGGAAGCCCTCCACGGCCGCGAACTTGTCCTCGAAGTAGGCCGCGATCTCGTCCTCGCCGGTGCACATCGCATCCGGAAAGAAGTCGACGGTGGCTGGCGTCCAGATCGCCCGCAGCGACTGCGTGTCGTGGTCGTTGAGCCGCTCGAACACCCAGCGCAGCAGCTCGGTCGTCGACAAGGTCGGAGGCGGGACGGTCGCGCTCATCGACCCAGAATGGCACTGCAGACGCCCGCTGCCCACCCGCCCGCAGCTGCCACCGCCCCAGCCGGCCACCGGTTGCTCGTCCTCTCCGCCGGAGCGTTCCGAGTGACTACCGTGGCCCGATGATCTCCGTCGACGACTACCTGTCCTTCTGCGGCCGCGCGCTCGACGGGTACGCCGAGGTCGTCACCGCCCTCGGCGACGACCTCGTCAACGTGCGGCTGGCCGGCATCCCGGGGTCGAACTCGGCGTTCGCGCTCGTCACGCACGTCGAGGGGATGACGACCAACTGGGTGCGCACGGTGAACCTCGGCATCGTGGTGCCCCGCGACCGGGATGCCGAGTTCACCGCCTCCGGCACGGCCGCGGGAGCGCTCGCCTCGATCGAGCGCACCCGAGCGCGCCTGCACGAGGACGCGGGGGCGGCATCCCCCCGCGAGCTGCCGGGCGACCCGGCTCACGAGAAGGACGGCACGCTGTCCTACCGGACCCAGGGCGAGGTGCTGCTGCACGTCTACGAGGAGCTCGCCCAGCACCTCGGCCAGCTCGAGGTGACCCGTGACGTGCTGTTGGCCCGGCACGTGGGAAGCAGCTGACCGTCGGTGGGCTGCGGCAGGATGAGCGCGTGAGCGACACCCCGACCGACCCCGCCGCGCAGCAGCCCAGCGACGTCGTGCCCGACGACGCGCGGCACGAGTGGGAGACCCTGGCCGAGGAGGCTCGGGGTCACCAGTTCGCCTACCACGTGCGCGACGCCCCGACCATCAGCGACGGCGAGTACGACGCGCTGATGCGCCGCCTCAACGCGCTCGAGGACGCGCACCCCTCCCTGCGCACCCCCGACAGCCCGACCCAGCAGGTGGGCGGGGCGATCTTCTCCACCGACTTCACCGCCGTCGACCACCTCGAGCGGATGCTGAGCCTGGACAACGCGTTCAGCCCCGACGAGCTGACCGCGTGGGCGGCCCGGGTCGAGCGCGACGCCGGCGGCGCCACGACGCACTTCCTGTGCGAGCTGAAGATCGACGGCCTGGCCATCAACCTGCTCTACGAGAACGGCCGGCTCACCCGCGCGCTGACCCGCGGCGACGGGCGCACCGGTGAGGACGTCACCCTCAACGTGCGCACCATCTCGGGCGTCCCGACCGAGCTGCACGGCGACGACGTGCCCGCGCTGGTCGAGGTGCGTGGCGAGGTGTTCTTCCCGATCGAGGCCTTCGGCGACCTCAACGCGAGCCTGGTCGAGACCGGCAAGGCACCCTTCGCCAACCCGCGCAACGCGGCAGCAGGGTCGTTGCGCCAGAAGGACCCTCGCGTCACGGCCACCCGCCCGCTGCGGATGCTGGTGCACGGCATCGGTGCCCGCCGCGGGTTCGACATCGTCACCCAGAGCTCGGCCTACGACCTGCTGAAGGCCTGGGGGTTGCCGACCAGCAGCCACTACCGGGTGCTCGACACCATGGCCGAGGTACAGCAGTTCGTCGAGCACTTCGGCGAGCACCGGCACAGCGTCGAGCACGAGATCGACGGGGTCGTGGTCAAGGTCGACGAGGTCGTGGTGCAGAGACAGCTCGGTGCCACCTCGCGCGCCCCGCGCTGGGCGATCGCGTTCAAGTATCCGCCCGAGGAGGTCAACACCAAGCTGCTCGACATCTCGGTCAACGTCGGCCGTACCGGGCGGGTCACGCCCTTCGGGGTCATGGAACCGGTCACCGTCGCCGGGTCGACCGTCTCGATGGCCACCCTGCACAACGCCACCGAGGTCGTCCGCAAGGGCGTGCTGATCGGCGACACCGTGGTGCTGCGCAAGGCCGGTGACGTCATCCCCGAGATCCTCGGCCCGGTCGTCGACCTGCGCGACGGCACCGAGCGCGCGTTCGAGATGCCCACCCACTGCCCCTCCTGCGGCACCGAGCTGGCCTACGAGAAGGAGGGCGACAAGGACATCCGCTGCCCCAACGCGCGCAGCTGCCCCAGCCAGCTGCGCGAGCGGCTGTTCTCGCTTGCCGGCCGTGGGGCCTTCGACATCGAGGCGCTGGGCTGGGAGGGCTCGATCGCCCTGCTCGAGTCGGGGGTGCTCGACGACGAGTCGACCCTGTTCGAGCTCAGCGCTGCCGACATCGCGCGGGTGCCGATCTACACCCGCGCCGCGAAGAAGGCCGACCCCGAGGATGCCGTCGTCGACGGCCGGGTGCTCTCGGCCAACGGCCACAAGCTCGTCGCCAACCTCGAGACGGCCAAGCGGCAGCCGCTCTGGCGGGTGCTCGTGGCGCTGTCCATCCGGCACGTCGGCCCCACCGCGGCCCGCGCACTGGCGCAGCACTTCGGCGACCTCGCCCGCATCCGCGAGGCGTCTGTCGAGGAGCTGTCAGGTGTCGAGGGCGTCGGCCCGGTCATCGCCGAGTCGGTGCGCGACTGGTTCGACAAGCCGGGCAACGAGTGGCACGTCGCGATCGTCGACCGCTGGGCGGCTGACGGGGTGCGGATGGTCGACGAGCGCGACGAGAGCGTCGAGCAGACCCTCGCCGGGCTCACCGTCGTGGTCACCGGCTCGCTCGAGGGCTTCTCGCGCGACGAGACCAAGGAGGCCATCCTGGCCCGCGGCGGAAAGGCCAGCGGGTCGGTGTCGAAGAAGACCGACTACGTCGTCGTCGGCGAGAACGCCGGCACCAAGGAGGACAAGGCGCGCGAGCTCGGGCTGACCATCCTCGATGAGGCGGGCTTCCGCCGGCTGCTCGAGACGGGCAGCGCCGACTGAGTCGTGCTCTGGCAGAACGGATGCCGTGCCCGGTGCCCGTGCTGGCCGCACGCGGCACGCGCCTCACGGCGGGCACGGACGACCCGGCGGGCCTGGATCGGCGATGGCCCGCCGGGTCGAGCTCGGTGCGCGGCTGGGCCGCGCGGGTCGCTCAGGGAGCGCGCCGGGCTTCGACCGCCCGCGTGGTGATCGACGGAGCGCCCGTCGTGCGGACCCCACCGTCGGCGGTGTGCACGGCCCGGACCTCGAGCGGGCGGTCAGACACGATGTCGAGTACCCCGAGCAGCAACCCGGGGCCGTGCTCGACGGCCTCGTGCAGCGCGCAGCAGTCGTCCATCGTCGCGTGCCCGGCGGGCAGCTCGAGCTTGGCGAAGGGCCTGGCCGGCTGCACGTCCGGCTCGCGCCCTATCGTCTTGCCCTGCACGACGAGTGCGGCGAAGCGCTTCTCGATGACCGCCGTGCACGTCGACGGGTTGTCGATGAGCACAGCCGTGGCGTAGCGGCCGGGAACGACCGCGCACGGCCCGTCCTTGTCCTCGTCGGACCCGCCGTCACCGTGATCGGTCGGGGGACGCACCCCGCAGACGACCTCGACGACGTAGTGGAAGCGGCACTTCGGCACGACGACGCGCACAGGCTTGCTCGCGACGACCACCCCGTCGGCGACGACGTCGATGGTGCCGGTGAAGACCTGGTCGCGCTCGGCGCACGCCTTGGTGCCGACCCACACGACCTCGAACGTCAGGGTGTGGGTCTCGTCCCCCGCGAGCGGGCCGTAGCCGCCGGCCGGCGTGATCGACTCGACGAACTGGGCGGTGTCCCCGGTGGCCTCGAGGTGCACGTTCCCCGTCGACTGCACGGCGGCCGCGATGAGCTCGGTCAGGGTCGCCACGATGTCTCCCGGGTCGACACCGCTGCGATGCGCGCCGCCGGTGGCGGCCGTGATCCGGGTCGCCTGACCGGAGGTGCCCGCGGGCGGGCAGGTCGTGTAGTTGGACGCGTCCGCGTTGGGGTCGCCGTCGAGGGCGTCGGGGTCTGCGCCGGTCGTGGTGCTCACGGCGACGACGGTGATCTCCGCGCCGGTCAGCTCTGCCGTGGCGGAGGCCTCGGTGATCGCGGCGCCCAGCCCGGTGAGGTCGGTGCAGATCGGGTCGTGGCCGGGGGCGTCGCCGAACCAGACGACGATCCGCTTGCTGTCGGTGCGCCACCCGATCGCGGCGTCGCTCGCGAGCTCGTGGAGCGCGTACAGCTGCCCCTCCGAGGTGTCGCCACCCTCTCCGGCGGACCACACCCCGATCGCCGCGGCCGCAGCGGCGGTGCTCGTCGTGGGCGCCAGCTGGTGCTGGAAGGCGTAGGAGTTGACCTCCGGCACGGGGAAGTCGCGGTAGTTGCCGACCCCCCAGGCGACGTCGAACGCGGCGAGCGCCGGGTCGCTGAGGATCGTGTCGGCCCCCGCCTTGACCGCGTCGAGGACGGGCGACATGCTGCCCGTCGTGTCGGCGAGGAGGTAGACGTCGGCCTTGGGGGCGGTCCCGGACGGCGGGACCGTCACGGTGATGGTCTCGGTCCGGCGGTCGCACTGGTCGAGCCGCCAGTCGTTGCTCCGGGGGTCGATGGTGACGGGCTCTCGTGGCACCAGGGCGGCGCCACGCACCGGCAGGTCGAAGTGCGGGGCGAACGGGTCGTGGCCCAGGGCTGAGGTGAGCTCGGCCAGTGGGGTGAGCGTGCCGTCGGCGGCGGCCACGACGGCGATGACCTCGTTGGGCCGGTCGGCGACCCCGGCGTGGTACGCGATGACGCGCTCCCCGCCGGGGAGGCGCCCCTCCCTCGTGCCGGCCAGGCGGGGCTCCCCACCGAGGAGCTCGGCGAGGTGGTCGCGGACGGCGGCGGGCAGGCTGGTGGGTTCGTGCTTGTTCGTGGACATGCGATGTCTCCTGCGAGCGCGCGGGCCGATCCCCCAGTCCGTCTGGCCGCTCACCAAGGGAGGAGCGGATGGCGGGCTCGCTGATACGTACGGGGCCAGCGGGTCGACCTCAGGTCCTGCTGCGCAGCGCCCGCGGGGCGTTCAGGTCCAGGGCCACGGCGACCACGCGGATCGTGAAGACCAGCGCCACCGAGCCCCAGATGGTCCACCGCGACGTGATGCCGAGGTAGTCGGCGAGCACGACCAGGGCCGAGCCGAGCAGCGCCGGCAGGGCGTACAGCTCGCGCTGCAGCACCTCGGGCACCCGCCCGGCCAGCACGTCGCGCATCACCCCGCCGCCGACGGCGGTGATCCCCCCGATGAGCGTGGCCGCCAGCGCACCGGCATCCACGCTGAGGGCCACGAGCGCACCGTTCACGGCGAAGATCGCCAGGCCGCCGGCATCCAGGAGCCGCACGGCATACGGCAGGCGCCGCCAGCGCACGTCGGGAGTGCGGTCGACGAGCCGTTCCCACCGGCCGTGCAGGAGGAACACGAGCACTGCGGCCGCCACCGCCGCGGCGAGCAGCGGCCACGAGCTGACCGCGACGGGCGGGGTGATGCCGAGGAACAGGTCGCGGATGATGCCGCCCCCAAGCCCCGCCACCCAGGCGAGCACGAGGACGCCGAACAGGTCCAGCCCGCGGCGCACGGCGACCACCGCCCCGGACAGCGCGAACACGAAGACGCCGACGACGTCGAGGACGGCCTGGGTCGTCGCGGTGTCGGTGAGCACCGGCACATCCTCCCAGCGCCCGGCCGCCCGCGAGTCGGGTGCTCAGGGAGCTGCCCCGGCGACCGGCAGGGCACCCGTCTCGGGGAGACCGGCCGGGCATGGCGGGTCGCGCGGCGGCCCATAGACTGGCCGGCATGGCTGACCTCACCCGCAGCGACGTGGCGCACCTCGCCGGTCTCGCCCGCATCGACCTCTCGGACGCCGAGCTCGACCGCATGGTCGGCGAGCTCACTGTCATTCTCGAGTCGGTCGCCACCGTGCAGCAGGCGCCGATCGCCGAGGTCGAGCCGATGAGCCACCCGATGCCCATCGTCAACGTGACCCGCCCCGATGTCGTGCGCCCGTCGCTCACGCCGCAGGCCGCGCTCTCCGGCGCCCCCGAGTCCGAGCAGCAGCGCTTCGCCGTCCCCCGCATCCTCGACGAGGAATGATCCCGGACGAAGAGTGATCCCGAGCGCTCCCGCAGCAGCGCGACCGGATGCCGGCTCCCCGGCATCCCCCCGAACCGCACCGGCCCCGCACCCACAGGAAGCCACGACGTGACCACCGACCTCACCCGGTCCACCGCCGCCGAGCTCGCCGACCTCCTCACCCAGGGGAGCGTGTCGGCGCGCGAGGTGGCGCAGGCCCACCTCGACCGCACCGCCGCCGTCGATGGCGCCGTGCACTCCTACCTCCACGTCGACGCCGAGGGCGCGCTCGCCGCGGCCGACGCGGTCGACCGGCGCCGCGCCGACGGCGAGTCGCTGCACCGCCTCGCCGGGGTGCCGATCGCCGTCAAGGACGTGATGGCCACGCAGGGCCTGCCGACGACCTGCGGCTCGAGGATCCTGCAGGACTGGGTGCCGCCGTACGACGCCACGCTGGTGACCCGGCTGCGCGAGGCAGGGATGCCGATCCTCGGCAAGACCAACATGGACGAGTTCGCGATGGGCTCCTCGACCGAGCACAGCGCCTACGGCCCGAGCCACAACCCGTGGGACCTTGAGCGGATCCCAGGCGGGTCCGGCGGCGGGTCGTCATCCGTCGTCTCGTCGTTCCAGGCGCCGCTGGCCGTCGGCACCGACACCGGCGGCTCGATCCGCCAGCCGGCTGCCGTCACCGGCACCGTCGGCACCAAGCCGACCTACGGCGGCGTCTCGCGCTACGGGCTGGTGGCCCTGGCGTCCTCGCTCGACCAGGCCGGGCCGTGCACCCGCACCGTGCTCGACGCCGCCCTGCTGCACGAGGTCATCGGCGGCCACGACCCGATGGACTCGACCTCGATCGACGCCCCGGTGCCCCCGGTGGTCGAGGCCGCGCGGCGCGCCGACGTGACGGGGATGCGGATCGGTATCGTGCGCGAGCTCACCGGCGAGGGCTTCCAGGCCGGGGTGCAGACCCGCTTCGACGAGGCCGTGCAGCACCTGGTCGACGCCGGTGCCGAGGTCGTCGAGGTCTCCTGCCCGAGCTTCACCTACGCGCTCGCCGCCTATTACCTGATCCTGCCGAGCGAGGCCTCGAGCAACCTCGCCAAGTTCGACGCCATGCGGTACGGCCTGCGGGTCGCCCCCGAGGGCATCGACGCGCCGAGCGCGGAGCAGGTCATGGCCGCCACCCGTGACGCCGGCTTCGGCGACGAGGTGAAGCGGCGCATCATCCTGGGCACCTACGCCCTGTCCAGCGGCTACTACGACGCCTACTACGGGTCGGCCCAGAAGGTGCGCCGGCTC
>Ga0302299_10003119_pt1 | contig 10103 bp, 10 predicted proteins | sample III_Fen_N3_4_FD_198795 | JGI IMG/M metagenome (GOLD analysis project Ga0302299, IMG submission 198795) | Peat permafrost microbial communities from Stordalen Mire near Abisko, Sweden - III_Fen_N3_4 | ecosystem: Environmental > Terrestrial > Soil > Wetlands > Permafrost | place: Sweden: Abisko...
GCCGCGCTCGCCGGTCACACCAACGTGACGGTGCTGCGGTGGAGCCAGATGGTGGTCGACCACCCGGAGTACCTCGCGCACGACGGGATCCACCCCACCGAGGCGGGCGTCAAGGCCCGCGCCCAGGCCTACGCCGACGCCGCGAAGGCCTGCTCGCCGCTGGATCCCGGCGCTCCCCGGGCCAAGCGCCAGGTGCTGCCGGCCAGCGTGTTCTGGGGACCCATCGCCGGATCGGGGTCCGGCACCAGCTCCGGCTCGACGGCGAAGGCGACCAGCACGAGGTCGGCGTCGCCGAGCCCGACGAAGACGACCGCCAAGCCGAAGCCGACCGCGACGGCGTCGCCGAAGCCGTCAGCCAGCTCGTCGAAGGCGAGCGCCACGCCGCAGCCGGAACCGAGCACCTCGACGAGCGCCTCCGGCGGCTGAACCCGCAGCCCCTCGATGTGGGCTGTGCGGAACCTCGGGGTTCCGCTGAGCACGCACCGACGGGGTCGTGCGGTGGGTCAGGGGGCGGGCACCAGGGTGCGCATCCACCCGTGCGAGTCGGGCGCCCGGCCGGTCTGGATGTCGAGCAGCGCGTGGCGCAGCTGCATCGTGATCGGGCCCGGGCCGCCGCCGGAGACGGTCCACGAGTGGTCGGCGCTCTTCACGGTGCCGACCGGCGTGATCACCGCCGCGGTGCCGCACGCGAACACCTCGGTGATCTCGCCCGAGGCGTTGCCCTCGCGCCAGTCGTCGATGTTGATGCGGCCCTCCTCGGCGCCGTAGCCGAGGTCCTTGGCCACCGACAGCAGCGAGTCGCGCGTGACGCCGGCGAGCAGGCTGCCGGTGAGGGCGGGCGTGACGACGCGGGCGTCGGCGCCCTCGCCGTAGACGAAGCACAGGTTCATGCCGCCCATCTCCTCGACCCAGCGGTGCTCGTGCGCGTCGAGCCACACGACCTGGTCGCAGCCCTTCTCGGCGGCCTGGGCCTGGGCGATGAGCGACGCGGCGTAGTTGCCGGCGAACTTGGCCTCGCCGGTGCCGCCGGGGGCGGCGCGCACGTACTCGGTCGACAGCCACACCGAGACCGGCTTCACGCCGCCCTTGAAGTAGGCCCCGACCGGCGAGGCGATGAGCACGTAGAGGTACTCGTTGGCCGGGCGGACGCCGAGTCCGACCTCGGTCGAGAACATGAACGGCCGCAGGTAGAGCGACTCCTCCGGGTCGGAGGGGACGTAGGCGCGGTCGACGTCGACGAGGGCGTCCAGCGAGGCGAGGAACAGGTCCTCGGGCAGCTCGGGCATCGCGAGGCGATGGGCCGAGAGCTGGAAGCGACGCGCGTTGGCCCCCGGGCGGAACGACGCGATCGAGCCGTCGGGCTGCCGGTAGGCCTTGAGCCCCTCGAAGATCGCCTGGCCGTAGTGCAGGACGTTGCTGGCCGGGTCGAACGGGATCGGCGCGTACGGCACGAGCTGCGCGTCGTGCCATCCGGCGTCCTCGGTCCAGCGGATGGTGACCATGTGGTCGGTGAAGAACTTGCCGAATCCGGGGTTCTCCTGGATCGCGCGGATCTCCTCGGCCGTACGCGGCGTGGCCGTCAGGGTGCGCGGGATGGACGTGGTCGACATGGCGGAAACGTACCTCTCGAACGGGGCGGATGGGGGGCGCGGGGCCTGACCCAGCCGATGTGGCCGGCTGGGTCAGCCGGCTACTCGCACCGCGAGCGCGTCGCCGATCTCGGAGGTGGAGCGCACCGACGAACCGCGCGCCACGAGGTCGTCGGCCACGGCCGCCTCGACCTCGAGGGCGGCCTTGGTCTCGCCGAGGTGGTCGAGCAGCATCGCGATCGACAGCACGGTGGCCGTGGGGTCGGCCTTGCCCTGGCCGGCGATGTCGGGGGCGGACCCGTGCACCGGCTCGAACATGCTCGGGCTGCGGCGGCTGGGGTCGACATTGCCCGACGCAGCGAGGCCGATCCCTCCCGCGATCGCCGCACCGATGTCGGTGAGGATGTCGCCGAAGAGGTTGTCGGTGACGACGACGTCGAAGCGCTCGGGCTGGGTGAGGAAGAACATGCTCGCGGCATCGACGTGCTGGTAGTCGGTGGCCACGGCCGGGTACTCGGCCGCGACCTGGTCGAACACGCGCTTCCAGAGGCCACCGGCGTGCACGAGCACGTTGGTCTTGTGCACCAGCGTCACGTGGTTGCGGCGACGGGTGGCGCGCTCGAACGCGTCGCGCACGATGCGCTCGACGCCGAACGCGGTGTTGACGCTCTCCTCGGTGGCGATCTCCTGCGGCGTGCCCTGGCGCAGCCAGCCGCCTGCGCCGGCGTACGGGCCCTCGGTGCCCTCGCGGCAGACCACGAAGTCGATCTGCTCGGGGCCCTTGCCCGCGAGCGGGCTCGCGACGCCGGGGAACAGCTTCACCGGGCGCAGGTTGAGGTAGTGGTCGAGCTCGAAGCGCAGCTTGAGCAGCAGCCCGCGCTCGAGCACGCCCGGGGGCACGCTCGGGTCGCCGATGGCCCCGAGCACGATCGCGTCGGCTCCGCGCAGCTCGGCGAGCACCGAGGCGGGCAGCGTCTCGCCGGTCGCGTTGTAGCGACGAGCCCCGAGGTCGTACTCCGTCCGGGCGAACGCCAGGACGTGCTTGGCGGCCACGGCGTCGAGCACCTTGAGGCCCTCGGCGACGACCTCGGTGCCGATGCCGTCGCCGGGGACGACCGCGAGGTCGTAGTGCTGCGTCATGCCGACGAGGGTAGTGGGCCGTATCAGCATCCGACACGGCCGTCCCACCTGTTGAGACATGCGCCCGCAGCCGACCGGCTCTCCCGGACGGCGCTGCTATCCTCGTGCGCAATGTCGCACACGAGCCTGCTTCTTAGCGGCCGCAGCGAGGCCTAGGCCGGCCTCCTCGCTGCGGAGTGCTGGCGTGCCGGTCGATCGTCTCGATCCCGGCCCCGACCTTCGACAGCAGCGAGGAACCATGACCACCAACGAGTACGCCGACGTCTACGACGTCCGCAACGTGCAGAAGCCCTCCCCGATGGCCTGGCAGCGCTACCGCCCGTTCGAGCCCGTCGCGCTCCCCGACCGCACCTGGCCGGAGAAGACCATCACGAAGGCCCCGCGCTGGTGCGCGGTCGACCTGCGCGACGGCAATCAGGCCCTGATCGACCCCATGACGCCGGCCCGCAAGATGCGGATGTTCCAGCTGCTCGTCGAGATGGGCTACAAGGAGATCGAGGTCGGTTTCCCGTCGGCCAGCCAGACCGACTTCGACTTCGTGCGCCAGCTCATCGAGCAGGACCTCATCCCCGACGACGTCGTCATCCAGGTGCTGACCCAGGCGCGCGAGCACCTCATCGAGCGCACCTACGAGGCGATCGCCGGCTCGCCCCAGGCGATCGTGCACCTCTACAACTCGACGTCCACGCTGCAGCGTCGCGTGGTGTTCGGCCTCGACCAGGACGGCATCAAGGACATCGCCACGCACGGCGCCCAGCTGTGCCTGAAGTACGCGGAGAACCTCAAGGGCACCGAGGTCTACTTCGAGTACTCCCCCGAGTCCTACACCGGCACCGAGCTCGAGTTCGCCGTGGAGGTGTGCGACGCGGTGTTCGACGTGTGGGAGCCCTCGCCCGACCGCAAGGCGATCGTGAACCTGCCGGCCACCGTCGAGATGGCCACGCCCAACGTCTACGCCGACTCCATCGAGTGGATGCACCGCAACCTGGCGCGACGCGACTCGCTGGTGCTCTCGCTGCACCCGCACAACGACCGCGGCACCGCGGTGGCGGCCGCCGAGCTCGGCTTCATGGCCGGCGCCGACCGCATCGAGGGCTGCCTGTTCGGCAACGGCGAGCGCACCGGCAACGTCTGTCTCGTCACGTTGGGCATGAACCTGTTCAGCCAGGGTGTCGACCCGCAGATCGACTTCCGAGACATCGACGAGATCCGTCGCACAGTCGAGTACTGCAACCAGATCCCGGTGCCCGAGCGCCACCCCTACGGCGGCGACCTGGTCTACACCGCCTTCTCCGGGTCGCACCAGGACGCGATCAACAAGGGTCTGGCTGCGATGGAGCGCGAGGCCACCGCCGAGGGCGTCGGCATCGACGACTTCCGCTGGGAGGTCCCCTACCTGCCCATCGACCCGAAGGACGTCGGCCGCACGTACGAGGCTGTCATCCGCGTGAACTCGCAGTCGGGCAAGGGCGGCGTCGCCTACATCATGAAGAGCGAGCACAAGCTCGAGCTGCCGCGACGGCTGCAGATCGAGTTCTCGCAGGTGGTGCAGCACCACACCGACGAGGAGGGCGGCGAGGTCTCGCCGGTCCAGATGTGGGAGTTCTTCCAGGACGAGTACCTGCCGAACCCGGCCGCGCCCTGGGGCCGCTTCGCGCTGCGCTCGATCAAGCAGGACTCCGCCGTCGACGGCGAGACCGCGGTGCACGTGGTGCTCACCGACCGCGGCGAGGAGCAGCGGCTCGACGGCACCGGCAACGGCCCGATCGCAGCGTTCTGCGACGCGCTCTCCGGCTACGGCGTCGACGTCCGCGTCCTCGACTACGTCGAGCACGCGATGTCGTCCGGCGGCGACGCGGCCGCGGCGTCCTACCTCGAGTGCGCGGTCGGTGGCCGGGTGCTGTGGGGCGTCGGCATCGACCCGTCGATCGTCACGTCGTCGCTCAAGGGCATCGTGAGCGCCGTCAACCGCGCGGAGCGCGACGCTCCCTCAGCTTGACCCGCTCCCCGCGGCGGGGCTGTCCCAGACGTGATCACATCTGGCGCGGTAGAGCTGTGTCAGATGTGATCACGTTTCCGCGAACGTGATCACATCTCGTGTGCGGGAACCGGGGACCAGGTGCGGTGTGCGTGCCCTAGCGTCGGCACATGCCTGCGATCCGCGTCCCGTTCAGCATCACGGCCCGCCCCGCCGACCCGCCGGACGGCGACGTCCCGGTGGTGGCGCTCACGGTCTTCGACAAGACGTTCGTCGACGGGTCGTTCGTCGGCTCGAGCGTCGTGCACATGGTGTCGGCGCTCGGCGGCGACGGCCCGCTCGTCTACGTCGCGCTCGAGCGGCTGCACGGGTCCCTCGACGGCCGCAGCGGCGCGTTCCTCCTGCGCCACGAGGGCTCCATCGTCGAGGGCGTGCCCTCGCTGATGCTCGAGGTGGTGCCCGGTTCCGGCACCGACGCGCTCGCCCGCATCTCCGGGCGAGGCACGATCGAGCACACCGACTCGGGCGCGTTCCTCGTGCTCGACTACCTGCTGCCCGATTGAGCAGGCGGGAGCCGACAGTGGCGTCGTCGGACGAGCTGCTCTCGCGCGCGTTCGCGCTCGCACTCGAGGCGAGAGCCGCGGGTGACCACCCCTTCGGCGCGCTGCTCGCCGTCGACGGCGTGATCGTGGCCGAGGCCCGCAACCAGGTGACCACCGGTCGTGACATCACGGCCCACGCCGAGACCGAGCTCGTACGCGTCCTCGAACGCGAAGCCCTGCTCGGGTCGCTGGCACGCGGAGTCGTCTACGCCTCGTGCGAGCCGTGCCCGCAGTGCGTGGGCGCACTGTTCTGGGCGGGAGCGCGGCACATCAGGTTCGGGCTCTCCGCCGCTTCGCTCAACGAGATCTCGACCCCGACGGGCACCACGCCGTACGGCTTCACGATCTCCGCCGCCGAGCTCGCCTCGGCGTCGACCCGTCCGATGCGTGTGGACGGTCCGTTCCGTGAGGAGGAAGCCGCCCAAGCGCACCACGGCTTCTGGCGCTGACGCGACACGTCACGAGCCCGCAGAGCCGGTGGTGGAGTCCTCGGCCAGAGCACGCCGCCGCTCCGCGTGGAACGCCGCGGTCCGCCGTTCCGCGAACCCGTTGAGACCGCCCTGGAGCTCCTGGCGAAGGCGCCCGGCAAGGCCGCTCAGCTCGAGGATCGCAGTGAACGCAGCGACCGACACGACATCGCCGATCAGCTCGGCACCGACGCCTTCTGCGCCGTCGGCGTGGGACCCCCATTGCCTGAGGGAGACAGCACCGACGACCAGAACGCAGAGCAGCATCACGCGCAGCCAGACCCCGCTCCGACTGTGTCTCGGCGTCACGTCGGCCCACTCCGACGTCGGCGCCGTGCCAGGTCGCCGCAGGCCGTCCCACTGGCGTTCCCCCATGAGTGGATGATGACGGACGCAAACCCTTCGCTGCACGACCGGTGACGGATCGGTCTCGACGTGATGACGCCGGCCCGTCCCTCGGTCACAGGCAGCCCGGTCGCACCGTTCGCAGCAGCACCGAGAGGTCGGCGTCCGGTGCGCCGATGTCGTACGTCGCGGTCGGGGCCCCGAGGCAGGTCTCCAGGCGCCCGTCGGCGTAGCCGCCGCGGGCTCGCGCCCAGGGGCTGTCGGTCATGTAGCGGAAGTCGACGATCTGGCCGACCCCCCGCTCGTGGACATAGCCGGCGAGGTCGCCGCGCAGCACGTACGCCGCCGCGTCGTCGTTCACGAGCCCGTCGAGGTTGACCACCCCGCGGTCGGCGGTGAACCCGATGATGCCGGCGTTCCACGCCCCGACGGTGCCGGCGTCGGGGGCGTCGCGCAGGGCCGTGCCGGCTCGCAGCAGCGACACCTGGTTCGGGTAGGGCACGGACGTGAGCGTCACCGCGCTGAGCGTGACGGCGAGGGCCGCAAGGGCGATCCCCGGCGCGAGCACCCGCTGTCGCAGCACTGCGACGCCGGTGGCGGCCAGCAGCAGCGAGCACGGCACGAGCAGGTTCGCGGCGTACCAGAGCTGCACCTCGCCGTCGCGGCTGTAGAGCAGCAGGTAGCCGGCGACGGTCGCGAGACAGCCGGCCACGAGGGGCTGGCACATCGCCGGGAGGTCACCGCTACGGACCCTGAGCCTTACGCCCCAGGCGATCCCGGCACCGAGCAGCACCAGGCCGACCAGCCAGAGCAGCGGGTGCGGGTCGGACGCCGGATCGAGCGGCGGCACCTGCGTGAACACCCGGGCGAGGAGGGTCAACGGCTTGTCGAACCCGGCGAGAGCGCCGCTGTCCGCGCCCGGGATCCCACCGGGCACGAGCGTCCAGTGCTGCTTGACCCGCACGCTGGTCTGCAGCACGGTGCCCGACACCGCGAGATCCTGCAGTGCCACCAGGCCCAGGCCCGCGACGACCCCCGCGAGGGCCAGGCCGCTGCGTCGTATGCCGTCGGAGCGCAGCGAGCCGCGCGCCGCCACGAGGAACCCGACGAGCAGCGCCACGACGACCACACCGAAGTCGGTGCGCGTGACGGAGCCGACGACCCCGAGCGCCACGACGCCCAGTGCCACCGCACGGCGCGGTGCGCCCTCGCGGGTCACGACGAGCACGATCGCCGCCGCGACGAGGCACGCGATCCACGACTCCATGAGGAACGACGCCTGCATCACTGCCACCGGCGCGGCGAAGACGGCCACGACGAGGGGCACCGACGCCGGGCCGAGCAGATGAGTCGCCGTCGTACAGGTGAGTGCGGCAGCCACGCCGAGGCCGAGCGCAGACACGAGCCCGAGCACGAGCAGCAGGGTGCGACCGTCGAGGTCGCCCGCGACGAGGTGCAGCCCGGTGAGGGCATAGGCCCACAGCGGGTGGAAGCCGCTCGTGGCCGAGCTTCCGTCGAAGGTCCACCTGTGCAGGAGTGCGGCGTTGCGCGCGAGCTGGAAGTAGTAGAAGGCGTCGTCCGGGACGGCCGAGACCCAGCGGTCGGACGGGTCGCGCACGAGCGCCACGACGCGCGCCGACATGAGCAGCCACACCAGGAATCCACCCGCGAGCGCAGGCACGACGTGACGCAGTCGCGTGCTCACGGACCTGGCACGCTCCAGCGCCGTCTCCCCCATCACCCTGTCCGCCATGTCGGTGCAGATCGGCAGCTCGACCGCGCCGGGCACCGGGCTCGCACGCCGGCGGGACGAGGCGGCTCGCGATCAGGCCAGGCCGGTGACCTGGGTGAGGACGGAGAGCACGATCCAGATCGCGAGGCCGCCCGCGACGAGCAGCAGGACCCCGACGGCGACGAAGAGCGCGGCCATGCCGAGGCCGCTCGACGGCATCCGGGCGTTGTCGCCCGGTCCCGACCACGCGTCGCCAGCCACCACGCCTCCTTCGTCACCTCATGGTGAAGGGCGCGTGCCTCTCTCGTCTACAGGTCGAGGTCGACGGAGCGGGCCGAGTCGGCACCGATCTCCTCGCGGATGCGCGCGAGCACGTCGCTCGGGATCTGCGAGTCGACCGTGAGAGCGATGAGCGCCTGGCCACCGGCCTCGTCGCGGCTGACCTGCATGCCGCCGATGTTGATCCCGTGCTCGCCGAGCACGCGACCGGCGACGCCGACGATGCCCGGGCGGTCGTGGTAGCGCAGGAACGCGAGGTGGCGGGTCATCGGCACGTCGACCTCGAAGCCGTCGACCTCGACGAGCCGCTGGCGGTTGCGCGGCCCGGTGACGGTGCCGCCCACGGCGACCTTCGTGCCGTCGGTGAGCGACAGGACGACGCGGATCGTGTTGCGCCAGTTGGCGCTCTGGGTCGCGGTGGTCAGCGAGACGACGACGCCGCGCTCGACGGCGAGCACCGGCGCGTTGACGTAGGAGACCGGGTCGGTGACGAGGGCGGAGAACACGCCCTTGAGCGCCGCGAGCTCGAGGATCTTCACGTCGTGCTCGGCCACCTCGCCGAGCACCGCGACCTCGACGGCCTCGAGCGGCGCCTTGGCGAGCGAACCGGCGACGCGGCCGAGGTTCTCCGCCAGCGCGATGCCGGGGCGCACGGCCTCGGCGATCGAGCCGCCCTTGACGTTGACGGCGTCGGGAACCAGCTCGCCGGCCAGCGCCAGGCGCACCGAGCGTGCGACCGCGATGCCGGCCTTCTCCTGCGCCTCGTCGGTGGACGCACCGAGGTGCGGCGTGGCGACGACCTGATCGAGCTCGAACAGCGGGGAGTCGGTGCACGGCTCGCTGGCGAACACGTCGATGCCCGCACCGGCCACACGACCCTCCTTGAGGGCGACGTAGAGCGCGTGCTCGTCGACGATGCCACCGCGGGCGGCGTTGACGATGCGCACGGTGGGCTTCACCTTGCGCAGTGCCTCCTCGCCGAGGAGGCCGACGGTGTCGGGCGTCTTGGGCAGGTGCACCGTGATGAAGTCCGACTCGGCGAGCAGGTCGTCGAGGGCGACCATGCGGATGCCGAGCTGCGCGGCGCGCGCCGGCTGCACGTAGGGGTCGTAGGCGATGAGCGTGACGCCGAAGGCCGAGAGGCGCTGTGCGACGAGGAGGCCGATGCGGCCGAGACCCACGATGCCGACGACCTTGTCGGTGAGCTCGACGCCGCTGTACTTCGAGCGCTTCCACTGACCGGCCTTGAGAGCCGCGTTGGCGGGCGCGATGTTGCGCGCGCTGGCGAGCAGGAGCGCCACGGCCAGCTCGGCTGCGCTCACGATGTTGGAGGTCGGCGCGTTGACGACCATGACGCCGGCCTGGGTGGCCGCCTTGACGTCGACGTTGTCGAGCCCGACGCCCGCGCGGGCGACGACCTTGAGGCTCTTGGCGGCCGCGATGGCCTCGGCGTCGACCTTCGTGGCCGAGCGGACCAGGATCGCGTCGACGTCGACGATCGCCGGCAGCAGCGCGGCGCGGTCGGCGCCGTCGACGTACCGGATCTCGAAGTCGGGGCCGAGCGCCTCGACGGTGGCGGGCGACAGCTCCTCGGCGATGAGGACGACGGGCTTGCTCACGGGAGTCACCTAGTGGTCGACGTCGGGGTGGTCCGAAGTCTATCGAGGCGCTTGTGAACGCCTTCACGATGCCCACATCGTGGAACAGGGACCTAGGCTGCCGGGCATGCAGCTGCGCCACATCGCCCTCGCGTCCGACTGGGCCGACGCCCTCGCCGCGCGCGAGTACCGGGTGTCCACCGTCGGTCGCACGATCGACGACGAGGGCTTCCTCCACGCCTCCCTGCCCGACCAGGTCGCCGCGACCGCCGCCCGCTACTACGCCGACCTCGGCGTCCCGCTGGTCGTGCTGGTGATGGACAGCGACCGGCTGGAGGACGCGGGGGTCCCAGTGCGGCTCGAGGACGCGGGC
>Ga0302299_10003120_pt1 | contig 10102 bp, 9 predicted proteins | sample III_Fen_N3_4_FD_198795 | JGI IMG/M metagenome (GOLD analysis project Ga0302299, IMG submission 198795) | Peat permafrost microbial communities from Stordalen Mire near Abisko, Sweden - III_Fen_N3_4 | ecosystem: Environmental > Terrestrial > Soil > Wetlands > Permafrost | place: Sweden: Abisko...
AGGATGCGTCCGCTCATGAACCCATTATGGGGGGACCGTTCGTGGCACGATAGGCGAAGACCTCGAGGGGGAGCGCATGACGGACACCTACGGACCGGGAGACACCTCGATTCCGGCATGGACGGCGCCGACGGAGGAGCCGCCCTTCGCGCCCTCGATCGCGGGTTCCCGAGGTCCGGTCGCGGCTGGCCCCGCATACGGCCCGCCCCCGAACCGGGCGTTGCCGACTCATCGCTCCTGGCAGCCGGGAATCATGCCGCTGCGCCCGGCCACCTTTGGCGACTTCCTGTCCCTGCCCTTCAAGGCGATCCGCTACAACCGGGCGGTCGTGCTCGGCGGTCCGCTCGCGTGCTTCCTCGTCATCGGGCTCGTGACCTCCCTCGCGATGTGGATGCTGTTCACCGACCTCGGCATCAGCAACCTCTTCGACGGGTTGCCTTCGGACTCCCGTGGGCTGAGGGGGGAGACGATCGTCGCGCTGACCCTGGCCGGGGCGCTGTGGCTACTGAGCGACGCGTTCGCGCGCGGAATCGTCGCTCCCGGGGTCGCGCGCGCCGTGCTCGGCGAGCGGATCTCCCTCGGGAAGGCGTGGGAGGTCCTCCGCGCGCGCTTCTGGCCCGTGCTGGGGCTGTACGGCCTCGCGACGGCCGCGATTCTGGTTCCCCTCGCGATATTCGTCGGCCTCATGGTGCTAGCGAGCCAGGACAGCAGCGGAGTCGCGCTCGTCGGCGTCATGGTCATCGGGTTCCTGCTCATGTTCGTACTCGCGATCTTCTACAGCGTCTTCATGGGTGTCGCCCTTCCGCTGATCGTCCTCGAGCGGGGTCGCGTAATGGCGTCGGTCCGCCGGACGTTCGCGCTCATTCGGGGCCGGTTCTGGTGGTCCGTCCTCATCGCGTTCGTCGCGAGCAGCCTCATCGGCATCGTCACCCAGATCCTGTCCACCGCGCTTCAGTTCGTCGGGATCTTCATCCTCGCCGTCATGCCCTCGGCCTCCGAGGCCGCGTCGCTCCTCTTCCTCACCGCCTCGACCCTCGTGATCTCCCTCGTCTCTGCTGTCCTCGACGCGTCCTACCTCGGGGCAACCTTCACCATCGTGTACATCGACCTTCGGATTCGGCACGAGGGCTTCGACGCGGAGCTCGCCGAGGCCGCTGAGGCTCGCGCGAGCGCGTAGCCATGGCCGACATCCCCGTAACCCCCGACGCCGACACCGCCCGTCGCTGGGCCGCCGACGAGCTCGCGAAGGCGGTGTACCAGGACCACGGTCCGTCGCTCATGCAGCGGATCCAGGATTGGTTCTCGCACCTGCTCGCGTCGATCTTCGGGTCGGGGCGGTCCTACGGCTCGGTGACCTCGATACTCGCGATCGTCGTGGTCGTCCTGATCGTCGTCGCCGTCGTCTATGCCGTCGTCGGGCCGATGCGCCGTTCGCGCCGGGCCGCGCGCGCTCACGCCGTCTTTGAGGACGACGCGCGGACCTCGGCGCAGATGCGCCAGTCCTCCGAGAGCGCCGCCGCGCGGGGCGATTGGGCCCTCGCGCTCCTCGAGCGGTATCGCGCGGTGATCCGCTCCCTCGAGGAACGGGACCTGATCGAGGAGCGCGCCGGCATGACCGCGCACGAGGCGGCCGGCGAGATCGCGCGCCGATTCGCCGACGTTCGCTACCTCGTCGAGCACGCGTCGGAGATCTTCGATGGCGTGCGCTACGGGCATCGCGAGGCGACGGCGACCGAGTACGACGTGATGACGTCCCTCGATCGCTCGCTGACCGGTCGCTCCATCCTCACGGCGGCGGCGCCGTGACGGCGAGTTCGGTGGCGACGACGACGTCCGTCGCGGCGGCCCAAGGCTTCACCGTCGCCCCGGCGTCGCCGAGGCTCGGAACGCGCGTGTGGCGCGGGCGCTTCTGGTGGAGCCTCACGGTCATCTTCGCCGCGCTGCTCGCGGTTGTCCTCACGTCGAGCCCGCCCAAGGACGCGGCGCTCCTGTCCCTCAACAATCCGGGGTCGGACGGCGCGCGCGCCACGGGCGCGATTCTCCGCGATCGGGGGCTCGACGTCCGGCAGATCACGCGGCTCGGCGCGGCACGGATCTCCACGCCGCAGGACACCACGCTCGCGATTGCCCTGCCGAGCCAACTCGTCGACTACCAGCTCAAGTCGGTTTTGGCGTACCCGGGCGACATCGTGTTCGTCGGCGTAAGCCCCGCCCTCCTCACCGGGATCGATCCGTACCTTGGGCCGGCCGACACGGCCGACGTCACCCTTCGCGGTGCCGGGTGCAACGATCCCGATGCGACCGCGGCCGAACGCGTATCCACCGGCGGCTCCGAGATCGACGCGACCAAGGTCGAGGGCGCCACCGTGTGCTTCCGGAGCGCGCCGGGCGTCGGGCCATTCGTCGTGCTGCAGCGCGCCGGCCGCACCATCACCCTCCTTTCCGATGCGACGCTCCCGATGAACGGGCACCTCACCGACTACGGCAACGCGGCCCTCGTGTTCCGCGCGCTCGGAAAGCACCCCGCCCTCGTCTGGTACTTGGGCAACGGGCTCGACACGTCGACGCTCACGTACTCGTACTACGGAGGACCGGGTTCGAAACCGGGCGGGGACGCGGGCGAGCCGAGCGCCGACTTCCTCCCGCCCGGAACGGGGACCGCTCTCTACGCGCTAGCGATCGCCGTGCTCGTCGCGGCGGTCTGGCGAGGAAGGCGGATGGGACCCCTCGTCACCGAGAACCTTCCCGTCGTGGTGCCCTCCTCGGAGACGACGAGCGGGCGCGCGCGCCTCTACCGGCGGGCCCGCGCCTACGGTCGCGCCTCGGCCTCGCTTCGTGCCGCCGCGGCCGAGCGCATGGGCCGCCGGCTCGGCATTCCGCGCGGCGGCGATGCCGCGACCCTCATCCGCGAGGTCGCCCGGGCCACAGGGCGGGAGCCCGCGTCCGTCCAACGACTCGTGTACGGCCCGCCGCCCGACGGCGAGCACGCAATGATGGACCTTGTTCAGGAACTCGACACGCTGGAAAGGCAGGTTCACCGACCGTGACGGAGACTCCCCCCACCCCGGCCACCCCGCCGGACGAAACGCCCCGCTCGGCCGCGCGCGAGTCGCTCGCCAAGATCCGTACGGAGGTGGGCAAAGCCGTGGTCGGGCAGGACGCGGCCGTCACCGGCCTCGTCATCGCCCTGCTCTGCCGCGGCCACGTGCTCCTCGAGGGCGTCCCCGGCGTCGCCAAGACGCTCCTGGTGCGCGCCCTCGCCGCCTCCCTCGGGATGGACTCCAAGCGCGTCCAATTCACCCCCGACCTCATGCCGGGCGACGTGACGGGCTCCCTGATCTACGACGCCCGCACCGCCGCCTTCTCCTTCCGCCAGGGGCCCGTCTTCACGAACCTGCTCCTCGCGGACGAGATCAACCGCACGCCCCCGAAGACCCAGGCCTCGCTCCTCGAGGCGATGGAGGAGCGGCAGGTCACCATCGACGGCCAGTCCCACCCGCTTCCCGACCCGTTCCTCGTCATCGCGACGCAGAACCCCATTGAGTACGAGGGGACCTACCCCCTGCCGGAGGCGCAGCTCGACCGCTTCATGCTGAAGCTCCTCATGCCGCTACCCGAGCGCGACGTCGAGACGGAGGTGGTGCGTCGCCACGCCACCGGCTTCAACCCGCGCGACCTCAAGGCGGCCGGGCTCAAGCCCGTCGCGACCCCCGCGGACCTGGAGAAGGGCAGGCGCGAGGTGGCGCAGGTCGAGGTGTCGGAGGACGTGATGGGGTACATCGTCGACCTCTGCCGCGCGACGCGCGCGGCGCCGTCCGTGTCCCTAGGCGTGTCGCCGCGCGGGGCCACGGCCCTCCTCGCGACGTCGCGCGCCTGGGCGTGGATGCGCAGCCGCACCTTCGTCTCTCCGGATGACGTCAAGTCGCTCGCCGTGCCGACGCTCGGCCACCGCATCCAGCTTCGCGCCGAGGCCGAGCTCGAGGGAGTGACCACGGCAGCGGTCCTCGACTCGGTCCTCGCGTCGGTCCCGGTCCCGAAGTAGCTCATGTACATCACCGGGTGGACCGTCCTGGGTGCCGCCCTCGGCGCGATCCCGGCGGCCCTCACCCAGAGCCGCGGGGTCGCCGTGCTCTGGGCGCTCGGCGTCCTCGCGCTCGCGGGCCTCGACGCGCTGCTCGCGCCGGCGGTGACGAGCATCGGCGTCCAGCGGAAGGTGCCGAGATCGGTTCGGCTCACGGAGTCGACCGCGTCGGTCGTCACGGTCGCCAACCTGACCTCTCGGCGCATCAGGGGGTCCATTCGCGACGCCTGGCCGCCAAGCGCGGGCGCCCGCGAGAACCGTCACACCATGAGGATCCCCCCGCTCCAGATCCAGAAGTTCACGACGCCCCTCCAGCCGACCAGGCGCGGCGACCGCCATTCCGACGTCGTGACGGTGAGGCTCGAGGGTCCCCTCCGCCTCGCGGGCAGGCAGCGAGCGATCGACGCGCGCGACGTCCTCCGGGTGCTTCCCGAGTTCCGATCGCGCAAGCACCTCGCGACGCGGCTCGCCCGCCTCCGTGAGATCGACGGCCAGACCTCGGTCAACCTGCGCGGCGCGGGCAGCGAGTTCGACTCGCTCCGCGAGTACGTCGTCGGCGATGACGTGCGGACGATCGACTGGCGCGGGACCGCGAGGCGCGCCGACGTCGTCGTCAGGACCTATCGGCCTGAGCGCGACAGGAGGGTCTTCATCCTCGTGGACACATCGCGGCTGTCCGCCGCGCGCGTGGGCGACGCCCCGCGGCTCGACGCCTCGATCGAGGCCGCTCTCCTTCTCGCGGCGCTCGCCTCGCGTGCGGGAGACCGCGTCCAGGTGGTGGCCTTCGACCGCAGGGAGCGCTCGCGGGCGATGGGGACGACCGCCGCCATCGTCATGCCCGCCCTCGCCGACGCGCTCGCGACGGCCGAGCCGGAGCTCGTCGAGCCGGACTGGCCCGGCGCCCTTCGGCTAATCGACGAGCGCCTGTCCCAGCGCGCCATGGTTCTGCTGCTCACGACGATTGATGCCTCGACCGTCGACAACGGGCTGTTGGAGGCGGTCGGCGCCCTCGCCCGCCAGCACCAGGTGGTCGTCGCGAGCGTTGACGACCCCGACGTCGCGAAGCTCGCCGCCGGCCGCGGCGACGCCTCGGCGGTCTTCGGCGCCGCCGCCGCAGAGAGGTCCCGCCTCGAGGCGTCCGCCGTCGCGATGCGGATCCGCCAGCTCGGCGCCGAGGTGGTCCGATCCGTTCCGGAGGCCCTCGCGCCGGACGTCGCGGACAAGTACCTGGAACTCAAGGCCGCGGGGCGGCTCTAGGCGCGCCGTCCCGGCCGCGCCGCCCTCCTCTACCCGGCTACGGGCGCGACCGCGACTGCGAAGTCGCCCTCCGCGTCGCCCGTCGCGCCCTCCTTCGTCACGAGCCTCCCGGCGACGAACGTGTATACCCAGAACGCGGCGAACACGACCAGGCCGATCGCGATCTTGAGCCACCACGCCATGGCGCTTCCGGTGACGTACCCCTCGATAATCCCCGACGCGAAAAGCGTGATGGCGAGGATCCCAGCGACGGCGATCGCGATGCGCCCCTCCTCCGCGAGCGCCCGGGACCGGGTTCTCGCTCCGGGGACGAGGGCGGTCCAGAACAGCCGGAGTCCCGCCCCGGCGGCCGTGAAGACCGCGCTGAGCTCGAGGAGCCCGTGGGGAATGATCAGTTTGAAGAAGACGTCGAGCATCCCGGCCTCGGACATGATCGCGGCGTTGACGCCCAATTGGAGCGCGGTGTTGTACATGAGTTGCGCCGGAAGGTAACCCACGATGCCCGTCCCGATCGCGAGCGTGCTCAGAAGGGCGTTGTTCGTCCATACCTCCGCGCCGAACGACGTCGAGTCGTACTCGGTGTAGTAACTCGAGAACTCCTCCTGGGCGATCTTCGCTCGAACCTCGGGGGGACCAACGAGATCGAGCGCGCCCGGGGTGTGAAGCGCGTAAAGGGCCGACACGATCGCGCCCGTGACGACGACGGCCGCGACCCCCACCGACCACCACCTCACGCGGTACAGGGCCGCGGGGAACGTACGGCTGAAGACGCGCCTCACGTCGCCGACCGAGAACTCGTGGGCCCCGGTGAGCCACACGCGCGCGTTGGCGAGTTGCACGGAGAGCCACGTGATGAGGCCGGGCTCTGGCGCGGCGGAGCGGACTGCGCCGAGGTCTCCCGCGGTCATCTGGTAGAGCCGGGTGAACTCGTCCGCCTCGGCGCCAGTCAGGCGCCGCGATCCCGAGAGCTCGCGCAGCCGAGCCCACCGCGCCGCCCGGATCGCGCTGAACGCGTCGATGTCCATGCGGCTACGATCTCACACAGGACCGGCGACGGAGGAGCGATGGACGAATTCGAGGACGAGATCCTCACCGGCGAGGGCGTCCTCCTCGAGGCCAGCGCCGCCCCGGTGACCTACCGGATGGCGTCCGGCACGATCGACGCGATCGCCACGCTCGCCGTCCTGTGGGCTAGCGCCACGCTCGTGGGCGCGCTCGCTGGCTCGCTCAACGCGGCCGCCGGCAAGGCCGTCGTCATCGTGTACATCGTGTCGCTTCTCGTTTTCGCCCCGGCCGCGGTCGAGACGCTCACCCGCGGGAGGAGCCTCGGGCGCATGGCGCTCGGGCTGAGGATCGTCCGCGACGACGGCGGGCCGGTGTCGTTCCGCCAGGCAATCACGCGCTCCATCGTCGCGCTTCTCGAGGTGTGGGCGACGGGCGGAACGATCGCGGTCACCACCTCCCTGCTCTCGGCCCGGGGGAAGCGCCTGGGCGACATGCTCGCGGGAACATACGCGCTCCGCACGCGAGGCACGATGAAGCCCCTGCCCCCGGTCATCATGCCCCCCGCGCTCGTGGAGTGGTCCCGCACGGCGGACATGAGTCGCCTCCCCGACGGGCTTGCCCTCTACGCCCGCCTCTTCCTCGGCCGCGCCGCCGCGATGCATCCGGCTGCCCGGCAGCGGCTAGGCACCCGCTACGCCGAGCGGCTGGCCGAGCACGTGGCGCCCCCGCCGCCATTCGTCGTGCACCCCGAGACCTACATCGCCGCCGTCCTCGCGACCAGGCGCGACCGCGAGTACGCGAGCGCTCTCCGCCAGGCGTCGCGCGCCGTGACCCAGGCCGACCTGCTCAGGCGCCTGCCCCACGGCGTCCCCGACGTGGAGAACTAGCGCCGCCGTTCGCGCGGGACGACGGCCGCTAGTAGCGGTAGTGGTCGGGCTTGAACGGCCCGCCAACCGGCACGCCGATGTACTCCGCCTGCTCGGGCGTGAGCTCCGTCAGGCGAACCCCCAGCGCGTCAAGGTGGAGCCGGGCGACCTTTTCGTCGAGGAGCTTCGGCAGCCGGTACACCCCGATGGGGTACTCCGCCCGCTTGGTCCACAGCTCGATCTGGGCGAGCACCTGGTTGGCGAACGACGCGCTCATGACGAACGACGGGTGGCCCGTCGCGTTGCCCAGGTTCAGCAGGCGCCCCTCGCTGAGGACGATGACGCTGTGGCCGTCCGGGAAGACCCACTCGTCCACCTGGGGCTTCACCGGCACGCGCTTCACCCCGGACCCCTCGAGCCCGGCCATGTCGATCTCGTCGTCGAAGTGCCCGACGTTGCCGACGATCGCCTTGTCCTTCATGGCGGCCATGTGGCCGACGGAGATGATGTGCGTGTTGCCGGTGGTCGTGACGAAGAAGTCCGCCTGGCCGACAACGTCGTCGATACGCGCGACCTGGAACCCGTCCATCGCCGCCTGCATCGCGCAGATGGGATCCACCTCGCTCACGATCACCCGCGCGCCCTGGCCGCGGAGCGCCTCGGCCGCGCCCTTGCCCACGTCCCCGTAGCCCGCGATGAACGCGACCTTGCCGCCGATCAGCACGTCGGTGCCGCGATTGAGCCCGTCGGGAAGCGAGTGCCGGATCCCGTAGCGGTTGTCGAACTTGGACTTCGTGACGGAGTCGTTGACGTTGATCGCCGGGAACAGGAGCTCTCCCCGCTCGTGAAGCCGCACGAGGCGGTGGACCCCCGTCGTCGTCTCCTCGCTCACGCCGACGATTCCGGCGGCCATCCGCGTGAACCGCGTCGGGTCGGCGGCAAGGGAACGGCGGAGGACGGCGCGCATCGCCTCGGTCTCGCGGTGGTACCCGGGGTCCTCCGGGTCGAGTCGCGCGGCGACGGCGCCCGCTGCCTCGGCGCGGACCCCCTCGTGCACGAGGATCGTGGCGTCGCCCCCGTCGTCGAGGATGAGGGTCGGTCCGTCCTGGCCCGGCCACGTGAGGATGCGGTCCGTGTAGTCCCAGTACTCCTCGAGGCTCTCGCCCTTGACGGCGAACACGGGAATTCCCGCGGGCGCGTCAAGGCGCCCCGCGCCGAGCGCGACCGCCGCGGCGGCCTCGTCCTGGGTGGAGAAGACGTTGCACGACGCCCACCGCACGTCCGCGCCGAGCGCAACAAGGGTCTCGATAAGGACGGCGGTCTGAATGGTCATGTGCAGGGAGCCCGCGATGCGGGCGCCCGCGAGCGGACGGGTCGCGGAGAACTCGTCCCGGATCGACATGAGCCCCGGCATCTCGTGTTCGGCGAGGTCAATCTGGTGCCGCCCCGCGGGCGCAAGGGCAAGGTCGGCAACGACGAATTCAGGGGTGGTCACGGGGCGTCCTCTCGGCGAACATCCGTTTCAATGTATATCAAGCGTGCGGCCGGGACGGCCTCGCGAATCCTACCCTCCGCGGCATCGACAGTGGCCGCGACGGAGCTCAGCGGCGTGGAACCGTCGAGCGCGACCTTCACCGCAACGAGCACGTCATCGGGCCCAAGATGCGTGGTGCGCAGGTGGATGATGTCGCCCAACGCGGACGCCGCGAGCGCGGTGCGGATCGCCGCCACGTCCTCCGGCGTCGCCGACTCCCCGATCAGCATCGACTTGGTCTCCCTGCCGAGGACGAGGGCGACCGTCACGAGCAACACCCCGATCGCGGCCGTTCCGCCCGCGTCCCAGCGCCCATCTCCCGTGGCGAGGGTGAGGCTCACGCCGAGGAGCGCGAACGCGAGGCCGAGGAGCGCCGCGGAGTCCTCGAGCAGGATAACGGGAAGCTCGGGGCTCCTCGACCCCCGGATGAAGGCGAACCACCCGAGCCGGCCCCGGACGAGGTTGGACTCGCGGACGGCCGTGCGAAAGGAAAGCGATTCGAGGACGATCGCGACGCTCAACACCACGATGGGGAGCCACTTCCACGACTGGATCGGCTCGGGGTGGCCGAACTTGTGCCACGACTCGTACAGCGCGTAGAGGCCGCCGACGCTGAACAGGACGACGGCGACGAGGAAGGCGTAGTAGTAGCGGGCGCGCGAATACCCGAAGGGGTGTTCGTCGGTGGCCTCCCGCCGCGCCCTCTTGGCGCCGACCAGCAGCAGGACCTGGTTGCCGGAGTCGGCGACCGAGTGGATGGACTCGGCGAGCATCGCGGCCGAGCCCGTCAATCCGAACGCGACGAACTTGGTCGCCCCGATGCCGAGGTTCGCCGCGAGCGCGGCCACGACGGCTCGCGCTCCTCCCTCGGACGACACCCGCTAGCCCTGTGCCGCGGGGACGGCGCCGCGCGCGGTGGGACCGTTCAAGCCCGGTTGCAGGTTCACGGCACTACGGTAGCGGCCGTCACCGCGCGACGTTAACCCTCGGACGACACCACGCGGAGGTGCCCGCGCCTCGGCTCGCTCGACTCCTCAGGCCGGTGCGGACGCTCGGGGTCCGGCTCGGATGGTCGGCCCGCCTCGCGCACCGCGCGCGCGAGCGCGTCGAGGTCGTCCGGCGACGGCGGCATGTCCGCGAATTCCTGGTGAATGTGCACCACGTCCCAGCCGCGGGGAGCGACGAAGCCGTCCGCGTGGAAGGCGCAGAGGTCATAGGCGTGGGGCTCCGCAATGGCGACGAGCGCCCCGACCACGACCGTCGAGTCCCGATAGACGTAGGTGAGGGTGGCCGCCGCGGGCCTTCCGCACGAGGTCTTGGAACACCGCCGAGTGCTGGTCACCCTCAGGACGCTACCGC
>Ga0302299_10003121_pt1 | contig 10098 bp, 6 predicted proteins | sample III_Fen_N3_4_FD_198795 | JGI IMG/M metagenome (GOLD analysis project Ga0302299, IMG submission 198795) | Peat permafrost microbial communities from Stordalen Mire near Abisko, Sweden - III_Fen_N3_4 | ecosystem: Environmental > Terrestrial > Soil > Wetlands > Permafrost | place: Sweden: Abisko...
CGGATCCGTCGTCGGGCGGCCTTGATGCTCGTGAACACCACGAGGAAGAGGCAGACGGTGCCGCCGGTGGCCAGCAGCATGCCGGGGTAGGTCACGACCAGGTTCCACAGCGTGGAGGGCGTCTGCGAGACCTGGCCGACGGCGTACCCCCAGGTGATCAGGACGATGTGGGCCAGCATCAGGTTGAACGACGTGAAGCCCACCAGCCGGTGCAGGTGAGCGAGCCGGTCCTGGCCGTACGCCGCCTCGAGGCGTGGGACGCGGGCCATCAGTACGACCTGCGTGAGCAGCAGGACCGAGGCGACCAGTCCGGTCAGCCGGCCGAGCGAGTCGAGCCCGGTCACCCAGCCGCCCAGGTCGCGGATGCCGCCGTCGGCGTCCCACCAGTAGGTGACCAGCAGCAGGCTCAGCCACAGGGTGGACGTGGCGAGGAGCCGCACGGTGGCGTCGGCCGCGGCGCGGCGCCCCACCGGGGTGGCGCGCCGCATCCCCCGCGGTGGCGCGGCGGGGACGTCCCGGGAGAGCACGCTCATCCGGTCCCACTGTCGGCGCTGCCGCCGAACTGGTCGTGGTCGTCGTCACGGCCACCTTGACCGGGGAGGCTGTCGCCGGGTCCGAACCCGTCCTGCGGGCCTTGCCGGGTGGTCCCGACGTCCTGGCCGTCGGAGCCGGCACTGGCCGAGCCGACCGCGTAGCCACCGGCCCCCGCAGCGAGGGCCAGGACCGCGGCGCCCGCGGCGAGCACCCCGGTACGACGTCCGGCCGGGTGCGGTCGCACAGGGCTGACTCCGGGGCTCGGAGCCGCCGCGCTCACCGGGGTCACCGGGGCGGTGTCGTCGTCGGCGGGCTCCCACCGGTTGCCGCTGGGGGTCTCGGTCATACCCCGGAGTGTCCGCGGTCCGGCTGGCGGACTCGTGGGAGTCGCCTGTGAGCATCCTGTGAACCGCGGTCACCCTGTGCGGTGAAGGGCGCCGGCACGACCTACGGAACAATCCGGCGCATGCCCGCGTCCCGTCGGTTCTGCCCGCCCACCGACCGCTCGCTCGGGAGGACCGTCGTCGAGCTGGTCGCCACGCTGGCCGTCCTGACCGTCGTGCTCGTCGGCATCGGCTGGCTGATCACCCATCCGCTGCAGAGCTCGATATCCCACGAGAGCTCGGTCAACCGATGGTTCGCCGACCGGCGCACCAGCGGGCTGACGAGCCTGGCGGACGTCGGGACGTTCATCGGCCAGACGCTCACGGGCGCGGTCGTGCTGGCCCTGATCGGAGTGGGCTTCGCAGTGTGGAAGCGCACGTGGTGGCCGCTGGTGTTCGTCGTGGTCCTCGACGCCGGCCTCGGCCTCTTCTACCTGGCGGGCACGTCACTCGACCCACGGCAGCGTCCGCCGGTGCACATCCTGCAGTCGGGCCTCGTGCCGAACCACAGCTTCCCATCCGGGCACACCGGCACGGCGGTCGGCATCGCCGCCGCGGCCGCCGCGCTGCTGTGGGCCTACACCCGCCTGTCGGCCGCGCTGCTCGTCGTGCTGGTCGTGATCCCGCTGTGGACCATGCTGGCCCGGCTGTACGTCGGTGCCCATCACGTCAGCGACGTGCTCACCGAGCTCGTCGTGGCGTCGTTGTGGATCTGGACCTGCGCCCGGCTCCTGCTGCCGGCGCGGGCATCCACCAGCGCCGACGCGCGGACGCGTGCGAAGGCGCCCGCACGGGCCTAGCGTCGACCGCACATCATCGGGCCACCGGGGCCGGCTCCGCCTCGCGCACGTCCACGGCGGTCGTCCGAGGCAGCCATCTCAGCCTCGCGACGGTCAGCGGGCGTCGTTCGCCAGGTCCTCGCCGGTCATCCGCGACCGGTCCGGCTGGAAGCCGTGGTCGATGCCCCACAGGATCGCCCGCGAGCGCGAGGTGACGCCGATCTTGCGGTAGGCCGAGCGGATGTAGGACTTGATGGAGTTGATCGACAGCATCGTGGTCTCGACGATGTCGTTGTTGGAGTAACCCTGCGTGATCAGCGAGAGCACCTCCGACTCGCGCGCGGTCAGCCCCTCCTCGCGTCCGGGCCAGTCGCCGCCCACCAACGGTCCCCGACCGGAGTCCTGGAGGCGGACCGGGTCACCGGCATGCACGTGCTCGAGCGCGGTGACCAGGTCGGCGGCGGCGAGCCGCTTGCTGATGTACGCCGAGATGCCGGGGACCCGGGTCTGCCCGACCGACGGGTCGTCGGCGCTCCAGGTATAGACCACGACCTTGCCGATCCGCGGGTCCGAGACGAGCCGCGAGATGCGCTGTCGGTCGCGGAAGCTCTGGGCGAAGGTGTCGAACAACGCGATGTCCACCTCGCTGCTCGGGTGGGTGTTGGCGTCGACCTCGACGACCTCGATGCGGTCGCTGTAGGACCGCAACATCGAGGCAAGGCCGTGCACGACGACCTCGTAGTCGTTGACGATCGCGAGCCTGATGGTCACGGCCGAAGCGTAGGCCCTCCCTCACGCCGTACGTCGTCACCCCAACGGGTGTAGCACCGGGTCCGGGCTCAGGAGAGAGTCCGAGACGACAACCCACGACGGGAAAGGGGTGGTTCCCATGGCCATTCTCGGCCTGATTCTTCTGATCATCGGTCTGATCGCCAACATCGGCATCTTGACCCTCATCGGCGCGATCCTGTTGGTGGTCGGGCTGATCTTGAACTTCGTGCCGATCGGCGGCACGCGGCGCAGGTACTACTGACCGACCCACCGCCGTCGTCAGCCCCCGTCCCGGTCTCCGGGGCGGGGGCTGACGCGTGTCCCGGCCCCGCCCACCGTCCGCGGTCGCGCATAGGCTCCGCCCGTGAGCCTCCGACTGCATCGCGCCCTGCGCGCCGACGCGCTCGCAGACGGCCTGGGCAGGCTCCTGGTCACCCCGCTCCCCGACCCGTTCGCCAGCGAGCTGGTGGTCGTTCCGGCGCGGGGGATGGAGCGGTGGCTCTCCCAACGGCTCTCCCACGTGCTCGGGGCCGGCCCGGACGGAGACGGGGTGTGCGCTGCCGTCGCCTTCCGCTCGCCGGGGTCGCTGGTCGCCGAGATCACCGGCACCCACGACGACGACCCCTGGGCCCCCGACGCCCTCGCCTGGCCCCTGCTCGACGTGATCGACGGGAGCCTCGGCCAGCCGTGGGCGGCCCCCTTGGCGCGCCACCTCGGTCACGGGCTCGGCGGCGACGAGGCCGACCTGCGGATGGGCCGACGCTTCTCGGTGGCGCGCCGGCTCGCCCGGCTGTTCGCGTCGTACGCCGGCCAGCGTCCGTCGCTGGTGGCCGACTGGTCCGCGGGACGCGACACCGACGGCTCCGGCCGCGCACTGGCGGCTGACCTCGCCTGGCAGCCCGAGCTCTGGCGACGGCTGACCGACCGGGTCGGCGGCCCCACGCCGCTCCAGCGTCAGGCCGACACCGTCGCCCGCCTCCGGGAGGATCCCGAGGCCTTCGACCTGCCGAGCCGGCTGTCCCTCTTCGGCCATACCCGGCTGTCCGCCACCGAGATCGAGCTCCTCGATGCGCTCGCGGTCGAGCGCGACGTCCACGTCTGGCTGCCGCACCCCTCGCCCGCGCTCTGGGAGACCCTCACCGGTCCTCCGGGGGGTGCGGTCGACCGAGCCACCGACGACAGCCATCAGCGCGTCCGCCACCCGCTCCTCTCCAGCCTCGGCCGCGACACGCGTGAGCTCCAGCGGGGGCTGTCAGCCGTGGCGATCGCCACCGCGGAGGAGCTGCCGGCCCCTCCGCTGCCCCGGAGCCTGCTCGGCCTGCTCCAGAGTGATCTCGCCGCCGACCTCCCTCGTCCCGCGGGGCGAGTGCTCGCCGACGACGACCGTTCGGTCCAGGTGCACGCGTGCCACGGTGTGGCCCGGCAGGTCGACGTGCTGCGCGAGGTGCTGCTCGGCCTGCTCGCCGACGACCCCACGCTCGAGCCGCGCCACGTCCTGGTGATGTGCCCCGACATCGAGACCTATGCCCCCCTGATCGAGGCCGGGTTCGGGCTCGGCGACGTCGTCGGCACTGCCGGTCATCCCGCCCACCGGCTGCGGGTCCGCCTCGCCGACCGGGCGCCCGGGCAGACCAACCCGCTGCTCGGGGTGGCTACGGCACTGCTCGACCTGGCGGGCGGCCGAGCCCCCGCGACGCAGGTGCTCGACCTGGCCCGTGCCGAGCCGGTCCGGCGGAGGTTCGGGTTCAGCGACGACGACCTCGACCAGCTCGACACCTGGGCGCGTGAGTCCGGGGTGCGGTGGGCCTTCGATGCCGAGCACCGCACCGAGTTCGGCCTCGCCGACTACGTCACGAACACCTGGGAGTTCGGTCTCGACCGGCTGCTCACCGGCGTCGCACTCTCCGACGACTCCTCGGCGTGGCTCGACCGAGCCCTTCCGCTCGACGACGTCGGGAGCGCGCAGGTCGATCTCGTCGGTCGGCTGACCGAGTACGTCGAGCGGCTGCGCGACGTCACCGACCGTCTCACCGGCACCCGCCCTCTGGACCACTGGCTGGCGGCGCTCGACGACGCCGTCGGGTCGTTGACCGCCGTCGCGCCGAGCGACGGCTGGCAGTCGGGCCAGGTGCAGCGTGAGCTGGGTCGGGTCCGCAGGGCAGCCGCCGACCTCGGACACGTCGACCTGAGGCTGCCCGACGTACGCACGTTGCTGTCGGACCGGCTGGCCGGGCGGCCGACCCGGGCCAACTTCCGCACGGGCACGCTCACCGTCTGCACCATGGTGCCGATGCGGTCCGTGCCCCATCGAGTGGTCTGCCTGCTCGGCCTCGACGACGGCGTGTTCCCGCGGCAGGGCGCGGTCGACGGCGACGACGTGCTCGCCCGTGACCCGATGACCGGCGAGAGGGACGCACGCAGCGAGGACCGCCAGCTGCTCCTCGACGCGATCCTGGCGGCGACCCAGACCCTGGTGATCACCTATACCGGCGCCAACGAGGTGTCCGGTCGGCCCCGGCCACCCGCCGTACCTCTCGGGGAGGTGCTCGATGCCCTCGACGCCACCGCATCCACCGCGGACGGCCGGCCGGTCTCCGAGGCGGTCACGGTCCACCACCCTCTGCAGCCCTTCGACGCCAAGAACGTCTCGGCCGGCGGGCTGCTGCGCGGAGCGACGTTCTCCTTCGACACCGCCGCGGCCGCGGGGGCCCGGGCAGCCACCGGTCCCCGCACCCCGCCCGTCCCCTTCCTCGATGCCCCCCTGCCCCCGGCGCCCCCGGGCGACGTGTCCCTGGCCGACCTCGTGCGCTTCTGGAGCGACCCCGTGAAGGGGTTCCTGGCCCGCGACGGTGTCGACGTCGCCCTGGCCGCCGACGAGGACCAGCCGGAGGACGCGCTGCCGGTGGAGATCGACAGCCTCACCCAGTGGGCGGTGGGCGACCGGGTCCTCGGCGACCTGCTGGCCGGCCTCGACGAGGCGGTCGTCAAGCAACGCGAGTGGCGGCGCGGCGAGCTCCCGCCCGGGCAGCTCGGCTGGAGGATGCTCGGCCAGATCCTCGACCGCGCCGGTCCGCTCCACGCCGCCGGGGCGGCTCTGCGCACCTCACCGCCGCGAGCGGTGGATGTCGCGGTCGACCTGGGTGGGGGCCGGCGGCTCGTCGGCACCGTCCCGGAGGTGTACGGCGACCGACTGCTGTCGGTGACCTACTCCCGGCTCGGCCCCAAGCACCGCCTCGCGTCCTGGGTCCGACTGCTCGCGCTGGCGGCGTGCGACGAGGACCGCAGCTGGACGGCCCACACCGTCGGCCGGCCCCGCAGCCGCTCACGCGACCAGACCGCGGTCTCGCTGCTCGGCCCGCTCGACCACACGGCCGGCGACCGACTGCGCGACCTGGTGGCCCTGCGTGACCGGGGGCTACGGGCGCCGCTGCCCCTGCCGCTGAAGGCGTCGTTCGGCTACGCCCGGGCCCGGCGTACGCATGCCGACGTGCCCGATGCGCTGGTGAAGGCGGGCTACGACTGGAGGGACGGCAGGTTCCCCGGCGAGCAGTCCGAACCGGCCGCCCTGACCATCTGGGGACGACGCGTCGAGCCGCCCGAGGTGGGGGAGCGGCCGGGCGAGGGCGAGGAGTTCCCCGGCGAGACCGGGCGGTTCGGGGCGCTGGCGCTGCGGGTCTGGAGCCCGCTCCTCGAGGCCGAGCAGGGGAGCTGGTGATGGACTCCTTCGACCTCGCCGGTCCATTGCCGACCGGCACCACCCTGCTCGAGGCGAGCGCTGGCACGGGCAAGACCTTCACCGTCGCCGCTCTGGTCGCCCGCTACGTCGCGGAGGAGGGGATACCCCTCGACCAGCTGCTGGTGATCACCTTCGGCCGGGCCGCGAGCCAGGAGCTGCGCGAGCGGGTGCGCGAGCAGCTGGTCCGGGCCGAGCGGGCCCTGGCCGATCCGGCCACGGTCGACCGGGACCACCCGGTGGTGGGACGCCTGCTCGACACCGACGATGCCGAGATCGCCCGCCGGCGTCTCCGCCTGCGCGACGCACTCGCGTCGTTCGACGCCGCGACGATCGCGACGACCCACCAGTTCTGCCAGACGGTGCTCCGGTCGCTCGGTGTCGCAGGCGACACCGACACGGGCGCGACCCTGGTGGAGTCCCTCGACGAGCTCGTCGTCGAGGTGGTCGACGACGTCTACCTCCGCCGCTTCGGCCGGTCGACCGACGACCCGCCGTTCAGCCGTGCGACTGGCCTGACGCTGGCGCGCACGGTCGTCGGCGACGCCCACGCCGAGCTGGCCACGGTCGACGACACGGAGTCGGTGGCCGGGGCCCGGGTCGCCTTCGCCCGGGAGGTGCGTGAGGAGGTCGACCGGCGCAAACGGCGCCTCGGGATCCTCTCGTACGACGACCTCCTCGGCCGCCTCGCCGACGTGCTGGCCGACGAAGAGGCCGCGGCGCGCCATCGGATGCGGCAGCGGTGGCGGATCGTGCTCGTGGACGAGTTCCAGGACACCGACCCCAAACAGTGGGAGGTGCTCGACCGGGCGTTCTCCGGCCACGCGACGATGGTGCTGATCGGTGACCCCAAGCAGGCGATCTACGCCTTCCGCGGAGGCGACGTGGTCACCTACCTCGCGGCCGCCGCCACCGCCACCACCCGCGCCACCCTCGACACCAACCGCCGCGCCGACGCGGCCCTGGTCGAGCGGCTCCAGGTGGTGCTCCGCGGGGCGTCGCTGGGCGACGAGCGGATCGTGGTCCACGACGTCACCGCGTCACACCCCGGGTCGCGCCTGGTCGGGGCGCCGTCGCCGGCGCCGTTCCGGGTCCGACAGGTGCGTCGCCGGGGGTTCGCGCTCGCGCGGGGGCAGGTCCGGGCGGACGACGCGCGCCGCCACATCGCGGCCGACTGTGCCGGTGACATCGCGGCCCTGCTCGCCTCCGAAGCGACCTGGGACGACGAGCCGATCGCGGCCCGCCACGTCGCGGTGCTGGTCGGGGAGTGGTCGCAGGCCGAGCTGGTCCGGTCGGCCCTCGCCGAGCGGGGCGTCCCCGCGGTGGTCGGCGGCGGCACCAAGCTGCTGACCTCGCCGGCCGGTGACGAGTGGCTCACCTTGCTCGAGGCGCTCGAGCAGCCCCACCGGTCCGGCCGGGTACGCGCAGCCGCGCTCACGTCGTTCCTCGGTCACACGCTGAGCGCGCTCGACCGCGGCGGTGAGGCGCTCACCGACGAGCTCGCCGACCGGCTGCGGGGGTGGGCCCTGCTGCTGCGCGGACGAGGGGTCGCGGCCCTCTTCGAGGCGACCGAGGAGCGCGGCCTGACGGCCCGTGTGCTCGGCACGGTCGGCGGCGAGCGGCTGCTGACCGATCTGCGACACGTCGCCCAGACTCTCCACGAGACCGCCCGCCGTGACTCCCTCGGGCTGACCGGGCTGCTCGAGTGGCTCCGCTCCGAGCGCGACAACGCCTCCCAGGAGCGGATCCGCCGGCTCGACAGTGACGCCGCGGCGGTCCAGATCACGACGGTCCACCAGAGCAAGGGCCTGCAGTACCCCGTGGTGCATCTGCCCTTCGCCTCGATGACGTTCGTGTGGCCGGTCGACGTCGCGCGCTACCACGAGGCCGACGGCACCCGGACGCTCGACGTCGCCGGCGGTGGCGCCGCCTGGCCCGCCCACGAGCAGGCTCACCTCCACGAGGAGGCCGGCGAGAAGCTGCGCGACCTCTACGTCGCCCTCACCCGCGCCCAGTCGCAGGTCGTCACCTGGTGGGCGCCCACCGCGAACACCCCGAACGGCGGGCTCCACCGGCTGCTGTTCGGGCGCCAGCCGGGGCAGTCCGCGGTGCCCGACGGCCAAGCGGTCAAGGACGACGACTACGTCGCCAAGATCCTCGGCCTGCTCGACCAGCTCGGCGGGCCGTCGCCCGAGGAGTCGGTCATCTCGACGGAGACGCCCTCGCCCGCGCCCCCGGTGACCGGCGACCTCGCCGCCCGCCCGTTCGACCGCGAGGTCGACACCGAGTGGCGCCGCACGTCGTACTCCGGGCTGATCCGCGTGCAGGAGCAACCCGCAGGCGTCACCTCCGAGCCCGAGGTGTCACCGCGCGACGACGAGCCGATGTCAGGCCACCTCGCGAGCGAGCTCGCTTCGGTCTCGCTCCGGCCGCCGCGCTCCGACTCCGTCGGATCCCGGCGTCCTCGCTCGAGCCCGATGGCCGACCTACCCTCCGGCGCGGCGTTCGGGAGCCTCGTCCACGGCGTGCTCGAGGAGAGCGACCCCGAGGCACCCGACCTGCGCACGGAGCTGGCCGCGCACACCCGCGAGCAGCTGCACTGGTGGCCGGTCGGCGTCGGTCCCGACGAGCTCGCCGACGCCCTGCTGCCCTCCCAGCTCACTCCGCTGGGCGTGCCTGCCTCAGGTCTGCGACTGGTCGACATCCCTCTGCGTGACCGGCTCTGCGAGCTCGACTTCGAGTTTCCGCTGACGGGGGGTGACCGGCACGACGCGGTGCGCCCGGAGGTCCACCTCCGCGACCTGGCGCCCCTGCTGGCCGCTCACCTGCCCGCCGGCGACCCGCTCGCGCCGTACGCCGGGCAGCTCACCGGCACGCTCGGCGACCAGTCTCTCCGCGGGTATCTCTCCGGCTCCATCGACGTCGTGCTGCGGGTTCCCGGCGACCCTGGCCAGCCCCACGCACATCGCTACGTCGTCGTCGACTACAAGACCAACCTGCTCGGCGAGACCGGGTTCCCGGTCACGTCGGCCGACTACGGACACGACGAGATGGCGGCCGCGATGCTCCACAGCCACTACCCGCTCCAGGCCCTGCTCTACTCGGTCGTCCTACATCGCTACCTGCGGTGGCGGTTGCCGTCCTACGCACCGGAGCAGCACCTCGGTGGGGTGCTCTATCTCTTCCTGCGCGGGATGTGCGGGCCCGAGACCCCCGTCGTCGACGGCCATGTCGCCGGGGTCTTCGACTGGGCACCACCTGCCGCTCTGGTCACCGACCTCAGCGACCTCGTGGAGGGCAAGGCATGATCGAGCCCTTCGAGACCGACGACCCGCGCGACCGACGCTTCGCCCTGGGCGTGACCGGGGTGCTCGGTCGCTTCAACGCGGCCGGCGTGATCGAGGCCGCCGACGCGCACACCGCCCGCCGGATCCAGATCCTGGCGCGCGAGCCCGACGACGACGTCGCCCTCGCCGTCGCCCTGACCGTGCGCTCGCTGCGCCACGGGTCCGTCTGTCTCGACCTCGGCGAGCTGGTCACCGAGGCGCTACCGCCGGGCTTGTCGTGGCCGGCCGCGGGCTGGGCCGACCGGGTCCGCTCCAGCCGCCTGGCCGAGGCCGGGGTGCTCCGGGCCGAGGGCACCGTCACCTACCTCGACCGCTACTGGCGCGAGGAGTGCCAGGTGCGTGACGACCTCGCCGCCCGGCTCGCCCTTGTACCGCCGATGGTGGACGACGCGCGGCTCGAGGCGCTGGCGCCGGTGCTGTTCCCCCCGGGGTACGACGAGCAGCGGGCCGCGGCGGTGGCGGCGGCCCGGCAGTGGACGACCGTGCTGACCGGCGGTCCCGGGACCGGCAAGACCACCGCGGTCGCGGGGCTGCTCGCCCTGCTCGCCGAC
>Ga0302299_10003122_pt1 | contig 10098 bp, 6 predicted proteins | sample III_Fen_N3_4_FD_198795 | JGI IMG/M metagenome (GOLD analysis project Ga0302299, IMG submission 198795) | Peat permafrost microbial communities from Stordalen Mire near Abisko, Sweden - III_Fen_N3_4 | ecosystem: Environmental > Terrestrial > Soil > Wetlands > Permafrost | place: Sweden: Abisko...
ACGGTGCCTTGACAAGCGGATCCGCCATGGATCGCGACGAGCGGGAAGCTGGGTCGGACGTTACGGATAGCGCTATCACCTAACCCCCCCCCGTTCCCCGGTAGGCACTGAGGGAGCACGCTCCGGGCCGAAGCGTGACCCCTCGGGTCAGCGGAGCGGTGTACTGCAGGTGCCGTCCGGGCCCGAGAGGCTCAGCGTGCGGACGTCCAGGCCGGGCGCGACGTAGCCGATGAATCCCGGGTTCTCGGGCGTGCCCGACACCAGCGCCGCGACGTCCGGCCGCGGAAGACCGGACACGACGTAGCCGACGATGGTGCCGTGAGGGTCCAGCACGTCGAGGATCGCGTTCGCGGGCGCCAACGGTGCGGCCGGCGCCACCCATCCCGTGACGCGTGCGAGCTCGCTCCCGGAGATCGCGGTCGCCGTGTCGACGAAACCCGTGCACGCGACGGGCGGTCGGATCGGAGCCGTCGTTCCCAGGTCCGAGATCAGGTCCACGTACGGCTTCGTGCCCAGCACGGTGAGACCGCTCTCCATGGCACGCCGACCCAGCGCGACGGCGAGCTCCGGGTCGTCCGAGAGGGCCGCGATCACCTTGCCGTCCGGGACGCCGAGGGCGATGGCGAGTGCCGCGACGTCGCGAGCGCGGTGATTCGCGGCCTGATCGGTCGACGCCTTGAGCTGCTGCGGGATGAGCACGATGGGGATCGCGACGAGTGCGACAGGGACCCATGAGGCGCCTCGCCCGATGGCGCCCTGGATACGCGGAGCCGCCAGGACGAGCAGGCTGGCCCAGGCGACGAGCATCGGTGTCTGGTAGCGGCTTGCGTAAGCCTCGTCCGGGCCGTACCGGAGGCCTCCGGGTGTCGTGACCACGGCGAGGACCGTGACGTAGACAGCGAAGTTGACCATGGCTAGCCCGGTGCCCGAGCGTGGTCGGCTGCGCACCTCGTGGACGAAGAAGGCGACGACGAGAACCATGAAGGCCGCGCCGGACACGAGGCCGAACCAGCGGCTCTCCGTCCCGTAGTAGACGGGCCCGGACAGGTACGCGAGGAGGAACTGCCCCGCTCGCACGGGACTCTGCACGAGCGCATCCCAGGACCCTGCCTGGTTGGTGGGCACGACGTACCCGATCCCGTAGACGACGATGCACGCGACGGACGTGATCGCCAGGATGAGCGGACGCTTCCAGCTCGTGCGCTGGAGCAGTGACATGGCGGTGGCGAGCACCGGTATGAGCAGGCCGCTGGCTGATGTGCCGACCGAGAGGACCGTGAGCCCCCACGCGATCCAGAACAACGCCGTCGATCTCCTCGGTCGGTCGAGGCGCACGCCCTCCGACCGACCCAGCACGATGAAGGCCACCAGAGGCACGAGGACCGAGAGGAAGACCTTCGTCTGGAAGCCCCAGAGAAGGTTTCGGCTCTGCATCCAGGCGACCACCATCGTCACGATCACGGCGCCGGTGAGCACGAACCCGTCGCGGGGGTCGATGCTGCCGCGCACCTCGATCAGACGGGCTCGAAGCGCGACCACGAGCGCCAGCGCGATCCCGGCGACGAGGACCAGGTTGCACGCGATCAGGAACCATCCGCTGCCTGCGAAGAACTTCAGGTCGGTCCAGAAGAGCACTCGCGGCAGCACGAGCCGGCTGCCGCCCTGCTGCGCCCACCAGGCGGCCGTGTCCCCGTCGACGAGCCGGAACCAGAAGCCGAGGTACCCGTCCCACATCGCACTCGTGGGCATGGGATGCCAGCCTCGGGCGACGCCGCCCAGCGTGAGCACGACGAAGGTGATCCCGAGCGTCACCGCCACGGCGGCCGCGATCCGCCCGAGCGCAGTGGACGAGCGCAGCTCGCCGTTCCTGCCGTTTCGCTGCAGTGCGCTCATGCCTCACCCCCTCGCTCGTGTGGTCGCGGCGGTGGGCCGGACGGCTGACTCGATCGTGCTCGCGGCTGACCCGTGGCCTCGCCGCCGGGATTGTCTCAGGACCGCGGGCTGGGATCTGGCCACCCCGGACGCGAGGCGGACACCAACGCGCGGACGCAGCACCGCGATGTGACCCGGTTCACCGGCGCAGGCTTCCGTCTGGACGTGACGTGAGCGACTCCAGGATCGTCCGGCGGGGGATGAGCTGGGCCCCCACCCCGTAGGCGCGTCGTGCTGTCCGCATCCCGGCCTGACCGACCCGGCGCAGTCCGCCAGGTTCGGCCAGCATGGCTCGGACTCGTCCGGCCGCCTCGAGTGCAGAGCCTCCGGTCACGTGGATGTCCCGTCCGTCCTGGAAGACCCTGTTCTGGTCCAACGGGTCGCTGCTGACGATCGCTACGCCGTTCAGTGCCGCCTCGACGCACGAGGCGGTCGGGAATCCGTCGAAGGCGCCTGGCGCCAGGACCCCGGGCACGGGGAGCGACACGATGACGTCCTGAGAAGAGAAGAACTGCCGCAGCGAGCCGGTGCTCAGGACGCCGTGGAAGGTGAGGTCGAGCCTACCGAGGCCGTCGGGGACCTGCTCCATGTCGAACCCACCGACGACATGCCCCCGCACCGGCAATCCGTCGTCCGACAGCTGCTGCACGGTCTCGAGGAACGTCGGGAATCCCTTGTCCCTGCCATCGGCCGTGTAGCGCTGCGCCACGAAGCAGACGTCCAGGGAGTCCTTGCCCTCGAGGAAGTAGCTGGGGCGCAGCCCTGCCCCGGGGAACAGGTGCTCGCGACCGACCGGAACGCCCACTATCTCGGTGAGGGGGAGCCCCGGAGCCGATTCCCGCACGTGGTCCGTGACGATCGGCTGGGTGGTGACGACGTGCCGGATCAACGGCGACGCGAGCACGCGCTGCAGCTTGGCCTCGACGCCCGCGTCGCCGAGCTGGAGCCCGCCGCCGGGGTACAGGGTCAGGACGAACGGCAACTCGGCGTGCTCCAGGTCGTCGAGGTAGTGGTGGACGTTGTTGAGGAAGACTACCGAGGCCAGCTCGAAGCCGGCCAGCCTAGCGACGTCGTAGCTCCGGATCCTGGCCCGTTGACCGGGGTGCGCGAGGTCGTACTCGTCGAGCAGGAGGTCGATCGGACCTGCGGTCGTCAGGACCTCGGAGACCACTCCGTGGCGCAGCATCCAGCTGAACTCAGCGACGCGAAAGCCGGTGCTGAGCCTCGGGAAGTAGTCGTCGAGGACGACCACGCCGGCACGTCGCGTCACGGGCGGCGACCCAGCACGCGGAGGTTCCGCCACGCGCGGCGCGACAGTGACGCGTCGCCGGGACGACGCGTCCGTGAGACGGCGATCCGGACCAGCTGACCGGCCGGTACGGCGCCGACCGGAACGAGGTCGGGGTCGTCGGGCGGCGTGGAGCGGAGCTCATCGAGGGTCGTCAGCCACTCGTCGAACGCGACCGGGATCGATCGACGCTCCATGCCCGCGAAGTAGTGCAGGGTGAGATCGCTGATGCCGTAGCGCGCTCGGAGCAGTCGGGCTGCACGCGGCTGGCCGAGCAGCTCACGGAAGAGCCGCTGGGCATGGATGCGGTTGACGTCCTGCATCCCGCACGGCGTGTTCCACAGCAGCAGCGCGATCTCGCACTCGCGCTCCTCGCGAGTCCTGATCAGCGGATGCTGGAGCTGGTCGAGGAACGCCTCCACGAGCATGTCGTCGGAGACGTCGTCGAAGAACGACTCTTGGATCGCGATGTGCTCGTGGAGCCCGCGCGCGACGTTCCACCGGGTGAGGCTGCTGGCGTTCTGCTCGGAGGCGAGCAACCGGAAACGGACGAGGTCCTCGTCGCCGAGGACGAGGATGTCGTGGTGCTTCACCAGGGTGATCCATCGCTCGAGGTCCGGCAGCTGGCGCAGCCTGCCGTCATAGAGCCCGTGGTCCTCGTAGAACGCCCGTCGGATGAGCATGCTGGGATGGCACAAGGCGTTCCCGTGCTCGAAGAAGTAGCGCAGCCACTGCGCTCGAGTCCGGTTCGGCTGGCGGAAGATGTTGTTGCCGAAGGGAATGCGCTCCTGCGGCAGTGCGACCCCGTCCTCTCCGATGAATCGTGCGGAGGAGAAGACAGCGGTCACGTCAGGGCGGGCCGAGAGTGCGTCGAGCTGACGCTGGAGCTTGTGCGGCTCCCACACGTCGTCGGAGTTGATGAGGGCGACGAGGCCGCCGCGCGTCTGCTGGATGGCGAGGTTCGTCGCTGCGCACGCGCCCTGGTTCTCTGCGAGCCGGTAGACCCGTACGCGCGGGTCGGTGAGCGTCGACAGGATCTTGAGCGAGTCGTCGGCCGATCCGTCGTCCACGATCACCAGCTCGAGGTCGGCCATGGTCTGGTCGAGGACGCTGTTGACCGCCTCCAGCACGTAGGGGGCGTGGTTGTACGACGCCATGATCACCGACACGCGCGGACGCTCGAGTCGAGTGACGCGCGGGATGGGTAGAGCAACGGGGTCCGCGTGGACGCGAGCGTCCTCCTCGCCGGCCTCGCTCTGCTTCGCCACTGCTCCCGCGTTGCGCTGCTCGACCAGCGCGGATGGCTCCGACTCGAGCAGTCGTGCGTCGCGCAGCAAAGCGTCGAGTGCGTGAAGCAGTCGGGTGAGCTCACGTCCGGCCTCCCCTCCCAGCAGCTCGACGTACCGCGGGATGACCCTGCGGATCTGGTCGGTGCGATTGAGCTCAGTGGTGCTCGACCAGGTTCCTGTGCTGTGGATCCGGTAGAGGGTCGCCACGACCGGGACGAATCCGGCGGGACCGTGGACGGTCACGGCCATGTTGATGAGCCAGTCGTAGGCGGTCGTCTCGAAGATAGCCGGGTCGAGGCGTTCGAGGATCTCCGCTCGGAACATGCAGCAGCTGAAGGTCGCGAACCAGTTGTAGGCCGCGAGCTCGTCGCTGGTGACCGTGGCGGTCATCGCGTCGAGGGCCAGCATCGGCTCCGCGGCTGAGGCACCTGTGGCGTCGTCGTAGACCAGGATCCGGCTTGCGGCCATGGTGAGTGCGGGGTCCGACTCGAGCAGGTCGACCTGGAGCTGGAGCTTGTCGATGGTGAGCCACTCGTCGTCGCCCTCGAGGACCGCGACGTAGCGACCCCGGCACGAGGCGAATCCGCGGGCGTAGTTGAGCGTGATTCCCAGGCGAGGCTGCGCGGGGAGGATGCGCACCGGGATGTCGACGGTCTCGGCCCAGGCGCTCACCAGTGCGAGTGTGGCGTCGGACGACGAGTCGTCGGAGACGACGACCTCGAACGGTGCGTCGAGTCGTTGCATCGCGATCGAGCTCAACGCTCGTTCGATGAAGCGCTCGTGGTTGTACGTGACCAGCAGGACGCTGACCATGAGGTCGTCCACGTCTCATTCCCCCTGTTCGTGCTGCCAGGCGATGGCGTCGCAGATGAGTTCGACTGTCTCGGCGGAGAGGCCGCCGTAGAAGGGAAGCGCCAGGCACTCGTCCGCTGCGCGACGCGCGTTGGGCAGGTCGCGTGCGGAGGGGTGCGCGGAGTAGGGCGCGATGTCGCTGCACAGCGGATAGAAGTAGCGGCGGCTGATGATGTTCAGGCTGCGGAGTGTCTCGTGCAGCTGGTCGCGGCTGCTGCCGAACGTCTTTGGGTCGATGCGGAGCACGAGATACTGCCGGGACTCTCCGGTGCCGGCCACGATCTCGAGGCCGTCGAGTCCTGCGAGTCGCCGCCGGTAGATCTCGGCGAGTGCGGCCCGCCGGTCGATCTCGGCGTCGAGCCGCTGGAGCACTCGGAGACCCATGGCGGCGTGCAGCTCGCTCATCTTGCCGTTGAGCCCGATGCCCTCGACGACGTCCTCCGAGCGGATGCCGAAGTTGCGGATACCGAGCAGACGCTCGTGCAACGCCGGGTCGGTCGTGACGAGCGCGCCGCCCTCGACGGTGTGGAACAGCTTGGTGGCGTGGAAGCTGAGCATCGTCACGTCGCCGAGCGAGGCGGCGCCGTCCGGGAACACCGGGGTGTGCCGTCCGAAGGAGTGCGCGCCGTCGTAGATGACCCGCACCCCGGTCTCGCGGGACAGTGCGGCGAAAGCCTGCGTGTCGCAGAAGGCCCCGTAGATGTGTGTCGCCATGACCGCGGTCGTGGACGAGGTGAGCGCCTCTGCCACCGCGTCCGCGGACAGCGTCATGTCGTCCTCGGTGATGTCCGCGAACACGGGAGTGAGTCCCATCGCCGCGACGGCGTGGACGGTCGCGGGGAACGTGAACGGAGTCACGACGACCTCGCCCGTCAGGTCGAGAGAGGCGACCGCTGCGGTCAGGGCGTTGGTGCCGTTGTTCCAGAGCGAGACGTGCCCGAGACCCACGCGCTCCTGCAGCGCCGCTTCGAGGCGCGAGTGGAACGGCCCCATGTTCGTGAGGTACTGGGATCGCCAGATCTCCTCCAGGTCGCCGACGTACTCCTCCAACGGAGGGAGGATGGGGCGGCTCACGAAGAGCGGCTCCGTGAATCGGGGCGGCCGTGTCGTCACCGTGCTCTCCCACGCCAGGTGGTGCCTCGGTCGTTGACCTCAGGATGCATGGAGGGACGTCCTCTCGTAGACGAATCGCGGAGCTGCCATCCACGTGAAGCTCAAGACGGGAGCGAGGCACGGACTGACGATGTTCGCGCTCACGACCACGTAGTGCACTCCGAGGGTGTCGAGCCCCTTGTCGCAGGGATCGATGCTCACGTGCACCGAGTCCGGTGCTGACAGGGACATCGACGTCTCCCCCGTGCTCCAGTCGAACGTCACGAACGAGGCTCCACGATTCCATATCTCGCGGAACCGACCATCAGGATCGAGCGCGGCCCAGGCCGCGCCGTTCGGACCGATCGACTGCTGACCCGAGAGCGTCGGGACCGAGTTGGCGACGAGCAGGGAGTCGATGTAGAAGCGGTCAGCCGCCCAGCGGCCGTCGTCGCGGGCACCGAGGTCCTGGACCGTCTTCGCCGCCGGGGAGTTCCACAGGTCGCCGACACCCTGGACGACCGGGTTCACGCGATAGGTCGAGAGCGCCGCGACGAGGACGAGCGGGAGGACCGCCCAGAGTCGTCCCGGGAACCGGAGCACCACGGCCAGAACGAGCGCTGCGACTGTCGCCGTGCCCCAGACGTCGACCGGTCTCAGCGCCGGCAGGGCCGAGGCCTGGAGCGCGCCACCAGCGGCCACGACGACGACGAAGACCGCTGCGCTCAACGCGGTGATCGTCGCAGCCGTCACCTGTGTCGGGGCCCGGCTCGCCAGGAGCTCGAGGCTGAACGCGAACGCCAGCGCCGCCAGCAGGGCAGCCGCGACCGGAGCGCGCTCCGTGGGGATGAGCGTGAGCGGGTTCAGGTGCAGGAGCGATGCCGGCCACGGGGCGGACGCCCACAGGACCAGCAGGGCAGCGGCGACCACCGGGACGGCCGCGCCGAGGTAGGTCCCGCTCCGCCAGCGCCGTCGTTCCGCGACGACCGTCCACGCCGAGGGGATCAGGAGCACGAGCCAGCCGGTCGCCAGCTCGCTCTGGTTGGTGCCGACCGCGCCGTCGCCGAGAGCCGGCAGCCGCCACATCAACGGGCCGCCCCAGACACTCCCGATCGACTCGGCCGCCCCTGACACCCGGCGTGAACCCGGGTAGACCGTCGAGGCGAGCACCTGCAGGTCGGCGTGAGCCGCCAGCCAGAACATCGCGAGCGCCGCCGCGCCCGACACGGCCAGCACGCCGACCGACGCCCATCGGCGTGCCGGGGCGAGCCGGAGGTCCAGGGCCACCGAGGCCACCACGACCACGCCGCACGTGGCGACCACGGGAAGGGACCACGGCGGGTAGAGGAGAGGGACCCGCGCAAGGACGTAGGCCCCTGCGACCACGGAGATCACCCCGACGAGCGCTCGTCGGCGGTCCTCCCGCCCGGATGTCGCGAGACGCCTGGTCCCGAACAGCAGGAGCGCGCCCGCGGCGCAGACGGTGCCGAGGATCTCGAACGGCGAGTAGCTCCACCAGGCGCTGTCGGCGGCGAGGGCGACGACGAGGGTGACCGGGACACCGATCGTGAGGCGGACGCCCAGCAGGAGCAGGAACGCCGGCACCGACAGCAGACCCAGGACCACTGGTCGCCACCAGGCGGCTGCGAAGCCGCGAGCGCCTCCGATGCCCGCGGACATCGTGTCCTCGAGGAACAGGGCCTGCGAGTCGTTGGACGAGAACCGCCAGGTGGACCCGACGCGTGCGTTGCCGGCGTCCAGCTGGGTCCATGTGGCGCCCGTGATGTGGGCATGCATGATGCCGAGTCGCAAGGGGGTGCTGCGCACGTACTCGTCGCTGCGCACGATCCGCGGCCCACCGGCGATCGCGTTCGAGGTGTCGGCTGTCCCGCTGGCGGAGAGCACGCCCATGCTCGACGTCGTGACACCGAGCGCGACGAGCACGCCGAACGCACCGAGCACGACGGCGCAGTAGGCGAGGTAGGCGCGCACCCGGGGGCGGGCCCACGAGCGCATACGCCGTACCTCCTGCCGCGGGGCCCCCGTGACCGTGCGCGCGCGTAGCCTATCTGCGGCCATTGCCCGACGCGGACCTGGGCAGGGCTGCGTCGGAGGCGTCGTCCGCCGTCCGCGACCGCCCGAATGCTCCCAACGCGGTCAGCAGCAGGGGCGGCAGGGTGCAGGCGCCGACGAGCGCCAGCAGCAGGAGGTCGCGCCCCCCGACGTCCACGACGGCGACGGCGAGCAGCGACACCAAGCCGAGCAACCAGCCGACGGCGACGAACCGCTCACGGCTTCGGGTGATCGCCACGGCCATCATGGCGAACGTCGGGATCAGCACCACGATCGGCCCGGCGGCGAGGGCGGTGAACAGCGGGCCGGCCGAGACGGAGCCGCGGGTGAGCCAGCTCAGCGCTGGGCCAACGACGGGGAGCATGACCAGCACGGCCAGCGCCGACAGGCCGGCGCCGGCCACCGCGAGCATCCTGCCGGAGCGTCGGAGCTCCTCCGGTGCGAGCCGCGACAGGCGCGCGATGAGCAGCGGGAGGAAGGCGAGCGCCGCCGTCGTGATCAGCCGGCTGGTGCTCACGACGAGCTGGGCGGAGGCGACGGTGGCCTCGGGCAGACTGCCTGCGTGCGAGCGCAGGATGGCCGGCACGGCGAGCAGGTTGGCGATCATGAGCAGGTTCGCGGCGATCAGCCACGCGCTGGTGGCGCCTCCGGCCGCGGCCTCGGCCATGAGGACCGGGCTGACGGTGGAAGGTCGCAGGATCGTGACAGCACCGAGAAAGGCGAGGGGCAGGAGCCACGCCACCACCGGTCCGTAGACGAAGGCGACCAGGGGGTCGACGCCCAGCAGGATGAGCCCGAGCGAGAGCCCCAGCATGGCGATGCCCGTGGCTGCGTTGGCGGAGGCCACCAGCACGTAGCGATGCTGACCGGTCGCGAATCCGCGCAGGACGGCGGCGAGCAGGGCCGCCGGCGTGATCAGCAGGAGGCTCAGCATCACCGGAGAGGTGGCACCGGCGAAGTACGAGTCCCGCCAGCTGCCCGGCGCCAGCAGGGCCGCCGCGGCCACGACAGCCCACACGACGAGCATCGGTGTCCTCAGGCGCCTCAGGCCCTGTCCCGTCGGGAGTCCGCGTCCGCCCAGCTGCGCCGAGCGCTGCTCGAGCGCGCCCGCGGGTCCGAGCACCACCACGCCGAAGACGGCGGAGAACGCGGCGTAGACGGTGTAGTCCGCCGGAGAGAGCTCGCGTGCTGCCAGCACGGCGGTGGCGATCCCGCCCACGAGGAACACGCCGATGCCTGCGGCGAAGAGGATCTCGCCGAGGCCTCGCTGCGGCGGCGCGGACGCCTCGGACGTCACGGCGGGTCCGTGACCAGTGCCGGGTGGACCTCCAGGCTCTCGTGGACGTACCAGGCGTCGAACGCCGACCAGTCCGGCAGCGAGCGTCGGAAGCCGAGCGGGACCAGGAACGCGTCGTACGCGGCCGCCCGCCCCGGTGTGTGGTTGTGCTCGACGGCCAGCAGGCGCACCCCTCGCTCGTGCCACGGGAAGGCGCGCAGGATGTCGAGCTCGGAGCCCTCCGTGTCGATGGACAGGAAGTCGATGACCGCAGGGCTGTCGTGCCGGTCCAGGAT
>Ga0302299_10003123_pt1 | contig 10098 bp, 9 predicted proteins | sample III_Fen_N3_4_FD_198795 | JGI IMG/M metagenome (GOLD analysis project Ga0302299, IMG submission 198795) | Peat permafrost microbial communities from Stordalen Mire near Abisko, Sweden - III_Fen_N3_4 | ecosystem: Environmental > Terrestrial > Soil > Wetlands > Permafrost | place: Sweden: Abisko...
GCATCTGGGTGGGCGGCCAGCTCGGCGAGCGCGTCGGGATCGTCACCGCAGGTGCGGGCCCACTTCGGCTCGACCCCGAACTCCGCCGCCTGCGCCGCGAGCAGCTCCGCGTTGCGACCCGCCGCGAGCGCGACGACCTCGTACTCCGACCGGTGACTGCGGATCACGTCGAGGGCCTGGGTCCCGATGGATCCGGTCGACCCGAGAATCGCGACGCCGGTCATGACCAGTCGATCAGGTGACGATGTGGATCGCGACGTAGTAGGCCGCGGGCAGCGTGAAGAGCAGGGCGTCGAACCGGTCGGAGATGCCCCCGTGGCCGGGCAGCAACGTGCCGAGGTCCTTGACCCCGAGGTCGCGCTTGATCATCGACTCCACCAGGTCGCCCAGCGGCGCGGTGATCGCGATCACGACACCGAGGAGGACGCCGTCGAACAGCCCACCCTCCTTCCAGCCCCCGATGACGTTGACCACGACGATCGCCATCACGAAGGCCGCGGCCATGCCGCCGAGCAGGCCCTCCATCGTCTTGTTGGGCGAGATGCGGGGCATCAGCGGCGTGCGCCCCATCGTGGAGCCCACGAACCAGCCGACGACGTCGTACGCGATCACGCACAGCACCACGCCGAGGATGTAGCCCACGCCACTGTCGGCCGCGAGGAACAGGCCGGCGAACGCACCGAAGCAGCCGATGTAGCAGAACACCATCAGCGTGAGGGCGATGTTGACGACGGGACGCGCCCGCATCACCTCGAACAGGTACCAGAGCATCGTGAACGCGACGACGAGGAAGATCATCATCGGGAACGCGTCCTTGCCCTGGTCGTACGCGATCGGCACGATCGCGACGCACCCGAGCAGACCCACGAGCGTGGCCGTGTGGTACCCGGCCCGCCGCAGCGCTTCGTAGAACTCGGCCGCGGCCAGCCCGACGATCGCGGTGGCGAGGATCAGCGTGGGGATGGTGCCGATCGCGAAGCAGACCAACGCGACCGCCGCCGCGATCGCGCCCGTGATGACCCGCTGGGGGGTGTCGGCGCCTGCCGCGCCACCACCACCGGTGGGTCGGCGCCGCTCCGGCTCGGGCGCACGGGGCGGGCCCTCGAGAGAGCCGCCGACCGGCGCGGGCGCGTACCCGTCGTCGACGGGCGCGTCCATCGGGTCCACCGGGTCCATCGGGTCCATCGAGTAGCTCTCGGGAGGCAGGCCCGCGGGCTGACGGCGCTTGCCCTTCCCCTTCGCGGCGGCGGCCTCGGCCTCGCGCTGCTCGCGCCGGGCCTTGCGGCTCAGGGGAGCCTCGTCGTGGGCCGGGGTCTCCGGCGACTCGTCGAGCGCGCCGACGAGTGTCGAGTCGTCGTGGTCGAGCTCACCGGCTTCGAAGTCTCCGGCGGCCCAGTCGCCCGCGTCGGTGCGGAAGCGGGGTGCGCTGCCGGTGAGCGACGACCAGGACTCGAGGTCGTCGGAGGTGTCGTCCTCGAGGATGCGCGGCACCTCGCCGGTGGGCGGCTCGGTCCAGTGCGGGAGCGGCATCGATCCGCTCGGCTCACCCGTGGCCGGACGCGCCCAGTCCTCGCTCGACGCCGACCAGGTGTCGTCCTCGTCGTCACCGGCGGCGAAGCTCGGGCGGCCGGAGGCGCCGGCCTCGGAGCCCAGGATGCGGACGCCCTCGCCGGTGGGCGGCGTGCTCCGCCGCGGCTCCTGCTCGTACTCGTCGTCGCGCCAATCGGACACGGTGCCTCCTGTTCGCTGCACCAGGCTAGGGCGCGGCGGTCCCCGTCGCCGGGACGTCCGCCGAATCGTTCCCGCGCCTAGACCTCGAGCAGCTCCTGCTCCTTGTGGTGGAGCAGCTCGTCGATGTCGGCCACGACCTTGTGGGTGAAGCCCTCGAGCTCTTTCTCGGCCCGCTCGAGCTCGTCGCGGGAGAGGTCGCCGTCCTTCTCCAGGGCCTCGAGGTCGTGCCGGACCTGGCGGCGGATGTTGCGCACCGCGACCTTGGCGTCCTCGGCCCGCTGCTTGACGACCTTCACGAGCTCCTTGCGGCGCTCCTCGGTGAGCACCGGGAACACCAGGCGGATCAGGTTCCCGTCGTTGTTCGGGGTGACCCCGAGATCGCTCGACTGGATCGCCTTCTCGATCGCCTTGATCGAGCTCTTGTCGTAGGGCGTGATCACCAGCACCCGCGGCTCGGGAGTCCCGAAGCCGGCGAGCTGCTGGAGCGGCGTCGGGCTGCCGTAGTAGTCGACGAGCAGCTTCTCGACGAGGCCCGACGACGCGCGGCCGGTGCGCACCGCGGAGAACTCGTCCTTCAGGTGCTCGATCGCCTTGGCCATCTTCTCGTGGCAGTCGGTGACCACCATGTCGCGCATCTCTTGACCCTGGTCGCTCATGATCTCCGCTCCTGACCTCAGGCGGTGCTCACCACGGTCCCGATCGGCTCGCCGACGAGCGCGCGGCCGATGTTGCCCGGCGCGGTGACGTCGAACACGATGATCGGGAGCTGGTTGTCCATGCAGAAGGTGATGGCCGTCGAGTCCATCACCGCGAGACGCCGGTTGAGCACGTCGAAGTGGCTGATCTCGGTGAGCTTCACCGCGGTGGGATCGAGCCGGGGATCGGCGGAGTAGACGCCGTCGACCCCGGAGTGCGTGCCCTTCAGGATCGCGCCCGCCCCGATCTCCGCGGCGCGCAGGGCGGCCGTGGTGTCGGTCGTGAAGTACGGGTTGCCGGTCCCGGCCGCGAACACCACGACCCGACCCTTCTCGAGGTGCCGGATCGCCCGCAGCGGGATGAACGGCTCCGCGACCTGGGCCATGGCGATCGCCGTCTGCACCCGGGTGGGCTGGCCGCACTTCTCGAGCGCGTCCTGCAGGGCCAGGGCGTTGATGACCGTGGCCAGCATCCCCATGTAGTCGGCCCGGGCCCGGTCCATGCCGCGGTGGGCACCGCTGGCGCCCCGCCAGATGTTGCCGCCGCCGACCACCACCGCGATCTCGACGCCGAGGTCACGCTCCGCGGCCGCGATCTCCTCGGCGATGCGCTGCACGACGACGGCGTCGATGCCGAAGCCCGACGACTCGTCGGCGAACGCCTCGCCCGAGAGCTTGAGGACGACGCGACGGTATTGGCTCTGGGTCATTCGCCGATCTTGACCCGTACGAACCGTCGAACGGTGGCATCCGCGCCGAGGGTCTCGAGGAGCTGCGCGATCGTCTGCTTGGGCTCCTTCACGAAGCCCTGCTCGACCAGCACGGTGTCCTTGTAGAAACCGTTCACGCGGCCCTCGACGATCTTGGGGATCGCCTGCTCGGGCTTGCCCTCGTTGCGGGTCAGCTCCTCGAACACGGCCCGCTCCCGCTCGAGCACGTCGGCGGGGACGTCCTCCCGGTTCACGAACTGCGGCGCCGCCGAGGCGATGTGCAGCGCGATGTCGTGCGCCACCTCCTGCGCCGCCGAGCTCGAGGCGTCGACGCCACCGAGCTCCACGAGCACGCCCATGATCCCGCGCTCGTTCTGGGTGTGGACGTACCCGTCGAGCAAGCCGTCGGCGGTCTCGAAGAGCACCACTCGGCCGAGGGCGACGTTCTCGCCGAGCTTGGCCGCCATCTGGGTGACGTGCTCCCCCACCGTCGCGCCCTGGAACGCGAGGTCGGCCAGCTCCTGCTTGCCCTCCTGCACCGCGAGCGCGGCGAGTTCGGAGACCGCACCCTTGAAGTCGGCGCTCTTGGCGACGAAGTCGGTCTCGGCGGTGAGCTCGACGAGCGCGCCCACGCCTCCCTCGACCACGACGTCGATCGCACCCTGCTCCGCGGCGCGTCCGGCCCGCTTGGAGGCACCGGCGAGGCCCTTGGCCCGCAGCCAGTCCTTGGCCGCCTCGATGTCGCCGTCGTTCTCCTCGAGCGCCTTCTTGCAGTCCATCATCCCGGCGCCGCTCGCCTTGCGCAGCGCCGCGACGTCCTTCGCGCTGATGTCCGCCATCGCTCAGGTCTCCGTCGTGGTCTCGGTCGCAGCCTCGGCCGGCGCGTCCTCGACGACCGCGTCGGTGGTCGCCTCGGCGCCCGGCTCGGTCACCTCGGGCTCCGTACCCTGGGTCGCCTCGCCGGCGCTCGCCTCGGGCTCGGCCTTCTTGGCTTCCTTGGCCGCGGCGAGACGCGCCTCGCGCTCGCGCTGGGCCTTCGCCGCCTCGTCGCGGGCCCGGGCCTGCGCAGCCTCGCGCTCGGCCTGCTCTTCGGGCGTGAGCACCAACGGCTTCGCCTTGGGGGCGACGTCCTCGGCCTTGGTGCCGGGGCGGGCGCCCTTCTTCTGCGCGATGTACTTGCCCTCCTCGACCGCGTCGGCGATCACCCGGCACATGAGGTTGGCCGATCGGATCGCGTCGTCGTTGCCGGGGATCACGTAGTCGATGACATCGGGATCGCAGTTGGTGTCGACCACGGCCACCAACGGGATGCCGAGGCGGTTGGCCTCGGTCACGGCGATGTGCTCCTTCTTCGTGTCGATCACGAAGATCGCGTCGGGGAGCCGCTCCATGCGCCGGATGCCGCCGAGGTTGCGCTCGAGCTTGTCGCGCTCGCGACGCAGCTTGAGCCCTTCCTTCTTGATCATCTGGTCGGCCTCGCCCGAGCTGATGCTGCGGTCGAACTCGTGGAGCTTGGCCACGCGGGCGTGCACGGTCTGGAAGTTCGTGAGCATGCCGCCGAGCCAACGGAAGTTGACGTAGGGCATGCCGCAGCGGTCGGCCTGGTTGCGGATCGGCTCCTGGGCCTGCTTCTTGGTGCCGACGAAGAGGATCGTGCCCCCTTCGGCGGTGGTCTTGCGAACGAACCGGTAGGCGGTGTCGATCCGCTCCAGGGTCTGTTCCAGGTCGACGATGTGGATCCCGTTGCGCTCACCGAAGATGAACCTGCGCATCTTCGGGTTCCAGCGTCGGGTCTGGTGACCGAAGTGGACTCCGGCCTCCAGCATCTGCTTCATGGTGACGACGGCCACGCGCGTCAGCTCCTTGTGGGTTCCTCGGTTGGGTCCTCCGCCCGCGACGCTCGGGAGGCCTCCGGAGAGGGGCCGAGCGACCTTGGAGTGCGGGCGTGTGAATTCCCGGGCCTGGGGCCCGGGTGACCGACCAGTGTACCGGGGATGCCGTGCAGTATCCCTGCTCCGGCGCCTCAGGGCTCGGGGCGGGCCTCCACCCGGCTGGGCGACGCCAGGCGCAGGGCCGTGAGGAGACGGCCGGAGATCGCCGCCACGTCGATGACCACCCCCGGCTGGGGCTCGGCGGAGCGCAGGTGCCCGTCGGCCCGGTCGAGGACCATCAGCTCGTCGTCGTAGGAGGCGAAGACCACCGCCCCCGGGGTGAGCGTCAGCCGGGCGTCGACGAGGGGTCGGCCGGTCTCCTGGCGCCACCGGACGGTCCCCGTGGCCGGGTCGAGCGCCACGACGGTGCCCATGCCGTCGAGCAGGTAGACGGTGCCGGGGCCGACCGCCGCCTCGATCTCGTCCTCCCACCAGCCCGGGAGCGGCACCTGCCACCGGGGCCGGCCGGTGGCGAGGTCGAGCGACCGCACGAACGCCGAGTGGATCCCCTCGCCGTCGGCCACGATCACCGCGTCGCCGCTGAGGACGGGTGGACCCGCCACGAGGCCGAGGGGCGCCTCCCAGCGCAACGCGCCCGTGGTCGGGTCGAACGCCCGCAGCGTCGCCCCGGGACCCTCGTGCCAGCTCGCCACCACGGTCGTCGCGTCGCCGCGGGGCGCGACCGTGACCATGCCCGGGTAGCTGACCGACCACAGGACTGCGCCGTCGCGGGCGTCGACCGCAACCACCTGACCCGCCTCCGAGCCGGCGATCACCACCCCGCCGGGCCCGGCCGCCGGCAGGATCGCCGCAGGACCGGGTCCCGCGTAGGGCACCGCCGCGATCCGGGCGCCGTCGGCCCGGTCGAGCACCACGAGCTCGGTCTCGCTGGTGGCCGCGACCCGGTCGCCGCCCACCGCGGGGCGGTAGCGCCGGACCCCGGGGACGGTCGCCTTCCACCGGGTGCGCCCGGTGGCACCATCGACGAGTCGCACCTCGTCGAGCGCGTCCACCGCGACGTCGTCGCCGTCGACGGCGACGCCGAGCGGCTCACCGTGCACCGGCTCCCACCACGCGAGGTCGGCGGCCGGGGCGGCGGGTGGCGGGTTGGGTGCGAACCGCACCCGCAACCCATGGTCGCCGTCGGCGCCGAGCCCGAGCCCGGCGACGAGGGCCAGGAGCGCCACGAAGCCGGCGGCGACGAACGCCACGAGGACGCGGGACCGGATTCGACGGCGCGCAGCACCCGACGAACGGGGTGCACGGGATGTGGGGAATGTGGTCATCGACCGACCTCCAGGTAGGTGGTGAGGTATTCGCCGAGGTCGCCTTCGACCCGGCTGATGAGGACGGGCTCGATCGCGCCGCGCAGCCCCTCGAGCAGTGACGTGCACGGCGGTGGTTGCTGCTCGAGCGCGCTGCGCACGACTTGCAGCGCCCGGCCGTCGTGGTGGATGGCGCCGTGGTCGTCGAGCCCGTCGACGTCGACCACGGCCTCGGTCGCTCCGGGCACGTGGATCCGGTTGGCCGGCACCACGACGTCGTCGGTGCCCCCGACGGTGGTCAGGTCGACCTGCTCGGGGAACGGCGCGTCGTGCATCCGGGTCATGAACGGCGAGTCCTCCGCGAGCTGGCGCACCGACGTGGCGTCGGACGGCGGCCCCGGGAGGACGGGGTCGAGCACGTCGAGTGCGCGCCGGGTGTCGCGGTTCGCACGCAGGTCCTTGGTGGTGGTGGCCAGCGGCGCGCCCTGGTGCGGCGAGGACAACGTGACGACCGTCCCGAGCGGCGGAAAGGTCGGATCCGACGCGTCGTACTCCACCCTGAGGAACCGTTCGACGACGACCCCGCCCTGCGAGTGGGCGATCAGGTCGACCTCCCGGCCCGGCTCCGCCGCGTCGATGGCGCGCAGCTGCTCGGCGAGGCGCTTCGCGGCCCGCCGCAGATCGCCCTCGGTGTCGGACGCGTCGTAGGCGCCGCCATCGGCCGCGTAGGAGAACCAGTGGACCTCGTCGTGTCGGTAGCCGAGCGCGTCGACGTCGAGGCCGAAGCTGCGGCGGTCGGCGCCCGGCGAGGAGCTCTCGGCGCCGGCCACGGCCATGACGAGGTGACCGCTCCCGCCGGTGCCGTCGGCCGGCGGCGCGCCCTTGGTGCACTCCCGGTCGGTCCAGTCGAGGAACCGCTCGCCGACCTCCACCAGGTCCGCGAGCACCCGGGCGACCGGTTGGTCGCGCAGCCCCGCCACGACGGCGCGGGCCCCGGACGCGAGCTGGTCGAGGAGGACCTCGAGGTCGGGACCGAGCCGCGCCGCGAGCACCCGACCCGCGTGGCCCGCGCCGGCGAGGAGCGCGAGCCCGGCCCGGAGGGCCTGGCGGGTGCGGGCCGCCCCCCAGTCGACCCCCTCACACACGGCGTGGACCACCGCGCCCACGACCGGGACACCCGACCCGCAGCCGCCGTCGTCACCGTCCCCACCCGTGGCGGGCGCGGCGCCCAGCCCGTCGAGCAGGGTCACCGACTCGTCGGAGCGCGGTTGCGTCCACGACGAGCCGACCCCCGGCTCCTCACCGGGGGCCGGGACGAGCCGCACCCGCTCGGACAGCGGCCCGGCCCGGAACAGTGCTTGCGGATCGACGTACTCGGCGCCAACGCGCACGCCGAAGTGCACGACGCCGACGTGCTGGTCGTCGGGATCGGTGCCGCCGGCATGGCCGACGACGGTCCCGGCGTCCACGGCATCGCCCGCCGCGACGGCGACGTCGAGCAGGAACGAGTACGAGGTGCGGACGCCGCCATGGTGCAGCACGACGACGTGCAGCGCGCCCGCGACGTCGCCGGCGAACACCACGGTGCCACGGCCGGCAGCGCCGACCGGGGTGCCCGGGGCCGCCACCAGGTCGATGCCGCGGTGACCGGTACCGAACGACGCGGTGGGCGCGGCGAACGCCCGGACCACCGGGCCGCGCACCGGCGGCTGCCACCCCGGGTCGGTCGGGGTCGTCGGCGCGGCGCCGACGCGGAGTGTCGGGCCGAGACACGCGCCGAGGCACACCACGAGTGCGGTGCCGACGGCGACGAAGGAGACGCGACCACGCGTCCCCCGGGAACGAGAGCCTCCCACGGGGCCTCCTCCGGACGCGCCCACGAGGGCGTCGGGACCGGGGAAGCGTGGGTCCGGCGTCGGCCGAGCGCGAGCCGCCTGCCGAGCGGAGCGAGGAGAAGCTCCGGAACCCTATCCGCGCCGTGCCCGCGAGGGAAGGGGTCGCGCGAGGTTCCGTCGCGTGACGTTCAGCCGGGCGGGTCCTGGAGGCGGCCGCGGAGCTGGAGGATCGCCTTCGTGTGGATCTGGCAGACCCGGCTCTCGGTGACCCCGAGCACGCCACCGATCTCCGCGAGCGTGAGCCCCTCGTAGTAGTAGAGCGTGAGCACCAGACGCTCGCGGTCGGGCATGCGGTTGATCGCGTCGGCGAGGAGGTGCTTCATCTCGTCGACCTCGAACGCCTCGACGGGGTCGTGCGCACGGTCGGAGATGGTGTCCATCACCGTGGTGGACCCGCTCTTGTCGCTCCCGCCCGCGGAGAGCAGCTCGTCGAGCGCGACGAGACCGGTGAACGAGACCTGCGAGAGCACGGCGTCGAGCTCGGCCTCGCTCATGCCCAGCTCGGCCGCGACCTCACGGTCCTCGGGCGTGCGCTTCAGCTCGTTCTCGAGCTTCGAGTACGCGCGCTCGACCGCGCGCGCCTTGGCCCGCACCGAACGCGGCACCCAGTCGATCGAGCGCAGCTCGTCGATGATCGCGCCCTTGATGCGCGAGATCGCGTAGGTCTCGAACTTGAAGCCGCGTCCGGGATCGAACTTGTCGATCGCGTCGATCAGGCCGAAGATCCCGTAGCTGACGAGGTCGGACTGCTCGATGCTCTGGGGCAGCCCCGCAGCCACGCGTCCCGCGACGAACTTCACCAGCGGCGAGTAGTGCAGGATCAGCCGCTCGCGCACGTCGGACGCGCCGTCGGCCTTGTAGTCGCGCCACAGGACCGCGACGACGTCGACCGCGGTGTCGTCAGGCACGGGGGTGGGATGCCTGGTACACGGCCTGCAGGCGGTCGCGGGTCAGGTGGGTGTAGATCTGCGTGGTCGCCAGGTCGGCGTGGCCGAGCAGCTCCTGCACGACGCGCAGGTCGGCGCCCCCTTCGAGCAGGTGGGTGGCGTACGCGTGCCGGAGCGCGTGGGGGTGCAGCCGGCGACCGTCACCGAGCGGGATCGCGGCGACGACCCGGCGGACGTCGCGGGTGCCGAGCTCCCGACCCCGCCGGTTGAGGAACACGACGTCGGGCGAGTCGGGGCCCGCGAGCACGGGCCGTCCGTCGCCGAGGTACTCGAGCAACGCGTCGCGGGCGGGCTCACCGAGCGGGACGCGCCGGACCTTCGAGCCCTTGCCGAGCACGGTGACGAAGCCCCGGTCGACGTCGCAGTCGGCGAGCCGGAGGCCGCAGCACTCGGAGACGCGCAACCCGGAGCCGTAGAGCACCTCGAGCACGGCGACGTCGCGGCGCGCTACGGCCAGATCGACGACATCGTGCTCACCGGACGCGACCGCCGCCGGCCGGGCCGACGCGTCGTCGAGGAACGCGGCCGCCTCGTCGCGCCGCGGCACCCGCGGCAGTCGCGCGTCACCCTTGGGCGTGCGCAGGCTGCGGCCGGGATCGGTGGCGATGACCCCGTGGCGGCGGAGGTAGCGCAGGTACGCCCGCACCGCCGCAGCCTTGCGGGCCACGGTGCGGGTCGCGAAGCCGCGGGTGTCGAGGTACGCCAGGTACCGGCGCAGGGCCCGGTGGTCGGCCGCGTCGGGCTCCGGGCAGCCGCCGCGCTCGGCCCAGGCCACGAACTCGGCGACGTCGTGCTCGTACGCGCGACGGGTGTGCTCGCTGCGTCCGGTGAGGGATGCCGTGAATCCTTCGACGTCCCACGCCATCCCTCGACGCTACACCGGCAACCTCGACGTAGCCGTCACACCCCGTCGCTACGGTCCGC
>Ga0302299_10003124_pt1 | contig 10098 bp, 16 predicted proteins | sample III_Fen_N3_4_FD_198795 | JGI IMG/M metagenome (GOLD analysis project Ga0302299, IMG submission 198795) | Peat permafrost microbial communities from Stordalen Mire near Abisko, Sweden - III_Fen_N3_4 | ecosystem: Environmental > Terrestrial > Soil > Wetlands > Permafrost | place: Sweden: Abisko...
CAACAAGCCCAGTGCGCGCTCTCGGATGTTCTCCTCAGCTTGAATTGGTCCCATCATGGCCACATACGCGCGCAACCAATATTGTTCCATGCAGCGATAGTCACTCAGCCTTCCACCGTAGAAGCGCTGAAGCCTGGGTATCATCCTTCCGTAGTCTGTTGGCTCTCTGGGCTTGACTGGTCCGGCGCCTCCTCCGGATTCTTCGGCGAGGCGCCATGTGTAAAAGCATTTACGATCGCCAAGCGTTGATCGCGCCGAAGGCGTCTTGCGACGTCCTCCGGCAAGTCGAGCATCACGATCTTCAGGACACCAATCGAGTATCCTTCCAGCACGTTCAGAGCTTCGTCGCTCACGTCTTTGGGGTCGATAGCCTTGACAGAGTTTGACATGCGCTTCAGCTCGGCCAACTCATCGAGCGAGAGTTCGTCGTGATTGCGCATACTGTACTGATGGCCGTCAATCTCGACCATGTCGCGGTCGACGGCCATCGTGTCGATGGTTACTAGTACCTTACCCATCAGTGTGCCTCCTTGTGGGTTGTTGTTACTGAGCGAACGACGTCTGGGCGATCAGCAGCCCGAACCGAAGCGAGTCCGAATCGGCGTTCGGGTCTTCCAGCGCCTTGTACTCCAGCGCCAAGGTCGCGGCCGAGCCATTGCCGTCGAACATCACCTTGGGCGAAGACGACTGGTAGACCTTGGGTATCTGGTACTGGAAGTTCATCCCGTCGCCATATGGCGAGTAACTCCTGATGAGGAGCGCGAAGGTGGTGACGTCAATACCTTGCCGCATAGGCATTGTCTTCGCGCCTGCGACGCCTGAGCCTTGGGCGATGGAACCGAGTCCCATGCCGTTGAGTGCCTTGGCATACTGCTCCAGCGTCATGTCCTCTATCTCTACCGAAATGGAGAGAGACTCTCCTGTGCGAACAACCTTCACCGGGCCGGAGGAGCCGGTGGTGAAGTGCTCCTTGAGAGTCTGTCCATGTGTGATAATGACTCCCTTCTCGCTCTGATTGCGCTTGCCTGCAGTGCCCAGCGGCATCCAGTTGCCCGTGGGAGCCGCGTCTATAGCGGGGAAAGGCTCGCCCTCATAGGCGAGGTAGATGTCGGCGGGCGCCATGATAATTTCGAAAGGCATCATGATGTTCCAATCTCCCTTTCGTCGGCGCGTATTGTGAACTGCCGACGCATCGCGGGCCACAAGGTCTCGGGGTCCCGCGCTTGAATGGGTCCGCCAGAGAGAGTGCAACCGTGCAACAGCACAGCCCCGACCACCTCTCGGCAGAGCGTTTTGAGTGATTCAGCGACGACCCTTTCGAGCCGCGCGGCTTCCCAGTCAGACTCTCCGTAGCACACCGCGTCCACGTTGGCGTTCGACACAGGCCTGAGTCCTTGCTGTGCTGGGCCACCAGTGGGCACGAGTACTATACACTTCTGCGGCATCGCCTTCACGAAGTCTTCGCTACTGGGTATGCCCAGCACGTACACTTGCGCGATGGTCCGCGCGCCTGAAGAGTCCACGAACATATTCAGCACAGCAGCTTGGCTGAGCAAATACGTTCGCAGCGCACTCAGAAAGTCGGTCATGGCATCTCCGCCTTTATGCGAGCCTTCAACTCAGGGTAATGCTTCTCAGCGGCAGGCTGCAAGAACGGCCTGCCCTTCAGTCCAGGGTGATGGATCAGTATGCCGCGCCCGAAGCCATTGCGAATGATGTACGGGTCTGTGCCCTGCTCCACGGCCTTCGCGTACTTCACGCCTTTTGATCCCCATTGCCCGACCAGAGCATTGTCCTCTTCGTGAGCGAACTGTGCAATCTGGATTGATCCCTCCAGAATGCCAGTTCTATTATGAAATGAGTGTTCGCTCTTTGCTGTGCGGACACACGCGGCCAAACATCCGTCCATGCCGCGCCTGGCCGCTGACACAACGGCATCAGCAACATCCTTGCCCTTCCAGTTCAGGCTCACTTGTACTCCTGTGTTCCGGCCACGATGTAGTTCTTGCGAACGTACACGTAGTCCAACAGGAACAGGCCGAATATCTGGTTACCTAAGCGATCATACACAGCAGAGATTCTATCGTCGATTCTTACATCGGTGCCCTTCGGGAACATGACGAAGGTGCCACCCACGCTGATTACACGCTCAGGTGCGACCTTCATCTTAAGTCCCTCGCCACCAACCCAGGCGTAACATGGCCATAGTCCGCCAATGTCTTGCCAGTCAGGTGTCCCACCCTGGCCAAACCCGTCTTGCTGAGTGGGGTCCGTGTTACCAATCGCGCGATCGCGTTGAATGGTACACCGCATCGTCATTCGACTGCGTGCATTGTAACTCATGCCAGACCCCACTGCTTAAGGCCGTTTATTATCTTCTCTTTTTCGGCTTCGTAGTCGAAGGCCGTCATGGAGTAGTCGCTGCCAACCTTCTCACTGGCCATGCCTGTGTAGGCCAATTCAAGCTTGACGAGCTTGACGATGGCCAGGTCGCGGCGATTCTGGTCGGCAGAGGCGTACACCACGGTGACCTCGGGCGCCCATGAAGTTCTTGGGTAAGTCCCGGTCGCAAGGCGCTCGATCATGCGGCCTTCACCAGTCATGCGCGCGTCAGACGTCGAGGTGCCAGAGATGTCCAGCAGCGTTGTGGTTCCGTCGCTCTCGCGCTCAGTCACCGACGTCAATGACGCCGCCTTCCTGCGCAAGAACAGGTAGCGCGGATAATAGCCCATGAACGTCTCCGTCACGGGAGAGGCTGACCCAAATCTGCTGGTCAACTCCTCGTCCACTCCACTCAGGACGAGTTGCAACGAGGCGTCTGGTAGGTCAGTCTCTATCTGTAGACGAAGGTCGCTCAGTGCTATCACCCTGCACCACCCTTACGGAAGCTCGTACAGCGCGAACGTCATTCCGGTGACCTCCGAGAGATTGAACCGCATGTCGTTGGCGGAGTCGTTGAAGATGCTCGGAGGGAACGGACCGACCATGAGGTCGCCTATGCTCGCGGGCAGAGTGAACGTGGGGTCTGCGATGTCCAACCCCTGGACCTGCGGAGGAGTCTTGAGCGTCACGGTGCAAGCGCCTGCGCCCGACTTCTTCATGTGCATCATCACCTTGCCCGAGTTCTTGAACACGATGTCTGTCGTGCCCACGATGACTCCGTTGTTGTACACGCCGGTGACGCCAGGTGACTTGTTGAGGCGCTGTGCGACGAATCTGGTATCCATGCTCGCTCCTCCTTACATCTCGTAGATGGCGAACGTCAGGCCCGTCACCTCGGAGAAGTTGAAGCGCATGTCTCCAACTCCGTCATTGAACTGTCCCGGAGGGAACGGTCCGGCGATCATGTCGCCGGTCGTCGCCGGAACAGAGATGGTGGGCGCGGCCAAGGCCAAGCCCTGAACCTGCGCCTGCGTCTTGAAGGTGACGGTGCAGGGGTTGGCGCCTGACTTCTTGACGTGAATCACCGCGCGCCCGGAGTTCTTGAACACGAAGTCCGTGGTGCTGGCGATCACACCAACGGTGTACTGTCCCGCCATACCCTGCCGATTGATCTTCTGGGCAGATGCTCTGGTATCGGCCATTGGTTACTCTCCCTTGTCCGGTGCCTTGAGCACCATCTTGTTGGGAGCCTTAGGGGCGTTCTTGACGAGCGCCTCGTGCTCTTTTGCTATCTCTTGGCCTGGAACGTACGCCTGCTTGTGAGCGTCAGCGTCAGTGTCCTCGACCAGAGCCTGCTTGTTCTGGGTGAAAAAGAGCGTCCGATCCGCGGTCACTCCGTTTCCTCCGGCAGCTTGAACTGCGTTCCCTCGCCCTCGAGGGGCTTGCCCTCGTCGTCGAGGACCTGACCCTCTGGGGCGTCGGGCGGTCGGTCGTCTACGGCGGCCTTCTTGGCCTCGAGGTACTCCTCCACCTGCTCTTGCGTCGGAGGCGAGTGCCTCTGCACGAAGATGTCCAGGGGAGCGGACTGCTCGGGCGCGGTCTCGTCTGCCGCGATAATACCTAGGCTAACCCAGGTCTGCTTGAGACTCTCCTCAAACTCGAGCTCCACTCCGGCGTCGTATTCGACGCCATTGTAGCGAGCCGGTTTGAGGAGGGTCCGCTTGATCTTGTTCATCTTGTGGGCCCTCCCCTAAACCTTAGCCGGTGACCGGTGAGGGCATCACCTGCTGCGTCGGGCTGAAGCGGCCGAACCGCTCTAGCGAGACGGCTGCGATGACGGTCGCCGATGCCGTGGTCACCTTCGCTGCGATCCAGGTGAAGCCGTTCTGCACGTCGAGTGCGGCCTTGTCCACCTCGATGATGAGGGACCCCTGCACGTAGGCCTTGACGCAGGTGCCATCGTCCGGGGCCGAGGCCATGCCGATGACGGTCTGGTCGTCGATGCAGAACAGCGACACCGTACCAGCCGCGTTCACGGCGAAGACGCCGGGGACACCGTAGGTCGGGTCGTTGACGCACTTGACGAACTCGTCGCCGTCGGCCGTGTCGGAACCGGAGATGCTGAACTGCCTCGAGGCGATGGTGGTCGTGGTCGCGTGGGCCGTGAAGACGTACGTGCCGGTGAGCACGCCGTTCTTGTAGGTCGTGACCGTGACCGTGCCGGTGGCGAGGAAGGTGGCGAACGCGATGCTCATCACTGAGCCACCGATGAGGAGCGTGGTGATCGCGCTCAAGGAGCCGATAGCCTTCGCGCTCGTGCCCGCGCGATCTTTGGCCTGCAGGAACTCCACCTTGATCGTTCCGGCGGCCACCATGGCGGCGAAGTGGAGGGTGGCCTTGGCCTTCCTCCAGAGCTGCATGTTGAAGTATCTGCCGGTGACGTTCGTGGACGCGATGGACGTCGGCACCAGGCCGGGGTCCGTCTTGATCTCGTCTACGATCCTTCTCTTGGTGCCCATACTCTTCCCTCCTTAGGGTTGAGGACCTAGCGCGAGGACGCTGCCTCGCGCTTCAGTCAAGAATTTTTTACTGCAGGACCACGATCGGGGATGCTAAATCCACGCCATTGTCCATGAGCAGCGGACTCTTCACCCAGCTCATGGCGTCGTAGAACCACGTCATCTTGATCGCGGTCTGATCTTCGCGGAAGGCGACGTGCTCGGAAGCCGCGATGTACGGGCCAGAGCCGTCCTTGATGAGATAGTAGCTGGGGTCGACGAGCATGAGGTCGCCCTTCGTGCCGACGGTCGGCTGCCTCCAGGTGAAGTAGATCGGGAAGCCGAGCAGAGTGCTGGCCAGACCTTTCGTCGCGTCGCCCTGCACGAAGATCGCGTTGTTGTTGAGGTCGGCGAGACCGACGATCGCGGGGATCGCTTTCTTCGCGGCGATCCAGATGGGATTGTCGCCCACCATGAGGCTGAGCATCGTCTGGATGTCGACGAACTTGATCGTGCCGGCGGTGTTGCGGGGCACAGTGAGAGCGCACGGTGAGTTGAGCAGCCCCAGCGGCTCGTTGATGCCGGAGCCCATGATGAACTTGAGGTCTTCGAGTCCCATCTTAGCGTTGCGGAAGAGGTTCTCGATGAAGGACGACATGGCGGGCGCGTTCCGCAGGAGGGAGTTGCCGACCATCACGTAGCCGGACGTCCGCTGCGGTTCGAGCACGATCAGGTCGAGCTTGGGATCGTTGGCCATGCCCTGAGTTCCTTCGTTTGCAGGCGCGAAGGTTACGCCACCGTAGACTCCGGAGCCACCTTGGCGCAGGGCAGGCAGTTCTAGCTTGCCGTCGGGGAAGTTCCCGGGAGGCAGGACCTGCGCCCTGGGCCGCACGATCGCGGCCTTGGGGTCGACGGCCAGTATGGTCTGGCTCACCTCGTCGGGCACTGCGAAGCCGCCGGCCTCGCCGACGTCGATGCCCATCGCCTTGAGCTCTGCGCCGCCGTTTACCACGGCCTTCTGGCAGAACTCGCCGAAGTTCGCGAACTTCTTATCGCTGCCATCGGGGTTGCTCTTGGGCGATCCCTTGGGGAACATCGAGATGGACTTGATGCGGTCCTGGTTCTTGACGACCGTGGACTCGAGGTCGACGAGCTCTTGTATCTCAGCGTCAAGCGCCTCGAGTTCGTCGTTGAGGGCCTTGACCTCGGCGATGCGGTCCTTGAGGGTCGTGCCCTTAAGGTCGACGGACTTCATGAGGTCGCGCTCGTCGCCAGCGTCTTTGAACGCCTTCTCCAGGAGCTTCTGCTTCTGGGTGTAGGTGTTGCGCTTCTCTACTAACTTCGGATTCATTACGCTCTCCTCTTATTTCGGTGTTCGTAGAAGCGGGCCACCTCGGCGGCCACCATGTCGTGCTTCTCCTCCACCGGTTGGAGCTGCTCCAACAGGTCCAGGATATGCTCTTTCATGGCCTCGACTTCTTGCATGGTCACGGCGCTGATGAGTTGGCTATCTGCCTCTCTCTTCGCCGCAACGTCCTTCAACCTGGTGACCACCTCCTCTATCGTCGTGGTAACGAACTTGATGTGGTCGATTAGTCTCATGCTCGTGTACTGCTTGATCCCGAGTGTCTGGGTGCCGTTGCCCGCACCCATTAGGACGGGCGAGGCCTCGTTGCACTGGATGTGCTTGAGTATCCGCACCGTCTTGCCATCGATCTGCTGATACTCGCAGTCTATCTCGGGCAGAGCATACGACCACTCCTGCAGACCGCCAAGGTTCTTGACAGTGCGATAGGTCTCGTTGCCGGCCTTAGTGGGCTTGCATCCCTTGTTCTCGTCGCAGAAGAACTCGCCCTCGACGACTCCACCCTTGTCGCCGTCGTAGATGACGCCCTTACCAACAGGCAACTCTCCGTCCCAGCTGCCGTGGCCATAGGAGGAGATGATGATGTTCTGCTTTCCGAACGCGCCCGGCAGCGTCAGGTCGCCTTGCTTGTCTATCTCGTTGAACGGCGCGACGAGGGCTTTGAACGTGCCGTCGTCGGCCATCTTGAAGTCGACGAAGGCGAATGACTTGCGCTCTGTGGCTTTCACTTCATCCTCCTCAGACGTCCGTGGACGAGAGTCCGCAAGGCTTGATCTCGGACCAACCAATCTCGATGCCCACCTTGACGACACCAGTAGCGCCGAGCAAGGTGTTGTTCTGCAGTACCAAGCCTTCGCCTGCAACCAGGTAGAGGCCCATCAGGTTCTTGTGCGACTCGTCCATGCGGTTCATGTCCGGGTCGAACATGCCTGCATTGATCGCGTTCGACACTGCAGCGCGTATCTCGAATGGCACCGTCGAGAGCGTGCGGTCGCCAGGAGTCAGGGCCACTGCCTGGGCGATCTGGATGGCGCCAGGATTCGTGCCGTCCCACAGCACAGAGTCGGCGTGAGTCGTTTTCTTCGCGTTCCACTTGCCGACCGGAGGACGGATGTCGGTGCCGCCACTCGGGTTGGTCGTCGCCTTCATGCTCTTGAAGAGTGAGTGGTCAACGATCTGCGCAGCGCCGAACGCGGTGACCGTGTACCAGAACCACTTGAAGTAGTGGATCACGGCGTCCAGGTCAGGCTTCTTCCACTGGAACGAGAAGATGTCCGCACCAGCAGCCAGTCCAGCGGGCAAGAGGCCTGTGTACTGCGAAGCCATGAACTGGCCTTGCACGGCGATGTTGCCCTCGGGGATATTCGGGGTCAGTTGCATCAGGTCCCTCCATTGTCGAAAGCGTTCTCAACTATCGGGGCGAATGACAACGTCCCGTTCGGATGCTCATCGTCGGCCATGGCGCGCGCCTCGTCGAAGCTGACCTCAGTCCCATCGCGCGCCATGCACTCTTCGTCGGACGTTGGCAGGCGTCCGTCGTACACCATCACAGAATCAACGTTGTCCGCGCTCTCGTAGGCGTCAATGCTCGCTGCGTTCTGCGCGAACTTGGTCTCTGTGCGAGCGATCATCGTCGCTCTCATTTCAGACGTAGACCATGGGCCAGCAGCGACAGCATCGAGAATACGATTTGCAATATCTGCCGCACCCTCGCCTTCCGCACGGCCTTCTTGTATCGCCTTGAATATGGCATCTTTTGTCTGCTGAGGAAGGTCCACCAGACCCATCCTCTTTCCACCAAGGGCGATGATGTCCTGCTCATCTTGTGCGTCCATGTTCACACTGAGGCCTAAGACGTCGTTGATGGTCTTGTAGGTGGTCCTCGCGATGCTCAGATACATCGGTCGATAGTCTAGGTCTAGGCTCCCTGCACCTGTCGCGGTCGCGTCCGTGAGGTCGGTCCAGTCAAACTCTATGCTCTGGGCCTTCAAGTGGTTGACGTGGGCGAGATGCAGGAAGGCCTCTTTAGCCTTCAGGCCGTACGCCTTGAACTTGATGTTGAGGTGTGACGCCCACTTACGCGAGAATGCCTTTGCCTCTTGGTCGAGTCTGCGAGCCAACCTGAGTTGCTGACGCGTCATCTTCGCGCTCTTGGTCGTGGTCATGTTCTGATTATCCATTTTTTTTTTCCCTCACCAGGCTCTTCGCCTGGTTCGGTTGCATCTTCTGCGGTGGACTCGGGCTCTGTAGGCTCTTCGCCAGGTTCGGTCGCGGTCTCGTCGGGTGTCTCTGGCTCTACGCCGAGTTGGTTGAGAGGCACCACGGTGGTCGACATAGGCAGGTACATCACGTTGGGAATACCAACGATGTCGTATCCCTTCTGCTCGCGATATTCTTGGAGCGATATTGCGCCAGCCATGAGCTCCTTAAGCGCACGATCTGTGACCTTGCCAATGTCCTCTTGCAGCGACTTGACGTGTGAGTTGTCAAAGGCCGTCCTGAGCAGATCGGCGTTCGACTCAAACTCAGGCATCAACTGCAGGTCCATCTCGTCGGCCCAGAGTTGCTGCATCGGTATAATGCAGTCCTCGTAGGCCATGGCCCGCATCTCGGTCATGGTCGCACCGACCTTCGTGTTGCTCAGGCCTGCGCCCAGACCCACCACTGCAGCAGGAACGCCGAGTACAGCACTGACCCTCTCTTCGGGTATGGTGCGCAGTCGACCGAGGTCCATCTTTGAGGAGTCTACGCCAATGTAGTCAACCTGAGTAGGGCCCGTCATTACCATGAGTGAGCCGGCCTTGGCCCCGGCAAACTCTTGCTTCATGTAGGCCTTGGTCGCTCGCTCATCGTCGCCTAAGGCGCCCATCCTCGCGCCGCCCTCTTTAGGCGACAAGATGGTCCCAATAACACCACCGTTCTTGAGCATGAGCGCGGTGAACAACGACGCCTCAAGGTCGGTATACACTGACTCGAGTAGTATGCGCAGAGGCGAGAGACCGAGGCGCATGTTGTTGGGGTCGACGCCGTATCGTAGGTGCAGCAACTCTTCGGGCGGTAGCTGCACCATCTTGCCTGATTGACCGAGCGGGAAGTACTCATAGTAGTCTATGTACCCCACTGCAGGGACGTGGGGCCTGATGGCCCACCATGGGATGGCCTGAAGGCCAACGACGTTGAGGTGCCCGTCGCGAATCTTCAGCGCGTATGCGTTGCCATCGGTGAGGAAGTTGATGGCCATCGCCATCATCCAGGCAGAGCCAGAGAAGTAAGGCGATGGGTGCTTGAGCAGCCGCGCGAGAGGATGGGTGAAGTCCACCTCTTCGATACCCTCGCGTTGAACACCGATGGGCGACTCGGCCATCTTGCGCGCGATCCACAGCACCGTGGACATGATCAGGTCTGAGGTCTGCCCGTCTCCAACTGCGCTCTTGTAGTCCTTGCGGATCTTCGAGCGCTGGCTCATCACGGAGTTGAGCTCAGTTCCCAGCCAATCTGCGAAGTAACCCTTAAGGGCGACTCCCAGACCGCCTCGCTTGCCGTCGCTATAAAATGGAGAGCGAATGTGTAGACTCATCGTAGCACTCCCCACTCTCGCTTGGTGTAGCAGCGATAGATTATCGCGTCAATGGCGTGGTCGCCGCCGTCCACAGGGATCGGCAAGAACTTTCCAGAGGCCTTGTCTTTGCGCCAAGACCAGGTCGACAACTCACGAATTACGTCGGTGCTTCGCGCGGTCACGTGAATCTTGAAGCTCTGTAGGTAGCGAATGGCCGCGACCTTGTAGTCTGCTCCCTTGTCGCACTTCGCGATGAGCCACCCCATGTTGTTTAGGTCTTGGATGGTCTTGGG
>Ga0302299_10003125_pt1 | contig 10096 bp, 8 predicted proteins | sample III_Fen_N3_4_FD_198795 | JGI IMG/M metagenome (GOLD analysis project Ga0302299, IMG submission 198795) | Peat permafrost microbial communities from Stordalen Mire near Abisko, Sweden - III_Fen_N3_4 | ecosystem: Environmental > Terrestrial > Soil > Wetlands > Permafrost | place: Sweden: Abisko...
CGCTCGAAGGTCGGCCTGCTGCGAGACCTGTTCCTGCCCGTCTCGGTCATCGGTGGGTTCGTGGCGCTCGTCTTCGGACCGCAGATCATGGGTGAGTTGACCGGCGGCCGGAGCCTGATCTCGCCCGAGGTGGCCAGCATCTGGTCGCGCTTCCCGTCGCTGTTGATCAACGTGATCTTCGCCGCACTGATGCTGGGCAAGACGCTGCCCTCGGTCCGCGGCCTCTGGTCAGCCTCGAGCGGCCACGTGATGCTGGGCTACGGCCTGTCGTTCGGGCAGTACGCGTTCGGGTCGCTCCTCGCGGTGACCATCCTCGTGCCGATCCTGGGGCTCGGACCGGAGAGTGCCGCGCTACTGGAGGTGGCCTTCACGGGCGGACACGGGACCGCGGCCGGCCTGTCCGGCACGTTCGACGAGCTGGGTGTCGGCTACATGACGGACCTCGCCCTGGGTCTCGCCACCATCGGGCTCGTCGGCGGGATCGTGGTCGGGTCGCTGCTCGTCCGCTGGGCGATCTCGTCGCCCCGGTTCACGATCGCTCGGCAGGAGAAGCTCAGCCGTGCCGACGATCGGGACCCCGGCCGGCTCCACCAGTACGACCGCGAGGCGACGCCCGCGCCGGCCACGACCCAGGACCATGGCATCGCGCCGCTCACGGTCAGCCTCATCGCGATCGGCCTGTCGATCCTCGTGGGATGGGCGCTGCTCGAGGCGCTCCGTGCGCTCGAGCGCGGGCTCACCGGGGACGACGCGATCATGGGCCTGATGCCGCTCTTCCCGATGACGATCATCGGCGGGATGCTCGTCCAGTTCGCCGCGACGAAGGTCGGGATCGCCTCGATGATCGACCGGAAGCGCGTCAACGAGGTCTCCGGGCTCGCGCTCGACGTCCTCATCCTGACCGCGGTCGGGACGATGTCGCTGGCGGCCCTGGGCGCGAACCTGGGCGCGCTGGTGCTGATGAGCGTCACGGCGATCGCCTGGAGCGTTGCGAGCGTGATCTTCCTGGCCCATCGCCTCTTCCGGGACCGATGGTTCGAGAACTCGATGGGCGACTTCGGCCAGTCGATGGGGACGATCGCGACCGGGTTCATGCTCATGGACATGGCCGACCCGGCCCATGCGACCGGCGCGGCCACCTCGTTCGGTTACAAGCAGCTGCTGTTCGAACCGTTCGTGGGTGGCGGGCTCATCACGGCTATGGCCGTCCCGTTCATCCACGTGTATGGCGCCGGGGCGATGCTCATCGTGTCCACCATCGCGACGATCGTCGTGTTCGCCATCGGGTTCCGCCTGGCCAGGTCGTCCGCGCCCCAATAGCCGCCGGCCGTCAGGCCTCCGGAGCACCCTCGAGGCGTTCGGCCCACACCGTGTCCAGCACGCTCGCCAGCGTCTCGACCGGCTGGGCGCCACTGATCCCGTAGCGCCGGTCGATCACGAAGAACGGCACGCCCGAGATCCCGAGCTGCCCGGCGAGGGCCTCGTCGGCGCGGACCGGCTCCGCATAGGCCGTCGATCCGAGGACGTCCCGGGCCTCGGCCGGATCGAGGCCGACCTCCACGGCGACGGCGACGAGGGACTCGACATCGAAGATCGACCGGCCTTCGGCGAAGTTCGTCCGGTACAGGGCGGTCAGGGTCGCCTCGCCGAGTCCGCGCTCCGCCCCGAGCTGGATCAGACGATGCGCATCGAACGTGTTGCCGTGCAGCCGGTCGATCCGATAGCCAAGGCCGACCTCGCCCGTCAGCTGGATGAGCCGCTCCTCGCCGGCGACCACGCGCTCGGCCGACCCGAACCGGCTCGTAAGGTGGTCCATGAGGGTCGTGGTCACGCCCACCGGGGTCGTGGGATCGAGTTCGAAGGAGCGATGGGCGACAGTGACCGCATCGCGGTGCTCGAAGGCCTCGAGCGCGACCTCGAACCTGGCCCGACCGAGGTAGCACCACGGGCAGACGAGGTCGCTCCAGATCTCGACGGTGATGGGCGCGGTCGCGTGCATCTGCCGATCGTACCGCAGTCGTTGCCGTGGCAACGACCGGGTGCCGCGAGACACCGGGCCGCTCCGGCCGGTTTTCCGGGTTCGTCCTATCGTTGGCGTGCATGACGACGCCCGAGCCCGGCCTGAGCCGCCGCCGATTCCTGCTGGCGCTCGGCGCGGCGGGGATCGTCGTGACGGCCTGCGCCGATCGCGCGGCCTCCCTGATCCCCGGCTCGCCGGCTCCGACCCGGGCCGGCGGGCCCAGCCCGACAGCAGCCAGCGCGGCCCCGTCCGCCGATCCGACCGAACCACCGCCGACTGCCACCCCGCAGCCGACACCCTCGGCCGCAGCGGACCTCGACCTGCGCGGCAAGATCGGCCAGATGCTGCTCGTCGGGTTCCGCGGCCTGACCGTCAAGGCGGCCGCCGGGACCGTCGCGGACATCCGCGACCGCGGGCTTGGCGGTGTCCTGCTCTTCGACTACGACGCCCCGACGAACCGCTATGACCGGAACATCCAGTCGCCGACGCAACTCAAGCGGCTCGTCGGCGGCCTGCGTGACGCGGCGACGATCCCGTTGCTCGTCGCCATCGACGAGGAGGGCGGCCAGGTCGACCGCCTCAAGGCGAAGTACGGCTTCCCGGCCACCGTGTCCGCGGCCTCGCTCGGGGCTCGCGGCGACGCGGCCTACACCCGCAAGCGCGCCAAGGCGATCGGCACCACGCTGGCCGGGCTCGGGATCGGACTGGACCTGGCGCCGGTGGTCGACGTGGACGTGAACCCGACGAACCCGGTCATCGGGGCGCTGGACCGGAGCTTCTCGGCGGACCCGGCGGTCGTCGCGACCCAGGGCCGCGCCTTTCTGGACGGCCTGCACGACGCCGGCGTCGCCGGCGCGCTCAAGCACTTCCCGGGTCACGGCAGCTCGACCGCCGACACGCACCTCGGCTGGGTCGACGTCACCTCGACGTGGACCTCGAAGGAGCTGATCCCGTTCCGCGACATCATCGCGAACGGTGGGACCGACGCGGTCCTCGTCGCCCACGTCTTTGACTCGAAGCTCGATCCGGTCTATCCGGCGTCCCTCTCCGATGCGGTCATCACCGGGATGCTGCGGGGCGACCTCGGCTTCGATGGCGTCGTCATCAGCGACGACCTGCAGATGGGCGCGATCCGCGCCGAGTACGGCTACGAGACGGCGGTCGAACGGGCCGTCCTCGCCGGCACCGACATCCTCACGATCGCCAACGAGCAGGTCTACGAGCCGGACGTCGTGGCCCGGACCATCGACATCGTCGCCACCGCGGTCGCGGCCGGCCGCATCACCGAGGCGCGGATCGACGAGAGCTGGCAACGGATCCGGCGCCTGAAGGGCATCTGAACCGGCGATACTGCCTCCGATGGAGGTGACGTGGGCCCGCTGCTGATGACCGGCCTCGCCTGTTTCGGGGCCGCCGTGGGGATCGGCCTGCTGGCCTCGGCCGCGGTCCTGCCGGCCGGTCCGCCCGCGGCGGTCGCCTCGTATCGCCTGGCGTCCCGCAGTCTGGTCATCGTGCTCGCGGCCTTCGCCGAGGGCGTCGCGGTCCTCGGCATCGTGGTCGGCCTGCTGGCCGTCGAGTCGGGCCTCGTGACGGACCCGGCGGACGGGATCTTCGCGGCCGGTCCGGCGCTGCTCGGAGCCCTGATCGGACTCGGGTTGATCCTGGTCCACTCGTCGACGTTGGACGCCCGGACGGCTGCGTTCTGCGCGATGTTCACCATCGGGATCGGGCTCCTCGGCGTCGTGGTCGCGGCCCTGGCATGGTTCATCGCCGTGCCCGGGGCGGAGACGGGTGGCGGCCTGGCCTTCACCGTCCTCGGGCTGGTCAGCGGGACGGCGGCGGTCGGGCTCGGTGTCGTCGGCAGCGGCGGGATCCGGACCATCCCCGACGGCGACGCGGACGCCCTGAAGGCGTATCAGTCCCGGGTCATCTATCGCTCGACGCCGTTCCAGGTGGCCGGCATCGCGGCCTCTGCCGTGGCGATCGCGCTCGTCTACCTGGCCTGAGCGTTCGAGCCCGCAGGCCAACGGCCCTAGACGGCTTCCTCGAGCGGGGCCGCGAACTGACTGTCGTACAGGTCGAAGTAGAACCCGCCCTTGGCCAGCAGCTGCTCGTGGCTGCCCTGTTCGACGATCTGTCCGTGGTTCATGACGAGGATCGTGTCCGCATCGCGGATCGTCGAGAGGCGATGGGCGATCACGAAGCTCGTCCGGCCCAGCATGAGCTTGTTCATCGCGCGCTGGATGAGGACCTCGGTTCGCGTGTCGACGGAACTGGTCGCCTCGTCGAGGATGAGGATCCGGCGGTCGGCGAGGAAGGCCCGGGCGATCGTCAGCAGCTGCTTCTCACCTTGGGAGACGCTCGTCGCGTCGTCATCGAGGACGGTGTCGTAGCCGTCCGGCAGCGTCCGGACGAAGTGGTCCACGTGCGCTGCCTGGGCCGCAGCGATGACCTCCTCCTCGGTCGCGTCCTCGCGGCCGTAGGCGATGTTCTCGCGGATCGTGCCGTGGAACAGCCACGTGTCCTGCAGGACCATCCCGAACGTGGAGCGCAGCTCCTCGCGCGACATGTCGCGGCTGTCGATGCCGTCGACCCGGATGTGGCCTTCGTCGATCTCGTAGAAGCGCATGAGCAGGTTGACCAGGGTCGTCTTGCCCGCACCGGTCGGTCCGACGATGGCGATCGTCTGGCCGGGCTCGACGACGAGGTTCAGGTCCTCGATGAGCGGCGCGTCCGGGACGTAGCGGAACGACACGCCTTCCAGCTCGACCTTGCCGCGGACCGGACCGCGGAGCGCCTGCACGGCGGTGTCCGGCACTTCCTCCTCGGCGTCCATCAGCTGGAACACGCGCTCCGCGGAGGCGACCGCGGACTGGATGACGTTGGCGATGCTCGCGGTCTGGGTGATCGGCATCGTGAACTGGCGCGAGTACTGGACGAAGGCCTGCACGTCACCGAGGCTCATCTGGCCATTCGCCACCTGGATGCCGCCGATGACGCAGATCAGGACGTAGTTGATGTTGGCGATGAACTGCATCGCCGGCTGGATCGTGCCCGACAGGAACTGCGCCCGGTAGCTGGCCTGGAACAGCCCCTCGTTCTCCTCGTCGAACCGGGCGATGGCCTCTTCCTGGCGCCCGAACGCCTTCACGATGCTGTGGCCGGTGTGCATCTCCTCGACGTGGCCGTTGAGCTTGCCCGTCTGGGCCCACTGGCTCGCGAACTGGATCTGCGAGCGCTTGGCGACGAACACCGTCACGACGATCGAGAGGGGCACGGTCAGCAGCGAGATCACCGCAAGCAGGGGACTGATCCACAGCATCATCGCGAGCACGCCGATGATCGTGCACACGGCCGTGATGAGCTGGGTCATCGTCTGCTGGAGCGAGTTGGCGATATTGTCGATGTCGTTGGTGACGCGGCTCAGGGTGTCGCCGCGCGGGTGCGAGTCGAAGTAGCTGAGCGGGAGCCGCGAGAGCTTCTCGTCGACGTCGCGGCGCATCCGGTACACGGTCCGCTGCGAGACGCCGGCCATGATGTAGGACTGGCCCCAGCTGAACAGCGAACTCAGGATGTAGACACCGGCGACGACCAGGAGGATGTTGCGCAGCGCCGTCAGGTCGACGCCCGCCCCCGGCGTCACGGTCATGCTGCCGAGCATCGCCGCCTGCTGGGTCTGGCCAGCGGCGTTGAGCGCGTCGATCGCCTGCTGTTGGGTCAGCCCGGGCGGGATCATCGTGCTGACGACGCCCTCGAACAGGACATTGGTCGCGTTGCCGAGCAGCTTCGGCCCGATGACGGCGCAGGTGACGCTCACGATGGCGAAGCCGACGACGATGACGATCCGCGCCAGCTCCGGCCGCAGCGTCGCGACGAGCCGTCCGAACGTGCCGCGGAAGTCCTTGGCCTTCTCGGCCGGGAGGCCCGGACCGCCGAACGGTCCGCCGCCACCGAAGCCGCGCGCCGGGGGACGAGGTCCGCCGGGCGCCCCCGGACCGGCAGGACGAGCGCCCGCCGGGCCGCTCATGCGGCTTCCTCCTGGCTGAGCTGCGAGTAGACGATCTCGCGATAGGTCTCGCACGTGGTCATGAGTTCGACGTGGGTGCCGATGCCGGCGATCGTGCCGCCGTCAAGGACGACGATGCGGTCCGCGCCCATGATCGTGCCGACTCGCTGGGCGACGATCACGACGGTCGCATCGGCGATCTCGTCGGCCAGTGCCGCACGCAGCATCGAGTCCGTCTTGAAGTCGAGGGCGGAGAAGCTGTCGTCGAAGACGTAGATCTCGGGCCGTTTGACGAGCGCCCGGGCGATGGCGAGGCGCTGACGCTGGCCGCCCGACAGGTTGTTCCCGCCCTGGGTCACCGGGGCATCGAGGCCCTCGGGCAGCTCGCGCACGAACGACTCGGCCTGGGCGACGCGCAGGGCGGCCCACAGCTCGTCCTCGGTGGCGTCGGCCTTGCCGAAGCGCAGGTTGGACGCGATCGTGCCCGTGAACAGGAACGCCTTCTGCGGGACGAGTCCGATGCGCGCCCACAGGTCGTCCCGGTCCAGCGCGCGGACATCGGTGCCGTCCAGTTCGAGGCTGCCCTCGGAGACGTCGTAGAAGCGCGGGATCAGGTTGATGAGCGTGCTCTTGCCGCTGCCCGTGCTGCCCACGATGGCCGTCGTCCGGCCCGGCTCGACCCGGAACGAGATGCCGCGCAGGACCGGATCCTGGGCGCCCGGGTAGCGGAACTCCACGTCGCGGAACGCCAGGGCCCCGACGCCGGCCGGCGGCGTTACCGGGGTCGCCGGGTCGCCGATCGACGGGTCGGTCCGCAGGACCTCCTGGATCCGCCCGGCCGAGACGATGGCCCGCGGGACCATGACGAACATGAACACGGCCATCATCACGGCCATCAGGATCTGCATGACGTACTGCAGGAACGCGATGAGGTTGCCGATCGGCATCTCGCCGCTGTCCACGCGCAGGCTGCCGAACCACAGGATCGCGACCGTCGACAGGTTGAACACCAGCATGAGCGACGGGATCATCAGCGCGAACAGCCGGTTGACCTGGAGCGAGGTCGCGGTCAGGTCTCGGTTGGCGACGTCGAAGCGCTCCTCCTCGTGGTCGGTCCGGACGAAGGCCCGGATGACCCGGATACCGCTCAGGGCCTCGCGGGTGACCTGGTTGATGCGGTCGACCTTGCGCTGGACGGCCTGGAAGAGCGGGATGGCGCGATACATCAGAGACCCGACGATGAACGTCATGATCGGCAGGATCACGACGAGGATGCCGGCCAGCGGGACATCCTGGCGGAGGGCCATGATGACCCCGCCGATCGCGAGGATGGGCGCGATGATCATCATGTTCAGGCCCATCAGGACGATCATCTGGACCTGCTGGACGTCGTTCGTGTTGCGCGTGATGAGCGACGCCGTCCCGAACCGGTTGAGCTCGGCCTGCGAGAAGCTCTCGACCTTGCGGAAGATGGCACTGCGCACGTCGCGCCCGAAGGCCATGCCGGTCTTCGAGCCCCAGTAGACGGCGATGATCGCGCAGACCACGACGATCCCCGAGATCACGAGCATCGTGCCGCCGGTCGCGATGATGTAGCCGGTGTCGCCCTTCGTGACGCCGTTGTTGATGATGTTCGCGTTGAGCTCCGGCAGGTACAGGGTGGCGATCGCCTGGACGACGAGCAGCGAGACGACCAGCGTCAGCGGCTTGAGGTAGGGCCGGAGGTAGCGCCGAAGCAGCGCGATCACGCCGGCTGTCCCACGCGTTCGACCCGCTCGCGGATCGTCGCGACGAGCGACCCGAAGGCGATGAGCTCGGGTCCGTCGAGCGTGCCGATGGCCCGGCGCATGGCATCCGACCGGACGCCGGAGATCTCGCCGACGAGGCGTTCGCCGGCCTCGGTCAGCCGGCACTCGACGATGCGCCGGTCGGCGAAGGAGTGATGCCGGGCGACGAGCCCGTGGCGCTCGACGCGGGAGACGAAGCCGGACGACGCCGTGGTGCTCATGTCGAACACCTCGGCGATGTCGCCCATGGTCATCGGGCCGTGTCGCTGGAGCCGGAAGAGGAGGCCCATCTGGCCGAGCGTCAGGTCCCGCACGAGGGGCGGCGGGACGCGCTGCGAGGTCGAATGGAAGATGCGGACCAGGTCGGTCACGACCGCCATCAGGCGAGGATCCGCGTCGGGTAGTTCATTCACACGCGGATAGTACGCGTAGTCATGAACTATCGTCAACACCCGACGCGGCCACGCGGCGTCAGGCCACGGCGGCAGGCTCGCGCCTCGGCATCAGGCCAAGCTGGAGCAGGAGTCCGAGCTGGTCGGGGACGCCCCAATGCTCGACGATCATCCCGTCCTCCATGCGGACGACGTCGATGACGTCGGTCTCCATGGATCGACCGGTCGGCGGGTGGCCCATGATCGAGCCGGTATTGGTGCCGCGAGCGCGATTGCGCAGCCAGACCAGGTCGCCTGCCGCAGTGATCTCCTCGATGACGAGCTCGAAGTCCGAGAACCATCCGTGGAGGGTGCGGATCGCCTCCTCGGTCCCGGCTGCGCCGGGCTTCAAGCTTCGCTGGTGCTCGATGCAATCCGCGGCGACGATCTCACGCACGACGCTCACGTCGCCCTGGCTGAAGCCGACCTCGATGAGCCGACGGACGGCCTCGAGATCCCGTTCGGTGGACATGTCGTCCTCCAACTGGATAGAGCGACGCTCCTTGATTAGAGTCCTACTCTATTGAAATAGAGTGATACTCTATCGACATGGGAGATGTCAAGGACGGCAGTCGGCGGTCGCTCCGAAGTGAGCGCGCGGCGGTCACGCGGAGCCGGATCACGGACGCGGCCCGTCGGTCGTTCCGCTCGAAGGGCTACGCCGCGACGACGATGACCGACATCGCGGACGATGCCGGCGTCGCGGTCCAGACCGTCTATGCCGTCTTCCGGTCGAAGGCCGGCATCCTGAGTGCGCTGCGGAACGCGGCCCGCGACCTGCCCGAGGCAGACGCGCTGGGCGCCGCGTCCATGGCGGCCGCCGTTCCGGGGGATGCGCTCGACCTGTTCGCCCGCTCGATCCGTACCCGCTGGGTGTTCGCCGCGGACATCCTGAGCATCGATCGCGACGCGGCCTCCGCGGATCCGGATGTCCGGGCCGACCTGGACCGTGTCCTCGAGAGGCGTCGCGCGGGGATCGGCCGTGTCGCGCGCTCGGTCCTGGGCGGGGCGGCGACCGATGCGGAGGTCCGGCGCGCGGCGGCCGTCATCGACGCGCTGACGATGCCCGAGGCGTACCTGGCCCTGACCGAGGTCCACGGCTGGACGCCGGACGGGTACGAGGCCTGGCTGGCCGGAGCCCTGCGCGCGTTGCTGCTCGGTCCGGATCTGGACTGAGCCGCCTTGCGGGCGGCGACGCGACGGCGGGTACCATCGGCGCATGACGACCCAGCCCGAGACCCGCCCGCCGCTCGATGCGCCCGCCGCCGACTACCCGCGCGACTGGATCGCCCGCCACCTCGCCGAGGAACGCCGGACGAGTTCGTTGCTCGGCGAGATCCGCGAGGTCGTCTTCGGGGCGCAGGACGGGCTCGTGTCGACCCTGGCCGTCGTGGCCACGGTGGCCGGCGCCGCCGGCGACAGCTACGCCGTGATCGTCGCGGGGATCGCGACCGCACTGGCCGGCATCTTCAGCATGGCGGCGGGGGAGTACATCGGCAGCAAGAGCCAGCGCGAGATCTTCGATGCCCAGGTCATGGAGGAGCGCGAGGAGATCGTCGACCGGCCGGGTGAGGCTGAGGCCGAGGTCGCGTTCATGCTCGCGGAGGAGGGACTCGGGAGCGAGGACGCCGCCAGGGTCGCGTCGATCATGGCCCGCCATCCCGAGGTCCTCCTGCGCACGATGGTGACCCGCGAGCTGGGCATCCAGGTCGACGACGCGCAGGGTGGCGTGCTCCGGGGCGCCTTGTTCATGGGCGCGGCGTTCGGGCTCGGGGCGGCCGTGCCGATCCTCCCGTTCATCGTCCTGCCGATCTCGAGCGCGCTGCCGATGGCGCTCGTCCTCACGGGTGCG
>Ga0302299_10003127_pt1 | contig 10096 bp, 10 predicted proteins | sample III_Fen_N3_4_FD_198795 | JGI IMG/M metagenome (GOLD analysis project Ga0302299, IMG submission 198795) | Peat permafrost microbial communities from Stordalen Mire near Abisko, Sweden - III_Fen_N3_4 | ecosystem: Environmental > Terrestrial > Soil > Wetlands > Permafrost | place: Sweden: Abisko...
CTGGGCGGCGAACGACTCCAACAAATCATGGACGCGGCGGAGGGGCCGGAGGAGTCCGTCAACGACGTCGCCGAGAAGATCGGCCTCGATGAGCGGGAGATCGAACTACTGCTCCGGATGACCGACGCGTCCATCTACGCGCTCCTCGACTCGTGGACCCTTCCCCTACCCATCCCGACGTCCGTCGCGGCCGTCCAGGACATGCCTGGGCCCGTCTACGACGCCCTCTCCGAGCAGACCGCGAAGCACGCCGCCGCCCTCATGACGGGCCCCGGCACGGAGGTCACCCCCGCCGGGGACGTCGTGGACACGTTCACGGTCGACGCGATCGAAGACCCGGCATCCCCTACTGGGGCCTCCGCCGCCTGAGAAGGGCGGTGGGGGCCGACGGCCGTACCAACCTCGGGGCCCTCGACGTCATCACCCGGTCATGGTTTGACGAGTACCGGATCATCCAGATGGTGCCGATGACCCACGACCAGTTCTTGGATGCGGACCCGGTCTGGGTCCGGTGGATGCTCAACATCGACGCCATCATGGCGGAGAAGGCGAACGAGCAGCAGGAGAAGGCCAGCCGCAGGCAGCCGGGGGGGAGGACCCTTGGCTGACGGGTTCATCGTCAAGGTGTTCGGCGGCCCCGAGTTCGCGGCGTCGATCGAACGGATGGTCCTCCGCCTCGACGTCGCCGCGAAGGCTATCGCCACCGAATCGGCGTTGACGATCGAACGGGCGGCGAAGGCGAACTTCGAGGGGTCCCACGCGAAGGGCGAGCCGCACGTCGGCGGCGACCTGCCGAACGTCGTCACCGGCACCCTGCGCCGGTCGATCCGCCACGACCCGGTCCGCCGCTACAGCTATGCGACGTGGGGGACGACGGTCGCCCCGACGACCGTATACGGGCGCCGCGTCGAACTCGGCTACTCCGGCGGGTCCGGGCCGGGGCATCACACGACCCGGGCGTTCCCGTACTTCCAGCCTGCCGTCGACGCGGCGCAGCCGCGCATCCAGTCGATCGCGATGCTCCGGTGGCGGCAGGCCACCATCGGCATGTGAGAGGGGAGGGGTGCCGTGCCCGCCGGGATGCTTCCCCCCGTCCTGTTCGAGGTCCGCGCCAGAGCCGACCAGGCCATCAAGGAGATGGGCGTCCTCAAGTCCGCCGTCTCCGGTGCGTCCGAGTCGGGGAAGGTCAAGCTGTCGGGCCTGGCCGGGGTCGGCCGCCTCGCCCTGTTCGGCCTCGCCGCCGGGGTCGCCATCGTCGGCGTCGAGGGCGTCAAGATGGGCACGAAGTTCCAGACGGCGATGACCCTCCTCAAGACCGGTGCCGGGGAACTTGACTCGAACATGGCGACCGTCCAGTCCGGGATCCTGCACATGGCGGGGCAGGTCGGTGTCGGCGCCCTCGAACTCGCCAACAGCATGTACGTGGTCGAGTCCGCCGGGTACCACGGCGCGGCCGGGTTGAAGGTGTTGCAGGCGGCAGCGGAAGGGTCCAAGACCGACGGCGCAGACCTGAAGATCGTCGTGGACGGTCTGACCACCGTCATGAACGACCTCCACGCCCCCGCCTCCCAGGCCGCCAAGGTCATGTCGATGATGGTGACGGCCGTCGGTCAGGGCAAGATGCGGATGGACGACTTCGCCGGGTCGATCCACAACGTCCTCCCGACCGCGACGAAGTTCGGTCTGTCCTTCGCGCAGGTCGCCGGTGCCCTCGCCACGATGACCGCCCGGGGCATGTCCGCCGCCCAGGCCAGCCAGAACTTGAACCACATGATTATCAAGCTCGGCGCGCCGACGCAGGGGATGACGACGGCGATGGCCGCCTACGGCCTGTCCGCGCAGGACGTGTCGCAGAAGCTCGGGCAGCGGGGCCTGACCGGCACCCTCAAACTCATCACCGACGCGATCACGAAGCACATGGGTCCGGCCGGTCTGGTCCTGCAGTCCACGATGCAGCACTCTGCGGCGATGGCGCAGAACGCGGCGACGATGATGTCCGGGTTGCCCCCCGCAGCCAAGAAGATCGCCGAGGCGTATGCGAACGGCACCTTGAAGGTGAAGGACTGGCGGTCCGCGTTGAAGGGCCTCCCGGGGCCGCAGGCGAACCTGCTCACCCAGTGGAAGGGTATGCAGGACAAGGCCCACGGGTTCGCCGACGCCCTCAAGTCCGGGTCCCCAGCGGCGAAGACGTTCATCGCCGCGTTGAAGGGGATGCTCGGGGACCAGACGGGGATGCAGGTCGCCCTCCAACTGTCCGGGGAGTCCGCGAAGGACTTCGCCGGGTCCGTCAAGAAGATCAGCGGGGCGGTGCCGGAAGCGGGGGGGCACGTCAAGGACTGGGCGACCGTCCAGAAGAACCTCGGGGTGCAGGTGGCGCAGGTGAAGGCCGGGATCGGCGCCTGGGTCACGGAGATCGGGACGAAGCTCGTCCCCGTCCTGTCGACGGCCCTCGGCTGGATGCAGAAGCACACGGGCACCATGAAGGTCATCGCCGCCGTCATCGGCGGGGTCCTCCTCGTCGCCATCGGCGCCTACATCGTGTCGATGGCCGCCGCCGCTATCGCGACGATCGCAGCGACCTGGCCGATCCTCCTCATCATCGCTGCCGTCGCCCTCGTCGTCGCCGCCATCTGGTACTTGGCGACGCATTGGAAGCAGATCTGGGCGGACATCAAGAAGTGGGCGGGGGAGTTCTGGCACTGGTTGAAGGCGGCGTTCAAGGCTGGCCTTGACGCGGTCAAGGCGGGCTGGAACGAGTCGTGGGGGAACGTGAAGCGGTGGTTCCACGAAGCCATCACGGCGATCAAGGGGTGGGGCGTCTCCTTCTGGAACTGGATCAAGGGTGCGTTCAAGTCGGGCCTGAATGCGATCAAGGCGGGCTGGAATGAATCATGGGGGAACGTCAAGCGGTGGTTCAAGGAAGCCATTGACGGGATCAAGGGATGGGCGTCGTCGTTCTGGGGTTGGATCAAGTCGGTGTGGAACAGCGGCCTCACCGCGATCAAGAATGCGTGGTCGACCGCCTGGAACGCTGTCGTCACGTTCGTCAAGGGCGTCCCCGGGAAGGTCGTCGCCGCGTTCTCCGCCGCGAAGACCCTCCTCCTCCAGAAGGGCCGCGACATCATCGCCGGGATGGGCGCCGGGATCACGGATGCGGCGAAGGCCGTCGGCGGCTGGATCAAGACGGTCGGCACGAAAATCATCGACGCGGTCAAGCACTTCTTCGGGATCAAGTCGCCGTCGACCGTGTTCCACGGCCTCGGCTCCCACATCATCCAGGGCCTCCTCAACGGCATCCTGTCCGGGAAGTCCGGCCTCGACGGTGTCGTCCGCAAGGTGTTCTCCGGGGTCACCGGCAGCATCACCGGCCTGATGAAGTTCGCCGCCAAGTCGGGGGGAAGCATCCTCGACATGCTCGGCCTCGGCGGCGGCGGCGGGGGCATGAACGTCGGGAACCTCGCCGGTGCCCCCTCGTCCGTGTCGGGGAACGCCGCGATCGTCCAGTCCGTTGCCGGGTCGTTCGGGTGGGGGTCCGGCGCGAACTGGAATGCGTTGTATCAGTTGGTAATGCATGAAAGCGGTTTCCGGAATACAGCCGCTAACCCGTCATCGTCAGCGTACGGGTTATTCCAATTCTTGAATGGGACGTGGGGCGGGGTCGGCGGGCATAAGACTTCCGACCCGTGGCTGCAGGCCCTCTACGGGATGCGGTACATCAAAGGCTCGTACGGGAACCCCCTCCGGGCCTGGTCGAAATGGCAGTCCCGGTCACCGCACTGGTATGACGCGGGTGGCTGGCTGATGCCCGGCCGGACGATGGCCGTCAACGCCACCGGGTCACCGGAGCGGGTCCTCACCGGCAAGCAGTTCGCCGGGCTGCAGGCCCGCGCCGCCGGGGGCGGGGGAGGCGACGTCGTCGTCCACTCCCACGTCTACCTCGACGGCAAGCAGATCTACGAGTCGGTGCAACGGTCGGCGTTGCGGTACAACCGGAGGAACCAGACGAACGGCCTCGCAGCCGTCTGAGGGCAGGGGGGGCACGGTTGGGTATCCCGGTCAACCCGAAGTGGCCTCTCACCTGCTGGCAGGCCGCGTTCAACCAGGACCCCAACGACAACACGGTCACCCCCGTCTGGGCCGACCTGACGGACCGGGTCACGTCGTGGGACGCGAAGTGGGGCGCCCAGTACGAGCTAGGGCAGATCGAGACCGGGACCGCCAGCCTCGGCCTCATTGACGACGACGAGTACCTGAACCCGGCGAACTCGGCGTCCCCCTGGTACACGGCAGGGGCCCCCCTCGTCCGACAGTCGGGCACCGGCGACACCGGCGCCAGCCCCTCCTCGTCGGTCGCCGCCTACGGGGCCCTACCGCCCCGGGAGGGGTCCCTCCTCGTCGCCGTCACGTCCACGAACCTGACGGCGGTCACGCCGCTCGCGAACGGTGGCGGCCCGGCGTGGACCCTCGTCAAGACCGTGTCGTCGGCGGTGCAGACGGTCAACGTGTGGGCGAAGCTCGCCACCGGCCGCGAACCGGGCTGGGTCGAGGTCGACGTCGACTCGGGGGCGTTGGCGACGTTCGCCTGCACCTGGCTGGAGATCACGGGGGTGGTCGGGGACATCCTGTCCGCGATCGACGTGACCGCGTCCGCGTCGCGGGTCGCATCCTCCTCCGCCTCCCAGGCGACAGGCACCACCGGGGCGACGACACAGGCCAGTGAGGTTGTCGTGTTCGTCGCGGCCCCCCACGGGTATGCGGGGGCGTCGGTCCCCGCCTCTCCCACGTACACGTCCTCCGGGGTGGCCCGGGTCGCCGCCGGGACGAACAGCGGCACGGCAGCCGTCAACAACGCCCTGTTCATGGGGTCGAAGACCGTTGCCGCGACGGGGACGCAGACCTCGACGGTGTCGTGGACGGGGGTGTCCCCGGACGCTGCCGGTGTCGTCGTCACGATCCGGAACGCCTTGACCCTCGTCCCGTACCGGCCGGTCCGCTGCTGGGCGATGTGGCCGCTGACCGGCAACATCGTCAACAGCGGGAATGGGGCCTGGTTCCCTGGCCTGACCGACTCCTCGACGTTCGAGGGGGGGACGGTCGGGGCGTGGGTCGCCGCGAACGGGGGGACCCTCGCCAACAGCAGCGCCCACGCCCAGAACGGGACCAAGTCCCTCCTGTTGACGTGGGCGTCGCAGGTCACCCCGTTCTCCTACGCCCACACCGTCATCCCGCCCTTGCGGACCGGGGTGACGTACACGGCCTCCGCGTACGTGTGGGTGGCGACGGGCCCGGCGGTGTTCCTGCGGATCGACGGGGCGACGTCGGCGAACTCCTCCACGACGGGCGCGTGGCAGCGGCTGACGGTCACCTTCACGAAGACCGACAACTCGACCGATTTGACGAACGCCCTCTACGTCGTCGCCTCCGCGACGACGACGGCGGGGCAGCAGGTGTTCATCGACGCAGTCCAGGTCGAGGTCGGGGCCTCCGCGTCGGCGTTCACCACGTCCGGCCCCACCGTCTACCCGATCTTCACGGGGTATATCGAGCGGTACCCCCTGCGCTGGTCGTCGGCCGGGTACTTCGGGACGATCGACGGGATGACGTGTGTCGACGCCCTCACGTTCCTGCCCCGCGACACCCTCGACGGGGTCCTGAACGAGGAACTCGCACAGGACCTACCCCACACCACGTACAAGCTCGCCGAGGACGCCTGGCCCGCCCAGGCCACGCAGGAGTCCCTGTCCCGGTTCCCCTCCCAGGTCATCGAGATGGGTGTCGGCGGCGCATCCCCCACGTTTGGGATCTCCGATTCGCCGGACCCCGACGGCGGGACATGCGTCCAGATCACCCCGGTTGACGGGTCCAACTTCCGGTTCCTGTACGTCCCGACCGACTCGATCGCCTACGACTTCTCGTACCCGTACGGGTCCGGGATGGAATGCTGGTTCAAGACCACCCGCTCGACGGGTGTGCAGACGGTCGTGTCGGCGAACGGGTCCAGCGGTGCCGCCTGGGACCTCGGCGTGACCGGCGTCAACGTGTTCGCCCGGGTGACGAACAACCCCGTCACGCCGACGTACTTCTACACGATGGTCTCCGTGGGGGTGAACTTCGCGGACGGTGACTGGCACCACCTCATCGCCACCGAAGTGCAGGACGGGGCGGGCGGGACGAACGCCGCCCTGTACGCCGACGGGAAGCTGGTCGACACGGCGGCGAGGGCGACGAACCCGTTCGTCATCGACTCGTTCAACATCGGGGCGAGTTGGGCGCCGACCCCGCAGGCCCCGTTCTACGGGTTCGTGTCCCACGTCTCCGCGTACGGGCAGGCCCTCAGCGCGACCCGGGCCGCGTCCCACTATGCGGTGACGGCCGGGGCGTTCGGTGGGGACACCGCCGGGGCCCGCATCCGGCGGCTCCTCGCCTGGGCGAACTGGCAGGGCCCCACGTCGATCCCGGACGGGGCGTCGAACGTCGACTCCGCTGTGGGCATGTCGGGGAAGTCCCTGGCCGACGCGATCGGGGCGTGTACGCGGACGGAGAACGGGTACCTGTTCGTCGGCGGCGACGGGGTCCTCACGATGGTCACCCGCGACTCGTACTACCTGCAGACGACCCCGGTCCTCACGTTCGGGGAGAGCACCGCCGGGGGGGAGATCCCCTACGACGGGTCGATCGGGTGGGACCTGGACCCGCAGTACATCCAGAACACGGTCACCGTCACCCGGGCGGGTGGGGAGTCGCGGGTCACCGACCTCGCCTCCCAGCGGCGGTACTTCCCCCTGTCGATGTCGCTGGACACCCTCGCCCGGGTCGACGCCCAGACCCTCGCGTTGGCCCAGCACTTGTTGAACAAGTACAAGACGGCGAACCTGCGGATCTCCGCCCTGCAGGTGGACGTCTCGGCGAACCCCAGCGCGTTGACGGCGGTCCTCTCCCTCGCCTTCGGGGACCGGGTCACCGTGAAACGCCGCACCCGCGCCCTGACCATGAGCCAGGACTTCTTCGTCCTCTCCCGCGATCACACGGTGGGCCCGAACTCGTGGGTGACCACGTTCACGCTGGCGCCGACGGAACCCCGGCAGGCGTGGATCCTCGGGGACACCACGTGGGGCGCCCTCGGGGCGACCACGATCCCCGTCTACTAGGAAGGGGGGCCGTGGGTGACTGCGCCGCCGACATTCTCTGACGGGGTCGTGGTCCACGCCACCGACCTGAACTTTCTCCTGAACCCGCCCGCCTGCATGGTCCAACAGAACACGGCACAGGCCGCGATCCCCGCCTCCACCTACACGCCGATCACGTTCGATGCGGAGTCGTACGACCCGTACAACCTCCACTCGACGTCCACGAACACCTCCAGGGTCAACATCGGCCTGGTCCTCGGCTGGTGGCATGTGTCCGGGTGCGTCTCCTGGGCGACGAACGCGACGGGCAACACGCGCCGCTGCATCCTCGGCATCAACGGGACGTTCGTCAACGGCAGCCAGATCCTCGTCAGCCCGGCCCCGCAGATCGTGTCCGCACCCCTCCCGGGGATCTTCGTGCAGTCGACGGTGAACACCGACTACATCGAGTTGCAGGGCTGGCATGACGCGACCGCCTCCGTCGCGACCCTCGTGTCCGGCACCTACCGGTCCTACCTCGCCGCCCGGTACTTGGCCGCCGCCTGAGCTAGGGGAGGGGGGGCCGGTGACGTTCACCGACGGGACCATCGTCCACGCGGCCGACTTGAACGCACTGCTGTCCCCGGGGCGTGTCTTCACGACGCAGGCCACCGTCCAGTCGGGGATCACCACGGCGACGTGGTCCGACATCATCTTGAACGGGACCCCGGCGACGGACACGAAAGCCGCCTGCACCGGCGCCGCCAACGTCACCATCGGGAAGGTCATCGGCTGGTGGCTCGTGTCCGGGGTCGTCACCTGGGTCGGGAACGCGACGGGGACGACCCGCCGGGCCCGGGTCGCCCTCAACGGGACGCCGATCAACGGGTCGTTCAGCACCACCGGGCCGCTGGCGACCCGCGTCTCCGTGGCCACCCCCACCGTCCTCGTCCAGGCGTCCGTCGGCACCGACGCGGTCACCCTGCAGGGCTACCACGACGCGACCACGTCGATCGCACCCGAGGTCACCAATGAAGTCCGGTGCTCCCTGACCGCCGTCTACATCGGCCCCTGACACAGGAGAGGACCCGCCGTGCCGATCTACCCGCGTGCCGCGTGGCTACCGATCCCGGAGAACCGGACCCAGAACCACCGGGTCCCGACACAGTTCATCCTCCACACCGCCGTCATGCTCGGCTCCCCCAGGAACGTGTGGATGCACTCCGGGGTCGAGTCGACCGGGTGGCTGTCCATCGACGGCCACAGCGAGCAGTACTTGGACACCCTCGTCCGGGCCGATGCGAACTTCGCCGCGAACCGGACGGCGATCTCGTGGGAGTCCGCCGACCACGGCCACCCCGACCGTGAGCCGTGGACGGCCGCACAGGTCGAGGAGTGGGCCCACATCCTCGTCTGGGCCCATCAGGTCCACCCGACGATCCCGCTCCGCGCCTGCCGGACGGCTACGGACCCCGGTATCGGCTACCACCGCCAGTTCCACGCCTGGAACGAGTCGAACCACTCCTGCCCTGGTGACGCCCGGGTCCGGCAAGTCCCCGGGATCATCGCCCGTGCTGTGGCCCTGTCCAAGCCCACCCCGCCGAAGCCGCCCCTCACCTACCTGGAGCGAATCATGGCCGTGAGTGAGAAGTCCCTCGCCAAGGCGATCGCCGACGCCCTCCTCGGCTCCGAGATCGCCCCCGGTGTGACCGTCGCCGACGCCCTCCGCCGCCTGGAGGAAGACGCGATCCGGGGCAACGTCCGCCGCGTCTACGAGATGCGCCTCGCGTCCGCCATCGGCGCCGGGGACCTCGCTGAGGCGCGACGCGCGTTGGCCGATCTGGAGGCCACCCGGTTCCCGGGGGAGGGGTCCGCGATCGGGCACCCGCTGTCCGGGCCTGGTCCGGCCCGGACCAACTGAAGTCGCCTGACATGGCCGACGGGTTCGCTAGCACCCCGCCCGGGACGACTCCCGTCCCAGACCCGACAGAGTTGACCACTCAGGCGGTGGACCGGGCCTCGGAGCAGTGGCTGCGGACCCTCACCGATCTCCGGGAGATCATCACGACCCGGATCAGTGCGATGGACACGGCGACCACCGTCCGGTTCGAGACGATCGTGGACATGTTCCACTCCCAACGGGAGATCATCCTGAGTCGGGTGGAGGTCGTGGAGACGATCGCCCAGGAACGGTTCGGGGCGATCGAGACACAGTTCAAGGAGCGGGACACCCGCAGTGAGCGGGAGTCCCGGGACAACAAGGTCGCCGTGGATGCGGCGTTCGCCGCGCAGAAGGAGGCGGCGGCGAAACAGGACGAATCCAACCTCAAGGCGATCGACAAGTCGGAACGGGCCACCGCGAAAACGATCGAGACGAACGCTGAACTGTTCCAGTCCGCCCTCGCCGGACAGAACGCGATCCTGTCTGATCTGAAAGATCGGGTCGTGCAGATGGAGGCGCGGATGGCGGGGGCCGTATCGCAGCGGGCCGACCAGCGGGGAGTGCAGGCCGCAGGGATGGGCATCCTCGTGGCCGTGTTCGTGGGGATCAGCATGCTCGTATCCATCGGCGGCCTCATCGTCGCCCTCCGCCACTGAGAAGGAGCCCTTGAGCCGTTGACGATCCACAAGTTTCTGGTCGCCCTCGCCGGGGTCGTCGCCCAGGTCATAGCCCTCGGCGTCTACCAGGTCAAGAATAAGCCGAAGCCAGGCCCGGCCCCGGCCGGGCATCTGCCGCTGCTGGACCCGCCAGCAGGGCCCGACGGAAGGAACCCGCTGTGACCCCCGAACCGCCGCAGGATGAGGGCCCGGCCGATGTGGGGGACCTCACTGACCGGGACCCCGCCGACATCCTCCGCGACATCGGTCTCCTCCTGACCCGGACCGGCCACAGCATCGAGGTGTGGCTCACCGCACGCGGGCTGTAGAAGGGCCCGCCCCTGTAAGGGCCCCCTTCAGCCCGGCCCGGACCTCTCGCTGGGCGAGGCAGG
>Ga0302299_10003128_pt1 | contig 10090 bp, 7 predicted proteins | sample III_Fen_N3_4_FD_198795 | JGI IMG/M metagenome (GOLD analysis project Ga0302299, IMG submission 198795) | Peat permafrost microbial communities from Stordalen Mire near Abisko, Sweden - III_Fen_N3_4 | ecosystem: Environmental > Terrestrial > Soil > Wetlands > Permafrost | place: Sweden: Abisko...
CGCCGCCCGCAGGTGGCCGTAGCCCATGTCGACCGCCACCACGAGCGGCTTCGCCCCCTGGTGGCCCGGCGTCGGCTCGGTCGGCTCTGGCATGGTGTCCTTCAGGACTCTAGCTGGAGGCCCCGGGGGGCGCGAGCCGGGTGCCGGGAAGGACCCGGAGGCGGGTCCCCCGCCAGTTGACGGTTCGCCGGAAGAAACCCTCCACCCAGGCCAGGCCGAGGAGCAGGTCCTTCAGCGGCACGCGGAGGAGCTGGACCGGGCGGAACCCTCCTGGACGGAGCGACGCCCCCGCCGCGCCGTCGAGGATCGCCCGGGAAATGGCCACCGCGAGCCACGCCGCGGCCGTCCACGGGGCCGGAGCCGCGCAGATCGCGAGGGTGGCGAACAGCACGGGGTTGTGGACGACCTGCGCGGCGTAGAGCCACGGCCCCACGAGCGCGTGCTGCAGGACCGCCCAGCGCCGGGCGCGGTGGAAGAACTGCGGGAGGGTCCGGTCCTGGACGACGTTCTGCACCGGCCGCGCGGCGAGCTCCACCCGCTTCCCGAGCAGCCTCGGGACCATCTGCCCGATGACGTAGTCCTCGGCGAGCAGGTCCTTCACCGGCTCGAACCCGCCCATGGCGGCGAGGTCCTCGCGCCGGAGCGCCATCGACTTTCCCATCACCACGTCCCGGCCGGCGATGGCCTTGGCGGCGGCGATCCCCGGGGCGACCCCGCCGGCCAGGTGCAGGTTCTCGAGGAGCGCGCCCACGCTCCGCTCCCCCACCCCGGCGATGAGGTGGGTGACCAGGCCGACCTCGGGATCCTCGAGCCGGGCGGCGATCTCGGAGAGGTAGGCCGGCTCGACCCGGACGTTCGAGTCGGAGATGACGAGGATCGGGTACCGGGCCGCCGCCGTGAGGGAGGCGAGCTGGCTCACCTTGGGGTTCATCCCCAGGTCCGCCCCCTGGATCACCACGCGGAAGCGCCCCGGCCAGCGGGCGGCCGCGGCGTGGGCCACCGGGGCGGCCGGGTCGGCGGCGTCGTGGAGCCCGAGCAGCACCTCGAAGGCGGGCCAGTCCTGATCCGCGAAGGATTCCAGGTTCGCGAGGAGGTCGTCGTCGACGCCGCGCAGCGGCTTCAGGACCGACAGGCCCTCCGAGCCGCGGGGAGCCGGGACGGGGCCACGGAGCCGTCGGCGCAGGGCGCGCCCCTCGACACCGAGCATGGCGAGCCCCACTCCGGCGATTCCGAGCAGTGCGAGGGCGACGCTGGTCATCTGGACGGCTTCACGATACCCCGGACTTCACTTGCAGCACACGCTGCCCTTCGGCCGGGCGGCCTCCGGGTCGGCGGCGAGGAGGGCGAGGGCGAGAAGGGCGCGGATCATGGCGGGGCCTGCACCCCTGCCGGGAACGCTACAGAGGGAGGTTCCCATGCTTCCGGGGGGGCGTCTCCTGCCGCTTGGTCCGCAGCATCTCGAGGGCGCGGATGACGCGCGGACGGGTCTCCTCGGGCTTCAGGACCTCGTCGACGTAGCCCAGCTCGGCGGCGCGGTACGGGTTGGCGAAGCGCTCTCGGTACTCGGCGGTGAGGCGCGCCCGCTCCGCGGCGGGGTCGGCGGCCGAGGAGATCTCCTTGCGGTAGATGACGTTCACCGCCCCCTCGGGACTGGTCACCGCGATCTCGGCGGTGGGCCAGGCCAGGTTCACGTCGGCGCGCAGGTGCTTCGACGCCATGACGTCGTAGGCGACGCCCCAGGCCCGCCGGGTGATGACCGTGACCTTGGGCACGGTGGCCTCGGCGTAGGCGTAGAGCAGCTTGGCGCCGTGCCGGATGAGTCCGCCCCACTCCTGCGTGGCGCCGGGGAGGAAGCCCGGCACGTCGACGAAGGTGACGACGGGGATCGAGAAGGCGTCGCAGAAGCGCACGAAGCGGGCCGCCTTCACCGAGGCATCCGAGTCGAGCATCCCGGCGAGCACGGCCGGCTGGTTCGCCACCACGCCCACGGGGCGCCCCGCCATCCGGGCGAAGCCGCAGACCACGTTCTCGGCGAAGCGGCGCGACACCTCGAGGAGGTGGCGGTCGTCGACCACGGCGCGGACCACCTCGCGGATGTCGTAGGGGCGGTTCGGGTTCTCCGGGACGATGGTGCGGAGCACGGCGTCCTGGCGGCCGGGGTCGTCGCTGCACGGCTGCGCCGGCGGCTCGTCGGCCGAGTTGGGCGGGAGGAAGGAGAGCAGCTCGCGCACGGCCTGCAGCGTCGCCTCCTCGGTGTCGAAGGCGAAGTGGGCGACCCCGGAGCGCGTGGCGTGGGCGCGGGCGCCGCCCAGCTCCTCCTTGGTGACCTCCTCGCGCGTCACCGCGCGGACCACCTCGGGGCCGTTCAGGAACATCGACGACGCGCCCTTCACCATGAAGACGAAGTCGGTGATGGCCGGCCCGTAGACGGCGCCGCCGGCGCACGGGCCGAGGATGACCGAGATCTGCGGGACCACCCCGGAGGCGAGCGTGTTGCGGAGGAAGACGTCGGCGTAGCCGGCCAGCGCCTCGACCCCCTCCTGCACGCGGGCGCCGCCCGAGTCGTGGAGCCCCACGATCGGGCAGCCGACCTGGAGCGCGAGGTCCATCACCTTGCAGATCTTCTCGGCGTAAGCGCGGGAGACCGAGCCGCCGAAGACGGTGAAGTCCTGCGCGAAGACGAAGACCTGCCGCCCCTCGACCCGGCCGTGGCCGGTGACCACGCCGTCGCCGGGGATCTTCTGGCGGTCCATGCCGAAGTCGGCGCTGCGGTGGGTCTTGAACTTGTCGACCTCGACGAAGGAGCCCGGGTCGAGGAAGAGGTCGATCCGCTCCCGGGCGGTGAGCTTCCCGGCCTCGTGCTGCCGGGCGATGCGCTCCTCGCCGCCGCCACGCTCGGCGGCCTCGTTCATGGCGTCGAGCAACGCGCGATGCGGATCGGGATCGACGGGCTTCGACATGGGGAAAGTGAGGATAGCGAGGCCCGGGCTAGAGCGCGAGCCCCTCCTCGCGCCACCACGAGGCCCAGGTCTTGGCGGCCCGCTGCCGTTCCGCCGGGGGGCCGTCGGGGTCGTACGGCTCCGGTGGCTCGCCGGCGCGGCGCAACTCGGCGGCGGCCTGCCGGCGCAGGTCGGGCTCCTCGCCCGACAGCGCCTGGAAGAGCCAGCTGGACCGGGGAGCGGCGCGCCACTCCCGCCACCAGGCGATCCAGCGCATCGAGTCGGGCCCCAGCCGCTGCAGGGTGATGGCCGTGAGCGCGGCCGAGGCCGCCCCGGTCAGGTCGCCGCCCGCGTCGAGGAGCTGGATGAGCACCGGGACCGAATCGGCGTCGCCGAGCCGCGCCAGTGCCCGGGCGGCGCGGGCGGCCTTGACGGGCCGGCCCGAGGCGAGCGCCCGCCGGATCTCGGCGACCGTGGGGGCTGCCGCGGGAGAACCGAGCGCGGCGGCGATGGCCAGCGCGGCCTCGCCGGCCACGCCCTCGTCGTCGTCCTGGACCCGCGCCGCGATCGCCGGCAACGACCCGGGCGCGCCGAGGCGGGAGAGCAGCGCCACCGCCGCGCGACGCCGCTCCGGATCGGCGTCGTCGAGGGCGGCGAGGAGGTGCTTCTCCGCCCCCTTCCCGGCGGCGACGGTGCCCTCGAAGATGGGACCCCACTCCTCGACCGGGACGCCGGCTCCGAGCGTGCAAGACGACTCGGCGGGTCCGGGGAGGCGCGCCACGAGCGCCACGGCGGCCTCTGGGCCGCCTGCGACCAGGCGGGAGAGGAGGTCCTTCCGGTCGTCGGAACCGCGCTGGCTGGCCGCCAGGGCCTCGACCAGCGAGGGGATGTCCTCGGCTCGCCCGCTCGCGAGCGCCTCGGCGGCGGCGATCACCTCGTACTCCCCGAGGTCGACGTCGACGGTGAAGCGGAGCGGCTCGGGCTCCACCCGGGCCGGTTCCACGACCCTCCAGTCGTCGGAGGGGGCGGGGCGCGGGGGCATCGCCACGGGCGCGGGACGCGGCGGAAGGGGCGGGCGCGGCGGCGCCTCCCTCGGCGGCGTTCCCCCGCCGGCCTTCCGTTCCCGGATCATCCGGGCCAGCGCCTCGCCGAGCGCCCCGAGGAGCGGGAAGAGGGCGCCGAGGTGGGCGGAGGAGACGGGGGCGTCGTCGTTGTCGGCGTAGACCACGCAGGCTGCCCGCTCGCCGACCCAGACCGGAGCGACGAGGATGGTGCGGGGACCGGTCCGGCCCAGCGCGCCGAGCACCGAGTCGGTCACCGGGTCGGAGGGCGGGGGGCCGAGGTACGGGGCGCGGGTCTCGAGCGGCTTTCCGAAGAGGCCGGGCTCGTTCAGGTCGACCACGACGCCGCGGCAGGCCTCGCGGGCCCGCGGGTCGCTCCCGAGCGCATCGTGCCCGGACAGCCCGTCACGCCGGACCGTGAAGGCCGCGGCGAAGGAGAACCGGTCGCGCGCCGCGCGCAGGGCGACCCGGATGGCCTCGTCGGCATCGGTGGCCGCGGCCATCGCCTCGCGCGCCTGCGCCGGGGTCCAGCCCGGGGGGCTCGCCGACTCGTCCGGCGCCGGCTCCGCGGTCGGCTCGACCTCCGGGGGTCCGGCTGGCCCGTCGTCGCGGGGAGCCCCGGCCAGCGCGGCCAGCCGGTCCGGAAGGGGCGTCCCGTAGAGTTGCCGGACGAGCGCGCGGACCCGCCACTCCGGGGCCACGTGGGCGCGGAGGTTCAGCGAGAGCAGGATGCCGATCTCCCCGAGCAGTTCCCTGTCGGGAGGGTAGGTCATCACCACCGAGAGCTCCCGGCCGTCCAGGGCGAACGGGGCGATGGCGTGGCGCTCGGCGACCTTGGCCGGGAAGACCCGCCGGGCCCGGGGGTCGGGGGAGGTGAAGGCGGACTCCGGCGGCGAGGGCAGCCCGCTCACCCGGGCCAGCGCCTCGGCCAGGCGGGGCGCGGGCAGGAGGCGCATCTCGAGGAGGACGCTGTCGAGCGCGCCCCCGGTCCGGGCCACGCGCTCCGCGACGCGCTCGGCGTCCTCGGCCCCGAGGAGGCCGTCGTCGACGAGCCGGGTGAGCAGCGGGTCGTTCATGCACCCCTCCCCGCCGGCGCGGCCAGCACGACCCAGGTCCCGGCGACGAGGTCGTGAGCCCCCCGTCCACTCCGCGTGAATAGCGCGATCAGCACGCCGATCCCCAGGGCGGCGCCGGAGCCCAGCGCCGCGGCGGACCGGATCGCGGACCGGCCGGGCGAGGGGCGGCGTCCGTCGGGGCCCACGCAGCGCAGGCCGGCGGCGCCCATGCCCGGCGTCGCCCCGGTGAGGGTGATCCCCAGCCACTGGTAGGCGAAGGCGAGGAGGGCGATGGCCAGGAGCGTGGGGACGAGGACGCCCCGCGCCTGCTCGAGGCCGCCCGGGCCCAGGACCGGTCCGAGCACGGGGAGGAGCATGGCGGCCGACGCGGCGCCGAGGAGCGCGCCGTCGACCGCCCAGGAGGCGATCCGACGCCAGGCGGGCGCCCGGACGCGATGCACCTCGACGGCCTCGACGGCCATGTCGATCTCGAGGTCGGCGGGGGTCGGGATGGCGGCCCGCGGACGGGGTCGGGGCTGCCCCCGCGACGGGATGCGCGAGGACGCCGGCGTGGGCTCGATGGGCGGCTCCATCTCCCAGTCCACCGGGACGGGACGCAGGGACTCCCAGGCCGGGGGAGGGCGCTCGCGCGGGGAGCTGCGGCGGTCGAGGGGCACCGAGGTGTCGCCCATCACGCCCACCACCTCGTCGCCGAGGGCGATGGGTGCGCCGCAACCCGAGCAGCGGATGGCGGCCTCGCCGTTCTCCGTCCGGCAGCGGGGGCATTGCACGCCACGAAGAAGTACCGGCGCCCCCGGGCGGGGTCAAGCCGGCGTATCGGGATATCGGGTGCTATCCCAGGTCCCCGGCGAGGTGCTGCAGGAGCGCGGCCGCCGCGACCGCCGCGGTCTCGGCGCGGAGCACCCGCGGCCCCAGGGTGGCGAGGGCGCACCCGGAGGCGAGGCAGGCCTCCACTTCACGGTCGGTGAGGCCTCCCTCCGGGCCGACGACGGCCAGGATCCCGGGCGATCCGGGGTGGACCAGCCCGGAGAGCGGCGACCCGGCGCCGGCGTGGAAGACCACCCGCTCGAAGCCGTGCGGGGCCTCGAGCGCGGCGGCGAGCGTGCCGGGGACGGCCACCTCCGGAACGTCGGCCCGGCCGCACTGCCGGGCGGCCTCCTCGGCGATCCGGCGCCAGCGGCGGGCGCGCTCCGCGGCCCGGTCGGGCTCGAGCCGCACCACCGAGCGCTCGGCCTGCCAGGGGACCAGCCGGCAGACGCCGAGCTCGGTCGCCTTCTGGACGATCCAGTCCCCCTTCTCCCCGCGGGCGAGGGCGAAGGCGAGCCACACGGTGGCGCCGGGGAGGGGGGCCGGGCGGCGCTCTCCCAGGCGGAGATCGGATCCGGTGAAGGTGGCGTCCCAGGCGCTGCCGGCCCCGTCGAAGACCTCCACCGGCGCCCCGGCGGGGAGCCGCAGCACGTCGGCGAGGTAGTGGAGCGACGCGGCGTCGGGACGGGCCACCGCCCCCTCGATCCGCTCGGGCGGGACGTGGAGGCGGCGCCGGCTCACCGCTGCCCCGGGCGGCGGAACCGGAGCAGCGACCACTCCCCTCGCCGGTCCCCGGGGAGCGGCTGGAGCCCCGCGGCGAGGAAGGCGCTCGCGACCTCGCCCTCCTGGGGCACGAGCACGCCGGCCAGCACCACCTCTCCGCCGGACGCCGTTCGCCTGGCCAGATCCGGCGCCAGCTCGACCAGGACGTTGGCCAGGATGTTGGCCACGACGAGGTCGAAGGTACCCGGGATGGCCGATGGGGGGTCCCCGGTGAGTTCCAGGGAGGCGCCGTTCCGGGCCGCGTTCTCCGCCGCCACCGCGATCGCCACCGGGTCGTTGTCGTTCGCCGCCACCCTCCCCGCCCCCAGCTTGCGCGCCGCGATGGCGAGAAGGCCGGAGCCGGTGCCCACGTCGAGCACCGAGGAGCCGGGGCGGCGCGCCAGGAAGTCGTCGATGGCCGAGAGGCAGAGGGAGGTGGTGGCGTGGGTGCCGGTGCCGAAGGCCATGCCCGGGTCGAGCACCACCTCGGCGGCGCCCGGAGGAGGCTCGGCGTCGATCCAGGAGGGGCGGAGGAAGAGGCGCCCCACCGAGATGGGCCCGAGCCCCTTCTTCCACTCCTCGCCCCAGTCGCGGTCGGGGATCTCGGCCAGGTCGGCGGGGATGTCGAGCGCCGCGGCGGCGGCCCGTGCGCCCGCCTCGTCGGCGAAGAAGCCGATGAGGAGCACGCGGCCGATCCCGGGCTGGCGCTCCCCGGGCATGGGGGTGAGCCCCGCCTCCCGCTCCTCGACCCCGGCCGCGCCGCTCTCGAAGAGGAGCGCGGTGCAGGCGTCGGCCTCCTCGGCGGGAAGCTCGGCGGTGAGGGACCAGGTGGCCATCCGGCGGGAAGCTAGCATAGCATCCGCGGCGGTGCTCCCCGCCCGCTTCGGCATCTACGTTCACTTTCCGTGGTGCAGCTTCCGCTGCCCGTACTGCGACTTCGCGGTCACCACGGCCCGGCCGCTCCCGGGCGACCGGTACGCCGCGGCGGTGGTGGCGGAGCTCCGGCGCCGCGCCCCCGCCTTCGCGGATCGCCGCGCCGCCACCCTGTTCCTGGGTGGGGGGACGCCGTCGCTCTGGGAGCCCGCCGCCATGGCCCGGGTGGTGGAGGAGGCCCGCGCGCTCGGCCTGCCGCCGGGGGCCGAGGTGACGCTGGAGGCGAACCCGGAGTCGGCCGACACCGCCCGCGCCGAGGCCTGGCGCCGGGCCGGGGTGACCCGCGTGTCGATCGGGGTGCAGTCCTTCGACCCGGCCGTGCTCCACAAGCTGGGCCGGCGCCACGGGCCGGCCGACGCCGAGCGGGCCATCCGCGAGGTGGCCGCGGTGATCCCCAACGTGTCGGTGGACCTCATCCACGGGGGGCGGCGCTCGTCGCCGGAGTCGGCCCGCGCCGACGCGGAGCGGATCGTCTCCCTTCCCGTGACCCACGTGTCGTCGTACGCCCTCACCCTCGACGCCGAGGTCCTCGCCGAGGACGTCCCCTTCGCGCGCCTGGCGCGCCAGGGGAAGTTGCTGTTCCCCGAGGAGGACGAGGTGCTCGCTCAGGGGCGGGCCGTGGCGGAGGTGCTCTCCGCCGCCGGGTTCCGCCGCTACGAGATCTCCAACTTCGCCCGGCCCGGGTTCGAGTCGCGCCACAACCTCCTCTACTGGCGGTCGGAGGACTACCTGGGCGTGGGCGCCGGCGCGGTGGGCTGCGTGCGCGGCGACGGCGGGGCGGTGCGCTGGACGAACCACCGGGAGGTGGGCCCCTGGCTCGCCGCCGTGGACGCCGGGGAGCTTCCCGGCGCGTCGGAGGAGCGGCTCGGGCCGTCCGAGCTCGCCAACGAGCGGATCATGCTCTCGCTCCGCACCGCGGAGGGGCTCGACGCGGCGGTCCTGGGGCCGGAGCGGAACGCCGAAGTGCAGGCGCTCGTCCGGGCCGGGCTGGCCGAGGTGGATGGCGGCCGTCTCCGGCTCACCGCCGCGGGCATGGACGTGCACAGCGCGGTGGCGGAGAGGCTGTTCGAGGCGGGGTGAGCGCCGGACACGGCGACGAAGGTGTCCGCCGCCCTGGCCACCTGGAGTTCGCCTGGGCGAACTCATCGGTCGTTGCGAGCCGCAAGCGGCGCGCCGCTACTTCTCCTCGCCCAGATCCATCGGCAGGGCCTGCGCCTCGTCCACCGCCGCGGCGAAGCGGGCGAACTCCGGGTAGGCGTCGACCGGGACGCGGGAGCGGCGCAGCTCGAGCCGGTCCTCCCGGACGAGCCGCCCTCCCTCGACCCGTTCGTCGCGCACGTAGCTTCCCTGCGGCGCCTCGACCCGGACCGGCGCGCCGGCGACGGGCGTCTCCCCGGGAGGCGGCGTCACCTCGACGCGCAGCGAGGAGCGATCGTCCACGCCGAGGAGGAGCGGCGACTCGCGGGAGGCGAGCGGGGCGAAGCGGGCGGTCAGCCGGGCCGGGTAAGGGACGTCGTCGATCACCAGGCGGCCGCCGGATGAGCGGGCCAGCCCGGTGACGCGGGCCCGGTAGCGGATGACCAGCGGCGCGGACGAGTCCTTCTCCCCCTCGAAGCGCACCTCCTGGAGCTGGAGCGAGCGGAAGCTGCGGGAGAGCGCCCGCTCGAGGGCGCGGCGCCGCCCGGTCTCGTCGAGCTGCTCGATGGCCCCCTTGGCCCCGGCCCCCTCGAATCCACGGTAGGTCTCGATCCCCTCGATGGTGGCGTCGCCCCCGGCGTCGACCTGGATCTTCAAGACGACGTCGCTGCGGTCCACGGCCGGGACCGCCGGCGTCCGCTCCCGGCGCAGGCTCTCGCCCGGGCGCGGCAGCACCAGCGCCTCCGAGTCGAGGGCCCCGGGCGGGAGCGCCCCGAAGGGCGCCCAGCGGGCCGTGGGGTCGAGCCAGAGGACCTTCCCGTCCACCTCGGCGCGAACCACCGGCACCGCGTACAGGTCGAGGCGCGGGAAGAGCCAGGGCTGGGGATCGACGTAGAACGGCCGGACCAGGGCGACCCGGGCCGGCACGCCGAGGGCGTCGAGCAGCGCCACCAGGAGCAGGAGACGGTTCCCGCGGCCGCGAGAGAGGATGTGGCTCGCCTGGTCGGCGAAGGGGCCGGTCCCGTCCACCTTCTCCATCGCCGCCTGGTAGGCGGCGCGCACCAGCGCCTCGCCGGTTCGCGGAGACGCGCCGGCGGGATACCGGAGGGTGCGGGCCAGCGCCTCGACCTCGCGCCCGGGACGCACGCGCTCGGGGAAGGCGTCGGCCGCCGAGAGGGCCAGGCCGTCGATCCCCTCCCCCGACCCCGCCATCACCATGGGGACGAACTCGGAGATCCCGGGAGAACTGGGCTCGCTCACCAGCGCCGGGGCGCGGTGCGCCTCGGCCCGCATCACGTCGCGCCCCCCTTCCCGGACCACCTCCGGCTGGGCCTTCCTCCGGGCGTCCACCTGCAGCGCACCGGCGGGCGCGGCC
>Ga0302299_10003129_pt1 | contig 10089 bp, 9 predicted proteins | sample III_Fen_N3_4_FD_198795 | JGI IMG/M metagenome (GOLD analysis project Ga0302299, IMG submission 198795) | Peat permafrost microbial communities from Stordalen Mire near Abisko, Sweden - III_Fen_N3_4 | ecosystem: Environmental > Terrestrial > Soil > Wetlands > Permafrost | place: Sweden: Abisko...
GGTGGCCCATGATCGGGATCCCGGCCCGCGCGATGCCCGCGACCCGGTCCGCCATCTCCGCGCCGCCCTCGAGCTTGACCGCGTCGCAGCCGGTCTCCGCCATGAGCCGGCCCGCGTTGCGGATCGCGGTCTCCACGCTTGGCTGGTAGCTCATGTACGGCATGTCGCCGATCACCCAGGCGTTGGGAGCGCCACGCCTCACGGCCGCCGTGTGGCGGACCATGTCGTCCATCGTCACGGGGAGCGTGGAGTCGTAGCCCAGCATCGTCATGCCCAGGCTGTCGCCGACCAGGATCATGTCCACGCCGGCCTGGTCCTGCAGCACGGCCGTTGGGTAGTCGTAGCAGGTGAGCCACGTGATCGGCGTCCCGGCGGCCACCATGGCGAACAGGGACGGCAGCGTGACCCTCGCTCGTTCGCTCATCGACGACCCTCCTGCGGCCGCGCCTGGGCCGACACGACCTCGGGCGATGGTATCCCGGCGGGACGGACGGCCCGCCAGCGCGTGGACGTCGATGGCGGCATCCACGATCGCCCCGGACACGGGCTGACCTCCGGCACACCGCCCTCGTTGGCCCGGCGTCTCGCCGGGCATCCACCGGATCGCCCGCTGGGGGTGATGCTGTCCACCGGGCCATCGCGCTCACTGGCATCGTTGACCCGTAGGATTGCGCGTGCACTCGTGGTCGCCCACGTCGCTCCAACCGCAGGCTCACGCCTGGGCTGGCACACGAGATCGGAGGATCCTGACATGACTCACCACCAGCTGGTGCTGGCCGTCTTCGCGAACGAGGCTGCCGCCGACGCCGCCGTCGAGTCGCTCAAGAGCTGGGACCAGGTGACCGACGAGGTCAAGCTCGGCGCCATCGGCGTGCTCGCCAACGATGGACACGGCAGTCTCAAGGAGCACAAGCTCGGGGCGCGAAGCGGCGCGAAGGGCGCCGGCATCGGGCTCCTGCTGGTGGTGATCTCGCCGCCGGCCCTGCTCGCCGGGGTGGTCGCGGGCGGCGTCCTGGGTCACTTCCACCACCAGGGACTCGGCCTGAGCGTCGAGGACGAGGCTCACCTGGGCCTCGAGCTGGTGGGCGGCAAGGCTGCCGTGGGCGTCCTGGCCACGGACGAGGAGGCCGGGATCATCGCCGGCAAGCTCGCCGAGCTGGGCGGCGCCGCGCGGTACTTCGAGGTGACCGAGGAGGCCCTCGAGGCCGTCGCCGTTGCCGCACAGGCAGACCCCGGGACCGTGCTCGATGCCGCACCGGAGGCGCCGGGCACGACGGCCTGAGCACCCGGCCCATCGACATCTCGGGCACAGGCGAGCGAGTCCGGGATGGTCGTCTCGCATTGCCAACCCGGGCAGGCAGCCTCCCGGGCCCATCGCCCCGCACCCCCGGAGTTGTGGTGGCGCGGCGCCGTCAGGTCCGGACCCAGGGCGTGGCAGCAGGCCCCGAGACCCCGGGGCGGATCGCGAAGATCGCGCCGGCATGGGGCTGTCGGGCGAGGTCGTCGCCCAGTCCGTGGGCGGCCGACGTGATCACGAGCACATCGTCGATGAAGCAGCAGCTGGTGGGCCGGCTGACCGGCATCGGGATGGCGCCGAGCTGCCGGCCGTCGGGCGCATAGCGGCGAACCTCCGATCCGTCCCAGATCGCGACCCAGGGGCAGCCCTCGGCGTCGACGCACATCCCGTCCGGGACGCCCGCCTCGCCCGCCAGGTCGACGAGGGTCCGCCGGGCGCCGGGCGACCCCGTGGCGGCGTCGAAGTCGAAGACGTCGAGGTGCCCAGCCCGGCTGTCGACGAGATACATGAGCCGGGCGTCCGGGCTCCAGCCGAGCCCGTTCGAGAGGCCCACGCCCGTGACGGCGACGACGGCCTCCCCGCCTACGAGCCGGTAGAGCGCTCCGCGTCCCGGGGCGTCCTGGTAGGGCAGGGTCCCCGCCCATGCCCGGCCGGTCGGGTCGCACTTCCCGTCGTTGAACCTGAGGTCCGGCTGGTCGGCGAGGGGCAGCGCCACCGGCTCCTGGGAGGCGTCGTCACCGAGCCGCACGAAGCCGTCGCGCCGGGCGACCAGGAACCCGCCACCTTCAGCCGGCAGGGCGGCGCCAACGTGCGCGCCGACCTCGAGCACGTCGACGATCCGCTCCGCGTTGGCGATGTAGACGCGGCCGGCCAGGATGTCCACGAACGACAGGCGACCGGTCGCCGCGTCCCAGCTCGGGCCCTCGCCCAGGTCCAGGTGCAGGTCGAGCAGGACGTCGGGAGCGTCGTAGGCGCGGATCACGGTGACCCCATTGTCCGCCGCGGCCGGGGTCCCGGCTCGCTGTGCGCGTCGTTGCCGGCATGGAACGGCTGCTACCGTTTCCGTGCGCAGGGAGGGGCACTGGATGAAGCTGGCCGTGGTCACCGGCGGAGCCAAGGGCATCGGACTCGCGGCGGTTCGCGAGCTCACCTCGGACGGGTGGCGCTGCGTCGTCTTCGACGCCGATCCGGCCGGACAACGGGTCGCCGACGAGCTCGGCGGGGCGTTCATCCGCGTCGACGTCACCCAGCCCGGCGAGCTGCGCGAGGCCTTTGCCGACGTCGTGGACCGGTTCGGGCCGCTGCACGGGCTCGTGAACAGTGCCGGGATCAACCGGACGGGGCCGTCCGCCGAGCTCGCCGTGGAGGACTGGCAGCGGGTGATCGACATCGACCTCTCCGGCACCTTCCACGCCTGCCAGGCGGCCTATCCGCACCTCGCCCCCGGCTCCGCGATCGTCAACCTCGCGTCGGTTCTCGCGACGCGAGCGCTGCCGGGTCGCGTCGCCTATGCCGCGGCGAAGCACGGGGTGGTGGGGATCACGCGCGTGCTGGCCGTCGAGTGGGCCGGCCGGCCGGTCCGCGTGAACGCCGTGGCGCCCTCGTGGACCGACACGCCCCTGATCGCCGACCAGGTGGCGGCCGGGACGATCGACCTCGGCGTGCTGGAGCATGTCCCGTTCCGCCGCCTTGCACGGGTCGAGGAGGTCGCGGCGGCGATCGCCTTCCTCCTGGGGGAGAAGGCGTCGTTCGTCACGGGCCAGACGCTCGCCGTGGACGGCGGCTACACCTGGGCCGGGTAGGGGCCGGCCCTGCCGCCGGCGAGGTGTCTGCCGCCGGCCGGTGGCCGCGCCCGCCCGTGGCCGCGCCCGCCGATGGTCGCGCCCGCCGCCTCAGGCCGGCTCGATGGTCTCGTCCGGCCGGTCCTCGTTGGGTGCCACCGCCGCCAGCATGATCATCGGGCCGGCGTCTGCAGCGACGCGGATCCGGTGCCTGACCCCGCGCAGGGCGAGCACCAGCCCGTCCTGGCCCACCTCGCGCTCCGGTTCGTCGCCGATCGTGAACAGCGCGGTGCCGCGCAGGACCTTGAAGAACTCCTCGGCGTGGGGGTGGCGGTGCGGGATGGTGGAGAAGCCGGGCGGAAAGCCGTGGTAGGTCAGGCGCAGGCCCGAGGTGCCGACGAGCGCCACGCGCCACGGCATCTCGCCGGCTTCGCGGGCGATCGACTCGATGTCCGCGATCGGGACGTTGAGGGCTTCTGCTTCCGGTACGAAGGGCATCTGGGACTCCGGCTCAGCTCGGTGGTCGGTCAGTGATCGGATGGGTGGAGCACGATCCGCATCAGGCCAGGCTCGCCCTCGTGGAGCGCTCGGAAGGCCGCGGCGCCATCGGCGAGCGGCATGACCCGGCTGATCAGGTCGGTCACGCCCAGCCGCCCGTCGGCGATGCGCCCGATGCACTCCGGGTACTCGCCGGCACTGGCGGACGAGCCGCGGATCGTCAGCTCGCCCGAGACGGCGCCCTGGAGGTCCAGCTCCACGCGGGGACGGACGTTGCCGATGAGGGTGAGTGCGCCGCCAGGCCGGGTGAGACCCGTCGCCAGGTCGAAGGTCGCCTGGATGCCGACCGCCTCGAGGACGACGTCGGCGGTGCGGCGACCCGTCGCTTGCTCGAGGGTGGCGCCGGGATCGCCCGCGCCTGAATCGATCACGATGTCGGCGCCCAGCCGCCGGGCGAGCTCCAGGCGCTCGGGCACGATGTCGGCGACGGCCACGGTCGCGGCCCCGAGGATCCGGGCCGCCTGCAGCGCGAGGATCCCGATCGGGCCCGCGCCGACCACGACGACCAGGTCGCCGGGCTCGATGGCGCTGATCCTCGCCGCGTGCATGGCGACTGCGGCCGGCTCGACCATGGCCCCCGCATCGAACGACACCGCGTCTGGCAGCCGGTGCAGGAGGCGCGCCGGCACGACGACGAGCTCGGCCATCGCCCCGTCCCGGCGGAACGCCGGCGTGGACACGCCGAAGGTCTGGCGCGTCTGGCACAGGTTCGTCCGGCCGCGGCGGCATGGTGCGCAGCGGCCGCACCAGGCGATCGAGTCGAACGTGACGCGCGAGCCCGGCGCCCACCCGTGCACGCCGAGGCCGGCGGCGTCGATCACCCCCGACGCCTCGTGGCCCATCACGACCGGCGGGATGCGCCGGCCCGTGGTTCCCGTGTAGCCATGGACGTCCGAACCGCAGATCGCGACGGCCATGACCCGGACCAGCACCTCGCCGGCGCCGGGGACGGGCGTGGGGCGGTCCAGGACCTCGAGCCGCAGCGGGCCCGTGTACACCAGCGCCTTCATCGCGCCATCACCGCCGCGGATCAACGTGGATCTTCGGCGCGTGCCCCCAGTCGGGGTGGCGACGGCCCGCGAGGACGTCCGCAAGGTCGTCCAGCGAGACGGTCGCGCCGATCAGCGGCAGCGGGTCCACGGCACCCGATGCATACAGGTCGACGATGCCCTCGAGCCCCCCAGAGGCGCTGAGGACACCGACCGCCGTCACGTCCTTGAGGGCCATGGTGCGCGTGTCGATCAGGCTCGGCCGGCCGGCGAGGCCGATGTAGACGACGCGCCGGCCCGGCTCCACGAGGTCGAGGGCGAGGGCCGGCAGCTCCGGCGCGTTGGAGGCGTCGACGACGGCGTCCCAGGGCAGGTCCGGCAGGGTGTCCGCCGTCCAGACCCGCTCGAAGCCCAGCCCGCGCGCGAAGGTCCGTGAGCGCTCGCTCCGGCCGAGGAGGTGGACCTCGATCCCCTCGGCGGCCGCGATCCGGGCGACCAGCAGCCCGATCGTGCCGGGACCGAGGACCAGGAGCCGCTCGCCCGGGACCAGGCCGGCGCCACGGACTGCACGCAGCGCGTTGCCGCCGGGCTCCACCATGGCGCCCATCGCGGGCCCGACCGTCGCGGGGAGCGGCACCAGCGCGCTGGCGGGCACGGAGAGCTGCTCCGCCATCGCCCCGGGCCAGCCATTGCGGACGCCGATCTCGTACCGGTCAGCGCACAGGTGCTGGCGCCCGCTCGTGCAGCGCACGCAGGATCCGCAGCCCAGCATGGTGTCGCCGGTCACCCGGCGCCCGGCCCACGACCGGTCCACACCTGCCCCGACGGACGAGACCCGGCCGGCCCACTCGTGGCCGATGCGGATCGGGTGGGCGGCCTGGCCCGTGTGCAGGTAGGCCATCTCGCCGGTGAAGAACTCGACGTCGGTGCCGCAGACGCCTGCGCGCTCCACGTCGACGACGACCTCGCCGGCCCGTGCCTCTGGCCGCGGGAGCTCACGCACCTCCGCGGCGCCGGGGCCCACGATCACGAATGCCCGCATCACCACCATCTCCAGGCAATGGCCGGCGGTGCGACCTGCGCGGGCGCCGGTGTCGAGGCGGCGACGCGGGGGTGCGTGACCGTCACCGAATGGTACCGGGGCGGCACCGATCAGAGCGGCATCGGGACCTCCCTGAGAATCCTCTCGCGACCATCGAGCGACCGGATCCGCAGCGTAGAGTTGCGGTGACGCCGCGCGGGAGGGTTCTCGCGACGATCACGGCCAGCTGGCATGGGCGATGGAGGGCTTGGAGGCTTGACGACGACCGCAGAGGCACCGGTGCTGCGCAAGCACGGCAACGCCTACAACATCTTCATCCTGGTCCTGACGATCTTCTCGCTGGCGATCATGGTCCTGCTGCTCCTGCCCGTGACCGAGGCAGAGCGCGACCTGCTGACGCTCTACGACAACGCCGTGTGCGTGATCTTCCTGTTCGACTTCGCCTTCAACCTCGCGGGCGCCAAGCCGAAGCGTTCGTACGTCATCGGGCAGCGCGGATGGCTGGACCTGCTCGGGTCGATCCCGAGCTTCGGGTTCATCCCGTTCACCGCCCTGTTCCGCCTTGCCCGCATCAGCCGGCTCACCCGGATCACCCGCCTGCTGCGCGGGCAGGCCGGCAAGGACCTCGTCCTCGACGTCCTGCGGAACCGTGGCCAGTACGCCACCTTCATCACCATCCTGCTGGCGGGGATCGTGCTCTCGGTGGCGAGCATGGTGGTCCTCGAGGCCGAGGGCCGGGCACCGGATGGCAACATCAAGACCGGCGGCGACGCCATCTGGTGGGGCATCGTCACGATCACGACCGTTGGCTACGGCGATCGCTACCCGGTCACCCTCGTCGGGCGCATCACCGGCACGTTCGTCATGTTCGCCGGCATCGGGATCATCGGCGCCCTCGCCAGCATCCTGGCGAGCCTGCTGGTCTCGCCAGCGCCCGCCCAGGCGACGCCCGAAGAGCCGGCGCCGGTGGAGCCGGCGCCCGAGGGGCCGGCACCGGTGGAGCCGGCGCCCGAGGCGACGCCAGGTGCGGCCCCGGTGCTCGACGCCACGACGACCAACGCGATCATCGAGGAGCTGGCCGGCCTGCGGGCCGAGCTGTCCGGACAACGGGCCGAGATCGCGGCCCTGCGCACCGCGCTCGAGACGCCGGGCAGCTGAGGGTTCCGGAGCCCGGTCGAGGAGCGAACGATGGATCGCGTCAGCGCCCACCCGCGAACCGCCCCTGCGCCGTGACCGACGAGTCCGCCGGGACCACCGGACCGGGAACCCTGGGCCGCTTCCGGAGCTGGTTCTGGCGGCCGCCGCGTGCACACGGCGAGATCGAGGCGGAGCGCAACGTCAGCTTCCTCGAGCTGTTCTACGACCTCGTGTACGTCGTCGTCATCTCGCAGGCGGCTCGCCAGCTCGCCCTGCACGTGTCGCTGCGCGGCTACCTCGAATTCGTCGTCATCCTCGGCGTCATCTGGATCGCGTGGGCGAACGGGACGCTCTACTACGAGCTCCACGGCCGGGAGGATGGCCGGACCCGGACCTTCGTCTTCATCCAGATGGCGATCCTCGCGCTGCTCGCCGTCTTCACCGGCGACGCGGCCGGTGAGGGCGGAGCGGCCTTCGCCATCGTGTATGTCGGGTTCCTTGCCGTCATGACCTGGCTCTGGTACACCGTCCGCCGGCAGGACCGGCCCGAGTTCATGGCCGTCACGGGGCGCTACCTGGCCGCAATGGCGGTCTCCCTGGTGGTGATCGCGGCCAGCGTCGTCCTGCCGGCCGACGCGCGACTCGTCGTGTGGGCCGGGTTCGTGGTCGGATGGCTGGCCCTGATGCTCGTCTTCGGCCGCCGTTCGCGGCACAGGACGGTGATGGGCATCGTGCCGACCGACTCCATGGTCGAGCGCTTCGACCTGCTGGTGATCATCGTGCTGGGCGAGGTCGTCGTCGGCGTGGTGAACGGGCTGTCCGGCGCGGACCATGATCCCCTGACCCTGGGGACGGGCTTCCTCGCGCTGATGGTGGGCTTCGGCCTGTGGTGGATCTTCTTCGATGTCGCCGGTCGGCGTCAGCCGCGCCCAGGGGGCCTGGCCGTCAACGCGTGGATGGAGGCGCACCTGCCGATCGCCATCGCGATCGTGGGCGCTGGAGCGGCGATGGTCGGGCTGATCGAGCACGCGCATGACGCGCAGACACCGGCGGGCACGTCCTGGCTGCTTGCCTGCTCGGTCGCGATGGCGCTGCTCGCGCTCGGGGCGCTCACACGCTCCCTGGCCGAGTACGAACGCCATGTGGCGGTCTATCGACCACTCGCGTTCGCCATGGCCGCCGGCGGGATCGTCGCGCTGCTCCTCGGCTGGCTGCGGCCGGCCCCGTGGCTCCTCGCGCTGGGCATGACTGCGATCCTGGCGCTCGTCTGGCTCTTCGCCGTCGCCCGCCTGCTGCAGACGGGCACCTGGCCCGTGCCGGGTGAACCGGAGGGGTGATCGCCGCCTCGCCGGGTCGCGCACGCGCGGTCACAGGGGCGGTCGACACGCCATGCTCCGTGGATCGAGGGCGCCGCGCGATGGTGCCCGGCCGCCGCCGCGGCCGCCAGTTGCGCGGCCGCCCGAACGCCGTCCTGATGTAGCCTGACGCGACCGGGCGACCGCGATCCCGCTGGAACGGCTGGCCGCGCTCCATCGCCCATCCCGCGCTCAAGGACCAGCCCCGTGCCCAACATCCTGCAGAGCCTCCCGGTCGGGGAGCGAGTCGGAATCGCGTTCTCCGGGGGGCTCGATACGAGCGCGGCCCTGGTCTGGATGCGCGCCCACGGCTCGATCCCGTACGCCTACACCGCGCACCTCGGTCAGCCCGACGAGGACGACTACGAGTCGATCCCGCGCAAGGCCCTGTCCTACGGCGCCGAGAAGGCCCGCCTCATCGAGTGCCGCCCGCAGCTCGTCGCCGAGGGCATCGCCGCCCTGCAGAGCGGCGCCTTCCACATCTCGACCGGCGGGCAGCTGTACTTCAACACCACCCCGCTCGGCCGCGCGGTGACGGGGACGATGCTCGTCTCGGCGATGCAGGAGGACGGCGTCCACATCTGGGGCGACGGCAGCACCTACAAGGGCAACGACATCGAGCGGTTCTACCGCTACGGCCTGCTCGTCAACCCCGGGCTGCGGATCTACAAGGTCTGGCTGGACCAGAAGTTCATCGACGAGCTGGGCGGCCGCGCGGAGATGTCCGCCTACCTCGACGGCGCGGGCCTCGAGTACAAGATGAGCACCGACAAGGCGTACTCCACGGACTCGAACATCCTGGGCGCGACCCACGAGGCGAAGGACCTCGAGTTCCTCGATCGGGGCGTCTCCATCGTCAGCCCGATCATGGGCGTCGCCTCCTGGCGCGCCGACGTGGACGTGGCGGCCGAGGCCGTCAGCGTCCGCTTCGAGGAGGGCGAACCGGTCGCGCTCAACGGACGGACCTTCGACACGCCGCTCGCGTTGTTCAGCGAGGCCAACCGCATCGGCGGTCGGCACGGCCTGGGCGTGTCGGACCAGATCGAGAACCGGATCATCGAGGCCAAGAGCCGCGGCATCTACGAGGCGCCGGGCATGGCGCTGCTCTACATCGCGTACGAGCGCCTGGTCACCGGCATCCACAACGAGGACACCATCGACCAGTACCGCGCCAACGGACGGCGCCTCGGCCGCCTCCTGTACCAGGGGCGGTGGTTCGATCCGCAGGCCCTGATGCTGCGCGAGACGGCGCAGCGCTGGGTGGCCCGGCCGATCAGCGGCGAGGTGACCCTCGAGCTGCGGCGCGGCAACGACTACTCGATCCTCGACACCACGAGCCCGAACCTGACCTATCACCCGGAGCGGCTCACGATGGAGAAGGGCGAGGAGGTCTTCTTCACGCCCCAGGACCGCGTCGGCCAGCTGACGATGCGCAACCTGGACATCGCGGACACGCGCGAGAAGATCCGCGTCTACCACCAGGTGGGGCTGATGGGCACCACGCCGCACGACGGCCTCCCGCTCCTGCCAGCCGCCGTGCCCGAGCCCGGCGCGGCGGAGTAGGCCGTCGGCGCCGGTCCGCGGGACGCGTGGCGCCCCGGATCACCGATCCGGCTCGAATGGGTCGCACGGCACTCGCTTTCTCACGCCGGACCGACGAAACAGGTGGGTGGGGAACCAACCGCCGTCGAGGGGCTCATGCCCGGCCTCCATCGACCTACGCGTTCGCCGGATTCCAGCGCAGGGCTGGATCGCGGGTTGGTCCACAGCACCTGCTGTGTGACACACGTGAGGATCGGTGGGCCTGACCCGACACGCCGTCGCGCCCGCTTGATGACTGGGCGCAGACGGCTGGTCTGCCCTGCCACGGGTCGTTGCGGAGATGACCGATGACGACGCAGGCAGGTGCGCGTCCTCCTCACGGGTGATC
>Ga0302299_10003130_pt1 | contig 10089 bp, 10 predicted proteins | sample III_Fen_N3_4_FD_198795 | JGI IMG/M metagenome (GOLD analysis project Ga0302299, IMG submission 198795) | Peat permafrost microbial communities from Stordalen Mire near Abisko, Sweden - III_Fen_N3_4 | ecosystem: Environmental > Terrestrial > Soil > Wetlands > Permafrost | place: Sweden: Abisko...
AGGCTCGGGAACGCCATCGGGTTGCGGGCGGCCGGGTAGACCGCGTCGACGGCCGCGATCCCGGCGGCCCGGTGATCCGCGTGGTTGATGCCGCTCCCCCGGTAGAACAGCACCTCGGGATCATGGGCGAACACGGCGTCCGGCCGGAACTCGCGGATCTCGCGGACGAGCAGCTCGCGGAGCGGCAGCTCGTTGGCAAGGGCCCCGTCCGGCTGGTGGAGGAAGCGAACCTCGTCGTAGCCGACCACGGCAGCGGCGCGTCGCTGCTCCGCCTCGCGCGTGGCCGCGAGCTCGAGCGGGTCGATCTCGGGATCCTCGCCGCCCTGGTCGCCGCTCGTGCAGCAGACGAGCCGGCCCACGGAGCCGGCGTCGATCCAGCGGGACGCCGTCGCGGCGGGGCCGAAGTCCGCGTCGTCGGGGTGCGCCACGATCACCATGAACCGGGCGGCTCGCCAGGCGTGCGGCGTGACGATTGCCCCGTCGGCGGGCTGATCGGGCGTCATCGCACGGCGCAGGCGACCGCGGACGGGACGAGGCGACCGCACGCCGTCGCCCGCGGGCACGCTGGAGTCTTCTTCAACGTGGATCAGCGTCCCGCCCGTGCCTTCGCGGCCGACAGGACCGCGCGGACGTCGGCGGCGTGGCCCTCCGGCTTGACGGCGGGCCAGGCGTGCGCGATCCGTCCGTCGGGGCCTACGAGGAACGTCGACCGGATGGTGCGCATGGTCGTCCGGCCTTCCTTCGTCCGCTCGGCCCAGGCGCCGTACGCACTGGTCACCACCGCGCCCTCGTCGGAGAGGAGCGTGAACGGAAGCTCGAACTTCGCCCGGAACCTCGCGTGGCTGCCCGCATCGTCGGGGCTGATCCCCCAGACCTCGGCGCCGTCGGCGCGCAGGCTCGCGAAGCTGTCGCGGAACTCGCAGGCCTCGGTCGTGCAGCCTGGCGTGTCGTCCTCCGGGTAGAAGTAGACGACCGTCCACGCGCCGGCCCGGTCGGCAAGGCGATGGAGCGTGCCCGATTCGTCGGCGAGGGCGATCGGGGGAGCCGGATCGCCGGCGGCTGGCATCTGCGACATGGCCGGAGGATAGCCCGGACCCGGTGAGACTGTCGCGGGTGACCAGCCGAACCGGGGCCTATCCCCGAATTCAGCGGCCCATGAGCATGGCCGCCACGAGGATCACCCCGCCCGCACCCAGGAAGGCCACGTCCGACCATGATCCGCGCTCGACCCGGTAGCGCGACCGGGGACCGGACCCGAAGCCGCGGGCGTCCATCGCCACGGCCATGCGATCGGCCCGGCGGATCGCGAGCACCAGCAGCCCGACGAGGATCCGCGGATGCCAGCTGGCACGCAGCCCGCGGATCCGTCGAGCGTCCCGCAGCGAGACGAGATCTTCGGCCAGCCGCGGGATCGCCTGGAATGCCGCGAGAGCGCCGTACGCGAACCGCTCGGGAACCCCCGCCCGCTGCACGAGCGCGTCGACGAGGCGGGTCGTGTCCGTCGTCAGGGCGAACGCGATGCCGAGCACCGCGACGGCCCCGACCCGGCAGGCGATCGCCGCGCCGGCTCCCACCGCGGGCGCCGTCAGCCGGATCGGGCCAAGGCTGACGAGGGCGGCCAGGGACGCGTCGCCGTTGGCGGGGTTCAGCACCGCGTTGAAGAACCCGACAGTCAGCGCCGCGAACCCGAGCGGCGCGAGCGCAGCCGCCAGGGCGGCAAGGCGAACGCGACCGAGCCCGACGCTCGCCGCCAGGCCGATCGCGCCCAGGATGAGGGGCGGGCGCGGATCCGTCGTGAGGGCCAGTCCGGCCATCCACATGCCGACCAAAACGAGCTTCGCGACCGGGCTCGTCCTTCCGATCGGGCTCGCAAGGGCACGGTCCTCGGGAGCACGAACCGCGATCATGCGGCGATGGCGCCGCTCGCCGTCGGCGTGAGCACGAAGGGTCGTGCGCCGAGATCGGCGACGAGGCGCAGGTCATGGGTGGCGACGAGGATCGCCGATCCGCTCGCGACTCGCGCGCGGAAGAAGGCGACGAGCAGGTCATAGCCGTGGCGGTCCTGCCCGTAGGTTGGCTCGTCCAGCACCAGCAGGCCGGGCCGGCGGGCGAGGACCGGGGCCAGGGACAGCCGGCGCTGCTCCCCACCGGAAAGGCTGTACGGGCTCCGCTCGCCGAACGCGTCGAGCGGCAGCCCGAGTGTCGCGGCCACCTCGGCCACGCCGGCCCGACCGCGCGCATCGAGCCCGGCCTCCATCTCCGCCCGGACGGTCGCCGCGACGAACTGCCGCTCCGGGTCCTGGAACACGTACCCGACCAGGCGGGCCAGCTCGCGGGCCGGAAGGCGGACGGGGTCGCCGCCGGCGAGCCGCATGGTGCCCGCGGTCGGGCGGAGGAGCCCGCCCACGATCCGCCCCAGGGTGGACTTGCCGGCGCCGTTCGGGCCGAGCAGGGCCACGCGATCGCCCATGGCGAGCTCGAGGTCGATCCCGCGGAGTATCGGCCGGGCGCGGTCCCACGCGAAGCCGATGCCGCGCGCCTCGACGAACGGCCGGCCTCCGGCAGGCCCGGAGACCGGCGCGGTGGGCCCCAGGGCCGACGGCTCCCGACCAGGAACGTCCGGGAGCCAGACGCCGGCGGCGGCCAGCTGAGTCGCGTGGCGCTCGAGCAGGACCTCGGGCGGACCGAGGGCGATCGGGCGGCCGTCCGCCCCAAGGGCGAGCACCAGGTCCGCGAGCGGCCACACGAGGTCGGCGCGATGCTCGACGAGGACGATGGTCGAGGACCGGTCCGCGCGCATCGCCGCCAGCCTGGCAGCCAGCTCGCGGGTGCCGTCGGGATCCAGGTTTGCCGTCGGCTCGTCCAGGACCAGGACCCCGGGACCGGGCGCGAGAACCCCGGCGATCGCGAGCCGCTGCTGCTCGCCGCCCGAGAGTCGCGCCGTGCGACGTCGGGCAAATCCCGCGAGCCCCAGCCCCGCCAGCGCCTCCGGGACGCGCGCCCGCATCTCCGGTGCCGGCCACCCGAGGCTTTCGAGGCCGAATGCCACCTCGTCGTCGACGCGCTCCATGACGAGCTGGCTCTCCGGATCCTGGAAGACGATTCCGACCTGCCGGGCGACCAGCGCCTGTGGGTCGTGACCGGCACGCTGGCCACCCACGACGAGCTCGCCGTCCAGCCGCCCGGCGACCGCACCCGGCACCAGGCCCGCGATCGCCCGGGCCAGCGTGCTCTTCCCCGAGCCGGACGGGCCGACGATGAGGAGGCAGCCCCCGGCGGCAAGGTCGAACGAGACGTCGGCGACGGCCGGGGCGGTCGCCCCAGCGTAGGTGACCCCGACGTCGCGGGCGCGGATGGCGCCGGGGCCCGTGGCCTCGCCTCGAACGCCGCGTCCTCCACTCAGCGTGGGAAGCCCTCCAGGACGCCGGCCCGACGGAGCGCACGTGCGAGCAGGACCGAGCCGACCGCGACGATGACGACCGCGGAGACGCCCATCGCAGCGCCGACCAGCAGCTGCGTCTCGACCGCAACCGTCGGGTAGTAGATCACCCAGTCGTGGATCCAGGCGGCGGCGGCCGAGGCGAGGGCCGCGATCGCGAGGACCGGCAGGCCCCATGCCCGGTAGAGGGTGAAGGCGAAGACCAGCTCGGCCGCGGCGCCCTGCACGAAGCCGGACAGCAGCACATCGAGGCTCCAGGGGGAGCCGGCGATCACGGAGACGCCGGCCGCGAGCAGCTCGGCGAAGAGCGCCGCGCCCGGCTTCCGGACGATCAGCGGGGCGAGGACCGCCGGCATGAGCCAGACGGCGTAGAGGAGGTTCTGGAACGGGCCGAGCGGCGCAGCGAGGCTCCAGGCGACGTTGTTCCAGAACCAGAAGACCACGCCGAACGCGACGCCGAGGACCGCGGTGACGAGGATGTCTCGTGTCCGCCAGCGCGGATCCGGCAGCGGGACGGCGGGGGCGTGCGCGGGGATGTCCATCAGGGATTCCCTTCCATCTCGTGCGTCTCGACGATGAGCAGGCAGCCGGTCCGGAGGGAGACACGCGCCTCCGTGCCCGTACGTTCGTTCGAAAGCCCACGGGCCGGGCCCACCTGGAGCGGTTCGTCCCGGAGGGGATAGGCCAGCCCTTCGGTTGTGACGCCGGCCGCGTCGCCACCGAACGGGAAGAGCGAGACCAGGTCGCCCGCGCGGCCAGCGAGGATCACCACCGCGGGTCCCTCCGGCACGGCTTCGCCCGCCGTGTGCGAGGCAAGCAGCCGGATTCGCGTCCGCGCGTCCAGGAGCACGGTCGCTCGCCCCTCCAGGGCTGGATGTGCCAGCAGCCATGCGTTTGCGATGGCGTGATCAAATCGCGGTCCTCCCAGGGCGCCAAGAACTGTCAAGTGCCCGGCCCCGCGGGCAACCGCCGCGAGGACCGCCAGCTCGAGATCCGACTCGTCCTTCGCCGGATCCGACAGCTCCAGCGCGATCCCGGCGGCGCGGATCTCCGCGAGCCCCGATTCTCCGAGGGAGTCGCCGTCACCGACGACGAGGTCCGGGGCCAGGCCGGCGCGGCCCGCCCTGCGGGCGCCGCCGTCGGCCGCGATGACGAGGTCCACATTCGTGGCCCAGCCGGGCCAGCCGGCATCGAGCGCCGCGCGCGTGGGCACGTCGCCGTCGCCGACGAGGATCGCGTGCCGGACGCTGCCGGAAACAGGATCAGGAATCGAAAGGCCTCCGTCGCCTGCGGGGACGGAGGCGCTCCACTGGACTCCCTTCGCCGGCATGACCCGGATCAGGTTCCGAGGGTCTGCGGATTTCCGCACTCTCAGCGCCGCGAGGCGCTCCCCTGTCCCCATCTTCTGTTACGCCGGGCTCCGGCCGGCGAGGCCAATCTACACCCGGCCGGCCTCGTCCGCTCCGCCGACCAGGCCGGCGACCCAGGCAGCGACCGAACCCCACACCTCCATTGCACCCGCGTCCAGCAGCTCGACGTCTGTCGCAAGGTCCGTCCGGATCCCGACGCCGCGAGCTCCGGCCGCGACCGCCATCCGCATGTCGTCGAGCGCATCGCCCACGTACACCGTGTTGGCCGCCTGCCCGGCCAGACCGAGCTCTTCCAGCGCGTGGTGAAGACCGGCGGGACCCGGCTTCGGCTCGAACGGGTCGTCCCCGTAGACGCGAGCCGGCAGGAGCGCAGCAAGGCCGTGGCGCTCGAGCTGGGGCTCCACGCTGCCGCGACGGCCGGCCGTGACGATGCCGAGCGCGAGCCCCGCGTCGGCGAGGCGACGGAGCGCGTCCGCTGTGCCCGGGAGGAGCCTTGCCTCGTCCTGCCCGCGATAGAGCGCCCACCAGCGGTCACCGACCGACTCGATCGCGTCCTCGGGAAGCCGGAACCGGCGGTAGAGGAGCCGCCAGTCGGGCGTGAAATGCCGACGGTAGTCGCCCCACGTGATGGGCACCCCGTACTCCGCCATGACGAGCTCGGTCGCGGCGTACATGAACGGGAGCGTGTCGACGAGGGTTCCATCCCAGTCGAAGAGGACGGCGCGCACGGCCACGATCGTAGCGGTCGGCGACGGGCGACGGCGCACGGGCCGCGCGCGAGGTCGATCGCTGGGACGGATGCGACCGGCGGAGGGCACCGGCGGAGGCGCCCGGCGGCGGCGCGCGTGCCCGATGCTAGACTCGCGGCCGTGCCCGATCCCGTCGATCCACGAACGCCCGCCGGAGATGCCGCGAGCGACCCGGCCGTTCGCCGCGTGATCGATGCGGCCGCCCGGCGGGGAGTGCGGCTGGAGATCCACCAGCTCGCCGACACCACCCACACGGCCGAGGATGCTGCCCGGGCGCTTGGCGTGGGGCAGGCGCAGATCGTGAAGTCGCTGGTGTTCGTCGCGCCCGATGGTGATGGCGTCCTGGAACCTATCATCTGCCTGGTCGCAGGAACCAACCGGGTGGGCCTCGCGCTCCTGGCGGCGGTAACCGGAGAGGCCGGCGTGCGGCGTGCAACGGCGCGAGAGGCACGCGAGCTGACGGGCTTCTCCATCGGTGGAATCCCGCCCCTCGGCCATCTCCGACCGGTTCGGGTGGTCATGGACCCGGACCTGGGCCGCTACGCCGAGGTCTGGGCCGCCGCGGGTCACGATCGCTCGGTGTTCCCGGTCTCGCCGGCCGCGCTCCGGGCGCTCACCAACGCGACCGTCGCGGAGATCGCCGAGGATCCCTCGACGGACTCCCAGGCGCGTAGGCTGGCAGCGCCCGGGTCGTGACCGCCGAGCCACACCAGGCGAGCGTCGGGTACCCCGGCGGCCTCCGGGTCCGCTACCGGTGGGCTGGCTCCGGGGGCGGCGACGCCGTCTTCGCCCTCACCGAGGTCGGGGGCGACCTGTACGAGTACGGCGATCGTGCCGCGCTCGGGTTCGAGCGGCTCTGCCGCGCAGAGATCCGGGTCGAGAGCCCGGCCGGGGCCTGGGCCGCGCGCCTGGCCTCCACGATCTTCGACGCTCCCGCCGGCGCCGCCTGGGACTCCGCCGGCCTGCTCGTCGTGAAGTACGGCTTCATCACCTACGGGCTGGTCGCCCGGACGGGCGAGCTGCGCTGGTCACATCGGTCAGGGTCGCCGGTCCTGGCCGTCCTGGGCTCGTCCCGCCTGTCCCATGTGCTCGTCCAGGCCGAGATCGAGACCTTTGCCCTCGAGGAGAGCGGCGAGGTGCGCTGGCGCGTCGGCCACTCCGACGTCGTCGCGGAGGCCGAGCTGGTCGGCGGGCGCCTCGTCCTGACGAGCTATGCCGGCCTGGTCTCGGCGCTCGACCCGGCAACGGGGCGCGCCCTCACCTGAGGTGGCCCGCCCGGGCTCGCTCGGGTCGCGCCTCGCCTCGGCTGCCTTCCTCGTGTGGATGGACTGTGGACAATCAGCCCGTTTCCGGGCACATTCGTGGACGGCGGCGGTTGTCCGCTCGGACCAGGACCGGTAGCGTTGATGGCGACCCGGAGGGGTCATGAGCTCGCTAACGGCGGAGGCTTCACGGCCGAGGCCCACGCGATGCGGAGGTTCCTCCGGGTCGCTTCGCGCCCGGGGCGACGGCGGCACGGCCGTGGGCTGCTACCATCCCCGCCCGTGACACCACTCGTCGTGATCGCCGCTGGGTTCGTCGCGATCGCGATCGGCTCCCTCCTCCTCCGGTCGTATGGGCCGCGGTTCCGGGTCGGGCGCCTCCTCGCCGTGACGCCGACGGTGTCCATCGCGGCAGCCCGCGAGCTGGCATCGACGGCGCGGCAGCGGTACGTACGGGTCGACGGACGCCTTGACGCCGACGAGATCTTCCCGGACGAGCACGACCGCCCTCTCGTCTTCCGTCGAACGCGGATCGAGGCCCGTCTCCGCGGCGGCTGGCGGGTGATCGACGAACGGCGGGAGGCGGTTGCGTTTCGCGTTCGCGACGGCGTCGACGAGATCGGCATCGACGCCGAGGCGATCGAGGATGGCCTCGTGACCCTGGTCCGGGAGTCGACCGGCACAGCCGCGGAGGTAGCGGGACAGCTCACGCAAAGGCTCGCACCGGAGACGAAGATCCGGCTGCGGATCGAGCACCTCTCCTCCGTCGAGCACGCGGTGGTCCTCGGCATGCCGCTGATGGACCTCGGTGGCGCCGTTCGGATGACGCGCGGGACGGGCCGGCCGCTCGTCGTCTGCACGCTCGAGGAGGAGGAGGCGATGCGCGTCCTGACGGACGGGGCGCGAGCCCGTCCGGTCGCTGCCGCTGTCACCCTGGCGGGGGGCCTGGCCCTTCTCGTCGCCGGGATCGGCTGGGCGCTGGTGGTCGGATCAGGCGGATGAGCCGGCTCCTGGGCGCGCTTGGCCGCGGCGCCCGCGCGGGTGCGTGGCTTCTCGCGTCGCTCGCCCTGGCGGCGTCTCCCGTGCTCGCTGCGGATCCGTCGGCAAGCCCCGCGAGCGGCGACGTGCGGACAAGCGCGACGGCGCCCGGCCTGGTGGGCGATCCGCTGTTCGCGCTGGTCGGCGTCGTCGTGATCGGGCTGGTGGCGATGAGTGCGACCCTTCTCTACGTCCGGCTGACCTCGCGACCCTGAAGCACCGCGGTGCCCGGCCGCTTGGGAACGGCAATCCGACGGCCTGCCCTGACCTTTGTCCTATTGGCAAGATTTGTCAGGTCGCACAGACTCCCGCCAACTTCACGAATCCTCCATCGAGAAGGTCCCGGCCAAGAACGTCATGACGTCGATCAGGCGCCCTGCGGTCGCCACGCTCTCGGTCACCAAGGCGGCACGCCTCCTGGGCGTCCATCCGAACACGGTCCGGGCGTGGAGCGACCAGGGGCGGCTCACGTTTCTCCGGATCAACGAGCGCGGCGACCGGCGCTACAGGCTCGGCGACCTCCAGCAATTCCTTGTCGAGGCCGAGACGAGGAGCGAGCCGATGCGCGGGCGCCGCGGGGCAGGCCGGACCTCGGCCGCGCCCGTGGCCCCGTCGATCGGGGCTGCCGCGGTCGAGCAGCGGACGCGGCCGTCGGAGCGCGCCTCCGCCGACCCGACGGCCGCCGTCCGGATGATCTCCTCGCCGGCCGGTTACCGGGACCCGGCGCGGACCCGTCCCGATGTCGCGATCCTCGCGCGCTTGGCTGACCTCATCGTCGCGGACGTGGACGCGGATGTCGCGATGCGGGCCGCTGTTGATGACCTGCATGACCGCGCCGGGCACGGGCTGGTCGCCATCCTGGAGCACCGCGACGGGCGGCTCGTGGCCCGGACTGCACGCGGGGCGGGCGTCGATCGGCTCGGGTCGCTCTCGGAGTCCCACGGCCTGGCTGGCCGTGCCCTGCGGGCCGGGAGCCCGGTCGCCGAGACCGGGCAGACCGGCCCGGACTGGCTGGGTGGGTCGGCGAGCCTCCTCCGGTCCCGTGTGGCGGCGCCGATTCGCGATGGGGACGACCCAGCGTGGGGGGTCCTTCTGGTTGCCGATGAAGGCGCTGAAGTCCCCCTCGAACGCACGACCTTGGTGTCCTCGATCGCCGCCTCGCTCGGCATCGCGATTCACGCGGAGCGGCTCCGCCGCGAATCGGCGCTCAGGCTCCACCGCGCCGAGGCGCTTCGCCGGATCGCGATCGATCTCGGCGGCAGGGTTGACGTCGACGAGATCCTGGCCGGCGTCATCGAGCACGCGTGCACGCTCTTCGGAGCCGAGCGCGCTGCCGCGTCGCTCTGCGGTGCGGACGGCCGGATCAGCACCGAGACAAGCCGGGGCCTTTCGGCCGGCTACCTCTCAGCCACGCGTGACCTTCCACTCCCTGCTCTCCCCGCCCAGGCCGCCGCAGAGCTCCGGCCGCTCTTCTCGGAGCGCTATCGCGACGACCCGCGAGCGCAGTCGGTCCGGGCAGCGGTCGTCCAGGAGGGATTCGAGACTGTCTGCGCGATGCCGCTCGAGGGCGGCGGCAGGCCGCTGGGCCTCGTGACGATCTATCACGACCGACCCCACCACTGGGACCCCGAGGAGCTCGACGCTCTCGCCGGGTTCGCGGCGCATGTCTCGACGGCCGTCATGAACGCTCAGAGCTTTGCACGCATGGCGACCTGGGCGGCGCAGCTGCAGTCGATCCAGCAGCTCGGCGCGCAGCTCTCGCGCCTGACCACCGAGAAGGCGATCGGCGACGCCATCTCCAACGAGCTCGAGACGCTCATCGCGTTCCACAACGTCCGCGTCTATCGCCTGCACGAGGATGGCTGGCTCGTTCCCGTCGCGATGCGCGGTCTCGTCGGCGAGTTCAAGGACGAGACGCCGGACCTCCTGCGGGCTCGGATCGGCGAGGGGATCACGGGCTGGGTGGCCCGCAACAACTTGCCCCAGAACCTGGGAGACGCCGCGTCTGACCTGCGAACCCAGACGATCGCCGGCACCCAGGACGACCTGGAAGAATCGATGCTGCTCGCGCCGATGGTTTACGAGGACGAGGTCCTCGGCGTGATCGTCCTCTCGAAGCTGGGCCTCAACCAGTTCTCCGACGACGACCTGCGCCTCCTCGTCATCTACGCGAGCCTTGCCGCTCAGGCGATCGCGAACGCCGAGTCGAACGAACACCTGCGGGCGCAGTC
>Ga0302299_10003131_pt1 | contig 10089 bp, 11 predicted proteins | sample III_Fen_N3_4_FD_198795 | JGI IMG/M metagenome (GOLD analysis project Ga0302299, IMG submission 198795) | Peat permafrost microbial communities from Stordalen Mire near Abisko, Sweden - III_Fen_N3_4 | ecosystem: Environmental > Terrestrial > Soil > Wetlands > Permafrost | place: Sweden: Abisko...
CGATTGCGAGGTCGCGCGGCGAGGCGGCGAGCGAGCGGAAGGCAGCGAGGAGCTGCTCGACTCGACGCGGCAGCGTCAGCCGGCGCGCGAGAACGCTGACGCCGACGGCCCCGGCCACGACGGCGGCGATGGCAAGCAGGGGCCAGAGCGGGAGCACGCCGCCGGCGCTGCCGACCGCGATCAGCGCTCCGAGCCAGACGACCCTCGTCACGCCGACTGCCGCAGCCGCACCGCTTACGGTCCAGCAGCCGCCCTGAGTGACGCGCCCGAAGAGAGCGACGCGCAGCGCCGAGCCGACGTGGGCGGGTGCGATCGCGTTCACCCCGCAACCGACGAGGTAGCGGCCGGACGCGTCGGCGACGCCGAGCGGTGTCCCGCTCGCGCGCAGTGCGGCGCGCCAGGCGAGCGCTCCGCAGAGGCTCATCGCCCCGAACGCGATGCCCGCGAGCCAGAGCAGCCCCGGTTCGGCTTGGCCGAGGCCGGCGACGGCTGCGTTGACGCGATTCCCGAGCAGAGAGGGGCTGAGGCAGAGCACTGCGAGGAGAGCCAGGGAGATCCCGGCCATCGCCAGATGTCGTTTCGCCAGATGGTTCCGCATTGGGGCTGCAGACTGATCCTCGGCACGAGACAGGCCTCGCTTGAGGGCGGTCGTGCGAACGAGTGCCCGCCGGGCAGCGGAGCGCCGGGGCGTCGCGGTGCGGGGCGAGGAGAAGGAGTCCACGCATCCTGAGACGTCGAACGGGCGGGAACGCCGGAGATCCGTGCAAAACCCGAACATTTGCCACCCGGAGGGCGTCCGCGACCGCGGCAGTAGGCTCTGGCCATGCGAGGAGCTGTAGCGGCGGGCAACAGGCACACGGCCGAGGCAGGGGCGTGGGCGCTCGCGCGCGGGGGCAATGCCGTGGACGCGGTGGCGGCCGCAGCGATCGCGGGCTTCGTCGCCGAAGGCCCCTTGACAGGTCCTGCGGGCGGCGGCTTCCTGCTCCTGCGCGACGCGGGCGGCGAGCCGACCCTGCTCGACTGCTTCTTCGCCGTCCCGTCGCACCCTCAGGGGCCGATGGACGAGGTGCTCATCGACTTCGGAGACGCCTCGACGCAGGTGTTCCACGTCGGCCGTTCCTCGGTCGCGGTGCCGGGCCTCGTCGCCGGCCTCAGCGAGGCCCACGGCCACCACGGCAGGCTCGCGTGGGCGACGCTGTGCGAGCCCGCACTCGAGCTGGCCCGCACCGGGGTCGAGATGACCGGCGCGCAGCGCTTCCTGCTCGACATCCTCGTGCCGATCCTGGAGCGGACAGAGGAGGGCCGTGCCATCTACGGCTCGCGCGAGCGCGCCGAGACGGGCGAGATGGTGGGGTGGCTCGAGCACCTGCGCGACGAGGGCTGTGACGCGGTTCCCCGCCTGCTCCCCGATCTCGCCGACGACATCGCCGCATACAGGGTGATCGAGCGCCGCCCGCTCGAAGCCTCGTTCGGGGGGATGCGCGTCGTCACGTGCCCGCCTCCGTCGCTCGGCGGTCGCGTCGTGTCCGCCGGGCTTGCGGCGGTGAACGGCGGCACGGCCGCCGGCCCGGTCGAGCCGCTCGCCGTCGCACTCGTCCGCGCGTTGCTCGCCGGCTACGGCGGCCCGTCGCGCCTGGCGCCGCTGACCGGGACGACGCACGTCTCGGTGATCGATGACGCCGGGGACGCGGCGGCGCTCTCGTCGACGCTGGGGTCGGGCTCCGGGGTCTTCTCGCAAGGGTTCCAGCTGAACAACATGCTGGGCGAGCTCGACGTGATCGGAACGGTGGAGCGGGAGGGTGGCGAGCGGCTGCCGAGCATGATGGCCCCCACGATCGTGCTTGACCGTCACGAGCCGCGGCTCGTCCTCGGGAGCGCCGGGTCGGTGAGGCTCTCTGGTGCGATCTTGCAGGTGATCCACCACGTCGTGGCCGGCGGCATGCCGGTCGACGAGGCGATCGACCACGCGCGGCTCCATGTGGAAGAGGGGGTCGTGCAAGTCGAGGGCGGCTGGCCGGAGGGCACGGCGGAGCAGTTGCGTGAGGCGGGCCATCAGGTGAACCCGTGGGCCGGGAGGAATCTCTACTTCGGCGGCGTCTCCGCCGTCGAGCGGCTCACGGACGGCACGCTGGCGGCGGCGGGGGATCCGCGTCGCGGCGGCCACGGGGTCGTCGTCCCGTGATCGTGATCCGCCCGGCCGAGCCGGGCGACGCGCATGCGCTCGTTCAGCTCGCGAGCGAGGTCGGCGGCGAGGAGGGCGCGTGGCTTCTGTCGACCGAGTCGTCGCGGAGCGCAGGTGAGGAGCGACGCTACCTGCGGGCGGTGCGCCGGCACCCCGATGCGGCGGTGTTCGTCGCCGAGGACGCGGGCGGGCGGATCGTCGCGCGCCTCTCGCTCGCCCGTGACATCCACCCGGCCAGCCGGCACGTCGCCGACCTGGGGCTCATGGTCGCCACGGGCCACCGCCGCCAGGGGCTCGGGCGAGCGCTCCTCGAGCAGGCGGCGGCGTGGGCGCGGAGCGTGGGCATCCGGAAGCTCGAGCTCCACGTCTTCCCCTGGAACGCGCCCGCAATCGCCCTGTACGAGTCGTTCGGCTTCGAGCGCGAGGGTCTCCGCAAGGGCCACTACCTGCGTGAGGGTGCCCCGGTCGACGCGATCCTGATGGCACTGCAGCTCGAGGATCTCTCCTAGTCGGGCATCGTTCGGCGTCTCGTCGTTGCCTTTCATGACGACAGTCTGGCGAGAGGCGTGTGCCTGCTGTGTGACGGGGCCGTGTCGAGTTCGTGCCGCGGGTAGCATCGCCCGCGATGACGCTCCACGTCGACTCGCATCGGCTGCGCACGGACTTCGAGGCTCTCTCGGGCTTCGGCGCCACGGACGACGGCGGCCTCGAGCGTACGACATTCTCGGAGGCCCACCTGGCCGCGCGGGCCTGGTTCCACGAGCGCGGACGCGCAGCCGGGCTCGAGACGCGCGTCGACTCAGCCGGGAACCACTCGGTGGTGCTGCCGGCCCGTGACGTGGGCGCGCGGACGCTGATGCTCGGCTCGCACCTCGACTCCGTGCGTCGCGCCGGCCGCTACGACGGTGCGCTCGGGGTCGTGTGTGCGCTCGAGGTCCTCCGATGCGTGGGGGACGTTGGCCTCGACCTCCCGGTTGCGCTCGAGGCGGTCGACTTCACCGACGAGGAAGGCACGCTGGCCGGGTGCCTCGGCAGCCTGGCGGTCGCCGGCGCCCTCGACGAGGAGATCCTGGCCGCCCCGCGTGGCGGTCGAGAGCTGCTCGTGTCGGAGCTCGCCCGGATGGGGCTCACAGAGGAGGGGATGATCGCGGCGCGCCGCGATCCCGGCACGCTGCTCGGCTACCTCGAGCTGCACATCGAGCAGGGGCCGGTGCTCGAGCGCGCCGGCATCGACGTCGGCATCGTCACGGGGATCATCGGCGCCGCCTCGTTCAGGGTCGTCTTCGAGGGGGAGGCGCGCCACGCAGGGACGACGCCGATGGACGCACGCCGCGACGCCGCGGTCGGTGCGGCGGCCTTCGTACTCGGCGTGCGTGAGACGGTGATCCGCGACTTCCCGGGCTGCGTCGCGACCGTGGGCGACGTCGTGACGGAGCCGGGCTCGTACAACGTCGTCCCCGGTACGGCCCGGCTGCGCCTGGAGTGCCGCTCGCTCGACTGCGCCGAGCAAGACGCGCTCGAGCAGGCGCTGACCGAGCGGGCGCACGCGGAGGCAGCAGCATTCGGGCTCGAGGTCGAGATCGAGCGGCTTGGCAGGTCGGAGCCGTCCCCGACCGACGAGCGGATGTGCGCTGCCCTCGAGGAGGCCGCCGATGCACTCGGGCTCAGCCATCTGCGGCTCCCCTCCGGAGCCGGTCACGATGCCCAGTCGCTGGCCGCGATCACGCCCAGCGCGATGGTCTTTGTCCCCTCGGTGGGCGGGATCAGCCACGACCCCTCCGAGCACACCCGCTGGGAGGACTGCCTCAACGGCGCCAACGTCCTGCTCAACGCGACCGTTGCGCTCGCCCGCAGCGCAGGCTAGCCCCACTCGATGCTCGCCGCACGCCATCACGGGCGTGATCCTGAAGGACGCTTCGCGCGCCCGGGCTACGGGCGCAGGGTTTGTTGGAGCCCTGCTAGGGCGCCAGTGACCGAGGCAGGGTGAGCCGGTCGAGCGTGGCGCAGCCCGGCGCCGCAGACGGCCAGTCGTCGATCGCGAGGCGAAGCTCCGCCAGGGCCCCGGTCGGAAGCGCCTCCGGCCCCGGCGGCGCGAGCAGGCACGCGAGCTCGTGTAGGCCGGGGTTGTGACCGACGAGCATCACACGTGAGACAACGGGCTCGAGCAACTTGAGCCTCAGCAGCAGCGCGTGGGCCGAGGCGAGGTAGATGTCACCGTCGAGCTCGACGCGCGGCGCACCGAGCCCGGGCAGGACGAGATCGAGGGTCGAGCGGGCCCGGAGCGCCGTCGAGCAGAGGGCCAGGTCAGGGCGTATGCCGTTCTCGGAGACGAAGCGACGCAGCCGCTTCCCGGCCTTGCGCCCGCGCGGCGCGAGTGGGCGGTCGTGATCGGAGAGCATGTCGTCCTCCCAGCTCGACTTCGCATGTCGCAGAAGCCAGACGGTCTTCACCTCCCGTGCCTCCAGCCTCGCACGAGCGCTACCTGGGCGGGCGTCTCCGGTGACGGCCGCTCACCCGCAATCGACGCCCGCAGCTCCGCGATCGTCGCAATCGGGTCGTCCCCTTCGACGCCGTGGCGCACGAGCCAGCACCCGACCACGGTCCCGGTGCGCCCGACGCCGCCCCAGCAGTGCACGTAGGCGGTTCCACCGAGCGAGCGCGCCGCGTCGATGTCGTCGAGGATCCCGATCACGTTCCCGGCGGTCGGCGTGCCCATGTCGGGGATCGGGTGGCCGAGCCTGCGCGCGCTATGGAGCCGATGCTCGTAGCGCTCGAGCGGATCGGAGGGATGCGTGAGATCGACGAAGAGGGTCACCCCCGCGCCCTCGAGCGCCTCGACGCTCCCGGGCGCGCCGGGATAGGCGCCGGCCAGGAGGCCGTCTGCAACCCGGTAGTGGGCGGGCGTGCTCAACGCTCCCGGGCCTCCTCGACGCCGGAGGGCCGCCCGGCGGAGGCCACTCGCACGGCGGCGCGGGCGGCCGTCGACGAGAACCCGCGGCGGGCCAGGAACGACAGCGCACGCCTGCGATCGGCGTCGGTGGCGGCCGACCGGCGGCCGAGTGCCTCGCGCGCCAGCGCCGCCTCGTCCTGCTCTCCGTAGGCCTCGGCGAGCGCCGCCTCGGCGAGTGGGCCACGGAGCCCGCGCGAGCGGAGCTTCTCCTCCGCCCGCCGCCTGCCGTAGCCGCGGGATCGCATCCCGCGCGCGAGCTGCCCCGCGAGCTCTGCGTCGTCGACGTACCCATAGCCGGCCGCCTGCTCGATCGCCTCGCGGGCGACGGCGCCGGGAATTCCGCGCGTGACGAGCTTCCGCTCCAGCTCGGCCTTCGACTGCATCCGCGCGGCGAGGGACCGCACCACGAACCTGCGTGCGCGGACGCCTGTGAACGCGGCCTCGAGCTCGGCCCGGCGCGTGTCGTCGATCTCGTCGCCGTCGGCGAGGGGGAGCTCGGCGAGCGCCTCCGGCTCGACGCGCAGCCAGCCCTTTCCGTCCAGCCGCAGTGCCACCGAGCGGCGCCGGCGAGGCTTCGCCGTGCCGTCGGCGACCGCGTCGTGCTCGATCGTGAGCCGTGCCATCGCCCCGAGGCTAGTCGGACCACGGCATCCGGTCGAGGCTACTGTTCCGGCCAATGGCCGTTCGCGCGCTGCTTCTCGTCGTCGCCGTGGCCGTCCTCGCCGGTTGTGGCGGGAACGACAGCACCGCGCCCGCGACGACAACCCTCGTGACGACCGGCGTCGTGACGACCACGCCCGTCGGCCCCGAGGGTGCCTCCACGACCCCTGTCGCCTGGACGAGCGACCTCGGCGAGGTCGCCCTGCTCACGGGCGTCCGGGCCGCGTCGCACGACGGCTACGACCGCGTCGTGTTCGAGTTCCGCAAGGGCGTTCCCGGGTACGACGTCGGCTACGTCCGGCGGCCCGTCCGGGCCGACGGCTCGGGCGCGCCCGTCGCGGTCGACGGCGGAGCGGTGCTCCTCGTGCGGATGGAGCCGGCGCTCGACGCCGACCTCACGAAGGAGTCGGCACCGCGTACCTACACGGGCCCGGCGCGTCTGCGCCCCGGCGCGACGGCCGTCGTCGAGCTCGTCCGCACGGGCGGCTTCGAGTCCGTCCTCACGTGGGCCGTCGGCGTCGACGAGACGCGGCCGTTCCGCGTCACGCGACTGGAAGGGCCTCCGCGGATCGTGATCGACGTCGTCTCCGGCTGATCATCTCCGCGTGGTGGCCAGGTGGAGAAGAACTCTCCGCAATTTGCGCCTTTTCCCCGGCAGCGACCCTTGTCCCGTACCGGCCGAGCCCCTAGTGTCGTTCATGCACCGAGCACGGGGCACCTGAGGTTGAGGGCCTCCCGAGCGACTGAAGCGCAAGCGACGGTTGGTAGGGGAGCCGGACGAGGGGGCTACCGATTCGGTGCATTTTCTTTGGTCCGGGTCAGAACCACGACCGGGATCGGCCGGTGCGTGCGGCGCGCGTAGCCGGCGTACCCCGGGTTGACGGCCGTGATCACCGGCCACAGGCGCGCGTGCTCTTCCGGCGTCGCGGCACGGGCGACCACGGCCTCCGTACGGCTGCCGAGCGTGATCCGGGCGAGAGGGTCGGCCTGAAGGTTCAGCCACCACCGCGGCGGCCGGTCATCGCCGCCGTTCGAGGCGACGACGGCGAGGTCGGAGCCCGCCTCGAAGTACGTCAGCGGCGTCGTCCGGGCCTTGCCCGAGCGGCGACCCGTCGTCGTCAGGAGCAGGACGGGCATGCCCGCGACGCGGCCGAGCAGGCGCCCACGGGTGGTCCGATAGACGGCACGATGGCTCCTTCCCATCGCCCTGATCGCGGCGGGACGGAGCCTCATGCGCGGCGTCAGACGGGAAGCACGACGGCCACGGCGCGCTGCCGCGCCGGTCGCGCCTCGAGGCGGTCGACGTACGGGGCAATGCCTGCAGGGAGCCCGGTCAGCTCGCCCGTGCGCGCGAAGCCGAGCACCGAGCCGACGACGATGTCCGCGACGGAGAACGAGTTGCCAACGAGGTAGTCGTCGTCTCCGAGGGCCTCCTCGACGACCCCTGCGGCCGCGACGAAGCGGGCCGCCGCGCGCTCGATGATCCCCTCGTCTGGCTCGCGGCCCTCCGCCCAGACCTGGCGGGCGATGTCCATCAGCGCGCTCTCGGCCTCGGTCATGCCGAAGAAACACCACTGGTAGTGGAGCGCGCGCTCGTACGATCCGAGCGGGCCGATCAGGCCGGCATCGAGGTTCAGGTCGGCGATCTGGAGGATGAGAGCCGTGGATTCGAACACCGGGCCGTCGTCGGTCTCGAGCACGGGTGCACGACCGGCAGGATGTAGCGCACGGTACTCGGGCGTCTGCTTGGTCTCTCGGGAGATGACGGCGAGGTCGAAGGGGGCGCCGAGCTCCTCGAGGAGCCAGAGCACGCGGGTCGACCGGGAACGAGGCTGGTGATGGAGTCGCATCGGCCGATCCTAGCCGTGCGCCTGGTTTCCGGTTTCAGCCGGACGGCCGAGCTCGTGCAGCAGCAGTAGTGTCCGAGAGTGAATACTCCGTCCTCAGACCTCACGCCGCTCGCCCGCATCGCAGCGGAGGTCGCCGCGGAGTGGGGCCTCGAGCTCGGCCCAGCGTTCGCGCTCTCCAACTACTCCTACGTCGCACCCGCCGGCGACCGCGTCGTGCTGAAGGTGACGCCGGCCGAGGACGACGAGTCCGACGAGGAGGCCGACGCGCTCGAGCTCTGGAGCGGCGACGGCGCGGTCCGCCTGCTGCGGCGTGACCGCGGCCGGCGCGCGCTGCTGCTCGAACGTGCCCGGCCGGGCACCGACATCTCGAAGCTGCCCGAGGACGAGGCGACGGCGATCGCGGTGGAGGTCGGAACCCGGCTATGGCGGCCCGCAGCGGAGCCGTTCCGCTGGATCGGCGATCACGTGCCCCGCTGGCTCGATCGGGCGGAGCGGTCGGATCAGGAGGGGCGCGACCTGATCCCGCTCGCCCGGGAGCTCTACGCGTCGCTCGACGTCGGCCGGGATGTCCTCGTCCATGGCGACTTCCACCACCACAACATCCTCCGCTCGGGCGAACGGCACCTCGCGATCGACGCGAAGGCGATGCTCGGTGAGCCGGAGTACGACGTGCCGTCGTTCCTTCGCAATCCAATCTTCTCCACGATGGACATCGACGTCACCGAGCGCCGCCTGGCGGCGTTCGCCGACGCCGGCCTCGACCAGGAGCGGATGCGGGCGTGGGCCGTGATCCGCTGTGCCTTCCTCGGCGCGGACGAGGGGGAGGAGCGGGTGCTCCGCGGCCTCATCTGAGGAGCGCGGATGCTTGAATCGAGACAGATGCCGGAGCTCCTCCATGTCGGCCTGCACGCCCCGGCCGCACTCCTGCCGGAGCTGGCCGCGTTCTACGGCGAACGGCTCGGGCTGCCGGTCGTGCGCCGGGACGTGACCAGCGTGGCGTTCGGGGTGGGGGAGACGACGCTGGAGCTGCGGGACGCCTCGGGCACGCCGTTCTACCACGTCGCCCTGCTCGTCCCGGGCGATCGCTTCGAGGCGGCCTACGACTGGTGTCGGGAGCGCATCGAGCTGCTGCCCGACCGCGAGACCGGCGAGCCCGTCTTCGACTTCACCAACTGGGAGGCCCGGGCGCTCTACTTCCACGACCCGGCGGGCAGCATCGTCGAACTGATCGCGCATCGCGGGATCGGCGAGGCCGGCGCGACCGGGGCGTTCTCGCCCGGCGAGCTGCTGGGGGTGTCCGAGGTCGGGATCGTCTGTGACCCACCCTCGCTCGCCGCCGAGCTGGAGCGCGAGCACCAGCTCGAGGTGTGGGACGGATCGGTACAGGGGGAGGGGCGCCTCGCGTTCGTGGGCGAGCAGGCACGGACGCTGATCCTCTGCCGGGCGGGACGTCCGTGGCTGCCGACGGGACGGCCGGCGGAGGCCCACCCGGTGGAGGTCGTGCTCGCAGGGGCGCCGGCAGGCGCGGTGTTGCTCGAGGGGGGCGGGAGCGTCAGGCGGGGCGAAACCCCGGCGACCGGCTGAAGCCGGTCGCCTGCCCCGGCGAGGCCGGGGCGGCTGTGCGAGCATCCGGGCATCCACAACTTCGAGGAGGCCGAGATGGCACGACCCGTCACCCTGTTCACCGGCCAGTGGGCCGACCTGCCCTTCGAGGAGCTCGCCGGCAAGATCCAGGCGTGGGGCTTCGACGGTGCGGAGCTCGCGTGCTGGGGCGACCACTTCGAGGTCGACCAGGCGGTCGCCGATCCCGGCTACGTGAAGGCCAAGCGCGAGCAGCTCGAGCGGCACGGGCTCGGGTGCTGGGCGATCGGCGCCCACCTCGTCGGCCAGGCGGTCTGCGACCCGATCGACGCACGGCACCGGGGGATCCTGCCGCCCGAGGTGTGGGGCGACGGCGACCCCGAGGGCGTCCGGCAGCGTGCCGCCGAGCGGATGAAGGACACAGCCCGGGCAGCCGCGGCCTTCGGCGTCGACGTCGTGACCGGGTTCACCGGCTCGTCGACCTGGCACATGCTCTACTCGTTCCCGCCGAACGACTTCGACGCGGTCGAGCGGGGGTACCAGGACTTCGCCGAGCGCTGGGGGCCGATCATCGACGTCTACGACCAGGAGGGCGTGAGGTTCGCGCTCGAGGTGCACCCGACGGAGATCGCCTACGACTTCGTGACGACGCGGAAGAGCCTCGACGCGATCGGCAACCGGTCGGGCTTCGGGATCAACCTCGACCCGAGCCACTTCGCGCACCAGTTCCTCGACACGGCGGCGTTCGCGATCGAGTTCGCCGACCGCATCTACCACGTGCACGTGAAGGACTCCCGCCGCTTCCTCGACGGCCGCAGCTCGATCCTCGGCGGCCATCTCAACTTCGGTGAGCCGCAGCGCGGCTG
>Ga0302299_10003133_pt1 | contig 10087 bp, 3 predicted proteins | sample III_Fen_N3_4_FD_198795 | JGI IMG/M metagenome (GOLD analysis project Ga0302299, IMG submission 198795) | Peat permafrost microbial communities from Stordalen Mire near Abisko, Sweden - III_Fen_N3_4 | ecosystem: Environmental > Terrestrial > Soil > Wetlands > Permafrost | place: Sweden: Abisko...
GTCCACCATCAGCAGGGCGAATGGCTCCGACCTGCCGATCCACTCGCCCAGCTCCCGCTGGAAGGCTCCGTGGTTCCGGAGGCCGGTCAGCGCATCGTGCGCGGCCTGAGTGATCACGGCACCGTGCGCCTCGGCGTTGCTGAGCGCGATCGACGCCTGGGCGGCAAAGAGCATGACGAGCTCGAACTCGTCCCGCGAGAAGTTCGACTCGACGTCGCCCATCCGGGCCATGTTGAGCGTGCCGATCACCTCGCCCGCCACGAGCAGCGGGCAGACGATCATCGACTCGGGTTCCACCGGCGTGCCGGGGATCTGGACCGAGCGCGGGTCGAGATGGGCGTTGTTGGCGAGGACCGATTCGCCGTTGCGGATCGCCCAGCCGGTGATGCCGACGTCCAGGGGCGCCTCGTGGGACATGATCAGCTCCGCGAACCGGTCCCGGGCCACGACCGCGCGCCGGACCCCGGCAGCCCGGTCCACGCGGTAGATCGTCAGGGAGTCGTACGACACGACCGCCTTGAGCGAGTCCGCGATCATCTCGAGCACGCTCGCTGGATCGAGGGTGGACATGAGCCCTTCGTTGACCTCCAGCAGGCGGCGCTGGCTGTCGAGGCGGTGGGCGAGCTCCTGCCTCTGACGGTGGACCTGGTCGAACGCCTCGGCGTTGACCATGGCCTGGGCTGCGAACCCCGCGAAGATCTCGAGCGTCCGCTCGTCGTCGTCGCCGAACTGGTCGAAACCGGCCTTCGACACGACGATCACGCCGACCACCCGGGACTCCCAAGCCATCGGCACCAGCAGCATTGACTCGCCACCGCGCTTGCCGCCGACATGCCGGGCCCGTGGGTCCGCCTCGGCATCGCCGATGCGGATGGTCCGGCTGTTGAGCGCCACCCAGCCCGTCAGCCCCTCGCCGATCTTCATCCGGAGCTGCTCCGTGGACGGCCGGCCGATCCCCATGAACTCGCCCTGGAACGCGATGGGCTCGCAGGTCCCGGTGACGTGATCCACGCGATAGACGCGGATCGTGTCGTGGCTGATCAGGCGGTCGGCCTCTGCCACGATCGCCTCGCCGATGCCCTCCACGTCCTGGATGCGGTTCAGGCGGGACGACAGCTCCTGGATGGCGCGGAGGCGGGCCGCACCCTCACGGACGGAGCTGAACAGCCGGGCGTTCGCGACGGCCGTCGCCATGCCGCCCGCAAACGACGTGCACAGCTCCAGCTCGTCGCGCGACCAGTCGTACGGCGCCCGGTGGTAGAGGATCAGGAGGCCCACCGGCTCGTCCCGGAAGACCAGCGGGACGAAGTTGATCGTCCGGAACCCCAGGCGAACGTAGATCTCCGCGAAACGGGGCGCAGCCTCGGGGCGGGCGAGGACGAGCGGCCGGCGTTCCGCGATCGCCCGCATCCCGACCGCGTCGTCGTCCCGGTCCAGCGCAGCGATGGCATCGATCAGCTCGGGGTCGAGATCCCGGTGGGCGGCAAGGCGGAGCGGGTGGCGGCCGGGGTCCATCAGCCAGAGCGCCGCGACGTCCGCCCCGAACAGCGCCTGGGACGAGTCGAGGACGTCCTCGAAGACCTCGGTCAGCTCCAGGTTCGCGCTGACCTCCGCCACGACCCGGCGCAGCGCAATGGCCCGGGCCTCGTGGGTCCGGGCACTGGTCGCGCGCGATCGGGCCGGCGCAACGCGCCGGCGTCGGACCGGGGTGCCTTCGTTGAGCGCAAGCGCCATGCGACGGGTACTGATACCCCCTCCCTCGCCATGGTTGACCGGCATCCGCTTCGCGACGAGGTGTCAATACGCACCGTATGCGCCGGTGCGCCCGGACACGATAGGCCGGAGGTACCCCGGCAGGGCATGACCTCACCCCGTTCGGCGCGACCATCCGGCCCTGCTGGGTGTCACCTGGCTCCCCGACCATTGGCCGAGCAACGGGCGCTTCGCGCTCCGGTGCAAGGAGGGATGACGTGATCAAGGTGCTGGTGACCGCCGCGTCGCGACACGGAGCGACGACGGAGGTCGCCGCGTCGATCGGAGCGGTGCTCCAGGCGGCCGGCCTCGATGTGCATGTGCTGCACCCCAGCGAGGTCACCGGCCTGAACGGGTGGGACGCGGCAGTCATCGGCAGCGCGGTCTACGTGGGGCACTGGCTCGACCCGGTCAAGGATCTGGTCGAGCGCGAGAAGGTGGCGCTGTCACGGATCCCCGTCTGGCTCTTCTCCAGCGGGCCGCTGGGGGATCCGCTGAAGCCGGCCGAGGTGCCCGCCGACGCCAGACACCTGGCGGGGCTGATCGGGGCCCGGGAGCAACACGTGTTCGCAGGCTTCGTGGACCGCAAGCGCCTGGGCTTCGGGGAGAAGGCGATCATGGCCGCAGTGCGGGCTCCCGAGGGCGACTTCAGGCAGTGGCCGGAGATCGAGGCCTGGGCGATCGGGATCGCCAGGGCCCTGCTTGGGGTCACCGGGGGCGTCTGACCGGCAGGCCTCGGGCCGCGGCGCGGCCGGCTGGCCTCGGGGTCGCGCCGCCGCCGCCGAACCTGCGGCCGAGTGGCCCTCCGAGTCGGGCGGAACGGCCGTTCGGCGCACGGTGGACGATGCCCACGATGGACGCGCGTCCAACCTGTCGCTGCCCAGTTGGCGACGATCTCGACGGAGCGAGGGTCCCTGAACCATGAGCCTCGACGTGACGGTCGGCCACGAGCCCGACCCGTTCCTTCCGCTGCCGCCGCTGACGGCGGGTGCCGCACGGACGGAGGCGGAGCGCTGCCTCTACTGCTACGACGCGCCGTGCGCCCGCGCCTGCCCCACCGGGATCGATGTCGCCTCGTTCATCCGCAAGATCGCGACGGACAACCTCGAGGGCAGCGCACGGACGATCCTCGCGGCCAACCCGCTGGGAGCCACGTGCGGGGCCGCCTGTCCCGTCGAGCGCCTGTGCGAGGGCGCCTGTGTGCGCAACGACATGGACCGCCCGATCGCGATCGGGCGCCTCCAGCGCCACGCCATCGAGACGTATGCGGCCTCGGGCGCGACATTCTTCACCCCCGGCGAGGAGGCGGGTGTCAGCGCGGCGATCATCGGCGCCGGGCCGGCGGGTCTCGCCTGCGCCGCGGAGCTGCGGAAGGCCGGCATCGGGGTCACCGTCTACGACGCGAACGAGCGGGCCGGGGGCCTCGGCGACCACGGGATCGTGCCGTGGCGGCTCCCGCGGGAGACGGTCGCGATCGAGGCCGGCCAGGTGGAGCGGGCGGGGGCACACTTCCTGCTGGGCTCGATGGTCGGGCGCGACGTCGAGGCAGAGGCGCTGCTCGCGGGCAACGACGCGGTCGTGGTCGCCGTCGGGCTGGGCCACGCCAAGCGGCTTGGCATCGCCGGCGAGGACCTCGATGGCGTGGTGGACGCGCTCGACCTGATCGGGCACGCGATCGAGGGGCACTCGGGCGACGCCGTCACCGGCCGGAGGGTCGGCGTCATCGGCGGCGGCAGCACGGCGTTCGACGCCGCGGCCGCGGCCGTCCGCCTCGGCGCCGAGGAGGTCACCCTCTTCTACCGCCGGAGCGCGGTGGAGTGCCCCGCGTACCCCCACGCGATCGAGCTCGCGCGCTCGCTGGGCGTCGCCATCCGCTGGCTCACGGCGCCGGTGGAGATCCACGGCAGCGGCGGCCATGTCCGGGGCGCGGCGTTCGACGCGACGACGCTCGGTGAGCCCGACGCGTCCGGCCGGCGCCGCCCGGAACCGGTCGACGATTCCCGGTTCGAGGTCGCGCTGGACACGATCGTGCGGGCCGTCGGGCAGGAAGGGCCGACCGGCGTGGCCGGGGTGCTGGGGGCGCTGGGCGTCCCGGTCCGGGGTGGCGTCGCCGTCGCGGATCCCGCCACGGGGAGAACGACGAACCCGAAGGTCTGGGCGATCGGCGACATCACCAGTGGCGGGGCCGAGGTTGTGAACGCCGTCCAGGCCGGGAAGCTGGCAGCGCGCTCGATCGTGGATGCGCTCGGCCTCGGTGGCCCACGCATCGTGCCCGTGCGCCCGTGGGACGCCACCGTCCCCGGCGTGGACCTGTTCACCGACATGGCCGGGATCCGGAGCCCGAACCCCTTCTGGCTGGCCAGCTGCCCGATCACCAACAACGCCGAGATGGTGATGCGGTCGTTCGACGCCGGCTGGGGCGGCGCGGTCTGGAAGACGATCGGCGACCCGATCCGGAACGTGACCGCGCGCCTCGGCACGTTCGAGCACGCCGGCCGGAGGCTGGTGGGCATCAACAACATCGAGCTGATCAGCGATCGCCCGACGGACGTCAACATCGCGGAGATCCGCGAGGTCAAGAAGCGCTATCCCGACCACGCGGTGGTGATCAGCCTGATGGTCGAGGCGAAGCGCGAGGCCTGGCACGAGATCCTGGCCAAGTGCAACGACACCGGCGCGGACGGCTACGAGCTCAACTTCGGGTGCCCGCACGGGATGAGCGAGCGCGGCATGGGCGCCGCCGTGGGCCAGGTCCCGGAGTACGTCCAGATGATCACCGAGTGGGTGATGGAGAAGGCCGAGCTGCCGGTCCTCGTCAAGCTCACGCCGAACGTCACCGACATCCGCTACCCGGCCCGGGCTGCCCGTGCCGCCAACGCCGACGGCGTCGCGCTGATCAACACGATCAGCTCGCTGATCGGGGTCAACCTCGACACCTGGTCGGTGTGGCCGGACGTCCGGGGCATGGGCTCGCATGGCGGCTACGCCGGTCCGGCGGTCAAGCCGATCGCGCTCAACATGGTGTCGCAGGTTGCGGCGGATCCCGAGGTCGGCATCCCGGTCTCCGGCATCGGCGGCATCGAGACCTGGCGCGACGCCGTGGACTTCCTGCTACTCGGCGCCACCACCGTCCAGGTCGGCACCAGCGTCATGCACTACGGGTTCCGGCTGATCGACGACCTGGTGGACGGCCTGTCCACCTACCTCGGATCGAAGGGACTCCACAGCCCGTCGGAGCTCGTTGGGAAGGCGCTGCCGACGATCACCGACTGGGGGCACTTGGACCAGGAGTTCCGGCTGCTCGCCAAGATCGACGAGTCGAAGTGCGTGCACTGCAACCTGTGCTACGCCGCCTGCAACGACGGCGCGCACCAGGCGATCCGCTTCGAGGACGCCGGCGGCACGCGGCGGCTCGTGGTCGAGGACGACTACTGCGTGGGCTGCCGCCTGTGCCAGTACGTCTGCCCGGTGGACGAGTGCATCACGTTCGAGGAGCTGGAGGGCGCAGCCTCGATCCACTGAGGCGCGTCGGCACGCGGTCGTCGGCGCGCGGTCGTCGGCGCGCGGTCGTCGGCGCGCGGTCGTCGGCACGCGGTTGCGGGCGCGCGGTTGCGGGTGCGATCCGCTCCGGAGGAACCGTCGCCTGACAGATGTCCTCCGGTCGGCCCGCACGTGCGCGGTCGGCCGCGCGAGTTGTCGTCGAACGGTGCGGCCACGCTCAACCGCGGCGGTGGCGAGGGTCCGGTGCCGTCAAATGGCCCCCGGGCGGGCACTTGTCACGATGCCGTTGACTATGGGCCCCCGCGCGGGCATCTGGCGGAAGATCGCCCGGGGGCTGGGCGTCACCGTCCACGGAATGGACCGGTGGCATGAGCCGGGCGGCCGAGTGCCGTTAGCGTCCGCCGGGTGGACATCTGCCGAGGCGGACGCGCCGGAAGAAGCCGCCGAGTGTGGCCACCGCCCGGCGGGCGGGCGCACGTCGGTCGAGCGCGCTGCCGCTGACCGCGTGGACACCCACCTTCGCCCTACGGTGTGAAGTACCCGGTCACGTCGAACAGGACCTGGGTGGTCTTGCCGGCCGACGCGACGTAGGTGACCGAGAGGGTGCCGGGCTTGTCGGTGGCGTTGAGCGCGACCGTGACCGCGTTGGCCCGGTTGTCGCCCTTGGGGAAGTTGAGCGTCGAGCTCGTGGGGGTGTTGGTGGCGACGGGTCCCAGGTACAGGTAGCCCAGGGCGGTCTGGCCGGTGACGGTCAGGTTGCCGGTCACCCCGATGGCGTTGGCGGGCACCCCGCCGCGCCCGGCGACCTGGAACGTCCGGGCCGTGTTCGCCTTGAACGTGCCCGCGAGACCGTTGCCGGTCCGGGTGTCGAGCAGCCGGGTGGGCGCGAGGGCGTGGTAGGTGGCCCCGGACAGGGGCGTCACGACCGCGGAGGGCGCCGATGCCGGGCCCGTGCCCACGCTGTTCGTTGCCGTCACGGTGAAGGTGTATGGGGTCCGGTTGGTTAGCCCGGGGACCGTGCACGTGAGAGCGCCAGTGGTCGTGCACGTCTTCCCGTCCGGCGCGCTGGTCACCGTGTAGAGGGTGATCGCGGAGCCGTTGTCGCCCGCGGCCGTCCAGGACACGACGGCCGATGCGTCGACACCGAGCGCCGAGACGGAGCCGGGGGCGCCCGGGACCGGCAAGGGCGTCACGGCCGTCGACGCCGTGGAGGCTGGTCCGGTCCCCACGCTGTTCGTCGCCGTCACCGTGAAGGTGTACGGCGTGCCGTTGGCCAGCCCGGCGACGGTGCAGGAGAGAGCCCCAGTCGTCGTGCATGTCTTGCCGCCCGGCAACGAGGTGACGGCGTAGCCCGTGATCGCGGAGCCGTTATCGGCCGCGGCCGTCCAGGACACGAGTGCCGAGAGGTTGAACGGCGTGGCCTGGACGCCGGCCGGGGCAAATGGGAGCCCCGCAGGGGTGACGCTGTTCGACGCCGCGGAAGCCGGCCCCGCGCCGAGCCCGTTCGTCGCCTTGACTGTGAACGTGTAGGCCTGTCCGTTGGTGAGCCCGGTCACGAGGCATGACAGCTGCGTGGTCGTCGCGCAGGTCTTCGCTCCGGGGGACGACGTGACGGCGTACCCGGTGATCGGGGAGCCATTGGCGTCAGCCGCAGTCCAGGTGACCGTCGCCGACATGTCGCCCCGGGTGGCCGACACGCCGGTCGGCGCCAGCGGCGGCCCCGGGTTCGGTGTGACGGCGCTCGACGCGGCCGAGGCGGGTCCGTGGCCGATTGCGTTCGCCGCTCTCACGGTGAAGGTGTAGGGCGTGCCGTTGGTCAACCCCGGGACCTTGCAGGACAGGGCGCCGGTGGTCGAGCAGGTCGCTCCGCCGGGCGACGCGGTCACGGCGTAGCCGGTGATCGCGCTTCCCCCGTTGGTCCCGGGAGCGGTCCAGGAGACGACGACCGCGGTGTTGTAGGCGGTGCCGTGGACCGCCGTCGGCGCGCCGGGCACGAAGGCCACGGTCGGCAGGCGCAGGAGGCCGGAGCCGAAGTCGTTGTCCTTGCCCGCCGTGCCAAGGTCCTGGGCCTGTGCCTCGAGGTATGACTGGATCTGGGCAGGAGTGTCGGACGGGTATGCGCCCTTGACGAGGGCTGCCGCGCCGGCGACGTGCGGCGTCGACGCCGATGTCCCGGCGAAGCCACCGAACGACGCACACGTGCCCGAAGGCCCGTAAGTAGCCGTTGATACCTGGTCCGGGCCGGTGAGGTCAGGCTTCTTGCGGTTGTCGATCGTCGGACCACGACCGCTGAACGGCTCGATGGCCGTCCCCCGCCAGCATGCCGCGCCGACCGCGAGGGCCGCCGGGGACGACCCCGGTTCCGTGACGCTTCCCGCGGCGACCTGGTACCGCATCCCGTAGGCAGGGTCGGTGAGGAAGAGATCGAACCGGGGCGTCGCCGTCGTGTTGTTGCTGGCGATCAGGACCCAGAAGGTGTCATCGCCCCCGCTGTTCGTGTAGCAGACGTCCTCGGTCGGCGCCTGCGATCCATCCTGTGTGGATTCCGACGCCGCGACCACCTGGTTGGTATCCGCCAGGTACAACTCGAAGTCCTGCGAGGAGACCGGCCAGTCGTCCCACTTGAGAAACGCGCACGCCGTCTCGCCGGCGGGCAGGTAGAAGCCGTTCCCGAAGTCGCCGGGAGCGAAGAAATTCAATACAAGGTCAGTGCCGGTCAGAACGTAGCCGCTGTCGACGAACCTGCCGCTCCAGTGCTGCTGGGCACGGTTGCCGGCGGCGTTGACCCACAGGATCCCGTTCGCCCGAGCGTCGGCGACGGTCGCGTCCGGCGAGCCGGGCTCCCCGGAGCCGTCCCCGCGGCTCGAGTTGAACCAGCTCATCGAGTGGCTGATCACCGCGATGCCGTTCGCCTTCGCGTATGCCTCGGCCGTGGCGAGGTCGACCTCGGTACCGACGCAGATCAGGTAGAGCTGGGCGGCCGGGGCCATCTTATGCACGATCTCCGCGACCGCGGTGCCGTGCTCGGTGGCGGTCGTGAGCTCGCCCCCGCAGTCGTCGACGGCCGTGAGCGACGCCGGGAGGTCTCCGCTCGCCTGCGCGGACGCGTACCCGGTGAAGCCGGCGTCGATGATGGCGACCTTGACGCCGGCGCCCGATTGGCCGCGCAGCTGCCAGGTGGATGCGTTGGTCGTCGCGACGGCCTCGTCCGTGACGGCGTCCTCCACGTGCGGCAATGGCGACCGGACATACCGGACGGACTGGGCGCTGACGATGGCCTGCAGCTGGCCGGGTGTCGCCAGGACCTGGACCAGGTTCGCGGCCGTGCCCTCGACGTCCGCGCCGGTGGCGGCCACGGCCTTCTTGGCGGCCTTCACGTCTGACGCCTCGATGATCACCCGGACCCTGGCCCCGGCCACCGACAGCCCATGAGCTCGGGCAGAGCCCAGGGCGGCAACGGAGCCGTGGAGAGCGTGGCTCTGGAGAACCGCGGCGACGCTGGGATCGGCCTTGGGATTCTTGGCGGGCGGCGTCCCTTCGAGCTTTGGAGGGCTCGCCTTCTTGGGTGGGATCGACGGCGGCACGGGTGAGGCGTCCGCTCGATCGACCGCCGCCGCTTCGACCTGCGGCGCGCGCGCCTCGGCCCGCGGCGAGCCGGCGGCGACCGGCGGCGCGACGAGCGCCGTAATGAGAATCGCGACAGCAGCGATCACCAGTGCGCGGTTGCGGATCACGGCAGCACCCCCTCTGATCGTCGCGAGGGCATGCCAGGGACCTGGCCGGCGACGATCCCTCGTGCGGAATGCTCGATAGCATGCCGCAGCCTGTCGAGGGCCGTCCGGCCCCAGCGACCGGCCCGGGCGCCCGGCCCTGACGACCGGCGGGCCCGGCTAGGGGAGGAAGTACCCGGTGACGTCGAAGATCACGTTGGCGGTCCTGCCGCTCGGCGCGACGTAGGTCACCGAGAGCTTGCCGCCCGCGCCGAGCGCCACGGTCACGCCGTTCGCCCGCGTGTCACCCATGGGGAAGTTGAGCGTGGAGCTGCCGGGCGAACCGGTCGCCACCGGGCCCACGAACAGGTAGCCTCCCGCCGTCTGGCCGGTCACTGTGAGGTTGCCGGTGACGGCAGTCGCGTTCGCCGGGACGCCGCCGCGCCCGGTCACCTGGAACGTCCGCGCCACGTTCGCCCTGGACGCACCGGAGAGGCCGTTGCGGGCCCGCGTGTCGAGCAGCCGGGTCGGGGACATGGCGTAGTAGCTCGTTCCCTTGGCGCCGGTCGTGAAGTACCCGGTGACGTCGAAGATCACCTGGGTTGTCATGCCATCGGTTGCGACGTAGGTCGCCGAGAGCTTGCCATCGCTGCCGAGCGCCACCGTCACGCCATTCGCGCGGTTGTCGCCCGCCGGGAAGTTGAGGGTCGAGCTCCCCGGCGAGTCGTCCGCCTTCGGGCCGAGGAACAGGTAGCCTGCCGCGGTCTGGCCGGTCACCGTGACGTTGCCGGTCACCGCGACGGCACCATCGGGCACGCCGCCCTCTCCGGTCACCTGGAAGGTCCCGGCGGTCCCGGAGGGGAGCGCGCCCGGCAGGCCGAGGCCGCTCCGGGTGTCCACCAGCCGGGCCGGGTCGAGGGCGTGGTAGGTGGTACCGCCGGTATCGGCCGTGAAGTAGCCGGTGACGTCCAGGATCGCGTGGGCCGTCTTGCCCCCAGCGGCGACGTAGGTGACCGAGAGCGTTCCGTCATCGCCGAGCGCCACCGTCACGCCGTTCGCACGGGTGTCACCCATGGGGAAGTTCAACGTCGAGCTCGTGGGCATGGTCGTGGCGAACGGCCCGA
>Ga0302299_10003134_pt1 | contig 10087 bp, 7 predicted proteins | sample III_Fen_N3_4_FD_198795 | JGI IMG/M metagenome (GOLD analysis project Ga0302299, IMG submission 198795) | Peat permafrost microbial communities from Stordalen Mire near Abisko, Sweden - III_Fen_N3_4 | ecosystem: Environmental > Terrestrial > Soil > Wetlands > Permafrost | place: Sweden: Abisko...
CCCCTTCGACGAGGACGACGACCAGGCGCTCACCGAGCTCGCGCGCCAGGTCGGCCTCGCGCTGCACAACGTGAAGCTCGACTCCGCGCTCCAGGAATCGCTCGACGAGGTCCGCCGCCAGGCCGACGAGCTGCGTGCGTCCCGGGCCCGCATCGTCCAGGCGACCGACGCGGAGCGGCGCCGGATCGAGCGCGACCTGCACGACGGCGCGCAGCAGCACCTCGTCGCGCTCGCGGTCAGTGTCCGTCTCACCCGCACGATCGTCGAGACCGACGTCGACGCCGCGAAGGAGATGCTGGACCAGCTCGGGCTCGACCTCCAGGAGGCGGTGCAGGAGCTGCGCAACCTCGCGCACGGCATCTACCCACCCCTGCTGATGGACCGAGGTCTGGGCGAGGCACTGCGCGCGGCGGGGAACCGGGCGGTGCTGCCGACCGAGGTGGTCGCCGAGGACCTCGGCCGCTACCCGCAGGCGGTCGAGGCCGCGGTCTACTTCTGCTGTCTCGAAGCGCTGCAGAACGCCGGCAAGCACGCCGGAGACGGCGCGTCGATCACCATCGACGTGCGCGAGGACGAGGGTGCGCTGCTCTTCGAGGTGGCCGACACCGGCGAGGGCTTCGACATGGCGTCGGGCGCGCAGCGCGGCCACGGGTTCGTCAACATGGCCGACCGCGTGGGTGCGTTCGGCGGCACGATCCGGGTCGAGTCGGCGCCCGGCCACGGCACGCGCATCGCCGGCCGGGTGCCGCTGCCCGACGCCTGATCCGTCGCCCGCGGTCCCGCGTTCCTGACCTCCTGAGATCCTGAGCTCAGGAGGCGGGGCGGTGGGCGACGAGCACGGCCGGGCCGAACTCCTCTTTGTGCACGTAGGCCGCGGCGCCGCAGTCCCCGGCGCCCGTGGGCAGGTCCTCTTCGCGGTAGGTCGAGAGGAGGACGGTGACGACCTCGGGGTGCTCGGTGGTGATCCGGCGTGTGGCCTCGATGCCGTTGATGCCGGGCAGGTTGATGTCCATCAGCACCAGTGCGGGGGACAGCGCGGTGGCCAGCGCGACCGCCTCCTCGCCCGACTCGGCCTCACCGACGACCTCGAACCCGGGGGTCGCGGTGACCACGGCGCGGGCGGCGCGGCGGAAGGGGGCCTGGTCGTCCACGATGAGGACGCCGACGGGGGACGGCTCGGTCACCCCACCATTCTCGTCGGGGTGAGCCGGAGCAGCCAGGGTGCGAGCCCGGCCCGGCGAGGGGGTGCCTGCCCCCCTCTCCCGGCGCTGCCGCTCAGGTCAGGACTGGTCGGCGAGGTAGAGGAGCACGGCCTTGACCCGGCGGTGCGAGTCGGGCTCCTCCGAGAGGGCCAGCTTGGAGAACACCGAGTTGATGTGCTTCTCGACCGCCCGCTCCGAGAGGCCGAGCGCCTCGCCGATGCCGGCGTTGTTGCGGCCCTGGGCCATCTCCGCGAGCACTTCGCTCTCCCGGGGGGTCAGGTACCGAAGCGGTGACTCCTTGCTCCGGGTCCGGGCCTCCACCAGGGCTTCGACGACCTTGGGGTCGATCACCGACCCGCCGGCCGCGACCGCGGTGATGGCGTTCCGGAGCTGCTCGATGTCCGAGATGCGCTCCTTGAGCAGGTACGCGCGCCCTTCGGAGCCCTCCTCGAGCAGGGCCAGCGCGTAGGCCGGCTCGATGAACTGGCTCAGGACGACGACGCCGATCCCCGGGGCCTGGTGGCGCAGCGCGTTGGCGGCGCGGACACCTTCGTCGGTCCCCGTCGGCGGCATTCGGATGTCGGTCAGCACCACGTCGGGCGGGTCGGCTGCCACCGCGGCCATGAGGGCGTCGTAGTCCCCGCAGGTGCCGGCGAGCTCGATGCCGTCCTCGGTCGCCAACAGCCGCGCCAGTCCCTCGCGCACGAGGTAGTTGTCCTCGGCCAGCAGCACCCGGAGCCCCATCGGGCCCGAGGCTACGGCACCGCGGCCCCCCGCCGGGCTCACCCCGGTGCCGCCGCCTAGTGTGACGCGCCTGTCAGGTTCGACGCGGGTCGGACCGCGGCCGGAGGGGGGATCGTGGCGGGACCGCTCGCAGGGGTGAGGGTCGTCGAGCTCGCGGGGATCGGGCCCGGCCCGTTCGCGGCGATGATGCTCTCGGACATGGGCGCCGAGGTGATCCGGGTCGACCGGGCGCAGTACGTCGGCCGCGGTTCGGGCGCGTCGCTCGAGGTGCTCGATCGCGGGCGCCGCTCGGTCGGGGTCGACCTGAAGCAGCCCGCCGGCGTCGAGACCGTGCTGCGCCTCGCCGCGTCGGCCGACGCGCTGATCGAGGGCTACCGGCCGGGCGTGGCCGAGCGCCTCGGCGTCGGTCCCGACGACTGCTTCGCCCGCAACCCGGCCCTGGTCTACGGCCGCATGACGGGTTGGGGCCAGGAGGGACCGCTCGCGCAGGCTGCGGGCCACGACATCAACTACATCGCGCTGGCCGGCGCGCTCGCGCACTTCGGGCGGGCGGGTGGCAAGCCCACGGCGCCCATCAACGTCGTGGGCGACTTCGGCGGCGGCGGGATGTACCTCGCGTTCGGTGTGGTCTGCGGGATCCTCGAGGCCCGGACCTCCGGCCAGGGCCAGGTGGTGGACGCCGCGATGGTCGACGGCGCCGCCTCCCTCATGGCCATGATCTGGGGCGTGCGCGCGACCGGCAGCTGGAACGAGGAGCTGGGGACGAACTTCCTCGACACCGGCGGCCCGGAGTACGACACCTACGAGACGGCCGACGGCAAGTTCATCGCGCTCGGCTCGCTCGAGGCCCAGTTCTACGCCGAGTTCCTGGAGCGAACGGGGCTCGCGTCCGAGGACCTACCGCTCCCGAGCGACCGCTCGCAGCGGGACGTGCTGCGGACCCGGTTCACCGAGCTGTTCAAGTCGAAGACGCGGGAGGAGTGGTGCGCCCTGCTCGAAGGGACCGACGTGTGCTTCGCGCCGGTGCTGCCGATGAGCGAGGCTGCCCAGCACCCGCACATCAAGGCGCGCGAGACCATCGTCGAGTACGAGGGCGTGCTCCAGCCCGCGCCCGCCCCGCGCTTCTCGCGCACGCCGGGCGAGATCCAGCGCCCGCGCTCGCGCCCGGGGGAGCACACCGACGAGGTGCTCGCCGAGTTCGGGTTCTCGGCCGCCGAGGTCGCCACGCTGAAGGCAACCGGCGCCATCGCGTAGTCCCGCCCGCGGTTCCTTTTGGCGTCAACGGTGCCGCTGACGGCGGCACGAGTGACGCCAAAACGTGGAGAAAGGGCGTCAGCCGAGGGTGCCGGGCGCGACGGCGAGGAGCTGCGCGAGTCGCGTCTCGAGTGCCTCCGCGGTGTCGGCGACCACGGTGACGTGGCCCACCTTGCGCCCGGGGCGGGCGGCCTTACCGTACTCGTGGAGGCGCGCGCCGGGAACCGCGAGCACCGCCTCGCGCGGCGGCATTGCACCGATGGCGTTGAGCATCGCGGCGTGACCGCGCGCGGCGGGGGAGCCGAGGGGCCATCCGAGCACGGCGCGCAGGTGCTGCTCGAACTGGCTGGTCTCCGCACCCTCGATCGTCCAGTGGCCGGAGTTGTGCACCCGCGGCGCGAGCTCGTTGGCGAGGAGATCGCCCGCCACGTCGAAGAGCTCGACCGTGAGCACCCCGACGTAGTCGAGGTCGTCGAGGAGCACCTGGGCGATCGCCTCGCCCGCGGACTGGGTCACGGGGTCGAGGTCGGGGGCGGGCGCCCGACTGACGCGGAGGATCCCGTCCCGGTGGCGGTTGTCGACGAGCGGGAAGCAGCGGACGTCGCCGTCGGCGCCGCGCGCGGCGATCACCGACAGCTCGCGGTCGAACGGGACCATCGCCTCGAGGATCAACGGGACCCCACCGATCGCGGCGAACGCGGTGTCGGCGTCGGCTCGGGTCCGGAGCACGCACTGGCCCTTGCCGTCGTAGCCGCCGCGCCGGGTCTTGAGGATCGCAGGGGTCCCGATGGACGCGAGCGCGGCATCGAGGCCGTCACGGTCGTCGACGGCCGCGAACTCGGGGACCCCGATGCCGAGGCGGCGGAAAGCGGTCTTCTCCTCGAGCCGGTCCTGGGCGACGGCGAGGGCGCGCCAGCCGGGGCGGACGGGGACGCGCTCGGCGAGCATGGCGGCGCCGTCGGCGGGCACGCCCTCCCACTCGTAGGTGACGACGTCGGCCCCGGCCGCGACCGCGACGAGCGCGTCGGTGTCGCCGAGCGCGCCGACGACCAGCGGGCCCACGGCCTCGGCCGGCGCGCCCGCGACGGGGTCGAGGAACCGGCAGCGCACGCCGAGCGGGATCGCGGCGAGCCCGAGCATGCGTCCGAGCTGTCCGCCCCCGAGGACGGCGACGAGCGGGGTGTCCACGGCCGACAGTGTGGCCCAGGAACCGCGCGACCGGCCGCACCGGCGCCGATGTGCGCCACTACATACGCCACTACTCTCCGGCATCGGCATTCGTGAACCGAGACGGCGGACGACGGGGGACAGGATGAGCGAGCAGCCCGCGCACACCTGGACGTTCCTCACCAACCACGCGCACGTCCTCCTCGCCATCGCGGCCGAGCCCGACCTGCGCCTGCGCGACGTGGCCGACCGGATCGGGATCACCGAGCGGGCGGCCCAGCGCATCGTCGCCGAGCTCGAGACGGCCGGGTACCTCGACGTCCGCCGCGTCGGTCGGCGCAACGTGTACCGGGTCCACCGCAACCGTCCGATGCGCCATCCGGCCGAGCGCCACCACAAGGTCGGCGAGCTGCTGGCGGTGCTGGCGCACGATCAGAGTGGTCGGCGAGCCATCTCCTGAGCGCCGCCTCCGGACCGGCGCTTCCTCCACGCCACCGCGTGGGTTCGGAGCTCCTCGACCACGAGCAACCCGGATGCCACCACGACGACGACCAACCACTCGGTGATCCCGAGGGCCGTGGTGTCGAAGACGCCCTGCAGCACCGACCACTGCACGGCGAGCACCTGGAGGACCACCACGGTCGTCAGCGCCGTCCACAGCCGGGCGTTGACGAGCGAGTGCCGCCCGAGGCTGGTGCCGTGCTCGGTGCGAACGTTGATCGCGTTGACCACCTGGAACAGGACGAACACGGTGAACGCCATCGTCGGCGCGACGGCATCGGGCGCGAGGGCGAGCACGGCGATGGTCCCGGTGGCCATGAGCACGCCGGTCCAGACGAGCACGGCCAGGCGGCGACGGGGAAGGATCGCCGCGCCCGGCCGGCGGGGGGGACGGTCCATCGTCCCGGGCGCCGGCGGATCGACCCCGAGTGCGATCGCGGGCGGGCCGTCCATGATCAGGTTCACCCAGAGGATCTGGATGGCCGTGAACGGCGCCGCGAGGCCGACGAGCGACGCGCCGAGGATGGCCAGGATCGCGCCGATGTTCGTCGAGAGCTGGAACCGCACGAACTTGACGATGTTGTCGTAGATCGTGCGGCCGTCGTGCACCGCCGCGACGATGGTGGCGAAGTTGTCGTCGGTCAGGACGAGGCTCGCCGCCTCCTTGGTCACGTCGGTGCCGCCGCGGCCCATGGCCACGCCGATGTCGGCGTGCTTGAGTGCCGGCGCGTCGTTGACGCCGTCGCCGGTCATGGCGACCACCTCGCCGCGCTCGCGCAGCACCCGCACGATCAGCACCTTGTGCTCGGGCGCGACGCGGGCGAACACGCCGACGTCGTCGATGCGGGCCGCGAGCTCGTCCGCGGTCATCCGATCGAGGTCGGCGCCCGTGAGCGCGTCGCCTTCGATGCCGAGGTCGACCGCGATGGCCGCCGCGGTGACCGCGTGGTCACCGGTGATCATCTTCACCCGGATGCCGGCGCGCCGGCACAGCGCGATCGCGTCGCGCGCCTCGGGGCGGGGCGGGTCGACCAGCCCGACCAGCCCGACGAGCTCGAGGTCGTGGAGGGTGTCCGCGAGCGCGGCGGCGTCGGCGACGGCGTGGTCGACGCGCCGGACCGCGGCCGCGAGCACCCGCCGGCCGCGCCCCGCGAGGTCGTCGTGCGCGCGGCGGATCGCGTCGTGGGCGGCGGCGTCGAGCGGAGTGCCGTCGGGGCCGGTGGTGCAGCGCGCGATCACGGCGTCGGGCGCGCCCTTGACGACCACGAGCGTCCCCGGATCGCCCGTCACCGCGTGCGCCGTCGCCATGTACTTGTGCCCGGAGTCGAACGGGACCTCGGCCACGCGCGGCTTCGCGTCGCGCCAAGCGACGACGGTGGCGCCGGATCCGGCCAGGCCGAGCAGTGCCACCTCCGTGGGGTCTCCGATCGCCCCGTCCCCGGCCGGCGGGCCCCCGGACGCGGCCTGGGCGTCGTTGGCCAGGACCATCGCCCGGGCGAGCCGCTCGCTCGCCGGATCGGAGCGCTCGCCCGGGTCCACCGGCTGGAGGCTCTGGCCCGTCCACTCCTCGGTGGCCGTCATCTGGTTCATGGTGAGGGTGCCGGTCTTGTCACTGCAGATGACGGTGGTGGACCCGAGGGTCTCGACCGACGCGAGCTGCTTCACGATGGCGTTGCGCTTCGCCATGCGGTGCGCGCCGACCGCGAGGGTGACCGTGACCACGGCCGGCAGGCCCTCGGGGATCGCGGCGACGGCCAGCGCCACCGCGTTCAGGAGGAGGTCGTCCCACGGGTCTCCCTGGAGGAGGCCGACCGCGATCACGGCGACGACCGCCACGCCGGCGACGGCGGCGAGCCGGTGCCCGAGGTGGCGAAGCTGCACCTGCAGCGGCGTGCTGGTGATGGGCGCGTCCTGGAGGAGGGTGGCGAGGGCACCGACCTGGGTCTGCATCCCGGTCTCGGTGACCACCGCCTCGGCCCGACCGCGGGTGACCACGGTCTGCATGAACAGCCGGTCGGTGCGGTCACCGAGCGGCGCATCGGGTGCGCTGGGCGGCTGGGGGGCCTTGGCCACGGCCTGGGACTCACCCGTGAGCGAGGACTCGTCGACCTCCAGGTCGAAGGCCGCGACCAGGGCCGCGTCGGCGGGGACGCGGTCACCGGCCTCGAGCAGGACGACGTCGCCGGGGACGAGCTCGTCGGCGGGCACCTCGCGGACCGCGCCGCCGCGCCGGACCTTCGCTCGGACGGCGAGCATGCCGCGCAGCGCGTCGAGGCTCTTCTCGGCCTTGCGCTCCTGGAAGTACCCGAGGAACGCGTTGGCGAGGACCACGATGCCGATGACGATCGGGTCCTTCAGGTCGCCCACCGCGGCGGCGAGCACCGCGGCGGCGATCAGGATCATCACGAGGAAGCTGCGGAACTGGTCGAGGAACCGCAGGTACCCGGGGCGGGGCGCGACCGCGACCAGGCGGTTGGGCCCGTACGCGACGAGGCGGCGCGCGGCCTCGGCGGGGTCGAGCCCCGCCGGTGAGGTCGTGACGGGCGGTGCAGGAGGGGACTGGGACGAGGGCGGGGACATGTCGGCTCCGAGGAGGTCGGGGCCGAAGGTCTCTCCCGCCGGGCGTTCCGCATGGGGCTGGCGCGGCGCCGACGACCGGTGGTGACGGGTGGCCGGTCGTGCGACCGGGACCGTGATGACGACACCACCGCGAAGGGATACTCCCCTCCGGTGTTCAGTTGGATGAGGTCACCAGGGTAGCGACCGCGAGGACCGGTCCCGACGGACGCGTCGGCGGGTCAGCCGGATGCGGGCGTCACTCCGCCGAGCACGAGCACCGGGCGGGCGTCGTAGCCGAGGAGGCCGGCGGGGATCTGCTTCAGCGTGTCGGTCCGGGTGGTCTGGTAGTGCCGGACGGCGCGGTTGTACGCCGCCACGGCGTCGTTCGGCACGAGTGCGGCGTCGAAGGCCGCGAGCCCCTGGGCGATCCCGGGGTCCCGGTTCAGGCGGGCCGACCGGGCGATGTTCACCCGCGTCCGGGCCGCGAGGCCCTCGAGCCGGTTGGCGGAGGCGGCCTCGGCGGCGGCGTCGGGCTCGCGGTGGCCGGCGAGGGTCTCCCACCGGGCGATCTCGGCGGCCAGGTCCACGGTGTAGGACCGGTCGCCGGCCCCGGCCGCGGTGAGCGCGTCGGCGAGCTGGCCCAACCCGTCGTAGCGGGTGGCCAGGGGGGTGCGCAGCGGTGCCCACCGGGTGTCGACGGCGGCGCGCCCGTCGGACAGCGCGGGCCGTGCGGTGGCCACGAGCGCCACGGCGGCGCCGGTGACCACGAGGATCACCAGCACGAGGAGGAAGAGCACCCGCCGGGACATGGCCCGCCGACCCTACCGGCGGGGCGGCGGGGAGGCGGGGAGGCCGGAATTGGTTGGGACCGGCCCCGGGGAGGCGGGCTACGCTGGCGGTTTCGCAGCCGGGCCAACGACGTCCCTCTGCGTCCACCGACGGAACGTGGCCCCCGGGTCGCGTGTGGATGAGAGCTCAGGATGGCGACAGAGACCCCGGCGTCGAGCTCACTTCGGCGACCCCATTTCAGTTCGCTCCCCGAAGCGAGCGGGCTCTACGACCCGCGCTTCGAGCACGACGCGTGCGGGGTGTCGTTCGTGGCCGACGTCAAGGGCCGCCGCAGCCGCGACATCGTCGCCACGGCACTCGGCGCGCTGTGCCGTCTCGACCACCGGGGCGCCTCGGGCGCCGAGGTCAACACCGGTGACGGTGCCGGGATCCTGATCCAGGTTCCCGATCGGTTCCTCCGGGCCGTGACCCCGTTCCCGCTGCCGCCCGAGGGCGCGTACGGCGTGGGCCTCGCGTTCCTGCCCATCGATGCCACCGAGGCCGACCGCACCCGGGGCGAGATCGAGAAGATCGCCGTCGACGAGGGCCTGCGCATCGTCGGCTGGCGCTCCGTGCCCACCGACGACTCGATGATCGGGCCGACGGCCAAGAGCGTGATGCCGGGCTTCTGGCACTGCTTCGTCGACGACCCGGCCGGAGCCACGGGCATCGCCCTCGACCGCAAGCTGTTCGTGCTGCGCAAGCGCTGCGAGCACGAGGTCGCCCGGCCGGTGTACTTCCCGTCCCTGTCGTGCCGCACGCTCGTCTACAAGGGGATGCTCACCACGCCCCAGCTCGGCGAGTTCTTCGTCGACCTCCAGGACGAGCGGGTCGAGTCGGCCATCGGCCTCGTCCACAGCCGGTTCTCCACCAACACGTTCCCGTCGTGGCCGCTCGCGCACCCGTATCGCTACGTGGCCCACAACGGCGAGATCAACACGCTCCAGGGCAACCGCAACTGGATGCGCGCGCGTGAGGCGCTGATGCAGTCGGAGCTGATCCCCGGCCTCGACCGGGCGTTCCCGATCGTCACCCCGGGCGCGTCCGACACCGCGAGCTTCGACGAGTGCCTCGAGCTGCTCCACCTCGGCGGGCGGCCCCTCTACCACGCCGTGCTCATGATGATCCCCGAGGCGTGGGAGAACCACGCCACGATGTCGGCGGAGAAGCGCGCGTTCTTCCAGTACCACTCTTCGCTCATGGAGCCGTGGGACGGACCCGCGTCGATCGTGTTCACCGACGGCACCGTCATCGGCGCCGTGCTCGACCGCAACGGCCTGCGCCCGAGCCGCTACTGGGTGCTCGACGACGACCGCGTGATCATGGCCAGCGAGGCCGGCGTCGTCGACGTCGACCAGGCGCGCGTCGTGTCCAAGGGTCGCCTCCAGCCGGGCCGGATGTTCCTCATCGACACCACCAAGGGCCGGATCGTCGGCGACGAGGAGCTCAAGGCCGATCTGGCCCGGGAGCTGCCCTACGGCGAGTGGGTCGCCCAGGGGCTGGTGCAGCTCGACGACCTCGCCGATCGCGAGCACGTCACGTACAGCCATCAGTCGGTCGTGCGCCGCCAGGAGACGTTCGGGTACACCCACGAGGAGCTCAAGCTGCTCGTCGCGCCCATGGCGCGCAGCGGCGCCGAGGCCATCGGCTCGATGGGCACCGACACGCCGATCGCGGTGCTGTCCGACCGGTCGCGCATGCTGTTCGACTACTTCTCGCAGCTGTTCGCGCAGGTGACCAACCCGCCGCTCGACGCCATCCGCGAGGAGCTGGTCACGTCGCTGCGCGCGACGATCGGGCCCGAGGGCAACCTGCTCGACATGTTCACCCCG
>Ga0302299_10003135_pt1 | contig 10085 bp, 7 predicted proteins | sample III_Fen_N3_4_FD_198795 | JGI IMG/M metagenome (GOLD analysis project Ga0302299, IMG submission 198795) | Peat permafrost microbial communities from Stordalen Mire near Abisko, Sweden - III_Fen_N3_4 | ecosystem: Environmental > Terrestrial > Soil > Wetlands > Permafrost | place: Sweden: Abisko...
CGAGGCTCATGCCCGCACCGCCGCCCGACAAGCCGCAGAGCGAACGCGCCGATCCCCCGTACCGCGAAGCGCGGATCGACCTCCACTGCCACTCGCGCTACTCGGCGTCGGCCAACATGTGGCTGGCGGCGGAGCTCGGCTTCAAGGAGTCGCACTCCGAGCCGATGGCGGTCTACAGTCTCGCCAAGATGAGAGGGATGACGCATGTCACTCTCACCGACCACGACTCCATCGAGGGCGCCCTGCAGCTGGCGCACCAGGAGGATTTCATCATCGGCGAAGAGGTCTCGGCCTTCTTCCCCTCGGAGGCGCTCCACGTGCACGTGCTCGTCTGGGGCATCGACGAGCAGCAACATGCCGAGATCGGCGAGCTGCGCTTCAACGTGTTCGAGCTTGTCGAGTACCTTCGCGGGCACGGCATCGCCCATGCCTTGGCTCACCCCTTCTCGCTCGTCACCGGAGGACTCCGCGGTGAGCAGCTCGAGTCCCTGCTCGTCTTGTTCGATGTCTGGGAGGTCCGCAACGGTCTCTCGTGCATCGCGGAGGATGAGCTCGCCGAGGACGTGGTCGGCCGCTCGGCACGCCTGCGTGCCCGCATCGCCGGTGGGGCGGGAGTCGCCGGAGCCGGGCCCATCGGCGCCTGCGCCGGCTCCGACGACCACACCGGCCTGGACGTCGGGTCCACCTTCACGGTCATCTCCCTCGGGGCGGACGAGACCGGACCCTTGACCGCGCTCATGGCCGGTGCGGGACGCCCCAGTGGCTCGCACGGCTCCACGGCCAAGCTCGCCCACAACGGCGTTGCGCTCCTCCTCGGCGGGAGCACGAACGGCCGCGGCCCCTTCCAGCAGGCCCTTGCCGCGGCCACACGATCGTCGCTGACCTGGCAGCTCATGAGGAAGCCAGGAGGGCGCCGCTTCGCGAGCCGGGCTCTGTCCGTCGCCTCGGCCTCCAAGCGCTTGTGGCGCGGCGACAGGCGCACGCGGATCGACACCGCGATCGACGACATCTCGCGGGACCTCCTCAGCGACGACAGTCTGAGCCGAGGCGTGTCCCACGAGCAGCTTCAGGCACGTGTCGAGGACGCCTGGCGGTCGACGATGCACGACCAGCTGGGAGACGCCGAGCACTTCGAGATCGGCGCGCTGCTCGCAGACAAGAAGCGCCTCGCCGCCATAGGCGACGCCCAGAGTCTGCTGGCCCCCTACCTGTTCGCGGCCGGCTTCCACGCCCGCCAGCGCCGCCACGCCACGGCGGTGAGCGAGCGCCTGGCGGAGCGCGGCCTCGCTTTGCGGCCGGGCGTGAAGACCATGCCCCGCGTGGCGATGCTCACCGACACCTACGAGGAGATCAACGGCGTCGGCACCGTGCTGCACGCGCTGGTGCGCCACGCGACCGCCCGGGAGTGGCCGTTCACGCTGGTGTCGGCGGGAGCCGAGCGCCGTTCGGAGCCGGGGCGCGAGGTGTTCCCCGCGATCGAGTCGCGCGCACTCGACGTCTATCCCGGGTTTCCGATGGCACTGCTCCCGATCCTGGAGATCCTGCGCTGGTGCGAGGAGAGCGACATCGACGTGGTCCACGCGGCGACGCCGGGGCCCGTCGGCCTCGTGGCCTGGCTCCTCGCCAACTCGCTCGATCTGCCCCTGGTCGGCACGTATCACACCGACCTCCCCAATCTAGGGTTCTCCCTCACCGGCGACCACATGCTCAAGGAGAGCCTCTGGGCGTATGTGCGCCTCTTCTACGACCAGTGCGCCGTGGTCTTCTGCCCCTCGGAGGCGACTCGCATCGAGCTGGTCGAGCACCGGGTGAAGAGCCGCCTGGAGCCCTTCCCGCAGGGCATCGACGGCCACCTCTTTGACCCGGCGCGACGCGACGAGAGCCTGTGGAGAGAGCTCGGCGACGGCAGGCGAGTGCTGCTGTGGGTCGGCCGCATGTCGCCCGAAAAGGGGCTGGACGCACTGGCGGCGAGTTACGCCGCGTTGCGCGCCCGGCGCGACGACGTGCACCTCGTCATCGTCGGCGAGGGGCCGTATCGCGAACGCCTGCAGGAACTGGCCCCCGACGCCTCCTTTCTCGGCGTCAAGACCGGCGAGGAGCTCGCGGCGGTCTACGCGTCGGCCGACGTCTTCCTGTTCCCGGGCCACGCCGAGACGTTCGGTCAGACGGTGCTCGAGGCGGCGGCTTCGGGCCTCGCCGCGGTGGTCAGCGCCGGCTCCGGGACGGAAGACGCGATGATCCGCGACGTCACGGCTCTGTCGGTCGCACCCGGCGATTCCCGCGGCTTCGTCGCCGCGGTGGAGCAGCTGCTGGACGACGACGACCTGCACGCCCGCATGCGGACCGCCGCCCGCCGTTACGCGCTCTCGCGGACCTGGCCGGCGACCTTCGAGCGTCTGGCGGACGCCTACCGCACGATCGCCTTGTGAGTCGGCAGGAAGGAGCGCGGCCGAGCGTAGCGGTCTTCGTCCTGGCGCACCACGACGACGAAGTGTTCTGCGCCGGCCACCTTCTTCGCGCCTTGGCCGCCGGCCGGCGGATCCGCATCCTGTGGGCGACGGCCGGCGGGCTGGCGCCGGCCGGCAGACGCGCCCTCGAGGGAGCGCGCGTCTGCCGGGTGCTGGGGCTGGCGCCCGGCGCCGTCCGCGACCTGAGGCTCCCCGACCAGGACGCGCTGTGGCACGTCGAGAGCATAGCCATCGCCGCGGAGGAGCTTCTCCACGCGCCGGCCGCCGGAGCCGCCGGCGAGGCGCCCGCGGTGTACGTCCCGGCCTACGAAGGCGGGCATCCGGACCACGACGCCGTGAACCTCGCCGTCGCCGTGCTTTGCTCCCTGCGGCCGGAGCTCGTCGCGCGCGAGTTTCCCCTGTACCGGCGCGGCCCCGCCGGCCTCAGCGTGCAGACGCCGCGCCCGGCCGCGGGCACGTTGCAGCAGCCGTTCTCCGTGCTGCCGCTCGGCGATGACGCGCTGGCGCTGCGCCGCTGCCTCGCGCGTGCCAACGCGAGCCAGCTGCTGCCCTCGCTGCTACCCCTGCTCGCGCTGGCGCGGGCGGCGGGCAGGCGGCGGGCAGAGCCGTCGCGCCCTCTGCCCGCGCACGACTACACCCGCTCGCCACACGGTGGCGCGCTCCTGTACGAGCTCTACACGCGCAGGCGTTTCACCGAGTTCCGCGCCGCTGCCATGGCCGCGCTGCCGGACGATCCATCTCGCGGTGTTCGGTCCCATGGCGGCGCGCTTCATCGTGCGGGGGTCGCCAGTGCGCCTGAACTGACGGCCCGCAGTCCACGTGGTCACTGCGGGTAACCGGCACCCGGCTTCGACTTCAAACCGAGGAGAGGGAAAGGCATCATGGCGATCTTGCTTGACTCAGCGTCCATGGACGATGCGGCGGCGGCGGCCGAGCTCGGCTTCGTCCGCGGCATCACCACGAACCCCGCGCTCATGGCCCGGGAGACGAAGGAGCCGCTGGCGCACCTCGAGCGCCTCCTGAGCGCCTTCCCCAGCGGCCCGATCTGCTACCAGCCCACACGCACCTCGCATGCCGAGATGAACGAAGAGGCGCGAGCCGCCGCGAAGCTCGCGCCCGACCGCGTCGTCGCCAAGCTGCCGGCCACACTCGACGCCATCAAGCTGGCCGCCGCGCTGACCGACGACGGCATCCGCTGCGCCCTCACCGCCGTGTACTCGCCCGCGCAGGCGCTGCTCGCCCACGAAGTCGGCTGCGTCTGGGTCATCCCCTACGTCGACCGGGCGGCCAGGCACTCCGCGGGCACGGTGGTTCAGGAGCTGGCGGCGGTGCTGGCGCGTCTGCAGAGCACCACGCGTATCCTCGCCGCCAGCCTGAAGACCGCTCCGCAGGTCGTCGACTCGATCCTTGCCGGGGCACACGACATCACGGCTCCGCTCGACGTACTACGCGGCCTCCCGGCGCACCCGCTCACCGAGTCCGCCGTGCGAGAGTTCGCCGCCAGCTGGGCGTCGTAGGCCGCCGGCCGGGCCTCGCCCGGCCGTGGCCGAGCTTTCTCAGCGCGGGCGCGGGTCGCTCGGAAGCAGGGAGCAGATCGCGTCGTCGCTGCGCTCGTCGCCGCGCCTGATCAGGCCGTGCAGCGTCCCCTCCCGCCGGAAGCCGCTCTTGGCGGCCACCCGCAGGGAGGCCGCGTTGCGGACGTCGGCGCCCAGATCGAGCCGCGCGAGTCGGAGCTCGCCGAGCGCCCACGCGGCGGCGAGCCCGACCACAGCGGTGGCGACGCCCCTGCCGCGGGCGCCGGGGTTCACGCGGTAGCCGACCTCGCCGATGGCGTGCGGCAGGTCGATGTCGACGTTGAGGCCCCCCAGCAGGGCGTCGGTCGCTGCGTCGGCCACGGCGAAGTGGGCCTGGTAGGCAAGCCACGTTCCGGCGGCGAAGTCGAGGAACCCGCGACCCGCTTCCTCGGTGTAGGGCCACGGAACGTGCGTGAGCCAGCGGACCGTCTCCTCGTCGATCGCCGCCACCAACGGCTCGAGGTCATCGGCGCGGTACGGGCGCAAGCGCAGATCTGCCCCTTCGAGGACCGGCGGCTCGGCGGGAAGAACGACGTCGGCGGTCGCCGGCCGCTCGTCCGCCGGCTCCACCTCGGACTGCCGGATGCCGTCGACCCACCCCGGGCCCACGCCCCAGGACGGCATCGGCAGGGCGTAGAGGAGCGCGTCCGTGCGCCGGTCGCCGAGCTGACGATAGCTGCGGTAGATGGCCTCCGGGAGAAACCCGGCGGCTTGAGCGACCCGCTGCGCGTTGACGTTGCCGGCGGCCGCGGCGACCTCGAGACGCTCCAGGCCGAGGTCGTCCCGGGCCCACGCCGCGAGAAGCGAGAGGGCGCGCCGCGCTACGCCGCGACGGCGGCGCGCAGCGCTCACCCAGTAGCTGAAGCGACCGTGCGACTCGACGGTGTCGACGCCTCGCAGGCTGATCGCGCCGACGACTTCGCCGGTGGCCGCGTCGTCGACCGCGAGATGGGCGTCGCGGCCGTCGCTCCAGGCCGACTGCGAGTCACCGATCCACGCCATCGCGTGCCCGAAAGTGTAGGGCGACGGCAGGCCGAGCCAGTGGCTGATGTCCGGGTCCCTGCAAGCGTTCATGAGTGCCGGTGCGTCGTCGACCTTCCAGGGACGAAGCACGACGACCCCGTCGCCAAGGTGCGGCAGGCGCCTGGTCATCGCCGCCGCCCGCCGCTCCGGGTCAGCGGTCTCGGGCCACCTGGATCGTTCATCTGGCCTGCCTGATCTGGCACTACTGCCGATATCGCGCGGCGAGCTGCGTCGAGCGCGCCGCGGTCAGGGCCGCCTGCTGAAGCTCACGCAGTCTCTCGAACAGCGTGGCGTCCTCGAGAGTCGGAGCACACACGGTCTCGCCCAGCTCGAGTCCGGCGACGATGGCCTGCGCCACATCCTCGGCAGTCAGGAGTGCGACACCGGCGAACCTGCCGCCGCCGATGCCGTGGAACTCGCTCTCCACCATGCCCGGAAGGCAGACCATCGCCTGCACGCCGCTTCCCTCGAGCTCCTGAGCCAGCAGCTGCGTGAAGGTGAGCAGGAACGACTTGGCGCCGGCATACGTCGCCCGGCCCGCCATGGGCAGGCTCAGCGGCCCGCTGAGCGCCAGCAGTGAGGCGACGTTGACGACGGCGCCGTGCCCGCGCGCGATCATGGCCGGCAGGGCGGCCCTGGTGAGGCGGAGCGGAGCCACGACGTGGATCGCGGCGAGGCGGTCGGCGACGCCCGGCTCGATCTCGGCAAAGGGGCCATAGCCGGCAAAGCCGGCGTTGTTGACCAGAAGATCGAGCTGCTCCTCCCGGGCGATCCGCTCCTCGAGAAGCAGGAGTTGCTGCGGATCCGTGAGATCGGCGACAAGGACTTCGACGGCTGCGCCGGTCTCGGCCCGAAGGCGGGCGGCCAGCGCCTCCAGACGCTCCCGCCGGCGGGCGACGATCAGTACGTCGCGACCATCTGTCGCGAGGCGCTGCGCGAGCGCCGCTCCGATACCCGACGAAGCGCCGGTGACCAAGGCCAGCTGGCGGCTGGACTCCATTGCGAACCTCCCGTGGTGTGCGGCTGTACCGGGCATGACATCGCCAGCCGCACACGAACCTAAACCAGATCCAGCTTGGGCGCTGAAGAACGCGTCCTCCCGCGGAGCGCTTGCGGAGCCTGCAGTCGTCTGCCTTCTTAGCCGTACAGCGATAACTGCGGCGAGACGCGACATGCAGCCGCTCGGGCTAGTCTAACCCTCGACTTGAGGCTTAGGTGAGCGTCCGCTTAGGCCGCGAAGGTGCGCGCCAACGACTCGAAGCGATGTGCCTGCGCGGCATCGACGACGTGCGCGGAGTAGCGCGCCAGCTCGTAGAGGGCCGCGAGGTCGGCAGCCGCTGAAGACGGCGACGCCGCGGCTTCCGTCGCCGGCTCGCTGCGGTCGTCGGTGGCCGGCGCCGCGGCGACCGCCGTCAGATGGTCGCGCACGGTCACGCCAGGGAGCCGCGACCGGCCGGCGCGCGAAAGCCGATGCTCCAATTCCTCGTAGGAACGTCGCACGCGCTCGGCGGGGGTGCGCGGGTCGAGGCGGCGCGGCGCCCAGAGGCGGCTGCGGAGCCGCCGCCCGAGGCGCGCCGCGAACTCCCCGGCCACCGACCGAAGGGAGGCGAGCGCCTCGCGCTCTTCCACGATCGTGGCCTCCGCCCGCAGCCCGCGGCGAATGCGGCGCAGCGCCAGCGCGACGAGCGCCAACGAGAGCCCCATCGCGACAAGAGCACCGAGCGCCGTGCCGATCAGCCTCAGCACGCTCGGGAACTTGAAGCCCCCGGCGTGGCGCTGCGAGAGCGCCGGCGGCCGCTGAACAAGCTGCGGCACCCGGTGAGGATGCCAGGCGTGCACGTGGACCAAGGCCAGCAGCCAGGCGATCCCCCGCAGCAACCCTGCCCCGGCGTAGCCGAGGACGTAGGCCACGCCGTCGAGGGCGTACCGCAGCAAGCCTGCAAAGACATCGAGTGCTCCGAGCACGAGGTCGACGCGAAGGACCTGGCTCACCAGGGCGCCGATGGCGAGGACGCCGAGCACGGCGCCGAGCACGGCGAGCAGCCAGGGCCAGGCGGGCAGGCGTTCAGCAGCGTCGACCAGGTCGGTGAGGTCCCGGTAGCGCACCATGGCGACGAGGAGGCCACCGACGACGAGCGAAGCGACGACCGCCCCGGAAGCCCACCCCGGCTCGGAGCCGGCCAAAGCGGCGCACACCAGGACGACGCACAGCAAGGTGAACCCACGCACGGCGCGCCGCGCGGCAGCCTCCGGCGACTGCCGGGCGCGACCCAGGCTGATGCCGAGGAGGACGAGCCCGCCCCCGTAGACGACGTCACGTACCGCCTGCCACAGCAGAGCGTGGTGGGCCCAGGCGTGGCCGGCGGCGAGCAGCACGCCGGCGGCGACCAGAGCCAGCGTGACCGCGAGGAGGCGCGCGGCGCGCTCCCCCACTTCGCTCAGGCTGAGACGCCGCGCCAGATACGCGGCGGCGGCGACAGTGACGCAGGCGAAGACGGCCAGAGCGGCTGCCGACGCCCCCGTGAGCGCCGCCGCCAGACTGCCGGACCAGATACCCTCCGCGGCGGCCCCGAGCGCGAGTCCCGCGAACTCGAGGTTAGAGCGGGAGCGCACTGCACGTCCTCCAGTCGAAGTCGCCCGGCACCACGGCGTCGACCAGTGGCGCTTCTTCTTCTGGCGGCCGGCCGACGTACACGACTGTGGTCGGTCGCTCGGCGCGCAGCCGCGCCAGTTGGTCGTGCACACCCGGCCGCAGGGCCGCGGTGACCACTACGCACTCGGCACTGCCGCCTTCGTCGGCGAGCTCGGCGTCGAGCAGGGCGCCGAGATCGCGGCCCGTATAGGGCAGCGCACGCGCCAGGGCCTCGAGGACGTGAGGCAGCGCGCCTTCCGCCGGCTCGATATCCGCGGCGCGCCAGTCGCGAGCCAGGCGCGCGTTCGAGGCCAGCCCGACGCCGAAACCGTGGGCCGCGAAGGCGGCCGCCAGTGAGGCGGTCACCACGCAGAGGAGTTCCATCCGTTCGGGATCCATGCCCTGCCAGGCTTTCTGCGGGGTGCTCACGTCCAGCAGCAGCCGCACAGCCGCCAACGCCGCGGGCTCGAACTCGTTGGTCTGCAATCCCCCCGAGCGCGCCGTGGCGCGCCAGTTGATGGCTCGCATCGGGTCCCCCGGCCGGTAGACCCGGGTGCCGCGGAGCGCCGTGGGGTCGCATGCCAGCGAGTGAGCCACGGTCTCCTCGACCAGGGGGTGGCCGGTCAGCAGGTCGAAGCCGGGGACGTCGAGGACCTTGGGCAGCACGGCGAACTCCTCGCGCGCCTCGAGCGTGCGGCTCACGCCCGCTATCCCGAAGGGGTCGCCGGCCTCCAGCTCGACCGGCCCGAACCGGAACAGCCCGCGTTCCCCGCAGCGCACGCGGTAGCGTCGCCGAAGCCGCTCATACCAGCGCACGGAGACGGTCTGGACGAATGCCTGCGCCCCGTGGTGGAACACCGGCCTGAGGGCGAACCCCAAGGGTTCCAGGCCGGCCGGCCATTCGTCGCGCACCCGCATCCAGAGGAGCGGAAGAAGCTTGGCGTTGGTGACGCTCATGGTGATCTCGAGCTCGCCGCCCCACGAGACGATACGCCGGGACGGCGTACGCTCGAAGCTGAAGGCGGTGAACATGCGGCGGCGCGTCGTGACGATGAGGGCCGCGAGGGCCGACGCGGCCAGTGACGCGAACACCAAGGCGCCGGACTGCAGGAGCGCCGCGGCGATCAGCCCGATCAGACAGGCCCAGGCGATGGACCTCAGCCGCACGACCGCCTCCCGCTCAAGTCGCGACCGGGTCGTCCTCGCGGGCTTCGGCCGGGACCGGCACCGTGGCCACGACCTCACGCAGCACGTCATCGGGATCCCGCCGGTCGATGACCGCATCGCGGGCGAGCAGCAGGCGATGCGCCAGGACCGGCGCGATGAGATCCTGCACGTCGTCCGGGGTGACGTAGTCGCGGCCGGCCAGAGCGGCGGCGGCCTGCGCGGCGTGTTGCAGCGCGAGCGAGGCGCGCGGGCTGGCGCCGAGCTTCAGCAGCGGCGTCTCGCGGGTAGCCCGCGTGAGCGCCACGACGTAGCTCGCGATGTCGTCCGCGACGTGCACGGCGCGGACCTCGGCGCGAGCCGCCGGAAGAGCGTCCGCGACGGCCACGGCGCGAACCTCTGCCAAGGGGTCACCGGTACGGAAGCGCGCCAGCATGAGCGTCTCGTCCTCAGAGCTGGGATACCCCATGCGCAAGCGGAGCAGGAATCGATCCAGCTGCGCCTCGGGGAGCGGAAACGTGCCCTTGAGCTCCACCGGATTCTGCGTCGCCAGCACCATGAACGGCCGAGGCAAAGGGTGCGTCGTGCCGTCCACTGTCACTCCCCGCTCCTCCATCGCCTCGAGAAACGCCGACTGCGTGCGCGGCGTGGCGCGATTGATCTCGTCCGCGAGCACGATGTTGGCGAACAGCGGCCCCGGGCGGAACTCGAACTCGTTCCGTGCCTGATCGAAGATCGTCGAGCCCGTCACATCGGCGGGCAGCAGGTCCGCCGTGCACTGGACCCGCGAGTAGCTCAGGCCGAGGGCGGCGGAAAACGTGCGCACGAGCAGGGTCTTGGCGACGCCGGGGACATCGTCGAGGAGCACGTGTCCGTCGGCCAGCAGGGCCACGGTGATCAGGCGTGTCTGGTCGGCTTTGCCGACGATGACACGCGCCACCTGTTCGGCGACCGCGCGCCCCAGCTCGGCGGGCGTGGAGCCGGAGGGCGAGGCAACAGGATCGTGGGGCATGGTGAGCCTCCAGCAGTCGCTTATCCGCGGAATCCTACCTTAGACGCACCAAACGCCCGGCGCGCTCGGCAGCATGCCGCTTCAGCGCGTGTAGTACTTGATCAGCGCCTGCTCCTCCGCCGGAGTGACGACGGCGCCCTGCTGGATCATCTGGTCGATCAACGCCTTGGCGTCCGCCGCGCTGGAGGCGCGGAACTGCTGGGCCGGCGCAC
>Ga0302299_10003137_pt1 | contig 10083 bp, 11 predicted proteins | sample III_Fen_N3_4_FD_198795 | JGI IMG/M metagenome (GOLD analysis project Ga0302299, IMG submission 198795) | Peat permafrost microbial communities from Stordalen Mire near Abisko, Sweden - III_Fen_N3_4 | ecosystem: Environmental > Terrestrial > Soil > Wetlands > Permafrost | place: Sweden: Abisko...
TCTACCCGCTGCTGGTGGGCTCGCAGGCCGTCCCGATCGTGGTCGTCGCACCGCTGCTGATCGTCTGGTTCGGGTTCGGCATCACCCCGAAGCTCGCGATCATCGCGCTCGTCTGCTTCTTCCCGGTCGTCGTGACGACCCTCGACGCGCTCGCCGCGGTCGACCCCGAGCAGCGCAAGCTGCTGCGGACGCTCGACGCCTCGCGGCGGCAGGAGCTGCGCTGGGTCGAGATCCCGGCGGCGCTGCCCGGGGCGCTCGCCGGCGCGAAGATCGCCGTCGCCGTCGCCGTGATCGGTGCCGTGTTCGCCGAGTACGCCGGCTCCAGCGAGGGGCTGGGCAACGTCATCCTGCAGGCGATCCCGCAGCTCGAGACGGCCCGCGCCTATGCGGCGGTGGCGCTGCTCGCCGCGCTGGCCATCATCCTCTTCTCCCTGCTGGCGCTCGCCGAGCACCTGCTCGTACCCTGGGCCCGCCCCGACCCCGAACGGAGCCGTGCATGACCCGCCGCAAGGCCCTCGCCGTCCTGACCGCCGCGCTCGCCCTCGCCATCGCGCTGAGCCTGAGCGCCTGCGGCAAGCGCGAGGACACGGGCGGGACGCCGCAGCCGCGGCAGCTCACGCTGATCCTCGACTACCTGCCGAACCCCGATCACGTCGGGATCTACATGGCGCAGGCGCGCGGCGAGTTCCGCAAGGCGGGGCTCGACGTCAAGATCGTGACGCCGACGGATCCCGCCGCGCCGCTGAAGCTGCTCGCCGCGGGCAGGGCCGACCTGGCGATCACCTACGAGCCCGAGATCCTCCTCGCGCGCGACAAGAACCTCGAGGTCCTGAGCGTCGGAGCGGTCGCCCAGCAGCCGCTGACCTCGCTGATGGCGATCAAGGGCCACTCGGTGGACCCGAAGAAGCTGCGGGGCAGGCGGGTCGGCACGGCGGGCATCCCCTACCAGGACGCCTACCTCGACGAGATCCTCCAGAACGCCGATGTCGACCCCGCGACCGTGAAGCGCGTGAACGTCGGGTTCAACCTCGTGCCGGCGATGCTGTCCGGCAAGGTCGACGCGACGCTCGGCGCGTTCTGGAACGTCGAGGGCGTGCAGCTGCGGCTCGACAAGAAGCGTCCGGCGATCGCACCCGTCGACACGCTCGGCGTGCCGCCGTACGACGAGCTGGTCCTGGCCGCCCGCTACGACACCGTGCAGCACGACGGCGAGACGCTGCGGCGCTTCATGCAGGCGCTTCAGCGCGGCACCCGCGATGCCCGCAACGACCCGCAGGGCGCGGTCGACGCCCTGCTCGCCGCGGCGCCCGACCTGAAGCGCGACTTCACCGAGGCGAGCGTCAAGGCGACGATCCCCGTGCTCTTCCCCGAGGACCGCACCCGAGCGTTCGGCTTCCAGAACCTGCAGCAGTGGCAGGACTACGCCGACTGGATGCGCCGCAACAACCTGCTCACGCGGCCCGTCGACGTCGGGACGGTGGCGACGAACGAGTTCCTGCCCGGTGAGGGACTCGGAGACGTGGGCGCTGACCCGACGGCGCCGTAGCGCGCAGCGACCCCTGCCCGACCGGTGCGCCGAGCGCGTGCGCCCCGGCGAGGCCCGCCCATCGGCCGTACGGCGCGAACAGCTCGCGCACCTCGTCCTCGGTCGCCCGCCCGCGCGGGTGGCCGCGCAGCAGACGGCCGGCGAAGCGCAGGTAGGCAAGGTCGCCGGCCGGCAGGCGGTCGTAGCGGCCCTGCCCGTGCAGCGCGAGGACGTCGACGGTCCACTGCCCGATCCCGGAGATCGCCCGCAGGCGCGCCCAGCCGCGCTCGTGGTCCGGCGCCCGCAGGTCCGTCCTGCCGGTCGCCACCTCTGCCGCGACGCGACGCAGCGCCACCGAGCGCCCGGCGCTGAGGCCCAGGCGCTCGAGCTCGGCCGGGGCGAGCGCCGCGAGGGCGGCGGCGTCGGGCAGGTCGCGCAGCCCGCTTGCCTCGCAGCGGCGGCCGTGGACCCGCACGATGCCGCGCTCGATCTCGACCGCGCGGCGGTACTCGATCAGCTGCTCGCACACCGCCCAGCAGAGCACTTCGAACGGCTCCGGGCGGCGCGGCACCCGCAGGTGTGGCCGCGAGCGCACCGAGGCGCCGATCAGCGGGTCGTCGCGAAACGCGTCGTAGAACGGGCGCAGGTCGTCGTCCACGCCGGTCGCGAAGCGCATCCGCGCGATCGCCTCCTCGGCGACGGCGCGATCCGTCGCGGACGCGGCGAACGTGAGGCTCCCGTCCCCGCGCTGCGCCACCCGGACGGTCGCGGGCGCCCCGTCCACGTGCAGCAGGCGCTCCAGCACCCCGTCGCGGCTGCGGGCCACGCCGTCCATGCCGGCGCGCGGCAGGCGCACGGGCCAGGCCGGGGACACCTCCCGGCGGACGTCCGTCACGGCTTGCGGTTGAGCAGGTGCACGTCGACGAGGAACGAGCGACTGGCGGCGACGTCCAGCCCGCGTGCGCCGCGCCGGCGCGCAGCCTTCGTCCCGGCACGGCGGGCCCGGCGATGGGCCACCACGACCGCTGTCGCGGCGCCCACGGCGAACGAGCCCGCGGCGACGACCGCCTGCGAGCGCACGACCTGGGCGGCCGACCGCGTGGCCGGCAGCGGGCGCGCGTCGGTCACGAGGACGGCCTGAACCTCCTCGACCTCGATGAGCTGCGATCCGTGCGGCGCGGACTGCTCCATCCGGGGGAGGCTACCGCGCGATCAGGACGCGGGGGCGGTGGTCTCGCGGGTGGGAGTCCACACCTTGGCGTCGGCCGGGTAGGCCGGCGCGGCGCCGGGCTCCAGCAGCCGCTCGTACATGCGGTAGCGCTTGACGACCTGGCCGCCCATCGCCTCCATGCCGCGGTTCATCGCGATGTTCGTCTCGAGGATCCAGCCCATCTCGCCGCCGCGGACCGGGCCGATCTCGGCCATGTCGAAATGCTCGATGTAGAGCTGCGCCGCGACGCCGGTGTGCTGGTACTCCGGCTTCACGCCGAGGAACCCGACGCGGCAGCGGTCGATGATCTTGCGCCGGCGCAGGAAGTGCCACCAGCCGAACGGCAGCAGGCGGCCGTTCATCTTCGCGAGGACCTGGTTGATGTCCGGCACCGTGATCGCGAGGCCGACGGGCTCACCGGTGTCGATGCGCTCGGAGATCATGAACCACTGCGGGTCGAAGACCAGCTGAAGCTCCTGCGCGTACGCATCCAGGTCGGCCTTGTCGTAGGGCACGAAGCCCCAGTTCTTCGCCCAGGCCTGGTTGTAGATGTCGGCGAAGAGGTCCATGTCCTTGCGCAGGCCGCGCCGGCGCATGTGCCGCAGCCGGATCCCGTGCTCGGGCTCGCACTTCTCCGCGAGCTCCGTGATCACCGGCAGCACGTTCGCGCGGTCGGAGATCATGAGCTTCCACATCAGGACGTCCATCGCCTTGTCCAGCCCCGCCCGCTCGCACAGCTCGCGGTAGTAGGGCGGGTGCCAGGGCTGGCGGATCATCGCGTCGAGCTCGTAGCCCTCGATGACGATGCCGCTCTCGTCGTTGACCGTGAAGTCCATCGGCCCGACCATGCGATCGCGCTCGCGCTCGCGGTTCCATGCCTCGGCGGCGGCCAGCAGCCCGTCGGCGGCCTCCTGGTCGTTCTCACACTCGAAGAAGCCCCACATGCCCCAGCGGGAGCCGTGGAATTCGTTGTAGGCGTGGTCGATGTGAGCGCTGATCCGCCCGACCACACGGCCGTCGCGGCGAGCCAGGAAGAGCTGCGCCTCGCCGTGCTTGAAGAAGGCGTTGAAGCGCGGGCTGAGGAACAGCCGGCGCTCGATCTTCAGCGGAGGCGTCCACTGGGGCGAGGTAGCATGGAGCCGGAACGGGAGTTCGATGAACTCTTTTCTGTCCCGGCCCGTCTGAACGGGCTCGATCGTCAGCGTCACGGCGGCGCACCCTACATGCCCGAGACTCGCATCGACGTCTTCGAGAAGGCCCGCACGCACGACCGGCTCGAACAGCTCCGTGCCGCGCGCGAGGCGGACGTCCTCCCCTACTTCCGCACGCTCGACGGTCCGGCGCGCCCCGTCGTGATCATGGAGGGCGCCGAGCGGATCATGCTCGGGTCCAACAACTACCTCGGCCTGACCGCCGACGAGCGGGTGGTCCAGGGGGCGCAGGACGCGCTGATGAAGTACGGGACGGGCCTCACGGGCTCGCGCCTGCTGAACGGCACGATCCCGCTGCACCTCGAGCTGGAGCGCGAGATCGCCGAGTGGATGGGCACCGACGACGCGATCGTCTACACGACCGGCCACCAGGCCAACCTCGGGGCCCTCGGCACGATTCTCGGCCCCGGCGACACCGTGGTGGCCGACTCCGGCGATCACGCCTCGATCCTCGACGGCTGCCTGCTGTCGCGCGCCAAGCTGCGCGCCTTCCGCCACAACCGGATGGACAAGCTCGAGCGGCAGCTGGAGCGCGCGAACGGGGACGGCGGCGGCGTGCTCGTCATCGTCGACGGCGTCTTCTCGATGGAGGGCGATCTCGCGCCGCTGCCCGAGATCTGCGATCTGAGCGAGCGCTTCGGCGCGCGCCTGATGGTCGACGAGGCCCACGGCGCCGGCGTGCTCGGCCGTCGCGGCGCCGGGACCGCCGAGCTGCTCGGCCTCGAGGACCGAGTCGACCTGCGGATCGGCACCTTCAGCAAGTCGCTGGCCGCGTGCGGCGGCTTCGTCGCGGGACCGGCCGACGTGATCGACTTCCTGCGCGTCCAGTCGCGCGCCTACCTCTTCACCGCGTCCGGCGTCCCGGCGGCCGTGGGGGCCGCGCTGGCCGCGCTGCGGGTCCTGCGCTCGGACGAGGGCACGGGACTCCTCACGGCGGTCCTCGACAACGCCTGGGCGCTGCGCGACGGCCTGGAGGACCTCGGCTTCGCCGTCGTGCAGCCGCAGAAGCTGACCTCGCCCACGGCCCAGCTCGACGCCCCCGGCGTCCGCGACGGCGCGATCGTCACGCCGATCGTCCCGATCCTCGTCGGCGACGACTGGAAGGCCGTGCTCCTGTGGCGTGCGCTGTTCGACGCCGGTGTCTTCGTCAACACCGCGCTCCACCCCGCCGTCCCGCCCAGCGGAGCGCTGCTGCGGACGAGCGTCATGGCCACACACGACCGTGCCACGATCGACCGCGCATTGGGCGCATTCGCCGACGTGAAGCGCACGTTCGAGGCCGAGCACGGCCCGCTTCCCGGGCCCGGCGACCTGCACTGACCACCCTGCCGCAGGGTGGAAATGGACCTCCGGCAGACCTTCCAGGCCGAATACGAAACGCACGCTCCGAGCGGCGATTCCGTTGACGACCCGTTGACCTCCCTGTCACCTCTTTCGTAGGTTGCCGACTGCGCCGGTGAGGCGCTCGGGGAGGGAGTCGGGAAGCGTCTCGGTGGCCAGGTCGGACATCGCCGCAGAGTCGTCGTCGCGTCGTCCCCTCGGTGGGAAACCCGAGTCGCATGCCTCACGCGGCATCACAGTCCATAGATCGAGGAGCCGCCCCGCGCCCGGGGCGGACGGGAGAACCGATGACGCACACAGCGAGGATGTCCTCTGCGCCGCAGCACCTGCAGGCGCTCGAACGCGCGAACGCCGTACGGCTTGCCAGAGCGGCATTGAAGCGCGGCGTCGCCGCAGGGGAGATCTGCGTCGCCGACATCATCCTCGACGCGCCGTGGGAGGCCGAGTCGATGACCGTCGCCGACCTGCTGACGAGCCAGCGCCGCTGGGGCCACACACGCTGCCGCAGGTTCCTGCAGTCGATCCCGCTGTCCGAGACGAAGACCGTCGGGTCCATGACCGAGCGCCAGCGGCACGCCGCCGCCGCGCTGCTCGGCGTGCAGTCGGGCGCCGATACGCAGGCGCCGGCGCCGGTCCGGGCGCTGGCCGCCGCGGCCGCCTGAGGGGAGGTCTGCCGGGCTCCGGGGGCACGCCCCCGGAGCTCAGGCAGGTGCGCAGATCTCGAGGATGTGCCCGTCGGGATCGCGCAGGTAGACCGACGCGAGCCCGCCCCGCTCGAAGACCTCGGTCGCCGGAACGTCGCGGCCGCGCAGATAGTCGCGCCACGCGGCGACCTCCTGGGCGGAGGCGACCGCGAGGGCCAGGTGGTGCGTCGCGCCGGTCCCCTGGGTGCCCGCTGCCATCTGGGGGTACTCGAGGAACGAGATCAGGGTGCCGGGCGCGCCGCTCGTGTCCGCGGCGAACCAGAAGTGCCGTGCGCCCGGGTCGTCGTCGTTGGAACCCTCCCGCCAGAGCGCGAGCCCCAGCACGTCGCGATAGAACGTCGTGGTCCGCTGCAGGTCCGCGCTGATCAGCGTCGCGTGGTGCACTCCGGTGATCCGCATGCGCGGCGCGGCGGGCGCCGCGGGCAGCTCCGGAGGCCCGGGGATGCCGGCCGGATCGTAGGTCGGTTCGTCGGTCACAGGGAGGAATGCAACACGATCGGGCGGCGTGCCGTCACGCGCGCCAGCTCGCGCCGCCCGAACGACGGCGGAAGAGCTCGCGCAGCGCCTGCAGGGTGAGCAGGAAGACGACCGCCGTGAGGACGATCACCACGGCCTTGGGCGGACGGACGAACGCGGCCAGCGGGATCGCCACGACGAGCGCCGCGAGCGCCGCGAGCAGCGCCGAATGCGAGCGGTAGCCCGTGAGGTGCTCGCGCAGCGCCAGCTCGCCGGTCGCCAGCCCCACGAGGATCAGCCCGAAGGCGACGAGCACCACGCGCGGGCCGCCGCCCAGGAACGCGACGGCGAGCACGATCATCCCGACGAGGATGCTGAGCTCGGTCAGCGGCACCGGATGCCACGGTGGGCGCGGGGCGTCGTCGAGCCGCGCTCGGTGGCCCGGGTCGCGGCGCCGCGCGGGGGCAGGCGCGCGCTCGCCCTCCTCCGGCCGTGCTCGCTCGACCGGCGCGGTGATCACCCCCCGCTTGCGGCTGCGTCGTCCCATCAGGCTGTCAGGTGGCTAACGGGCAGCCCGAGGAGAGCTTGACCTGCCACCAGCCCATGAACATGCCGACCAGCCCGACCCGCGGCCGCACGTGCCACACGCCGCAGCCGCTCTCGCCGAGCTCGCGGCGGCTGATCCGCACGTGGCGGTGGTCCCCGGGGGCGAGCAGCATCCGCTCGAGCCGCACGCGCGCGTCCTCACGGCGGCGCTCGCGCTCCTCGAGCAGCATCCGGGCCTCGGCCACACGGCTGACCAGCGCGTCACGCAGGCACTCGAGTTCACCGAGCGTCAGGACGCGGGGGCCGCGCAGCGCCGGAACGGCGGTGTCGACGCCGCCGTCGGGCATCGAGTCCACGACCGCGCACGAGAGGCGGTGCTCCAGTCGCGCGATCTGCTCGCGGAGCAGGCGGCGCGCCGCGGCCTCGTCGGTCGTGGTGGCGCGAGCGTCCGCGGCAGCTTCCCGCGTGGTGACATCGAGCACGGTCATGGCGCCTCTCTCCTGCGCAGAGTCTACTCCGCCAGACCGGCGGCGAGCGACTCCTGGCACGTCCACAGCGCCTCCTCCACGTGGATCGACGGCACGCCGGGGATCCGCACCGCGGCGAGCCGCAGGCGCCCCGCCCGCCGGTCCGGCTCCGCCTCCGGAGCGAGCTCGCCGAACAGCTCGGCGAGCGGCCGCGCCCCGTCCGCGAGGAGGATCTGCCCGGAGCGCAGCGGCCGCGCACGGTCGCCCTCCCCCAGGCGCTCGCCGGCGTCGGCCGGCCGCAGCCCCACGAGCCCGGTCACGGCCGCCGCGGCGAACGCGTTGACCGGGACACCCGTGTCCAGCAGCGCAAGCAACAGCGCATCGGCGAGCGGCCCGCGGCTGCGGTGGCCACCCTCGACGAGCCGGGTCAGCGCCGCCTCCTCGACGGGCGTGCGCGTGACGTCCGGATCGATGCCGATGTGGCGGAAGAACACCCGGTAGGCCGCAGGCACCGGCTGGCGCCGCAGCTCGACGGCCCGCCCGCCCCGCATCCGCGAGGCGAGCACCGCCAGGCGCTCGCGACTGCCCTCGTCGGTCGATCGGCCCACGGGCGCGTCGACCTCGCACGAGAGCACCTGCAGCTCCGGGAACTCGGCGCTCAGCGCCTGGGCGACCGGGCCCAGCTCGATCTGCGCCTCCGCGCTCACGCGCCGCCCGTCGTCGCCTGGCTCGGTCGGGCCGCCGCCGCGAGCTCGCGCAGGCGCGCCGTGAGCTGCTCGAGGTCGAGCTCGCCGACCGTGGTGCCCTGGACGTGGCCGCCCGGCAGCAGGTAGGTGATCTGGGGACACACCGCCACCCCGTAGAGATTGCCGAGGACCGCATCGCGGTCATAGGCGACCGGGAAGCCCCAGTGGTGCTCGCGGACGACCCCGGTGAGCTTGGTCCGATCACCGCGCAGGGCGACCGCGGCGACCTGGACGCCGGGAACGGCGCGTGCCGCCTGCGCGAGCGTGTCGAGTTCGTCGACGCAGCGGGCCCGCCCCGGGACGAAGAACGCGAGCGCCGCCGGATGGCCGCGCACGAGATCGCAGGAGGTCAGGATGCCCGGCCCGCGCACCTGGCACGCCGGCCGGTCGCCCGCGGCGCCCTGGCCGGCCCGGGTCGCGACGTTGACGTCCCCCTTCACCGCCGACAACGCGAGCGGCGCCGCGAACGGCCGCATCGGCGTCCCGACGGCGGGACCGCTCGACGAGCCGCCCGGGGTGCTGAGCGTGTTCAGGGCGACCACGACGAGCAGCCCGAACGCCGCGAGCATCGCGATCGTCCTCGGCAACCGCGACCCGAATGTCGGCGGAGGCCCGCCCCCGTTCACGACGTGGCCTGCGCCTGGGCCGCCGAGCGGCGGCGACGCAGCCGTGCGCCGCCGGGAACCAGGGCGCCGCGCTCGGACAGCACGAGCACGGCGGGGAGCACGACGAGCACCCCGACCAGGGCGACCGCGAGGTCGATCACGGTCACCGCCCCGAAGTCCCGCAGCATGCGGATGTCGGAGAGCACGAGCACGCCGAAGCCGGCGATCGCCGTGGTCCCTGAGGCGAGCACCGCGGCGCCGGTCGAGCGATAGGTCGCGGCGAGCGCGGCCGGGACGTCGAGCCCCGAACCCCGCTCGGAGCGGAAGCGCTCGCTCAGGAGGACGCTGAACTCCGTCGCGATCGCGATCACGAGCGCCGAGAGCATGATCGACAGCGGGTTGAGCGGGATCCGGACCAGGAAGACCACGAACGCCGACCAGCCCGTCGCGAGCGCGATCGGGATCAGCGGCACGAGCGCGCGGCGAGCGCTGCGCAGTGCCGCGAGCAGCACGACCGCCACGGCCAGCAGCCCCGCGAGCAGGGTCGCCAGCCGGCGCCACGGCGAGGCGATGCGGTCGTTGGCCTCAGCCGCGAGCACGGGCAGCCCGGCGAGCCTGGCCGTCACCCCCGCCGGCGGATCGAGCTCGCGCTGCATCGTCTTCAGCACGTCGAACTGGCGCTCGAGCGGCATCAGCTTCAGGCCGAACGCGAGCGTCGCCGTGCGCCGGTCGGGTGTGATCACACTCTGCGAGAAGTACGCGGGAACGGCGTCCAGCAGCGCGTCGACGCGAGCCTTCGAGGAGACGGACGCCTTCGTCGTGAAGAGGTCGGGCAGCGAGAACGCCGGGCAGATGTCCGAGCGGCCGCAGCCGCGGCGCGAGTCGAAATGCAGGCGCTTGAGAATCCTTGCCTGGTAGCTCGTCATCCACGCGACCACCGCCGGGTCGGTCACGCTGCGGCCCTGCACGAGCACGTTGACCTCACCGCCGACGCCGCTGAGCTGCTGCAGCCCGCGCAGGTCCTGCAGCGCGGTCAGCTGCTGCGGGACGAGCTTCTGCACGTCGGACTCCACGCGCGTCCAGGTCTGCAGGCCCCAGCCGGCGACCGCGACCAGCGCGGCGATCCCGAGGACCCGGCCCGGATGTGCGACGGCCGCGCCCAGTGCGCGCCGGCCCGACCCGCGGACGAACCTCCCTGCGGCGCCCCAGAGCCGCGTGCCGCGCACGATCTCCCCCGCCCCGCGCCACGCCGCGCCGACCCCGCCGGCGGCC
>Ga0302299_10003138_pt1 | contig 10082 bp, 7 predicted proteins | sample III_Fen_N3_4_FD_198795 | JGI IMG/M metagenome (GOLD analysis project Ga0302299, IMG submission 198795) | Peat permafrost microbial communities from Stordalen Mire near Abisko, Sweden - III_Fen_N3_4 | ecosystem: Environmental > Terrestrial > Soil > Wetlands > Permafrost | place: Sweden: Abisko...
CTGTGTCGCGTCGATCGCGTGAGCGACGCGGAGGTAGTCGGAGAGCGTGTCGCGCCGGATGCGGTGGCGCACCTCGGCAGGATACGGGCCCTCAGCAGTGCCCGGATCGAGGGCGACAATGCGGCTGTCGCGGACGGCCGTCGAGAGGTCGGCGGTAAATGTGGCGATCCCGCAGCGGACCGGGGCGTACGTAGAGACAAAGGCTGTCGTGGCGATAGTGGGGCCTCCTGTCGTGGGCCTCGTCCGACACGGGCAGGTGTCGACAAGGCTCGGACCCTGCTCTCGTGATTCGAGAGTGGGCTCGGAGGCGCAGGGCCTCCCAGAGCAGGGGGTCAACGACGCGAGCGGCCATCGATACTGGATGGCCAGTTCACGCTACTCCACACGGGCTGATCTCACAAGGAACGCGAGGGTTGCAGATGGGTCCGCTTCGGGGCCATGAGCGTCCAGACCCGCCGTTCACCTGCCTGGCGAGCACCGCCGCGGCGTGCCCAGCGTCCCGCAGACTCCGCTCACCGCCCGAGGAGGTCCTCCCGCACCGGCGACCAGACCTCGACCGCCACGGAGTCCTCCTGGATGTCCGCGCGGTGGTCCACGCCGCCGGGCACGCACCAGCTGTCTCCCGGCCCGAGGTCGCGCGAGGCGTTGCCGATTTGCAGCCGGATGCGACCGCTCACGAGGTAGCCCGTCTGCTCGTGCGGGTGGACGTGCGCGGGGAGCTCGTGCCCGGCGGCCAGCCGGAACTCGGCCATGAGCGTTGCGTCGCCGTGCGCGAGCACGCGCAGCCGAACGCCGGGCGCTGCCTCTCGGAAACCGTCGTCCGATCGATCCACAAACATCCGCTGCCAATCCTCGTGCGAAAGCCGAAGCCTACCCTCGGCCGCGCCGCCCAGCGGTTCCTGGCACCGGGTCGCACCAGCAGAGCCGGTACCCTTGCCGCCATGCCCGCAGAGTTCATTTACACCACCTACCGCCTCGGCCGCCACTACCCGCCGGACAAGACGGTCCTCGAGGACATCTCCATCTCGTTCTACCCGGGCGCCAAGATCGGCGTCATCGGGCCCAACGGGGCGGGGAAGTCGAGTCTCCTGCGAATCATGGCCGGCCTCGACGACGGGTTCGTGGGCGACGCGCGCCTCACGCCCGGGTTCACCGTCGGATATCTGTCCCAGGAGCCCCAGCTGGACCCCGCCAAGGACGTCAAGGGCAACGTGCTCGACGGCGTCCGCGAGGTGCAGACGCTGATCGAGCAGTACAACGCGGTGATGGCCAAGTGGTCGGACCCCGACGCCGACTACGACGCGATCGGCGCAGAGCAGGCGTCGCTCGAGGACAAGATCGCCGCGGCCGACGCGTGGAACCTCGAGCGCAACGTGGACATCGCCATGGACGCCCTGCGGTGCCCGCCCGACGACGCCGACGTCACGAGCCTCTCGGGCGGCGAGAAGCGCCGCGTTGCGCTGGCCCGGCTGCTGCTGCGCCACCCCGACCTGCTGCTTCTCGACGAGCCCACGAACCACCTCGACGCCGAGTCGGTCGAGTGGCTCGAGCGGTTTCTCCAGGAGTACGGCGGCACCGTCGTCGCCATCACCCACGACCGCTACTTCCTCGACAACGTGGCCCAGTGGATCCTCGAGCTCGACCGCGGGCGGGGCATCCCGTTCAGCGGCAACTACTCAGGCTGGCTCGAGCAGAAGCTCGCCCGGATGTCCATGGAGCAGAAGACCGCCGACGCGAAGCAGCGGACCCTCGCGCGCGAACTCGAGTGGGTGCGGATGTCGCCCAGGGCCCGCCAGTCGAAGGGCAAGGCCCGCCTGTCGTCCTACGAGCAGCTGCTCGCCGAGGCCACCGACGAGAAGGTCGTCTCGCGCGAACTCGAGATCGCCATCCCCCCCGGCCCGCGCCTCGGCGACCGGGTCATCGAGGTGGCGGGACTCCGCAAGGGGTTCGGCGACCGGCTCCTCGTCGAGGACCTCACCTTCAGCCTGCCGCGCTCGGGCATCGTGGGGATCATCGGCCCCAACGGCGCCGGCAAGACCACGCTCTTCCGGATGCTGGTGGGCGAGGAGCAGCCCGACGCGGGGACCATCACCGTCGGCGAGACGGTCCGGCTCTCCTACGTGGACCAGAGCCGCGACGAGCTGGACCCGGACAAGACCGTCTTCCAGGAGATCACGCACGGCGTCGAGATCGTCCGATCGGGCACCCGGGAGGTTCCGGCCCGCGCCTACGTCTCGTCGTTCAACTTCCGGGGCACGGACCACCAGAAGCTCGTCGGGGCGCTGTCCGGCGGCGAGCGCAACCGCGTCCACCTGGCCAAGCTCCTCCAGACGAACGGCAACGTGCTGCTGCTCGACGAGCCCACCAACGACCTCGACGTCGACACCCTTCGGGCCCTCGAGGCTGGCCTCGAGTCGTTCCCGGGCTGCGTTGTGGTGATCAGCCACGACCGTTGGTTCCTCGACCGCATCGCCACCCACATCCTCGCGTTCGAGGGCGACAGCCAGGTCAGGTTCTTCGAGGGCAACGTCAGCGACTACGAGGCGTTCCGCCACAAGGAACTCGGTGCCGCAGCGGACCAGCCGCACCGCATCCGCTACAAGCGCCTGGCCGGCTGAGGCCGCGCCCACGACATCCGGGAGCCTGCCAGTCGAGACCCCGCACGCACCGAGGCTGCTCCTCCGGCCCGGTGACGCCGACGGCGCGCCGATGGCGGTCGTTCCTCCGTGGGCGGCCGACCTGCGCCTTGACGAGCTCGCGACCGCGCTCGGGCCGGGTGCCGTCGGGGAGGCCCGGCTCGCGATCCTGCTCACGCCCCTCGCCGCTCCCGATGCCGTGGCGTACCGTCAGGACGTCTTCCGCGATCTCGAGCTGGACGCCGTCGGCGGGGCGCTGCGTCGGTTCGGCTCGGCGCTGGCTGAGGTGCGGGCGATCCTCGAGCGCGCGGGGCGCATGCGCCATCCGGCGGAGCGTGACCGGTGGGTCCTCGACGCCCTCGAGCGGCACGACGACGCGGTCGAGGAGCTGGCGGCCTCGCTCGCGACGGCGCCGTTGCACGCTCGGGGCCTGACGGCGGTCCGGGACCATCTGGCCACGCTGACCGGGAGCCCGTCGTTCAGCCAGCGGCGCTCGGACGTGGCCGCGGCCCGACAAGCGCTCGACCGTGTTGCCGTCCGCCTGCGGATCGTCCAGCAGCAGGTGCTGGTAAGCCCAGCCCGCGACGAGCCGGACCTCGCCGAGGAGATCCGCGACACGTTCGCCAGGATCCGCGAGGGCGATCCCGCGCCTGTGCGCGTGGATGTCTTCAGCACGCTCGACATGAACCCGCTCGAGGCGCAGGTGCTCGAGCGGGTCAGGCGCCTGGTGCCCGAGCCCTTCGCGCGGCTGGCCTCCACGGTGGCCGCCCACCAGCCGGTCATCGAGCCGTCCCTCGCGCGGATCGCCGATGACGCAGCGTGGTATCTCGCGATCCTGGACCTGCTGGCGCCGCTGCGGGCTGCCGGCCTCGACTGCGGCTACCCGGAGCTGACCGACGACGGCAGCCTCGCCGCGGCCGGGCTGTTCGACCTCGTGCTGGCGCGGCGCCTCGTCGCGGACGGCCGGGACGTCGTGCCCAGCGACGTGTCGGTCGGACCCCGCGAGCGGCGTGTCGTGGTCACCGGGCCGAGCCAGGGCGGGAGGACCTCGTTCGTGCGCGCGCTCGGACAGCTCCACGTGCTCGCCGCGGCCGGCTGTCCTGTGCCCGCCGGATCGGCATCGGTCCCGCTCGTCGACAGCGTGCGGACCGTCTTCGACCGCCCCGAGCGTCTGGACGATCCCGGCGGCCGCCTCCGCGGCGAGCTGCGGCGGATCCGAGGGCTCCTTGCGGCCGCCACGCCCGCCACGCTGGTCGTGGCCAACGAGGCGTTCGCCTCGACGACGGCCGAGGACGCGCTCGCCCTGTCCCGGCGCCTGCTCGACGCGCTGGGGGAGCGTGGCGCCCGGTCTGTCGCGGTGACATTCCTCGAGGAGCTCGCCGAGGACCCGGGCACCGTCAGCATCGCTGCGACCGTGGACCCGGTGGATCCCACGGCGCGGACGTACCGGTTCACGCGCCGGCCGGCCGACGGGCTGGCCCATGCGCAGACGCTGGCCGCCCACTACGGCCTGGGCGCCGACGCCGTGCGGGCGAGGATCCGGCGATGAGGACGGGGCTGCTGTTCCCCGATCGCGACCTCGTGCTCGACGCGCTGCCGGCGCCGGATGCGGACCTCGTGACCGACCTCGAGCTGGACCGCCTGTTCGCGGCGATGGCGGGCGGCGACGAGCGGATCGACCGCGTGGTCCGACGGGTGGTGCCCATCGGGGTGCGAGGCGGTCAGGACTTCGCCGGCGCCCCCGAGGTCGACGCCGTCCGCTATCGGCAGGCTGTCGTCCTGGACGCGCTTGCCGCGCCGGAGACGATCACCGGCTTGTACAGGATGGCGGTCGAGGCGGTCGAGGCCGAGCGCCGGGTCTGGGGAGGCGCGCTGCGCAGCGCGGAGCTCGTCCTGCGGCGGTCCGTCGATGTGCTCGGCGGGCTCCTGGACGCGGTCGAGGGCATGCGCGACCTCCTGGCCCGGGACCGCAACCGGCTCCACTCGGCGGCGCTGCTCGGGCTTGCGGACCGCATGGCGATGGACCTCGACGCCGCCTTCCTCGGCGAGGCGCGCGGGCAGCTGGCCAGACTCGGCGACACGACGCTCGTGGCGACCGCGGCCCTCGGACCCGGCAATCGAGCGGCCGGCTTTGTCCTGCGGCGCCCGCCGGACGCCCGAGCCCGACTGCGCGATCGGCTCCGGGCGGACCGTGGCCGGGGTCTGGCGGTCGACGTCACGCTCCACGACCAGAACGCGATGAACGCCCTGGCGGAGCTTCGGGCCCAGGCCGTGGCGCCCGTCGCCGCCGTCGTCGCGGAGTCGGCCGCGCACCTGCTCGCCTTCTGCGGGCGTCTGCGCGACGAGACCGCGTTCCTCGTGGGGTGCATCAACCTCGACGGCGCGCTGGCCGCCCGGGGCATCGCCTGCGGCATGCCGAGGCCGCGCCCGGCCGCCGAGCCCGGGCTGGTCGCCGAGAGGATCGTCGACCCGTGCCTCGCCCTCGCCGTCGAAGGGCCCGTGACCGGGAACGCCGTCGACACGTCGGGCTGCCCGCTGACCGTCATCACCGGCGCCAACGGCGGCGGCAAGTCGACCCTCCTCCGAGCCGTGGGCGTGGCGACGCTCCTGCACTCGGCCGGCATGCCCGTGGCAGCCGCGGCGCTCTCGGCGGGGCTGCGCGACGGCGTGTTGGTCCACTTCCCCCGGAGTGAAGGGGCCGACGCCGATGAGGGCCGGCTCGACGCGGAGCTGCGCCGCCTGCGGCGCCTCGTCGACCGAGTCCGCCCGGGAAGCCTGGTGCTGCTCAACGAGCCGCTGTCCAACGTCAATGAGCGCGACGGTTCCGCGGTCGCGGGGGAGCTCGTGCGGGGCCTGGTGGCCGGCGGCGCCGAGGTCTGGCTGGTGACCCACCACCACGAGCTGGCAGCCGACCTGCACGCCAGGCCGCCCGGCCCGACGCGGTTCCTGCGCGCGGCCCGCGGCGAGGGCGCATCGCGGCCGTTCCGGCTCTCGCCCGCGCCGCCGCTCGTCACCAGCTTCGGGACGGACCTCTGGGCGGCCGAGATCGAGGGCCACGGGCCCCGGATGGCCGATGGATCCGACGCGGGTACCATCGGCTGACGATGGGACGGGAGGTCGTGGAGATGCAGGGCTGTCGAGCGGTGGGCCGGATGATTCGCCCGTGAGGAGCCCGATCCGCATCGCCTGGCGGTCCGGGACGCTCGGCGTCAAAGTCGATGAATGCTCCACGTGCGGCCAGATCGGGCGGCACAAGATCGAGCGGCAGTACCGCTGGTTCGAGATCGGGCCGGTGGGTGTCGTGCCCCTCTGGGTGCGCCACGGCCTTGAGTGCGGGAGCTGTTGGGCGTGGACGCCCCTGCCTTGGCGGGCGGCGCGGCGCGGCGCGAGGACCGGCCTCCTGCCGCTTCCCGAACGACCCCGGCCGCACAATGACGCCTCGGTGGCTGCTGGCGGACCACGTCCCGATTTCGACCGCGTCGTCTCGAGCAGGAGCCTCGACGGCGGAACCGCCTATCTGGCCGTGTGGGCGATCGCTGTGGCCATCCTGATCGGTCTCGCCGTCCAGCCCGGCGGTGTCGAGGGGACCCACGCGCCCACCACCACATGCCTCGTCGTCGTCGGGCTCAAGGAGGGGGACCCCGTGCCGACGCCGCCGATCATCGTGAGCGGCACCCTCTGCCTCCTCCCGCACAACTTCGAGCCGCTCGCCAACATCCCGCTGGTGAGCTTCGCACCGGCCGCCAGCGTCCCCCCGTATGAGGTTGTGGAGCCGCTGGCGCGCTCCGCTTGCGCCGCCGCCTTCAAGGACGCCTTCGGCACGCCAGTCGCGGGCGGGCCGGTCGCGCTCGTGACGGGCGCGGACCCCCGCGACTGGGCGCGTGGCGACCGGTTCACCTGGTGCGTCGCCGCCGATCCGGCCCGACCCTGGCTCTCGGCGCCGCTGTCGCGCTAGACCCGTCGCCGACGCCTGCGGGTGACTACCGGTGCAGCGCCCGCAGCAGCTTGGAGCGCAGCCCTCGCGGCATGACCAGCCTGGCCATGCGCCGGGCGGCCGACGGGGTCTCGGGCCCAATCCCGAGGCGATCACGGAGGTCCGCCTCGCGACGCCGGCTCCGTGCCAAGTCGGACTCCAGGCGAGCGATCCGCGCCTCGAGGCTGGCCGCTCCGCGCGTTCGCCCCGGCGAGACCCAGTCGGGCATGGCTCTGGCGACGACCGGCGTCCGGGGCCCGGTGTAGGCGGCGACGAGTTTCCCGGCGACCGTGTCAGCGGAGTGCACGGCAGCGACGAACGGACGTCCGCGCCGTGCGATCGCCGTCCGCTCGGCCGGGTCGCCCAGGAGGCGCCGCATCGTGTCGCGAAAGGTCAGCGGGTTCACCGGGACCACCGGGGCATCCGGATGGGCGCGGCGCACGGCGTCGCTGAGATTGGCGAGGGCCACCTTGCCGCACGCCATGGCCTCGAGCGACACGATGCCGTACGCGCCGGCGACGATGTTGTCGACGATGACGTCGGCGGCTGCCAGCTCCTGCCGCACGGTCGAGTGCGGGAGGCCCTCGAGGAGCCGCAGCTCGAAGTCCAGGCCGTCGTCGCGGAGCGCCGCGAGGTCGGCGAGGATCTGCTCGGTGCCCTTGCGCTCGCGGCGTGTCGGCGCGTGGACGACCACCGGGCGCTGCCGCTGCGCCATGGGGATCTCGGGCCACGCCGCAAGGTCGATGACCCTGGGCAGGTACGTCGAGTCGGGCACGTACTCGTGGTAGTTCACCGACGTCACGAACATCCGATCGGCGTAGGTGCGCATCACGCGGATGGACTGCTCCACGCGCTCGTCGTCAGTGTTCGGCCCGGGCGGCACCTGCGCGGCCCACGGGCTGAGCTCGCGGTAGATCCGCTGGATCCGGATGTCCGACCCGTGGAACGTGAAGTACACCCGCAGTCCGAGGGCGCGGTACACGGGGAGGTCCCAGAACTGGGGCAGCTCCGCGAGCCCGCGGGGGACGAGGGTTCGAGCAAAGTGGAAGTGCAGGATGTCGAAGCGGGCCGCGGCCTCCTCCACGATGGCCACGGTCGCCTTGGCATCGAGGTCCCGCCCGAAGATGCGGTCCGCGGGACGCCCGAAGGCCTCCTCGCGAGTCTCCCACAGCTCGGCATCGTGGCCCAGGCGCCGCAGCGCGGCGACGACGTCGCCCGCCTGGCCCGCGATATTGCTCGGCGCGTGGAGAATCCGAAGCGGGCGGCCATTGGGCGGTGGCATGGCGCTGAGTCTATCGGTCGCGCTCGGCGGAATCGGCGTGCTCAGGCAACGGCGTGTCGCCAGCGGTCCTGACCACGCCGGCGGGATTAGAGCGCAGCGACCGCCGCTGCAATCTCGGCCGCGTACGAGCGGATCTTGGCCCAGTCGCGGAAGTCGCCCTGCTGGTGCGTGCGCAGGATCTGCTCATCAACGCCGGGCGCGTCCGGATCGAGCTTTCCGCCGAACGTCCGGTGGTCGCGGAAGGGCATGTCGCCCATGATCTCGAGCACGTTCGCCGCCGGAGGCAGGTCCCGTGCGGCGAGGACGCGGTCGAGCGGGCCGCTGCTCCAGAGCCAGAGGGGCTTGCTCGCAAGGACTTCCCGTCGCTTGGCAACGAACCGGTGGGCATCGCGCTGCCAGTGCGCGGCGTACAGGGCGCTGCCCAGGACCACGGCGTCGTACGGGGTGAGGTCCTTGGCCTCCCGGACAGGCAGAACCTCGGCCTCGAGTCCAGCCTCGACCAGGACCGCGGCGATGGCCTGCGCCACTTCCGCGTTCGAGCCCATCTTGCTGGCGTATGCGACCAGCACCCGCGCGACCATGCAGCCGGGTCCCTCCATCTCGTCGCGGCGGTCCGCGCTGCGACGCTCGCACATCTTGCCCCAAACTGACCGCCAACAGGGCCGGTATCCGACTAGGATCAGCGCATCACCCGTCCTGCGACCCAGCGCACAATCCCGCGGCGCCTCGGAGCCATGCGATGACCGACATCCAGCTGACGGAATCCCAGCAGGCCGCGATCTCGGCCCTGATGCACGACGAGGGCGTCATCCCGCCCCCGCTGGCCCTCGCGCGCAACGCCTACCTGCGCAACGACACCGTGGAGCGAGACCGCGCCGCCAAGGATCCCGACGGCTTCTGGGCCGAGCAGGCCGGGCTCGTCGACTGGATCGAGCCGTACACCAAGGTCTCCGAGATCGCGCTGCCCGACCACCAGTGGTTCCTCGGCGGCAAGCTCAACGCGTCGGCGAACTGCCTCGACCGGCACGTCCACGGCGACCGACGGAACCAGGCGGCGCTGATCTGGATTGGCGAGGACGGCGAGGAGCACACGTACACGTACGCGCGGCTGTACCGCGAGGTCAACCGGTTCGCGAACGCGCTCAAGCGCCTCGGGGTGGGGAAGGGCGACCGGATCATCATCTACATGCCGCTCGTCGCCGAGGGCATCATCACGATGCTCGCCTGCGCCCGGATCGGTGCCATCCACAGCGTCGTGTACGCGGGGATGGGCACGCAGGCGCTCTCGAGCCGGATCGCGGACTGCGGTGCGCGCGTCGTGATCTGCTCGGACTACACGTACCGGCGCGGCAAGAAGATCCCGCTCAAGCCGACCGTGGACGAGGCGGTCCGCGACGACACGCAGGTTGAGTGGGTGGTGGTCCACCGCCGCGGGTCCCGACCGGGCGACGAGCCCGTGAGCTTCGAGAGCGAGCGCGAGGTGGACTTCTACGACATCCAGGAGCCGCGCGAGATCCACTGCGCGCCGGAGCCCATGGACGCCGAGGACCCGCTGTTCATCCTCTACACCAGCGGCACCACGGGCAAGCCCAAGGGCGTGGTCCACGCCACCGGCGGCTACATGGTGGGCGTGACGTACCTTGCCCGGGCGTTCTACCAGATCGGCGACCGCGACATCTACTGGTCCACCTCGGACATCGGCTGGATCGTGGGCCACTCGTTCATCGTGTACGGGCCCCTCTCGATCGGCGCGACCGTGCTGGTGCGCGAGGGTGTGCCGGACTACCCCGACGCCGATGTGACCTGGGAGCTGTGCGAGCGGTTCGGCGTCAACGTGATGTTCACCGCGCCCACGGCCGTGCGCATGTGGATGAGCCACGGCCCTGACGCGCCGTCGCGCTACGACCTCTCGCGGCTGCGGCTGGTCGCGTGCGCCGGCGAGCCGCTCAACCCCGAGGCCCACCGGTGGGCGCAGGAGTACCTGGTCGGCCAGTCCGACGGCATGGTGGTCGACAACTGGTGGCAGACCGAGATCGCCGGGCCCGTGCTGGGGACGCTGCCGACCTTCGAGGCGCGGCCCGGCAAGGTGGGCAAGCCAATGCCGGGCGTGGTCGCCGATGTCGTGGACAGAGAGGGCAAGCCGCTCCCGGCGGGCCACGGCGGGCTGCTCGTGCTGCGTCGGCCGCTGCCG
>Ga0302299_10003139_pt1 | contig 10082 bp, 11 predicted proteins | sample III_Fen_N3_4_FD_198795 | JGI IMG/M metagenome (GOLD analysis project Ga0302299, IMG submission 198795) | Peat permafrost microbial communities from Stordalen Mire near Abisko, Sweden - III_Fen_N3_4 | ecosystem: Environmental > Terrestrial > Soil > Wetlands > Permafrost | place: Sweden: Abisko...
CCTGCTCGGCGCGCTCGGCCTTGAGCTTGACCTGGCAGCCGCGCACGTCGTGGCGGCCGCGCTGGAGGATCAGCACCACGTCATAGGCCGTGCAGCCGCCCGTGCCGGCCAGCACGGTCTCCATCGGCCGCGGCGCCAGGTTGCGCCCGCCGCCGTCGGGGGCACCGTCCATGGTGAGGAAGTGGCCGCTGCCGGTTTCGGCGATGAAGCCCATGCCGGTGCTTGGCATCCAATTGATGGTGCATTCCATGGTGCAGTTGCCCTTGCTTGGCGCGTGCCGCGCCGACTCGTGAGATTTTCGAGGCGACTCACCAGAAAGTCCTGCTGCCCAGGTTATTGCACTGCAGCATTCCAGTGATATATTGTCCTCACGGACGGCGCCACATGGAACCGTCCACCGATTGTCTCCTCCACCTCCATCAACGGTGGATTCGGCCCGGGGTCGCAAGACTCCGGGCTTTTTTCTGCCCGCTCGGCGGACCCGGGCGCGAAGACGGGCTGCCGTATCATCCGCGGCCCTCGGATCCATCCCTGCCACGACGATGCCCGCCGGCAACAAAGAGCCCGCCCTGCCGCCCGCCCGCGAGCTCACGCCCAAGGGCCTTCGCATTGCCGACAGCTACCTGCGGCGCATCCTCACTGCGCGCGTCTACGAGGTGGCGCGCGAGACGCCGCTGGAGCCGGCCCGTTCGCTGTCGCGCCGCATCGGCAACCACGTGCTGCTCAAGCGCGAGGACCAGCAGCCCGTCTTCAGCTTCAAGCTGCGCGGCGCCTACAACAAGATGGTCCACCTGCCCGCCGAGGCGCTGCAGCGCGGCGTCATCTGTGCATCGGCCGGCAACCACGCCCAGGGTGTCGCGCTGGCGGCCAAGCGCCTGAACTGCCGCGCCGTGGTGGTGATGCCGGTGACGACGCCGCGCCTGAAGGTGGACGCTGTGCAGGCCCTCGGCGGCGAGGTGCTGCTGCATGGCGACAGCTACTCCGACGCGTACGGCCAAGCGGTGCAGTTGCAGAAGCAGCAGGGCCTGACCTTCGTGCACCCGTTCGACGACCCCGACGTCATCGCCGGCCAGGGCACGGTGGCGGTGGAGATGCTGCGCCAGCACCAGGGCCCGATCGACGCCGTCTTCGTGGCCATCGGCGGGGGCGGGCTCATTTCTGGCGTGGCCGCGTACATCAAGGCGCTGCGGCCCGAAGTGCGCATCATCGGCGTGCAGACAGTCGACTCCGACGCCATGCTGCAGTCAGTGCGCCGTGGGCGCCGCGTCACGCTCGCGGACGTGGGCCTGTTCTCCGACGGCACCGCCGTCAAGCTGGTGGGCGAGGAGACCTTTCGCGTCGCGCGCGAACTCGTGGATGACTTCGTCGTGGTCGACACCGACGCCGTCTGCGCCGCCATCAAGGACGTGTTCCAGGACACCCGCAGCATCCTCGAGCCCGCCGGCGCCCTGGGTGTGGCGGCCATCAAGCAGTACGCGGCCCAGCACAAGCTGAAGGGCGCGACCCTGATGGCCATCACCTGCGGCGCCAACATGAACTTCGATCGCCTGCGCTTCGTCGCCGAGCGCGCCGAGTTCGGCGAACAGCGCGAGGCCCTCTTCGTCGTCACCATCCCCGAAGAGCGCGGCTCCTTCAAGCGCCTGTGCGAACTGCTCGGCTCGCGCTCGGTGACCGAGTTCAACTACCGCATCAGCGACCCCCGCGCCGCCCAGGTCTTCGTGGGCATCGCCATCCAGCGCCGCGAAGAGGTCGAACGCATCGGCCGCACGCTGGAAAAACACGGCTTCGCGACCGTCGACCTCACCGACGACGAACTGGCCAAGGAACACGTGCGGCACATGGTCGGCGGCCGCAGCGACCTGGCGCGCGAGGAACGCCTGTTCCGCTTCCAGTTCCCCGAGCGCCCGGGCGCGCTGATGCGCTTCCTGGCCGCCATGCACCCAGGCTGGAACATCAGCCTCTTCAACTACCGCAACCAGGGCGCCGACTACGGCCGCATCCTGGTCGGCATCCAGGTGCCGGCCGGCGACGGCAAGGCCTTCGACGAGTTCCTGCGCACGCTGGCCTACCCCTTCATCGAAGAGACGGACAACCCGCTGGTCAGCCGCTTCCTGCAATAGCCGGAAGGCGGGCAGGGCCCGCAGCGGGCATGGTGCTCGCTACACTCGTCGGCATGGCCTCCCCGAACCGCTCGCTCGTCACGCCCACGTCCAATCCGGCGTTGGAGAACGCGCTGCGCGAGAAGCTGCATCGTCGCAACGAGGCCGGCGGCAACCTGGGTGAGCTGGAGCCGCTGGCCATCCGCCTGGGGCTGATGCAGAACACACTGAAGCCGCATTTCCACGACCCGCAGTTGCTGGTCTTCGCCGCTGACCACGGCCTGGCGGTGGAAGGCATCCGCGACCCGCATGGCCGCGATACGCACGAGACCGTGCGCATGCTGCTGACCAACCGCTTGCCGCTGACCGTGTTCGCGCGCGCGCAGCAACTCGACGTGACGGTGGTCGATTGCGGCATGGCCGAGAACATGGTGCCGCACGACCGTCTGCTGATGCGCAAGATCGCGCACGCCACGCGCAACGCGCGCGTCGCGCCGGCGATGACGCTGCCGCAGGCCCATGCCGGCATGCGCGCGGGCATGGAAATCGGCGACAAGCTGCGCGGCAACTGCACCATCCTGGCCGGTGTGGGCGTGGGTTCGCACGAAAGCGCGGCGCTGGTGCTGTCGCGACTGACCGACAGCCCGGTGCGCGACCTCATCGTCTCGGGCCCGACCATGGACCCCGACGAGCTGGCCCATCTGATGATCGCGCTGCAGGGCGCGCAGGGGCGCCACCGTGGCGTGGTCGAGCCCATCGAGGTGCTGGCCGCTTTCGGCGGCTTCGAGATCGCAGTGATGGTGGGCGTGATGCTGATGGCCGCCAGCAAGCGCCACCTGCTGATGGTCGACGGCGTGCCGGCCTGTGCGGCGCTGATGGTGGCCTCGCGCATCGCCCAGCCCGTCACCGACTACTGCATGTTCTGCCGCAGCCACGGCCACCTGGGCATGGACCAGGCGCTGAACCTGTTCCGCGCCTCGGCACTGCTCGAACTGGGCATGGAAAGCACCGACGGCACAGGCGCCACGCTGGCCTGGCCGATGGTGCGTTGCGCGGCGGCGCTCCTCACCGAAGTGGCCGATGGCGAAGACCCGGGCCCCACGCGCCCCGGCGAGATGACCGGCCAGCCCGGCGAACCTTTCGAACTGCCCGACCCGATTCCGATGCCGTCGCCCTTCGGCGACGCGCTGTACTGAGCGCCTAACGCGTCAGTGTCTGGTCCTGCCCCGGAATTGACACCGGCTGTTGCTGCGGCTCGGCCGAGTCTTGCGCCCCGGGCGCGCCGCGCCGATGGCTGAGAGCGCCGGGCGCTAGCCGCGGCGCCGGCCCGGCGCCTGGGTAGGGCAGCGCTGGCGCCGGTGGCGGCGCAGGCGCTGCCCCCGGCAGCGGCGGCAGCGTACCGGTGGCGGCCGCGGGCGGCGGCGCCAGGTTCAGCGCAACCAGCGCTGCGCCGTCGCGCGGGCCGAGCGTGGCGCCGCGCGCATTGACGGCCTTCAGCACGTTCTGGCCATCGACCACCGAGCCTACGCGGAAGGCGCGCGGCGGCTTGCCGTCGACCGCGATCAGCGCCACGCCTTCCCGCGCGGCCTGCGCCGAGCGCGGGCTGAGCACGCCGATGAGCTGGAAGCGGGCGTCGGGCGCCGGCTCGGTGGACACCGCCACGGGCGGCGGCGCATCGACGCCGAAGATGCGCGTCAGGTCGCCGCGCTGGGCGGCGGCCATCTCCGCGGGCCGGGCGTGGGCGGGTACGGGCACGGGCGCCGCAAAGAGGCGCAGGCCCCAGTACGCCGCACTGGCCGCGGCCAGTGCCCACACCCCCAAGGTCCACCAGCGTGCCGACATGCGGGGATTATGATTCAACGATCCTCAACGCCTGCGGCCGCCAGCGGCTGCGGCAACGCCCATGACGTCTTCTTACGCATCACGCCGCCGCAGCCTGCGCGGCTTCACGCTGATCGAACTGCTGGTGGTGCTGGTGATCATCGGCGTGCTGGGCGCGTTGATCGTGCCCAACGTGTTCTCCGGCATCGAGAAGGCCCGCGTCACGGCGGCGCGCACCGACATCAAGACCCTGGTCGAATCGCTCAAGCGCTACAAGATCGACAACCAGCGCTACCCGTCGGCAGAACAAGGCCTCGACGCGCTGGTGCACAAGCCGGTCAGCAACCCCGTGCCTCCGAACTGGAAGCCTTATCTCGACAAGCTGCCCACCGACCCGTGGGGCAAGGCGTACCAGTACCTGAACCCGGGGATCAACGGCGAGATCGATGTCTTCAGCTTCGGCCCCGATGGCCAGCCGGGCGGCGAAGGCGACAATGCCGACATCGGTTCCTGGCAATAGCCGATCGGGCGGTGTCCGCGCCGCCCAGCGCGGCTTCACGCTGATCGAACTGCTGATCGTCATCGCCATCGTCGCCATCTCTGCCGGCCTGGTGACGCTGGCCATCCGTGACGGCTACGAAGTCAGGCTGGAAGAAGAGGGCGAGCGCCTGGGCGCGTTGCTGGAGATGGCCCGTGCCGAAGCGCGGGTGCAGGGCACCGCGGTGATCTGGGTGCCGAGCCGCGGCGACGCCAGCGAAGTCGACCCCAACGTGCAGTTCCGCTTCATCGGCCTGTCCGAGCTTCAACCGATGCCTACGCGCTGGCTCGATGCCGGGACGCATGCCACGGTAGTCGGCGCACCGGGCGTGGTGCTGGGTCCCGAGGCCATCCTGCCGCCGCAGCGCATCGTGCTGCAGCTGGCCGACAAGCGGCTCGAACTGGCCAGCGATGGCCTGGGCCCCTTTATCGTCGCCACGCCATGACGATGAAGTCGCGCGGCTTCACGTTGATCGAGGTACTGGTGGCACTGGCCATCGTGGCCGTCGCGCTGGGTGCGGGTTTGCGCGCAGCCGGTGTGCTGACCGACAACGCGCAGCGCCTGGCCGACGTGATGGCCGCGCAGTGGTGCGCCGAGAACCAACTCACCAACCTGCGCCTGTCGCGCATCTTTCCCGGCGTCGGCGACGCCGACTTCACCTGCGAACAGCTGGGCCGCAGCTACCCGGGCAAGCTGGTGACGCGGCCCACGCCCAACCCCGGCTTCCGGCGTGTCGACGCGGTGGTCAATGACGCCGAGGGCCGGCCGCTGCTGACCCTGTCCACCGTGCTGCCGCGGCCATGAAGCGCGCCTTGCGATCGCAGGCCGGCTTCACGCTGGTGGAAGTGCTGGTGGCGCTGCTGATGATGGCGCTGCTGGCCACGCTCACCTGGCAGGCGATGGACGGCGTGCTGCGCGCGCGCGACGACGGCCGCCAGTCGATCGACCGCACCACGCGGCTGGCCACCGTGCTGGCGCAGTGGGAGCAGGACCTGCAGGCCGTGATCGACACCGAGGCCGTGCCGCCGCTGGCCTTCGACGGCCAGACGCTGCGCATCACGCGCCGCAGCGACGCCGGTGTGACGCTGGTGGCCTGGTCGGTGCGCGGCGGGCGCTGGCAGCGCTGGACGGTGCCGGCCTTCGTGCGCAGCGGCGAACTGCAGGAGGCCTGGCTGCAGAGTCAGCAGCTGCAGGGCACCGAGCCCGGCCACATCACGCTGGTCGAAGGCGCCAGCCAGTGGCAGGTGTACTTCGCGCGCGGCGGGCAGTGGAGCAATGCGCAGTCCAGCGGCGACCTGCAGGCCACGGGCCAGCCCGCACCACCGCCCGCGGCACCGCCGGCGCAGGCCGGATCGGCACCCGCCGGCGCGGCCAGCGCGCCGCCGCCGCAGACCCTGCGCGAGGCGCTCCCCGAGGCCGTGCGCCTGGTGATCACGCTCGACGGCAACACGCTCACGCGCGACATCGCGCTCGGGCCGGCAGGATCATGACGCGGCGCTCACCCCAGCGCGGCGCGGCCTTGCTGCTGGCGATGATGATCGTCGCCCTCATCACCACCGTGGCCGCGGGCATGGTGTGGATGCAGACGCGCGCCGTCAGCATCGAGGCCGCCGAGCGCGCCAGAGCGCAGAGTGCCTGGATCCTGTCCGGCGCGCTGGACTGGGCGCGCCTGATCCTGCGCGAGGACCAGCGCGGCAGCCGCCAGCGCGGCAACGTCTACGACGCGCTCACCGAACCCTGGGCCACCCCGCTGGCCGAGGCGCGCCTGTCCACCTTCCTGGCCGCCGACAAAGACAACAACGCCGACAGCGGCCCCGAGGCCTTCATCAGCGGCAGCATCGTCGACGCGCAGTCGCGCTTCAACATCCGCGGCATCATCGACCCCGCCGGCAAGGTCATCGCCGTGCAGGCCGCCGCGCTGCAGCGCCTGGCCAACCTGGCCGGCGCGCCGGGCGACACCGCCCAGCGCATCGCCGACGCGATGAGCCGCTCCTGGGGCCCCACCGGCGATGAAGGCCCGCGCGGCCCGCCGCTGCGGCCCCTGCAGCTGTCCGACCTGGCCTGGCAGGGCATCGACAAGGCCACGCTCCAGAGACTGGAGCCCTGGGTCGACCTGCTGCCGCTGCCAACGCCGGTGAACGCCAACACCGCGCCGCGCGAGGTGCTGGTGGCCGCCATCGACGGCCTGGACATGGGCAGTGCCGAACGCCTGGTGCAGGCGCGGCTGCGCAAGCCCTTCGAGTCGGTGGCCGACATCCAGGCGCTGCTGCCGCAGAGCCTGCGCGCCGAGGGCGGGCGGGTCGGCGTGTCGTCGGCCTGGTTCATCGTCGCGGGCCGGCTGCGGCTGGAAGACCGGGTGCTGGAGGAACGTTCGTTACTGCAGCGTGACAACGACAAGGTCACGGTGCGTCGCCGCGAACGGGTCAACCTGCGGATCGGTGGCCTGGGATGAGCCGCGTGACTTGCGAGCGAGGCCACAATACGCCCGCCCACAAACCCGCCTGCCGCCTGCCCACCGAGTCCGCGCACCGATGTCCGTCCTAGCCCTTCAGCTGCCGCCGCGCGAACGCCTGTCGGCGCGCTCCGGCAGCGCCGACGCCAGCGGCGCCGCGCTGCGCCTGCCCACCGAATGGGCCTTCGCCTTCAGCACCGACGACGGCCGCAGCGTGGGCCAGCAGGGCCAGGTGGCGCCGGCCCTGCTGCCACGGGCCGACAGCGTGGTGCTGGTGCTGGCCGAGCCCGACGTCAGCTGGCACCGCATCGACATCCCCAAGGCCCCGCCGGCACGCCTGCGCGCGGCGCTGCTGGGCGTGATGGAAGAGTCGCTGCTGGAGGACGACGAGCACCTGCACTTCGCCCTGGCCGACGGTGCCGTGGCGGGGCAGCCCGGCTGGGTGGCGGTGACGCACCGCCCGCGCCTGGCCGCCGCGCTGGCGGCGCTGGAAACCGCAGGGCTGGACGTGGAGCGTGTCGTCGCCGCCTGCCCGCCGCAGGAGCCGCCGCGCGGCCATTTCCACGGCGGGCACGGTGCGGATACCGGTGCCGACGCCTCGCCGTGGCTGACGCTGGCGGGGCCCGATGGCGTGGCGCACCTGCGCCTGGACGGCGCGCTGGCGCGCGCGCTGCAGCCCGAGGCCGGCGTGCGCTGGACGGCCACGCCCGCTGCCGCCGCCGCGGCCGAGCGCTGGCTGGGCGGGCCGGTGGCGCTGATGACCGACGCCGAGCGCGCGCTCGAAGCCACGAAGCAGGCCACCAACCTGCGCCAGTTCGACATGGCCGCGCGCCACCGCGGCACGCGCGCGTTGCGCGACGTCGCCAAGCGTTTCCTCAGCACCGAATGGCGGCCCGTGCGCTGGGGCGTGGCGGTGCTGCTGCTGGTGCAGCTGGCCGGCCTGTCGGCCACCGCCTGGAAGCAGGATCACGCGCTGGCCGCGCGCCGCCTGGCCATGAACGAACTGCTGCGCCAGGCCCACCCGGGCGTGCGCGCCGTGCTCGACGCGCCGCTGCAGATGCAGCGCGAGACCGAGCGCCTGCGCGTCGCCGCCGGCCGCCCGGGCGAAGCCGACCTGGAAGCGCTGCTCGGCGCGGCTGCCGCTGCCTGGCCCGACGGACAGGGGCCGGTGCAGTCGCTGCGCTTCGAAGGCGGCAAGCTGACGTTGACCGCGCCCGGTTTCGGCGAGCCGCAGATGGTGCAACTGCGCGACCGTCTGAAGGGCAGCGGCTACACGGTTGAGCTGGCCGAAGGCCGCGTGGTGATCGCGCGCGCCGCGGCCACCGGGGGGCGCACATGAGCGCCATGTCGAATGTGTTCGCGCCGGCCTCGGCCTGGTGGCGCGCGCTGCCGCTGCGCGACCGCAGGCTGGCGCTGCTCGCCGGCACCGTGCTCGGCCTCTTGCTGCTGTGGATGCTGGTGCTGCAGCCGGCCCTGAGCACGCTGCGCACGGCCCCGGTCGAGATGGACCGGCTAGACCTTCAGCTGCAGGCCATGCAGCGCCTGGCTGCCGAGACCGCCGAGCTGCGCGCCACGCCGCCGGTCAACCCCGACCAAGCCCAGGCCGCGCTGAAGGCCGCCACGGAACGCCTGGGCGACAAGGCCAAGATCAGCCTGCAGGGTGACCGCGCCGTGCTCACGCTCAACGGCGCCGGCACCGAGGCCCTGCGCGGCTGGCTTGCGGAAGCGCGCTCAGGCGCGCGCGCCCGCCCGCTGGAAGCCAACCTGATGCGCAGCGGCAGCGGCTACAGCGGCACGCTGGTGGTGGCCGTCGGGGGCGCGCCTTGAAGGGCTGGGCACTGGCCGGCGTCGTGCTCGGAGCGGTGCCCGCGGCCGTGGCCTTCGCGCCGGCCTCTTGGCTGGCCGGCGCCCTGGCCGATGCCACCGACCAGCGTCTGTTGCTGGCCGACGCACGCGGCACCGTCTGGCAGGGCAGCGCGGTGCTCGTGCTGACGGCCGGCAGCGGCAGCCGCGACGCCAGTGCGCTGCCGGGCCGGCTGCAATGGCGCCTGGGCCTGGACGGCACGACCATCGTGCTGCACGCGCGCCAGGCCTGTTGCATCAACGGCGAGATGAGCCTGCGCGTGGTGCCGGGTCTCGGGCGCCTGCGCATCGAATTGCCCGGCGCGGGTGTGGCATCAGGCCCCATCGGCCAGTGGCCGGCCTCGTGGCTGGTGGGCCTGGGCACGCCGTGGAACACGGTGATGCCCTCAGGCACGCTGCAGCTCAGCAGCCCCGGCCTGGTGCTGGAACAGGTGCAGGGCCGCTGGCGCTTCAGCGGCAGCGCGCAACTCGACCTGGGGCAGTTCGCGTCGCGCCTGTCGACGCTGGATGCTTTGGGCAGCTACCGCCTGACCCTCAGCGGAGACGCCGCGCGCGGCGACGCCACCACGCTGGCGCTGTCGACGCTGGAAGGCGCCTTGCAGCTCAGCGGTTCGGGCCAGCTCACCGGCTCCAGGCTGCGCTTCAACGGCCAGGCCGATGCCGCGCCCGGTTCCGAGCCGGCGCTGGCCAACCTGCTGAACATCATCGGCCGGCGACGCGGGGCGTCGTCGATCATTTCCATAGGATGAGCATGAATCTTCGGGAACTTCCGGTCTGGCGCAGGGCCGTCGCCACCGCGGTCGCGACGCTGCTGGCGCTGCCGCCGGCCTGGGCGCAGACCATCGCACCGAAGTCGCGCGCGCCTGTGACGGTGAACTTCGTCAACGCCGACGTCGAAGCGGTGACACGCGCCTTCGCGGCGATGATCGACCGACCCATCATCGTCGACCCGCGCGTCAAGGGCGTGGTCACGGTCTACAGCGAACAGCCGCAGAGCATCCGCGATGCCTGGCAGAGCTACCAGACCGCGCTGCGCGGCCTGGGTTTCGCCGTGGTGGAAAGCGGCGGTCTGCTGAAGGTGGTGCCCGAGGCCGACGCCAAGCTGCAGACGACCACGGTGTCGATCGGCGAAGTAGGGCCGCGTGGTGATCAGGTCATCACGCAGATCTTCCAGCTGCGCTATGAGAACCCGAACAACCTGGTGCCGGTGCTGCGGCCGCTGATCAGCGCCAACAACACCATCAACGCCAACCCGGGCAACAACGCGCTGATCATCACCGACTACGCCGAGAACCTGCAGCGCCTGGGC
>Ga0302299_10003140_pt1 | contig 10076 bp, 7 predicted proteins | sample III_Fen_N3_4_FD_198795 | JGI IMG/M metagenome (GOLD analysis project Ga0302299, IMG submission 198795) | Peat permafrost microbial communities from Stordalen Mire near Abisko, Sweden - III_Fen_N3_4 | ecosystem: Environmental > Terrestrial > Soil > Wetlands > Permafrost | place: Sweden: Abisko...
TCAGCCGGCCCTGGCCCGTGAGGACGCCCGCGGCGTCGGCCGAGCTGGCACCCCCGTCGTAGGGCACCGCCATGACGACCACGTTCGCCGCGGCGATGCGCCGGCCCGCGGCCGACACCTCGGGCCCCCCGAAGATCGACCGTTGCCACGACGCCGTGCCGGCGTCCCACGTCCAGGTCACCTCGTAGCCCGGGGCGAAGCCCACGCGCCCCGACGACACGGGCGTGCCCGCCGCGGCCGTGTGCGGTCGGCGGTACGTGAACAGCGGGCGGGGAGGCGGGTCGGCGCACCGCCCGTACATGTGGGCCACGTCGGCGTAGAGGTTGTGCGGCGCCTGGCGGGCCGGGTCGCGGGACATCAGCGGCCCCGCCCGCGTCTCGTCGAGCTGCGTGACCGGGGCACCCTGGATCGAGGCCACCTCGATGGGGTCGCCGCCCGAGAACGCGAACACGCCCCGCAGTGGCCAGACGATGCTCTGATCGGTGGGCCGCACCGAGCGGACCGGGCCCACGCGGCCGGGCGCGGCCGACTGGTACACCGCGGCGAGCCGGGTGATGCCGCCGTCGACGACCTCCTCGTAGACCACGTCGGCCTGCTCGACGCCCGACAGTGGGTGTGCCTCCTGGGTGTTGCCGATCTTCACCGTCACGGCGCAGCGCGACGCCGCGGCGGCGGGTTCGACCAGGCCCGTGAGGGGCGCGATCCGGGGCACGGCGCTGCTGGTGGTGGAGCCGGGTGCCGGGTGCCGGGGCGAGCGACGCGTGACGAGGCCCGCGACGGCCGCCGCGAGCACGACCACCACCAGCACGATGGCGGCGATGGTCCGGCGGGACAGCCGCCCACCGGCTCCGTTGTCGGGCACCCGGCGCTTGTCGATGCTCAAGTGAACACCACCCGGGGCCCACCGCCCTGTCGGCGTCGTCGCAGGCCGGAGCCGGGCGACGGCGCCGTCAGGGTGTGGTGGTGACGGGATAGGTGGTGTCGGGGAGCTCCACCCAGGTGCGGCCGGGCGTGAGGGCGATCGGCCGGTTGCTGCTGTCGAGCAGCCGCGCCGGCTTGTCGAGGTCGGGGCGCACCCAGGTGCCGGTGATCATCCGGCCGGCGGTGAACACCCGGAGTGGTCCCGAGCCGGTGAGGACGCCCTCGCCGTCGGACGCGCCCGGCCCGCCGAGGTAGCCGACCGACATGACCACCACGTTGGCGGCGTTGAACTGGCCGCCCGCGGCGCCCCCGTCGGGGCCGCCGAAGATCGACCGCTTCCAGGTGTGTGACAGCGGGCCCCAGGCCCACGACACGGCGTAGCCCTGCTCGTACCCGATGTTCACGGTGGAGACCTTGGCGCCGGCGGGCGCGGCGTGGCCCTTCCGGAACCGGAACAGCGCCTGCGGTGCCGGGGCCCCACAGGCCTGGTACATCTGGTCGACGTGGGCGTAGAGGTTGTGCGGCGCCTGGCGGGTGGGATCGCGGAACATCAGGGGCCCTGCGGCGGTCTCGTCGATCCGGGCGACGGGAGCGGCGCCGATCGAGTTGACCTCGATGGCGTTGCCGCCCGAGAAGGCCAGGATGCCCCGGAGCGGCCAGACGATGCTGTGGTCGGTGGGCCGCACGGAGCGGATCGGGCCGACCCGGTCGGGCGCCTGCGACTGGAAGACCGCGGCGAGGCGGGTGATGCCGCCTTCGACGACCTCCTCGTAGACCACGTCGGCCTGCTCGACCCCGTACTGCGGGCGCGCTTCGGGCGTGTTCCCGATCTTGACGGTGATGGCGCAGCGCTTCTGGGCCGCCACGCTGGGCTCGGGCACGCCGGTGAGCGGTGCGAGCTTCACGGGTCGCACGTGCTTGGGCTTGGGCTTGGGTCGCGGCTTCGCCGTGGTGGTCGAGGCCGGCAGGGTGCTCTTGACGGGCGACGGGGTGGACTTCTGCGTGAGGACCACCACCGCGCCGGCCGCGAGGACGGTGACCCCCACCCCGAGGACGGCGAGGCGCCGGCCGGTGAGGGTCCACCTCCCGGCCTGCTCAGGGCCGGTCATCGGGACCCGGATCCGGTGTGGTGCGGTGGCGTCCCGTCGTGGCTGGCCGTCGACATCGTGTGCTGCGCTCCCTTGACGTGGCTTCAGGCAGCACCCAAACGTAGCGATCGCACTTCGCTGCGCGGTGGACCGTCGACAAGTTGACCCGTGGCCTGCGCCGCGACCGCGTCTGGGTGACCATCCGGGAGCGGGGTGCGACAGATGCGGAGCACGATCATCCCGTTCGGGGCCCCCGGCAACCCCTCCCGAGGCCGTTCCGGGGGCCGAAAGACCCAAATATGGGCCATTCGACCTACGCGACCCGGCGATGTCGGGCCGATAACCCAACCATGGCTCTGGTTGATCCCCCCGAACCCCTCCGCGTCCAGGATCTCGGCATCCCGCCGTCCCTGGTGCTCGACATCACCCTGCGCCGGGCGATGCGCGAGGGGCAGACCAACACCCTGCGGCTCGCCGACACGCTCTGCGTCAGCCCGGTGCTGCTCGAGCAGGTCATCGAGAAGCTGCGCCACGACCGCCTGGTGGAGATCAACGGCATCGAGGGCCGCAGCTACATCCTCACCCTCAGCGAGCCCGGCCGGGTGCAGGCGACCGAGCGCATGGCGGTGTCGAAGTACGCCGGCGCGGTGCCGGTGAGCCTCGACGAGTACGCCCGGGTGGTCAACGCCCAGCACGTGCGCCCGCAGGTGAACCGCGAGCTCATCCGGCGGGCCTTCTCCGACCTCGTCATCGGCGACTCGCTGCTCGACGAGCTCGGCCCGAGCATCCACTCGCCGGGCGCGATCTTCCTCTACGGCCCTCCCGGAACCGGCAAGTCGTCGATCGCCGAGCGCCTGGTGCGCGCCAACGACGACTCGGTCCTCGTGCCCCGCGCGGTGGAGATCGACGGCCAGGTCATCATGGTGTTCGACCCGGTGGTCCACGAGCCCATCAACCCGCAGCCCGACCGGCTCGACCGGCGCTGGGTCCGCTGCAAGCGCCCCAGCATCGTGGTGGGTGGCGAGCTCTCCGCCATGCAGCTCGACTTGAACTACCAGGGCCACGCCGGCGTCTACCTGGCGCCCCTGCAGATGCAGGCCAACAACGGCGTGCTGGTGATCGACGACTTCGGCCGCCAGGCGCTCACCCCCGAGCAGCTCCTCAACCGCTGGATCGTGCCCCTCGACCGCGACGTCGACTACCTCAAGCTCGACTACGGCGTGAAGTTCGAGGTCCCGTTCCTCACCAAGATCGTGTTCGCCACGAACCTGCCGCCGTCGAGCTTGGCCGACGAGGCCTTCTTCCGGCGCATCGGCAGCAAGATCCTGATCCCCCCGATCAACGACGACGCGTTCGACGAGGTGCTGCGCCGCGTGAGCGCCGACCGGAAGATCAGCGTCACGCCCGAGGCGTTCGCCCACATGCGGGCCGGCAGCCGCGACAAGGGCGACGGCGACCTGCGTCCGTACCTGCCGGGTGCCATCTGCACCCTGGTGCGCTCCATCAGCGAGTACGAGGGCACCGACCCGGTCCTCGACCCCCTCACCATCGACCGCGCCCTGGCCCTCTACTTCAGCCGCGACCGCGACATGACCCAGCCCTCGCTCGAGGCCATCATCGCGGCCCCCGAGAACCGTCCATCGTCGGCCGACGCCGCCCTCGAGGCCACCGACGAGCTGCTGTGGGTGACCTCGGCCGAGGACGTGCGCCGCGTGGCGCTGCGCCTCGTCGACCGCCTCGGTGGCTCCTACGTCGCCGGCGACGAGCACGGCGTCGAGACGCTGCCCGTCGATCTGTCGTTCGGCACGGGGGAGGTCACCCGTCCGGTGGCTCCCGACGACCCCGAGCGCCGCAAGGAGCTCGAGGCCCACCTGCACCGCTTCGCCATCAACGCCGAGCGGGCCCTCGCGCTCGCCGGTGGGGAGCGGCTGATGGTCGACGAGCTCCTCATCGACCCGGTCACCGGCCTGCCCACCGACCAGGACATGAGCCGCCTCGTCGGGCGCCTGGGCGACGAGGACGTCGTGGTCGCGCTGCACCTGGACAACTTCGACCAGACCCACGACGAGGCCGGGCGCAAGCGCGTGCTCGCCGAGTTCGGGTCGTTGCTGCGCGCCGAGGTCCGCGCCCGCGACCGCGCCGCCTACTACGGCGGCGGGAAGTTCCTCGTGATCATCCTGTCCGGCGTCGAGCAGGACCCCGAGTCGCTGCTGGCGCGGCTGCAGAAGGGCTGGGCCGACGCCCGGTCGGAGCCGGTCACCTTCTCGGCCGGGTTCGCCCTGGCCGGTCCCAACTCCCGCCTCGCGCTCTCGGCGGCCGACCACGCGCTGCTCCGTGCCGAGGCGGCGGGCGGCGACGGCTGGGTGCAGGCCGACCCCGCCGACTACGAGTGAGCCCGCTGGCGGGCAGCCGTCGGTCCGGCCGACCTCAGGCCGGGGTCGGCGCGCTCGGTGCGTCCGGCGCGAGGTCGGGCGTGGTCTGCACCCCGGGCCGGACCACGGGGTAGGCGCGGGCTCGGGGGCGCTGCGCCAGCACCCACACGGCCAGGGGGAGGGCCACGGCGACCACGCGGCTCGAGTCGATCCACTGGTCCGTGATGGCCCGTGTCGAGCAGATCAGCATCACCGTGGTGGCGCCGATGTACAGCCGCACGGGCAGCGGCGAGCGGTGCCGGCTGGCGAGCGCGGCGACGAGGACCGCGACGAGCCCCAGGGGGATGAGCAGGTCCAGCAGCGCGTGCGTGCCGTGGGCCCATCCCCCCAGCGGGAACGTGAACAACCCGCCGTCGGGGGCCGCGAAGACCGACGACCGGGTGAGGTGCGCGACGAGCACCGCCCACGCGCCGTACGTGGCGCAGGGGACGATCGCCAGGGTCACGCGCGCCCGACGCGGGATCCCCGGCCAGGTGGCGAGGCAGAGCGCTGCCAGCAGTGACGTCTCCCGGGTGAGGCAGGCGAGGACCACGAGCAGGGTGGCGACGGCCCAGCGACGCCGGAACATGACCGCGAACGCCGCCAGCGCGAGTCCCGTGGCCAGCGCGTCGCCGAGCGTGAAGCAGAGCGCCACCGCGACCCCCGGGTCGGCAGCCACGATGATCGGCAGCCAGCGCGGCGCGCGTGGGAAGCGCGTCATGGCCCAGGCGCCGATGCCGACGCCCACCAGCGACACCAGCACGAAGGCCAGCAGCAGCGCCGTGCCCCCGTGCGGGGCCAGCCGGCCGGCGAGGAGCGGGTAGAGGATCCGGCGGTAGCGGTAGCTCGTGATGGGGATGCGCTGGCGCAGCAGGGAGAAGTCGAAGGGGTGCCGGGCGATCGTGTAGAAGTACCGGCCGTCGTGGCCCAGCCCCGCGAAGCGGAAGCCGTGCGGGAAGTCGTGGACGAACGAGTCGGTGGCCGGCCCGCCCTGCTTGCCGATGACGGCGAGCGCGGTGATCGAGCCGAAGGCGCGCGACCACAGCCACGGCCAGTAGGCGCTCAGGGCCACCGCGGCGGCGACGAACGGCCACGAACGGCGTGCCCGGGTGGGCGCGGGCGGGGTGGCCCCGGTCGTGGTCACGACCTGAGGGGTGGGCTCGTCCATCCGGTGCAGCATCGGCACCCACCCCACGATCCTGAGCCGCGATCTCCGAGTCCCGGGTCCCGGCTCCTGCGTTCTCGGCACGGAAAGCGTCGCTCAGCGACGCTTTCCGTGCCGAGAACGGATCCGAGGGGTGGTGCGCCGCGGTGGGGCTACTCCGGGGGGCGGTGGTCGCGCCCGGCGCGCATCACCGCGATGGTGGCGGCCACGCCCGGCGCCTCGTTGAGCTCCTCGATCGGCACGGGGAGCGCCAGCGACCAGTTCGGCCGCTCCACCGTGGTGCCCGGCACGTTCGGCCGCTCCTCGACCCCGAGGGCGTCGTCGAGGGTGGCCACCACCAGCGCGGCCGGGGACTCGGCCAGGGCCCGATGCACGGCGGTGGAGACGTCGGCGGGCGAGGCGTCGTCGGCCGCACCCCCTTCGGCCGCGGCCCGCACGAGGCGCCCGTGCATCTCCTCGTCGGCCGCGGCGTCGACGGGCACGCCGATCGCCTCGCGCTCCGCGGCGTCGCTCCCGGTGAGGAGCCCCGTCACCGTGGGGAGGTCGTGCGTGGTCACCGCGGCCAGCGCCTGCTGCGGGACGTGGCGGGGCGATGCGTCCTCGAACCACACCAGGCGGGTCGACAGCAGGCCCCGCCGGGCCAGCTCCTCGCGTACGCCCTCCTCGACGGTGCCGAGGTCCTCACCGGCCACGACCGCGCCGGCCCGCACGCTCTCGATGGCGATGAGGTGCAGCAGCTCGTCGGCCCGGTAGCGGACGTAGCCGCCCGAGGCGGGCCCGGACCCCGCGGCGATCCAGTAGAGGCGGAAGAGGCCCATGACGTGGTCGACGCGGATGCCGCCCGCGTGGCGCAGCGTGGCCCGCACGGCCTCGATGAAGGGCTCGTAGTGCGCGGCCCGCAGCGCCCAGGGGATGAACGGCGGGAGGCCCCAGTCCTGTCCCGCGGCGTTGAACTCGTCGGGGGGCGCGCCGACGCGCACGCCCGGCGCGTACAGGTCCTGCCACCGCCAGGCGTCGGCGCCGTCGGGGGCGACCCCGACGGCGAGGTCCGCCACCAGGGAGAAGGGCCCACCGGCTTCGGCGAGCTGTCCGTCGACCAGCCACTGGAGCCAGGCGTGGAACGACACCGCGTCGGCCTGCTCGGCGGCGAAGCGCTCGACACCGGGCGCATCGGGGTGGCGGTGCTCGAGGGGCCACTCCCGCCACGGCAGCTGGTGGTGGTCGCAGAGCGCCGCGTGGACGGCGTACCGCTCGAGGCTGCGGCCCCGCGCCTTGCGCCACGTGACGAACGCGGGGTCGGGTGCCCGGCCGAGGCCGGCCTCCCACAGCCACTCGAGGGCGGCCCGCTTGAGCGCCCACACCCGGTCGCGGTCGATGATGCGGTCGGCGTCGAGCGCGCGGCCCGCGGCCGCAAGGCCCTGGAGCGGCACCGCGAGGTCGGGCGATGCCTCGGCGAACCCAGGAACCCGCTCGATCGAGAGGTGGAGAGGGTTCCGCCAGAGCCGGCTCGACGGGTAGTACGGGCTGGGCTGCTGCGGCCACGTGGGGCGCGGCGCGTGCAGCGGGCTCAGCACGGCCGTGGTGGCGCCGGACGCGGTGGCCCACCGGCCGAGCTCGGCCACGTCGGCCAAGTCGCCGATGCCCCAGCTGCGGCGCGACCGGACGGCGTAGAGCTGCACCGCCCAGCCCCAGCCGCGCAGGTCGTCGGGGAGGTGGCAGCGTCCCGGGCTCACCACCAGCCGCGTGCTGGGGCCACCGTCGTCGGGGTGGAGGTCGTGGTGCCCGATGGGCAGGTCGGGCGGCAGGTGGCGCGCCGCCAGCACCTCACCGCCGTCCTCGAGCGTGATCCGTGCCGACGAGTGCAGCGACGGCGTGTCCCCGGCCGCCACGAACCAGAGCGGCGGGCCCGTGGGCGGCCCGTCGGGGTGGTCGGGCGCGCCCATCGAGGCGCGCAGCTCGGCGGCGACCTCGCCCGCCACGCCGTGCCACGTCCCGGACACGTCCCAGTAGCCGTCGTCGACCCCCCACGCGTCAGCAGCCATTCAGGTGGGGCCCTTCCCGGCTCGCGCGGTGATGAAGCGACGCAGGGTCGGCAGGTCGACGGCCCGGCAGACCTGCTTGTAGAGCCAGGCCGTGGCCACGACGTGCTGGCCTCGGGGGAGCGAGGCGGCGGGCGCCACCACCACCCGGGGGCCCACCAGGGTGCGGAGCGCGGTCACGTCGGCCGCCGGGATGCCGCGGTACTGCACGACGATGTGGCCCTGCTCGAGGACGCCGACCTGGACGGGCCGCGAGAGGGGCGAGGTCTGCAGGCTGCGGATCGGAGGCGACGGCTGGTGCGCGCCCGAGGTGGGCGGGTCGGTGAGGTAGTGCGGCTCGGCCCCCGGCAGCACGTGCTGGATCGAGCCCGGGTCGAGGGCCTCGTGGATGGCGGGCGCGCAGGCCCCGCCGGACGCCGACGACGACCCGCACCCGGTCACGACCGACAGCGCGAGCAGGCAGCTGACGGCCAGGGGAGCGGTGCGCACCCGGCCAGTTTCGCCGGTCACGGTGGGGGACCGCACCATCGGGCGGTCCGCCCAGCGGGCGTCGGGCACGTCACTACACTGCCGAACGTGTCCCGTTCGCTGGTGGAGCGCCGCCTCCAAGACCTCTCCTCGCGCCTGCGCGAGCTGCGTGAGGAGCTGAGGGTGGTCGACGAGCAGCTGGCGCAGCTGGTGGAGGAAGCCGACGAGGCCCGCCTCCGCGCGCTCGTGTCGGAGACGCCCCTCGCCGAGCACGACCACCGCGAGGTGCAGCGGCACGCCGACACGATGGCCCGCCACCGGGATTCCGTGCAGGAAGAGATCGACAAGCTCGAGCGGTCCCAGGACGACCTGCTCGACCGGCTCCTGGCCAAGCCTTCGTGACCGAGCCCAAGGAGCAACCCATCGTGCGGACCCGCGTCGTCATCGCCGAGGACGAGGCCATCATCCGCCTCGATCTGCGCGAGACCCTCGAGGAGGAGGGCTACGACGTGGTGGGCGAGACGGGTCGGGGCGACGAGGCCGTCGCGCTGGTGAAGGAGCTCAGCCCCGACATCGCCATCCTCGACATCAAGATGCCCGGGCTCGACGGCCTCTCGGCCGCCCGCGAGATCGCGGGCGAGCGCCGCGCCGCGGTGCTGATCCTCACGGCGTTCAGCCAGCGCGACCTCATCGAGCGCGCCCGCGACGCCGGTGCCATGGCGTACCTCGTCAAGCCCTACCAGCGCACCGACCTGCTGCCTGCGCTCGAGGTGGCCCTGGCCCGCTTCAAGGAGATGAAGGCGCTGCACGAGCAGGCGAGCACCCTCGAGGACCAGCTCGAGACCCGCAAGGTGGTCGATCGGGCCAAGGGCCTCCTCATGGACCAGCACAGCCTCAGCGAGCACGAGGCGTTCTCGTTCATCCAGAAGACCGCCATGCGCGAGCGGCACACCATGCGGGCGGTCGCCGACGACGTGCTCAGCGGCGACCTCGAGCCGTGACGCTCCTCCTCGTCGACGGGAACTCCCTCACCTACCGCGCCTTCTTCGCGCTGCCCACCGACCTCGCCACGGCCAGCGGCCTGGTCACCAACGCGGTGTTCGGCTTCACGTCGATGTTGGTGAACCTGCTGCGCGACCACGAGCCCGACGCGGTGGCCATCACCTTCGACCGTCCCGAGCCCACGTTCCGCCACGAGCGCATCGCCACCTACAAGGCCAACCGCGACGCCACCCCCGACCTGCTCGTGCAGCAGTTCGGGCTGGTGCGCCAAGTGGTCGAGGCGCTCGGCATGCCCATCGTGGAGCTGCCGGGCTTCGAGGCCGACGACGTCATCGCCACGCTGGCCACCCGCGCCCGTGAGGCCGGGCGCGACGTACTCATCGTGACGGGCGACCGCGACGCCTACCAGCTCGTCGAGGACCCCCACGTCAAGGTGCTCTACAACAAGCGCGGCGTGTCCGACTACGCCCTCTACGACGAAGCCGGCATCGCCGAGCGCACCGGCGTCACCCCCGAGCTGTACCCGCAGTACGCCGCGCTCCGCGGCGACCCGTCCGACAACCTGCCGGGCATCCCGGGCGTGGGCGAGAAGACCGCCGCCAAGCTCATCAACACCTACGGCGGCCTCGACGGCATCTTCAGCCACCTCGACGAGCAGACCCCCAAGCTCCGGCAGAACCTCACCGAGCACGAGGCGCAGGCGCGCAGCAACGCGGAGGTGATGGTGCTCGTGCGCGACGCGCCCGTCGACGTGGCGCTCGACGACCTCGCCTGGTCGGCCGAGTTCGACATCGAGGAGGTGCGGCGCCTGTTCGACTTCCTCGAGTTCCGCACCCTGTTCGACCGCCTGGCCGAGGCCGTCGGCCGCGACCTCGGGCCCAACGCTCCCGGCGCCGCGGTGCTCGAAGCCGAGCCGTTCGTGCCCGAGTCGGCGACGGCCGCGGTCGAGGCCCTCGCCGCGGTCACCGCGGCCGAGCGTGGC
>Ga0302299_10003142_pt1 | contig 10070 bp, 10 predicted proteins | sample III_Fen_N3_4_FD_198795 | JGI IMG/M metagenome (GOLD analysis project Ga0302299, IMG submission 198795) | Peat permafrost microbial communities from Stordalen Mire near Abisko, Sweden - III_Fen_N3_4 | ecosystem: Environmental > Terrestrial > Soil > Wetlands > Permafrost | place: Sweden: Abisko...
AGTCTACCCGGGGCGGCTCGCGCCGCGACATGGCCCGAGCGCTCGAGTCGGCAAGTTCACCCGGGGCGGGTGATCCGGTAGGCGTGGTGGATCTTCTGGTCGCGGAAGTCGGGTGGGATCGTCGCCCGCGTCAGGTCGGTCACAGCCAGCGCGGGATCGGCGAGCTCGAGCTTGAACCGCCGCCGGTTGGTCGAGAACCAGACCACGCCGCTGCACACCGCGAGCACGTCGTCGAGCAGCGCGGCGTGATCGCGCTGGATGTCGAACGTGCCGTCCATTCGCTTGGAGTTGGAGAACGTCGGCGGATCGACGACGATCAGGTCCCAGCGCCGGCCAGCAGCCCGTGCCTCGGCGAGGAACTCGCGGACGTCCGCGCGGACCAGCTCGCCGGTCAACCGGTTGAGCGCGAGGTTCTCGCCCGCCCACTCGAGGTAGGTGTTCGACAGATCGACCGTCGTGGTGCGCATGCCGGCCGCGGCGGCGTAGACCGAGAACGCGCCGGTGTAGGCGAACAGGTTGAGCATCGTGCGCGCCGGCTCGGCGGTCGCGCGCGCGCGCGTGATCCGGTGATCGAGGAACAGGCCAGTGTCGACGTAGTCGCTCAGGTTGACCCGGAACTGGTGGCCGGCCTCGCGTACGGTGCGCCACGCGCCGCGGTCGGCCTGGCGCTCGTACTGCTGACCGGCGGCGCGGTGCGCGAGCCGCTCGCGGCGCTTGACGAACACCTCGGTGGCCTCGAGCGCGCGGGTGACCTCGCCGACCGCCGCGTCGAGCCACGCCTCGCTGTCATCGCGCTCGAACGCGCGGTAGTCGTTGATCACCAGCGCGCCCTCGTAGCTGTCGACCGTGATCGGGATCTCCGGGATGTCGCGGTCGTAGACCCGCCAGCACGTCACGCCCTCGCGCCGGGCCCACTTGCCGAGGTGGCGCGCGTTCTTGCGCACGCGGTTGCCGAGCATGTCCATCGCGGTCACGAGGCGCTATACACCAGCCACGCCGCGCTGGCTCTTGACCCGGTACTCGAGCGTCACGGCGCCGTGCGCCAGCGGCAGCAGCGGCACCGACCACGTCACCAGGCCGCGATCATCGATCGAGCGCTCGAACGTCTGGATGATCGCCTCACCGTCGGTGCCGAGCCGGTACGAGCTGGGCGCGGAGACTTCGATCGCGACCTGCTCGACCTCGGACACCGGGACGCGCTCGGTCACGATCACCTCGCGGGGCTCGCGGCCGAGGTTCGACAGCCGCACGGCGACCCGCACGGTCGACACGTTCCAGCCGCCGAGCAGGCCGGCCTCGTCGCGCTCGCGGGTCTCGCTGCGGTGGACGCGCACGTCGGCCTGCGGCCCGAACCCGAGCGCGAAGCGCTCGCCGGCGGCGACGAAGCCGATCTCGCCGCGCCCGACGTAGCCCGACGACATCACGAGATCGACCGGGCCGGCGAGCACCGGCGTGGCGGCGGTGTTGGCGAGTCGCGCGCGGATGTGGACCCACGGCGAGCGCAGCGGGATCGCGATCAGATCGACGGTGGCATCGGAGACGAAGCCGCCGACCGGCACGCGGTGCGGGGCGCCGTCGGCCGCGATCGTCGCGCGCGGCGCTGCGAGCGTCAGCCCCAGCCCGCCGTCGTCGATGCCGGGCACCTGCGGCGGTCCCGCGCCGCCGAGCCCGGTGGTCTGCTGGTCTTGCTCGCGGGCCTCCACGACGACGGTCTCCGGGCGCCGTCGCGCGGCCAGCTCGTCGTCGGTCAGCATCGGCGGCTCGACGCCGAGCGAGGGGCGCTCGAGCGAGCACACCAGCTCGACTCCGGCCCAGTCCTCGCCGGTCGCCTGCCAGACGCACGCGGTGGTCTGCCACTCGACGCGCTCCGGCCGACCGGCGGTGGCGCGGGTCAGCACGGCCCGGTGATACGGCCGCCAGGCGGCGCCGGGCACGACGTAGCCGATCGCGAGCGTGACCTCCGCGGCCGCGTCGGTGTGGACGTCGATCACCAGGCGCGCGGCCTGCTCGCCGGCCGCGGTCTCGGCCTCGGCGATCCGTACGTCGAGCCGGCCGAGCGCGGCCTGGAGCTCGCCGATCACCAGCTCGGCCGAGACCTGGCGCTTGCGCGCGGCGACCTCGTCGGCGTCGAGCGCGGCGAGCTGGGCGAGCGCCCCGGGCGGCGAGGTGGCGGTGGTGGCCGCGACCGCGAGATCGCGCAGCGCCGTCGCGGCGACCTCGCCCAGCGCGGCGATCTCGGCGCGCGCCACGGCGAGCTCGCCTTGCGCGGCGTCGCGCTCGGTCTCGAGCCGGAGCCGCTCGGCGTGCAGCGCCGCCACCGCGTCGGCGGCGGCGACGCCCGGATCGCGCCACGGCGCGAGGTAGCGCTCGCAACGCACGTCGAGCACGCGGGCTCCCGAGGCGGTCGCGGTGAGCGTCTTGTCGACCAGCACGGGCGCGACGCGCTCGACCACGATGCGGTGCTGCCCGGCCGCGAGCGCGACGCTGCCCCGCCGGGTCACGGCCGCACGATCCTCCAGTACGGTCACCCGCGTGATCGGCGCGATCACGGCTCCCTCCGGTTGCCGCCGACCAGCTCGTGCTTGCCGGCGAGCTTCACCTCGTAGCTGGCGCTCAACGTCCGCCGGCCGCCCGCCGGTAGCTCGAGCTGCCACAGGTAGCCGCCGCGCAGCCGCGGCTCGCCCGGGGACGCCGGCGGCGGCGCCCAGCTCCGCCACGCGGGCTCGACCTTGCCGAGCACCACCTCGATCTCGTCATCGCCGTCGCGCGTCACCGGGACGCGCTCGCGAACTTCGAGCGCGATCGCGCGGTCCGACAGGTTGTGGACGTCGATCTTGATCGCGTGGTGCAGCCGCAGCCCCCCGCGCAACACGCCGGTGGTCTCCTCGCGATACTCGGTGTTGCGCGCCAGCTTGACGGTGGGATCGACGCCGAGCCCCAGCTCGAAGCTCCCGCCCGGCCCCCTGAACCGCGTCGCGGTGGTGACCAGGAACGTCCCGCGATCGTAGACGTCGATCGGCCCGGGCAGCAGCGGCCCATCGAGCGGGTTCACGATCGATACGAGCCGGAACACGTCGGCCTGCCGGCGCGGCACCGCGACGTGGGACAGCTTCGCGACCGCGGCGCGCGCGGTGATCGGGACCGAGTGCCAGCCACCGTCGGCGCGGACGTCGACCGTCCCGTCGGTGGCGAACGCGTAGTCGTAGGCGTGGGCCCAGCCGGCAGCACAGCCGCTCGGCAGCGCGAGCGCGTGGAGCAAGCCGGCCGACGCCGCGACCTCGCGCTCGAGCGCAGCGCTCCGGCGATCGCGCGGCGCCGCGACAAGGCTGCCGCGATCCGTCGAGCCCGGCGGCGCCATGCGGAGGTCGGCGTAGTCGAGCCGGGGCGGAGGCGGCCCCGGCGGCTGGCTCGGGGGCTCGCTGCGCGGCGGCGCCGGACGCGCGGACGCCGCCTGGGGCGCGAACGCAGCTGCCGGCGGCCCACCACCCGCTGCGCCGAACAGCGCGTTGCGAGCCGCGGGCGCGGCGCTCCGCACCGGCTGCGGCGCCGGCACGGCCATCATCGCAGGCACAGCCGGCGGGGGCCCACCCAGCGCGAGGCTGGCCATCGCCGGAGCGAACGACGGCCGCGTGCGCGCGGTGTCGTCGTCCCATCGCTCGTCGGCGAGCGCCTCTCGGCTCACCGCGGGCGCCGGCTCGCCGGCGATTCGCCGGGTCGGATCGTCGTCGGGGAACGCGCTCAGGTAGTCGAGGTAGAGCGCGGCGGCGCCGGCCGGCGGTGCGCGAAACCCGACCCCGGCGGGCTCTGCCTGCCGGCGACCGATCCGCTGCGCGGCGAGCTCGGGCAGGGCGCCGAACTGCTCGGGCTCGGCGGTCGAGAGCCGGAGTGCCACGCCGGTCCAGTCCTCCCCGGTGGCCTGAGCGATCGCGGCGCGGAGCTCGAGCGTGGCGCTGTCACCGTCGAGCCGGGCGACGTAGCTCGGCGCCCAGCGCGCCGCCGCGACCTGGTACTCGAGCTGGATCGTCGCCGCGCCGCGCCCCGTCAGCTCGAGGTCGACGTGCTTGCGCAGCTCGTGCAGCTTCGCGGTCCGTGCGGTCCCGGCGCGCCGATCGCGATCGGTGGCAGCCCCGAGCGCGCGACGGGCCTCGTCGATGTCGCGCCGCGCTGCGCTCAGCGCCGAGCGCAGCCCCTGCTCGCGGGCCGCGCGCACCCCGACGAGCGCGCGGCGGGAGTCGACCAGCGCGCTCCATGCCGGCACGGGGTCGTCCCCCGGCGCCGCGAGCGTCAGCGGGGACGCCGCCAGCGCCGCCAGCGCCACCTCGAGTCGCTCGCGCTCGGCCTCCGCGCACGCGACCTGCCGGCGCACCGCCCGGAGCTCGGGCGGATCCTCCTCGGCTGCCGCGTCTCGCGCGGGCGCGTCGAGCCCGACGTGGATCGCGCTGACCACGCCGTCACCCTCGACCTCGACCCGAACCGTGGCGTCGATCACCGAAGCGGGCAGTCCGACGAACCGGACCCGCGGAGCGGCCTCATCGAGCGCGAGCGTCGCGACCCGGCGCACCCGCGCACCCCGCGCATACAGCGTCACCTCGACGATCCGCGACTCCACGTCCATCGCGGCTCAGGGTCGGACGTCGCGCTAACGAGTGTCAAGCCATTGCCCGCGCCGCCGGGGCTGTACTAGTGTCTTTGCAAACACTCTCGCCGTCATACGAGAAGGGACACGACGATGCTACGGAAGCTTTCTTATGGTCTGTTTGTCGGAGCGCTCATGACCCTGGGCGCGTGCGGCGCCGCGCGCGTCATTCAACGCACCCAGGCCGGTGGGGTGATCGAGCTGCAGGGCGATCGCGGCAAGGCGATGGAGCAGGCCAATCAGGAGATGGCAGCTCACTGCGGGCCGAATAACTTCACCATCGTGCAGGAGGGTGAAGAGGCGATCGGCACCGACACCTTCGCGCGCGAAGATACGTCGACCGACACCGCGACGTCGAAGAATGGCCGCCGCGCGGCGAGCGACACCACCACCACAGCGCAGCAGAGCACGCGCACCGCGACCGCGTGGCGCGTCCACTACCAGTGCGGCGGCGTCCCGATGGGCGCGGGCGGTCCTCCGCCGGCCGCGCCGCCGGGTCCCCCTCCGGCCGCGCCTCCCGCTCCCGGCTACTGATCCTGCGGATCCTGGAGACTGCCTCCGGAAGTGGCATCGCCGCCTAGCCGCCGCGCGACACGTGCGCACCGGCGAGCCGATCCATCGCGCAGGCGAGCTCGAAGTCGAGCGCGGTGAGCCCGTTCGCGTCGTGGGTGTGCAGCACGACCTCGACGCGGTTCCACACGTTCGACCAGTCCGGGTGATGGTTGAGCCGCTCGGCCACCAGCGCCGCGCGCGTCATGAACCCGAACGCGTCGACGAAGTCGGCGAACAGGTAGCTGCGATGCAACCTGCCGTCGCGCAACACCCAACCCGGCACGCCGGGCAGCCGCCGGGAGATCTCGTCGGAGTCGAGCGCGGCGATCACCATGTGGGATCGGTACCCCGCCTGGCGCGGGCCGCAAGGGCTCGATGCAGGTGGATCGACAGCGTGCCACGCGTGACGGGCGAGCTGCCCCGCGGCGCGACGATCACGCGTACCCTCGGGGCGTGAACCTCCTGCTCGTCGATCCGGCCGAGCTGTCTGCCGACGCGACCTGCACGCTCGGCGATCGTCGCGCGGACCACCTGCGCGGCGTGCTCGGCGCCACCGTAGGCTCCCGCGTGCGCGCCGGCGTCGTGGGCGGCGGAACGGGCAGCGCGGAGCTGCTCGCCGACGACGGCGCGGCAATCACGCTGCGGCTCGACATCACCGGGCCGGCCTCGCTCGCCTTGCCGATCGAGCTCGTGCTGGCGATCCCGCGGCCCAAGGTGCTGACCCGCGTGATCGAGGCCGCCGCGGCGTTCGGCGTGGCACGGATCGAGCTCACCAACGCGTGGCGCGTCGACAAGAGCTACCTGCGCTCGCCGCGGCTGTCGCCGGACGCGCTCGCGCACGCCGCACGGCTCGGCGCCGAGCAAGGCGCCACCACGCACCTGCCGGCGATCACCGTGCACCCCCGGCTGATGGCGCTGCTCGACGCGCGGTGGCCCGGCCCGCCTGAAACCAAGCTCGTCGCACACCCCGGCGCGCCACCGCTCGAGACCGCGCTGCCCGGCGGCGCAGGGCGCCCGGCGAGCCCGAGGCAGATCGTCCTGGCGATCGGCCCCGAGGGCGGATGGATCGAGCGCGAGGTCGAGACCTTCGTCGCCCGCGGGTTTCATCCCGTGTCGCTCGGCGCTCCGATCTTGCGGGTCGAGACCGCGGTCGCCGCAGCGCTCGGTCAGCTGCTGCTGCTCGACCGGCTCGCCGGGGTCACGGCCGGTTGATCGCGTCGAGCGCGTCGAGCATGACCTGGAGATCCTGCTTCATCTCGTCGGTGATGATCACGTCCTCGTAGCCCCTGGGTCCCTCGAACCGCAGCACCGTGTCGCGGGCATCGAGCGCCCGCCGGACCACCCGCGCCAGCGTGCGGGTGAGCGGCAGCATCGCGATCTCCCAGCCGTCAGCACGCTCCAGCTCCAGCCGGGTCGACGACCACCGCACGCCGTCGGCGATCAGCGTGATGACCTCGGCGTCGAGCGGCTCGCCATGGTACGCCGCGCGCAGCGTGAGCTCGCAGGTCCGGCGCTCCAGCGCGCCGACCAGCCCGAGGTTCGAGTGCAGCGTCACCAGCCGACCGGTGCGCGGCAGCTGGAACTCGACGCGGGTCTTGCTGCACGTCGTGCTGTAGCGCGACAGCGCCTCGCCGAGCGCCTCGCGAACGCCGTCGGGCTGGTCCTGCACGAACTCGCGAACGCACGGCGACCAGAAGTCGCTCTTGCGCTCGTAGCCGCGGTCGCCGAGCCGCTGGCGGACCGGCACACCGTCGGGGATCAACGGGTCCTCGCGCCATCGGTCGTCGCGGCCGAGCGGGAGGCCGTCGCGGCCACCCACGGGCAAGCCGCCGGCCAGCGGCAGCCGCACGGGCGCGTACACGCCATCGCCCCGGCCGAGCAGCCCATCGCGCGGCACCCGACGCTGGGGGCCGGGCGCCGGCGTCGCGCGCGCGGGCGCCGACGTCGCCTCGGCCACTGCCAGCCTCGGGGGCGCGGCCGGGTGGATCACGACGCCGTTCGGTGCCGACGCGCCACCGCACGCCGCGAGCGCCGCGAGCGCGAGCCCCGTGGCCCGGCGCGCGGTCGGCCAAGGCATCCGTGATCGCTGGGTACGCTGAGCGGTCGACACGAGGTGTGCCGGCCAAGCGTAGCGCTCAGCGACGTACGATCAAGCACGCATCGCCGAGCTCGTGCCCGGATAGCCCGTGCGTCGCCGCGAACGAAAGCGCCGCGCGCAGCCGGTCGGCCGGCGCGAACGCCGAGAGCAGCTCGAAGTGGCTCTCGCCGGGTACGTGCAACCCGCTGACCAGGCCGGACACCAGCCGCGGACGGTACGCCGCGTCGAGCCGCACGGTCGCGATCCCGCGACGCCCCGTCCGTAGCTCGCCGTCCTGGGCCACCGCCTCGAGCGCGCGCACCACGCTGGTCCCGATCGCGATCACCCGACCGCCTCGTGCGCGCGTCGCGCTGACCGCAGCCGCCGTACGCTCGGGGATCTCGTAGCGCTCCGGCCATGGCAGCGCGTGATCGAGCGCGTCGTCGCCGGTCGACGATAGCCCGGCCGCGTGGGTCAACGCCGCGACCGCGATGCCAGCCCGCGCCAGGCCGAGCACGATGTCCCAGGTCAGCGGGCGCCCCGCCGACGGCATCTCCGCCGCCCACGGCCGCCCCGCGTACGCGGTCTGCACCGACCACAGCGGCAGCAGCTCGCTGCGATGCGCGTACTGTACCGGCGCGCCCGCGGCGTACACCGCCCGCCACGCCGCGTCGGCATCGCCGAGGATCGCGAGCTCGACCCGCCGGCCGGCCGCGCACAGGACGGTCGCCGCGCTCCCTGCGATCAGGACCGCGTCGCCGGCGGCGAGCGCAGGCGGCGGCGCGCGATGCTCGGTGCGGGTCCGGTGATCCCCCGGCCCGAACAGCACGCCCGACAGCCGGCCGCCATCGACCGGCCCCGACAGCCGCAGCTCGAACACTCGACCAGCTGCGGTCCGCCCCGGCAGCGCCGCCGGCAGCGTGGCGGCGTCGTTGACCACGACCAGATCGCCCGCGCGAAGCAGGCGCGGCAGCGCGGCGAACCGCTCGAGCCCTGGCGGCGCGTCCCCGGCGGCGTCGACCACGACCAGGCGCACGGCGTCGCGCGGCACAAGGTCGGTGCGTAGCTCGACGCTCGGGGTCTCCTGCGATGCCCCGCCGGGAGGCTCGGGCTCACGCGCCGCGGCCGGCCGGGCCCGATCGCCTCGGGTCACCGCGCCGGCCAGCGCAGCGAGCGCGCGCTCCGGCGCGGCCAGCCGGGCTACCGCGGTCACGCGAGCTCCCAGCGCGGCGCAACCAGCCGCGCGCCGCTCGGCGCCCTCACCTCGTCCTCGATCATCTCGACGATCCGCGCCGCGACCTCGGCCGGCCGTGACAGCGCCGCGCGATCAGCGTCGGGGATCGCCGCCGCGTGCATCGCGGTATCCATCTCGCCGGGATCCACCGCGAGCACGCGCACGCCCGTGCCGTCGAGCTCGGCCGCAAGGATCCGGCTCAGGTGATCCTGCGCCGCCTTCGACGCGCCGTACGCGCCCCACCGCGGGTACGGCTCGACCGCGGCGTCGGAGCTGACGTGCACGATCACTCCGCCGCCCCGGATCGCCATCGCCCCGGCCAGCACCTTGGTGAGCCGGAACGGCCCGATCAGGTTGGTCTCGAGCACCGCGGCGAGGTCCTCGCACTCGGTGTCGAGCAGCAGGCGCAGCGGCGTCGGGCCCAGCGTGCTCGCGTTGTGGATCGCGAGCGCGAGCTCGCCGACCATGCCCTGCGCCTGGCCCGCGATCCGATGGGTCGCCGTCTTGTCGGCGATGTCTCCGGCGATCGCGTGGGCCTCGCCGCCGCGCGCCCGGATCCCGGCGACCACGTCGTCGAGCGCCGCCACCTCGCGGGCGACCAGCGCGACCCGGGCCCCTCGGGCCGCGAGTAGCTCGGCGAGCGCGCGCCCCAGCCCGCGACTCGCGCCGGTGACCAGCGCGCCCTGTCCTTGAATCTTCATGACTGCCTCCTGCGACCAGGCTAAGCGGCGTTGGCCAATCCGTCATCATCCGCGCTATTGTGTTGGCAGGAGGCCATCGTACGAGCATGCCCGCCCAGCCCGCCGACCACCTCGCCGACAACATCAAGGCGCTGCGCACCGCGCGCGGCCTGTCCCAGCAGCAGATCGCCCGCGCCGCGGGCGTACCGCGCGCGACCTGGACTCACCTCGAGTCGGGCGCCGCGAACCCCACGCTCGCGGTGCTGGTCAAGGTCGCCAACGCGCTCCAGGTAAGGCTCGACGAGCTGCTCGCGTCGCCCAGCCTGCCGGCGCGCCACATCCGGGCCTCCGAGCTCCCGGTGCGCCAGCGCGGCGACGTCACCGTGCGCAAGCTGCTCCCCGAGTCGCTGCCCGGGCTCGATCTCGAGCGCATGGTGCTCCCGGCCGGCGCGCGGATGACCGGCGTGCCTCACACGCCCGGCACCCGCGAGTATCTGACCTGCGAGCGCGGCGTCGTCGAGCTCGCGGTCGCCGGCGAGCGCTACCGTCTCGCCGAGGGCGACGTCGTCACCTTCCGCGGCGATCAGCGCCACGGCTACCTCAACCCCGGCACCCAGCTCGCGGTCGCCTACTCGGCGATCGCGTTCGCGCCGCTCGCCGGCTGATAGGTCGATCGATAGGGGACGTTCCCGTCCCCTCTGGGCCGGCGGAGCCGTCCCATTCACCCCACCGCGCGTTCCTCGCGCGGCGCCTGCACCTGACGGCTCTGCGCCCTACCTGTGAGCCCCTACTGCAGGCACTCGGCTGCGGGAGATCCACCCCGGTTTCGGGCCCGGCGGAGCCGTCCCATTCACCCCACCGCGCGTTCCTCGCGCGGCACCTGCACCTGAC
>Ga0302299_10003143_pt1 | contig 10067 bp, 8 predicted proteins | sample III_Fen_N3_4_FD_198795 | JGI IMG/M metagenome (GOLD analysis project Ga0302299, IMG submission 198795) | Peat permafrost microbial communities from Stordalen Mire near Abisko, Sweden - III_Fen_N3_4 | ecosystem: Environmental > Terrestrial > Soil > Wetlands > Permafrost | place: Sweden: Abisko...
CGATGGCATTCGCACAAGCAGCTGCACGTCGTCCTATCGCAGGCGCAGTCGCGACCTTGGGTGTCAGCGACCGCGTCGCGTTCTTGCGCAAGACCTACGGTCTCCTCGGCGTCTCGTTGATCGGGTTCGCCGCGGTCACCGCATTCATGATGCGGTACATGACCCCCACCAGCCTCAAGTTCTCGAGCTGGGCGTTCACCGGCCGGTGGACCTGGCTGATGGTGATGGGCATGTTCATGTTCGTCGGCTACATCGCCGAGCGGCTGGCGCGCTCCGAGACCTCGCGCGGCGTCCAGTACCTCGGGCTCGGCATCTTCGTCGTGGCAGAGGCCGTGCTGCTGCAGCCGATGCTGTGGATCCTGATCCTGCGGTTCGGCAACCTCCACGCGTCGAGCTTCAACGAGGCCGGCCTGCTGGAAGGTCGCGCCGCCGCGATCCTCGGCCAGGCGGTGGTGATCACGCTCGCGATCTTCCTCGGGCTGACCTTGACCGTGTTCATCTCGAAGCGGGACTTCTCGTTCCTCCGCGGCGTCCTCACGATCGCCTCGTTCGCGGTGATCGGCGTCGGCCTCGCCTCGATGCTGTTCGGCTTCAGCCTCGGCGCGCTGTTCAGCGGCTTCGTGATCCTGCTGATGGCGGGCTACATCCTGCAGCAGACCAGCCTCGTGATGAATGACTTCCCGCCGTCGGCGCACGTCGCGGCAGCGCTGATGCTGTTCTCGACGGTCGCGACCTTGTTCTGGTACGTGCTGCGGCTCTTGATGGAACTCAACCGCCGCTAGCGCGCGCGGCCCGGTCCGACCGGGAAATTCGTACGAGAGAGTCATCGGGGGCCTACATGGTCCCCGAAGTCATTTTCGCTATAATCCCAGGACATGCCTGCGGTGCCGGTGTCATCTGGGGGTGTCCTGCCCGCTCCGCTGTCGTCGACAGATATCGGGGCCGTGCGCAAGCTCGAGGATGCGATCGGTTCGGTCGTGCGCGGCAAGCCCGAGGCGATCCGCGCGGCGATCGTCGCCCTCCTCGCGCGCGGTCACCTGCTGATCGAGGATATCCCCGGCGTTGGCAAGACCACGCTGGCGCGCGCGCTGGCCGCCGCGCTCGGCGGCACGTTTCGCCGCATCCAGTTCACCAGCGACCTGTTGCCGTCCGACATCGTCGGCGTGTCGATCTACGACCAGCACGGCAAGGCGTTCGAGCTCAAGCGCGGGCCGATCTTCGCCAACGTCGTGCTCGCTGACGAGATCAACCGCACGACGCCGCGCACCCAGTCGGCGTTGCTCGAGGCGATGAGCGAGGGTCAGGTCTCGATCGACGACACCACGCACACGCTCGAGACGCCGTTCATCGTCCTGGCGACCCAGAACCCGGCCGAGCACTACGGGACCTATCCGCTGCCAGAGTCGCAGATGGACCGGTTCCTGCTGCGCATCGCGCTCGGCTATCCGGCCAAGGCGATCGAGCGCGAGCTGCTGCGCGATCGCGCCGGCAGCGACCCGGTCACCCGGCTGACCCCGGTGGTCGATCTCGACACCGTGCGCACGCTGCAGGACGCGGTCGAGACGATCCGGGTCGACGACGCGCTGCTCGACTACGCGATGTCGATCGTCGAGGACACCCGCCGACACTCGGCGATCGCGGTCGGGGTCTCGACCCGCGGCGCGCTCGCGTGGTACCGCGCCGCCCAGGCCTCGGCGCTCGCCGCCGGCCGCCACTTCGTGGTGCCCGATGATCTCAAGCTGCTCGCCGTGCCGTGCCTCGCGCACCGGCTCACGCTGTCCCAGGCGCACGACTCGATCAGCCGGCTGCGCAGCGACAGCGAGCGGCTGATCAACGAGATCGTCCACCGCGTCTCGGTGCCGACGTAAGCTTGGCGCACCGACGCATGGCGACGCGCGAGCCTGCCCGGCTGCCCTGGTGGCGACGGTACCGTCCGCCGCGGCGGCTGAGCTTCACCCGCGAGGGCCGGCTGATCGTCGTGCTGTCGGTCGGCGTCGGGTTCGCCGCGATCAACACCGGCAACAACCTGCTCTACCTGCTGCTCGGCTGGCTGCTCAGCTTCATCATCGCCTCGGGCCTGCTCTCGGAGATGACGCTCAAGCGGCTGGTGGTCGATCGCCGGCCGCCGCCCCGGGTGTTCGCCGGCGAGCCGTTCCTGATGGAGGTCGCGATCAAGAACGAGAAGCCACGGCGCGCGTCGTTCTCGATCGAGGTCGAGGACCTGGTCGGCACCACGCCGCTCGACAAGCGCTGCTACTTCCTGAAGATCCCGGCGGCGAAGTCGCAGCGCACGAGCTATCGCCACACGTTCGCGCGGCGCGGGCTGTACACGCTCAGCGGCTATCGCGTCGCCACCAAGTTTCCGTTCGCCCTGTTCCGCAAGTCGCGCGACGTCACCGCGCCGCTCGAGGTGCTGGTCTACCCGGCGCGCGTGCCGGTGGCGCGGCCGGCGCCGCGGACCACGGCGCGCGGCGATACCACGACCAACCGCGCCGGCCGGCGCGGCGAGTTCCTCGGGCTGCGCGAGCACCGGGTCGGCGACGATCGCCGCGACGTCCACTGGCGGTCGAGCGCGCGCAGCGGCCGGCTCCTGGTCCGCGAGTACGAGGACGAGCACGCGCGCAGGCTGGTGATCGCGGTCGACAACGCGATGCCCGAGGCGGTCCGCGAGGCGGTCGATGACGGCGCGCTGACCCCGGCGTTCGAGGTCTCGGTCGCGGCGGTCGAGCGCGCGATCAGCGTGGCCGCGAGCCTGGTGGCCGCCTACCTCGAGCTCGGCTGGACCGTCGAGCTGTGCGCGCGCGGCTGCCACATCCCCGCCGGGGCGGGCCGCCAGCACGAGGCCAAGATCGCCCGGGCGCTCGCGCTCCTGCCCTACGTCGCCGACGCCGTGCCGTTCGCGGTGCTGCCGCCGCGGGTCGAGAGCGTGCTCGTGATCCCGCGGACGGTCGCGGCGGCGGGGCGCCCGAGCGCGTCGACGGTGATGGACGTATGAGGTTCGCGGTCGCCCACAAGGCCGCGACCTACCTCATGGTGGGCTCGGCCTACGTCGCGCTGGTCGCGGGCGGCGGCGTCGCGCCGGCGATCGCGCTGGCCGGCCTGGTCGCGCTGATCGCGTCGTGGTGGTGGGAGGCGCCGCACGTCCGGCTCGAGCGCTGGACCCGGCTGTGGACCGCGGGATCGATCCTCGCGCTGGTCTACAGCGTGGTGGCCTCGGTGCTCACCGCCGACTTCCTCGGCGTCGGCGCGCAGTTCCTGGTCTGGCTGACGGTGGCCAAGGCGTATAACCGGCGCGCCGCGCGCGACTGGCAGCAGATGTACCTGCTGGCGTTCCTCATGCTGGTCGCCGGCTCGGTCTTGAACCCCGATCTGACCTACGGCCTGTGCTTCCTCGCGTTCGTGATCGCGTCGACCTGGGCGCTCACGCTGTTCCACCTCCGCCGCGAGATGGAGGACAACCTGCTGGTCAAGCACGCCGCCGACCGCGCCTCGGAGCGCGTCGAGGTCCGCCGCATCCTCGAGTCGCGGCGGATCGTCGATGGCCGGTTCTTCCTCGGCACCGGCGCGCTGTCGTTCGGCGTGTTCCTCGGCGCCGCGCTGGTCTTCCTCGCGCTGCCGCGCGTCGGCGTCGGGTTCTTCCTCAAGGGCCGGGCCGGCCTGACGCTCACCGGGTTCTCCGATGGCGTGAAGCTGGGCGGCCACGGCGTGATCAAGAACGACGCCACCGTGGTGATGCGGATCGAGATGCCGAGCCACTACGGCAACCGCGACGCGCCCGAGGTGCACTGGCGCGGCGTCGCGTTCGATCGCTACGCGCGCGGCCAGTGGTCGCGGCTCAACACGTCGCCGCGCACCCAGCAGACCCTCGAGGAGGGCCCGGCGCGCGACCGCCGGTTCCTCTTGTGGGACGGTCCGGCCAGGCCGGCGCGCGCGATCGACGAGCTCGCCGCCGGCCTCGTGCGCCAGGACATCTGGCTCGAGCCGCTCGAGTCCGACGTCCTGTTCGGCGCCAGCAAGCCGCGGATCGTCGAGTACGCGCACGTGCTGCGGCCGCGCCGCTCGATGGTCGAGCGCAACGACGAGGTCCGGCTCGACCACGCCAGCACGATCCACTACACGGTGTGGTCCGAGCTCGCGCAGCCCTCGCCCGACGAGCTGCGCGGCTCCGCCGGCAAGCTCCCCCCGGCCTACCGGGACTACCTGCAGCTGCCCCCGGAGATCACGCCGCGCACCCGCGAGCTCGCCCGCACGCTCACCGCCGGGCTGACCAACCCGTACGACCAGGCGATGGCGATCAAGGCGTGGCTCGGCAACAACCTGCGCTACACGCTCGTGCTCGCCGATCCGGGCAGGCAGGAGCCGGTCGACTTCTTCCTGTTCGATCGCAAGAAGGGCCACTGCGAGTACTTCGCCTCGGCGTTCGCGGTGCTGGCGCGCGCGGCCGGGATCCCGACCCGCCAGGTCAACGGCTTCCTCGGCGGCGAGTGGAACGAATACCAGGGCTACGTCGCGGTGCGCGCCGGCGACGCGCACTCGTGGGACGAGGTGTTCTTCCCCGGCGCCGGCTGGGTCACCTTCGATCCCACGCCGGCCGCCGATCTCGACGTGCTGGGCCGCGGCGGCGCCGGCTGGACCGAGCGGCTGGGCCGGTTCCTCGACACCATGCGGTTTCACTGGAACAAGTGGGTGATCGAGTACGACCTGGCGTCGCAGCTCGCGCTGTTCAAGCAGGTCGGCGGCGTGTTCGAGACCGCCGCCGGCGCCGCCAAGCGCGGCGTCGTCGCGATCGGCCGCTCCCTCTACGCCGACTGGCCGATCTGGCTTTTGGCCGCCACGCCGCTCGCCGGCTGGCTGTGGTGGCGCCGCCGTCGCCATCAGCCGGTGTTTCCGCGGCTGCGGTCGCGCCCGCGGCCGCGCGTGCCGGTCTCGCAGATCTACGACGAGGTCGCGCGCCAGCTCGCCCGCGCCGGCGCGCCCCGCGACGCCGCCACCACGCCGCGCGAGCTGGCCCTGGCCCTCACCGCGCGCGGCGCGGTCGCCGCCGCGCCGGTCGCCGAGCTGACCGAGCTCTACTACGCCGCCGAGTGGGGCCGGCGCGACGATCCCGCCGCCGAGCAGCGCGCCGCGGCGCTCGCCCGCGAGATCCGCGCCGCCCTCGACGACGCCCGCCGCGCGTCTCGCTGACACCCGGCGCCCCCCGGGCGTGCCAGATTGGCAGGCGACCGGCGGTTTGTTGAAGCCGTCATCCCTGCGTGATAGCTACAGTTGCCCGTCGAGATCGGCGGCCCTCCCTTTGCAGAGAGCAGCAAGCGATGACGCGACTCGTACCTCTGACCGTGCTCGTGCTCGAGCTCGCCGCGAGCCGGCTCGCCAGCGCGCAGGCGACCATGACCACGCTGAGCCCCGGCGGCGGCACGATCACCTTCGATAAGCTCCAGGTCAGGGACGGCGACACGGGCGAGTTCTTCGAGCCCAACACCGACAAGCGTCCGCTGTACTTCAACCTCGCGCACTGCACCTGCGCGAAGGCCGGCCACGACACGTTCCAGTACTGGGTCACCGAGACCGTCGTGACCAATACCAGTTATAATCTCCACTTCTTCGTGGGGGCTAGTTGCGCTTCCGCGACGCCCACCGATCGCAAGACCAATTGCAGGGAGCCAACCACTCCGACCTCGCTGCCCGTCGACGAGCTCAAGAATGGCGAGTATTTGAACTTCAACCTGTACGACGTGGTCAACGGACAGCTCCATGTCGGTGAAGACTGCCAGCAACTAGAAGGCGCCTCGGTGTGGGCGACACCAGCTCGAGCATCACCGGCGTCGACACGCTGCCGCCGCCGACGCCGAAGGATGTATCGGCGAGCCCCAGCGAGAACGCGATCGACATCCACTGGACGGCGCCGAGCACCAACAATACGAGCATTTCATATTTTCAGGCGCTGTGCGCCAAGGACGGATCGACGACCCCCGTCCGATCGGGAACCGCCCACTACGTGACAGCGAAATCGCTGTGCGGGGCGGACGACCCCGCGTCGGTGAAGATCATCGAGCAACCGCTCGACAACGGCGAGCACGCCGTGACGCTCGCGGAAAGCCCGCTCGCGAACCTGGACCACAACTACATCTGCGGCGAGGTCGCCTCGGCGTCGGCGACTTCGATGACGATCGATGGCCTCGAGAACGGCACCGCGTACCAGGTGATGCTGATGGCGGTGGATCTCCACGGCAACTACAACGCGACGTTCTTGGACCACACGATCACGCCGCACGCGGTCACCGACTTCTGGGAAGACCTGCAAGGACGCGGTAGCAAGGTCAACGGTGGCCTGTGCTTGCTCGCCGAGACCTACGGCGACGACAGCGGGCTGACCCAGGGGCTGCGGGCGTTTCGCGACGACTCGCTCGCCGGCTCGCGTGCGGGCCGCTGGCTGATCCGCGGCTACTACGCGACGTTCGGCAAGCTCGGCCGCCTGGTGCACGGTTCGCTCGTGCTGCGCTTCGTCGCCGGTACGCTGCTGCTGCCGGCCGTCGCGCTGGCGCTGGCATGCCATGCGCTCACCTTGCCCGGCTTGCTCGCCGCGCTGATCGCCACGGGCTGGCTGTTCTGGCGTCGCCGCCAGCTCGCCGGCTGGCTGGTCCGGCGGAGCCATGCCGGCGGCCTGGTTCGTGGCGGTGTCATCGCGCTGGTCGCGGGCCTCACGCTCTATGCGCCGCGCGCGCACGCAGGTAGCGGCTTTCAACCGTACTGGGAGACCAACGATCCGATCGAGGATCAGAACCAGGAACTGCCGGACGATCCGGGGCTCGTGCGATGGCACGTCGGCATTAAGGTTGGACCGTACGTGCCGGATATCGACAAGCAGTTCGGCGGTAAGCCCGGGCCCTACGAGCAGATGTTCGGTAACTTCCGGCTGCTGCCGATGCTCGACGTCGAGCGGATCATCTGGTCAGGCTACGGCCAGATCGGCGTGGGCGGCACGATCGGCTATCTGCAGCGCAGCGCCCGCGCGTTCGCGATGGGCAGCAATCCCACCGATCTCGACCGCCCGCGCGACGCCAACGCGCGCAACGCGTTCCACCTGATCCCGATGGCGTTGACGGCGACGTATCGCTTCACGGTGCTCGACGATGAATATGGCATTCCGCTGGTGCCCTACGTGCGTGGCGGCCTGTCGTACTACGTGTGGTGGATGACCGCGCCGAACGATAACTTCTCGGTGGTCTGCAAGGACGGCACGGATACTGACGCAGACCCGAGCTGCAGTCGCGACAAGGCGCTCGGTGCCTCGCTCGGGGTGCAGGGGTCGATCGGCCTGGCGATCCGGGCCGAGCGGATCGACGCGTCCGCCGCGCGGTCGATGCGGGCCAGCGGCATCCAGCACGCCGGGATCTACGGCGAGCTGTCGGCCTCGAAGGTCGATGGCTTTGGCTCCGCCAGCAAGCTTTCAGTGGGCGCTCGCACGTGGTTCGCGGGCGTCGACTTCGAGTTCTGATGGCGAGTGTCACCGCCTGCGCGCCGGATCGATCACGCGCTGAGCGGCAAGCCTTCGACGTGGACCGATGATGCGCTGCGCGACTCATGACGAATCACCAGCGCTCGCGAGCAGGCGCTAGCGTGCGCGGTCGCCGGCGGGCTTGGGCAGCCGGCCCATCAGGTAGAACTCGTCGTTGGGCCGCATGCTCGTCATGTTGGCGAGCCGGTTGCTCATCGCGAAGAACGCGGCGATCGCGGCGATGTCCCAGGCATCCTCGTCGGTGAAGCCATGGTCGCGCAGGCGCGCGTAGTCGGCGTCGTCGATCTGGGCCGAGTGCAGCGCGACCTTGAGGGCGAAGTCGAGCATGGCGCGCCGCCGCGGGGTGAGGTCCGCGCGGCGGTGGTTGACCGCGAGCTGGTCGGCGATCAGCGGGTTCTTCTCGTAGATCCGCAGGATCGCGCCGTGGGCGATCACGCAGTAGAGGCAGTCATTGGCGCCGCTCGTGGCGACGACGATCATCTCGCGCTCCGCCTTGGTCAGGTTGCCATCCTTGAGCATCACCGCGTCGTGATAGGCGAAGAACGCGCGAAACTCCTCGGGCCGGTGGGCCAGCACGAGGAACACGTTGGGGACGAAGCCCGCCTTGTCCTGGACCTCGATGATGCGGGCGCGAACGTCGTCGGGCAGGCTGTCCAGGCTGGGGATCGGGAACCGCGAGATCGCAGGCGCGTCGGACATGTCAGGCAGTATAGCGGTCACACCAGCGTGGGCGCTGCGGTGTGGCTAGCGCCGCCGATGGCGTCGCGTGCAGCGGCGTTTCCAGCGCCGCCGATCGCGTCGCGTGCAGCGGCGTTTCCAGCGCCGCGGATCGCGTCACGCGCTACGGGTGGCCGCCGCCGCTTCCACCACCGCCACCGCCACCGCCACCGCCACCGCCGCCGCCGCCGCCGTTGCCGCAGCTCTGCAGCACGCATGCAATGCCGGTGGTCTGGACCTCCTGCTCACACACGAAGTTCGCGTTACACGTGAAGTCGGCGCACGACAGGCTCGGCTGCGGCGGCGCGACCGGGCCGGTCGGCAGCGGGTGCTGGTCGATGATGTTGCACTGGCCGACGTTGTAGTAGACGTGGCACGAGCCGACGAAGTCGACGCTGTGGGTATCGCAGTCGAGATCGGTGGTGCACTGCGTGCCCGCGACCCCGCCCGCGGCGGCCTGGAACTCGTCGGCGTGTTCCTGCGCCTCGACGCTGAACGCGGCGGCGGCTTGCTGATAGTCGGCCATCGCGGCCTGCCAGGCATCCCACAGCGCCTGGACCGCAGCGGTCGGCGTGGGCTGCTGGCTGGGCCGGACGCCGACACCCGAATAGCAGACCTTGTTGGAGCTCTGCGCCGTGGGCACCAGGCCCGCGGTGTCCGGGTTGGACAGATCCGAGGGAGATTCAGCCGCGCAGCCTGCCAGGGTCAGCAATGACAACGCGATGCGGCAAATTCGATGGGAGGGCTTCATCTGCGACAGCAATATCCCGGTGCTTCCGAGCGCTCCAGTATCGCCTGGTATCGGCCGCTGGAATCACGACGCGATTCTCCATATCAATAATTGTAATCAATAGATATTCGCGTCACGAGAGCCTGGCGAAGTCGGGATTGCCAGCCTGTGAGGCAGCATCAACCGCGGCGGTCGACGAACCTTGCGGCTACCAGGTCTCGCCGAACGGGCGCGCCTCGACCTCGAACGACCACGCCGAGCGCGGCTGGGTCGCCAGGTGATAGACGGTCGCCGCGAGGTCCTCGGGGCGCACGAAGAAGCTGTCCGGCTTGTCCGGCATCTGCGCGCGCGTCCGCGCCAGGTCGATGACGCCATCGACGATGATCAGCGCGACGTGGATGCCCTTGGGCCACAGCTGGCGCGCCATCGATTCGGCCAGGCTGCGCTGCGCGGCCTTGGCCGGTGCGAAGCCCGCCGCGCGCGCGCCGCCGCGCCGCGACGCCGTGGCGCCGGTGACGATGATCGCGCCGGTCCCGCGCGCGGTCATCCCCGGGATCACGGCTTGCGCGAACAGCAGCAGGCCGAGCGCGTTGACCCGGAACGCGCGTTCGAGGTCGCCCGGCGTGATCGTCTCGACCGTGCCGAAGCTGCCCGAACCGGCGTTGTACGCGACCACACCGATCGACCCCTGATCGCGCTCGATCGCCGCGACCGCCTGGGCGACGCTCGCCGCGTCGGTGGCGTCGCACGCGTACGCCCGCGCGCCGGGGAGCTCGCGGGCGAGCTCCGCGCTGGTCTCGGTGGTGCGCGCGACCAGCGCGATCGCGTGGTCCGCGGCGAACCGGCGCGCGATCGCCGCGCCGGTCCCAGGGCCTACTCCTACGACGACACAAACGGGCTTTGGCATGCGGCGGTCTTACCGTGGGCGAACGTCCCTGGCGAGCCAGCGTGTGTATAGTGAGCGCGTGTCCGACGCGCAGCTGGTGACCCGCTACTACGAGCTCTTCAACCGCGGCGACTGGGACGGCATGTGTGCGCTGCTCGCCGACGACGTCGCCCACGATCTCAACCAGGGCGAACGCCAGGTCGGACGCGCGGTGTTTC
>Ga0302299_10003144_pt1 | contig 10062 bp, 6 predicted proteins | sample III_Fen_N3_4_FD_198795 | JGI IMG/M metagenome (GOLD analysis project Ga0302299, IMG submission 198795) | Peat permafrost microbial communities from Stordalen Mire near Abisko, Sweden - III_Fen_N3_4 | ecosystem: Environmental > Terrestrial > Soil > Wetlands > Permafrost | place: Sweden: Abisko...
CTGTCCGACGACCTGCTGAAGGACCTGCGCCAGGTGGTCGGGCCGCTCAAGAAGAGCTTCGCCCGGCCGCGCCCCTATGAGGTCTTCCACCAGGTCAAGCCGGCCGTGCAGCTGGAGCCCAGCTACTCCTACCCCAGCGGGCACGCCAGCTGGGCGATGGCGCAGGCGACGATCCTGGCCATGCTCCAGCCCCAGCGCCGGGAGGCCATCCTGGAGCGCGGGCGGCTGATGGGCTACGACCGGGCCCTGGGCGGGGTGCACTACCCGTCCGATGTGGACGCCGGCCTGCTGCTGGGCGCCGCCTTCGCCCAGGCCTGGCTGACCGTCCCGGCCCACCAGCGGCTCCTCGAGGAGGCCCGGACCGAGTGGTAGGCCCTCAATCCCAGCGGTAGTCCAGCCGGATCTCCAGGGGCGCCGGGGTGGCCAGGGAGGAGCTCTGGTCGTTCACGTCGTCGTAGGCGAAGCCGTAGGCCTTCCCGCCCAGGCTGTGCCGGTGCCAGAACTCGGCGTAGCGGTTGCAGGGGTCCTGCCGGTAGTAGCCGGCGGCGTCGCGCCAGTCCAGGGGGCTCTCCAGCACGTGCCGGTTGAGCATGGCGGCGATCTGGGCGCCCAGCACCTTTTCCAGCGCGCTGCCCCGGGCCAGCACCCCGTTGCCCAGGAACACCTCCTGGCTGGTGGGCCTGCCCTGGATGACCCAGGGGCCGCTGGGCCCGTTGAAGACGAGCCGGTCCTCGGCGTCCACCCGCCCGGTGAAGCGGCCCTCGTCCGGGGTCAGCACGAGCGGCTCCGAGCGGTGGCGCCGCCACATCCGGTCGATGTAGGGGTCCAGGTAGCCCCGCTCGCGGCCGGCGTCGCCGAAGGCGCCGTGGGCCGGCGCAAGGATGCGCAGGTCCTGCGGGTCCGCCAGGGCGGCGAAGGCGGGCGGCATTTCGGCCCGGTAGGTCCGGAACACCTCCGAGCGGGATTCGACGATGCCCACCCGGCCCACGGGCCGGCGCGGGTCGGCGCGGTCGAACACGGCCATGGCGATGGGCAGGCCGAACTGGTCCACGCAGGTGGTGTTGCCGTGGAAGCCGGAACCGTCCAGGGTCAGCTCGATGAAGTCGAAGCGGATGCCGCGGTTGGGGTCCGTGGGGTTGGCCGGGTCCGGCTGGACCAGGCCGCCGGTGGCTTCGTCCACCCGGAGGTAGAGCGGCGAACCGACGCTGAGGTAGAGGCGGCCGCTGATGACCGTCTGGGCGCGGTCGAGGTCGAGGTGCGCACCGCCCTGGACCGGGATGGCGTAGTCGCACCAGGTCCGGCCGTCCTTGTGCACGACGTTGTCGGCGGCGGTGCAGGGCAGGAACCGGCCGGTGCGGTCCAGGCGGCAGAACCGGCCGGCGCCGTCCAGGCCGGTGAAGGTGGCGTAGACCGGCTCGGCGCGCCGCCGGCCGCGGGTGGTGCTGCGCAGGCTGATGCGGATGGTGTCTCCGGCGGCGCGCAGGGCGGGCATGGCGGACCGGGCGGCGTCCGTCCCGGGCCCCGAGCCGCCGCAGTGGATCAGGGTCAGGGCTGAGCAGGCCAGGGCCAGCAGGAGCCGAAGGCAGGGTCTTGGCATAGGTACCTCTAAATCTTTATAAATAAAATAGTTTTATAAAATACACACCGGCGGTGGGCCCCCTAATGTTAGGCGACCTGACGGGTAATGCAATGGCAGGGTTGGAGGTCCCGGAAAACGATTCCCACAGCTCATTCCACCGGATCCTACGCCAGGAACGCCGCCAGTTCCCTGAGGTCGTCCACCGCCAGGTCCCAGGCTTCCGCGCCCGGGTCGCCGAAGCCGTAGCGGCAGTAGCAGCGCTTCAGCCCTGCGCGCCGGCCGGCCTCGAGGTCGGTGAAATGGTCGCCGGCCATCCACGAGCCGGCGGCGGCGCACCCGGCCCGGTCCAGGGCCAGGCGCAGGGGCGCCGGGTCGGGCTTGAGCCCGGGGCCGTCGCCGCCGCCCACCACGGCCGCCATGAGGCCCTGGATGCCCAGGCCCTCCAGGATGAGGCCGGTGAATTCGCGCGGCTTGTTGGTCACCACCATGAGCCTCAGGCCGCGCTGGCGGAACGTCTCCAGCGCCTCCGCCACGCCGGGATAGAGCCGGGTCTGGTCCAGCAGGTGCGCCCGGTAGTGGCGCTCGTTGATCTCCAGGGCCTGCGCCAGCAGCTCCGGCCGTTCGGGAATGGCGCGGGACAGGAGCCGGCGCACGCCTTCGCCGACGAAGCCGACCACCTGGGCCTGGGCGATGGGCGGCAGGTCCAGCTCGGCCCGGGTGAGGTTCACCGCCAGGGCCAGGTCGGCCCGGGAGTCGATGAGGGTTCCGTCCAGGTCGAAGATGATTCCGTGCGGCATCCCCTACTTTAGCCCGAAATACACCCGGCTGCCGCCGTCCTTGGCGGCGCGCTCGCCGCCGCTCACCTCGAACAGCCGGCCCGGGTCCACCTTGGCGTCCAGGAGCAGCCGGATCAGGGCCTTGGCGCGGGCGTCAGCGAGCTGGCGCAGGTCCTCGGGGCCGACCGCCATGGTGCCCAGCAGGCGCTGCTCCATCTCCGCCTCGGGCGGGACCGGGCTGGCCGCGGCCGCGGCGGGGAAGGCCTTCTGGAAGGCGGTGCGCAGCCAGACGGCGCGCTCCGCCGGGGGCAGGGGCGCCGCATCGGCGCCGTTCTTCAGCTCCCGCAGGGTCCGCTCCAGGGCCTGCTGCTTGAGGGCGGCGAGGTCGGAGGGGCCGGTGCTGCCTTCGGCCTCCAGGTTCAGCTCCGGACGCTGCTCCAGCGCCTTGGCCAGGGCCTCGGCCTTGGTCGTGGCCACGGGGTCCGGTTCGGCGCTGCCGGCGGCGAAGGCGACGTAGCTGAGGTCGTGGTCCTGGCCGCCGCCCAGCTTGGCCAGCAGGGTGAAGGGCGAGGTCGCCACCTTCACCATGACGTTGAGCACCGCGTGCAGGATGATGCGGCCGTAGTGCAGGTCCGGGTCGTCCAGGCTGCCGGTAACGGGAAGGTCCAGCTCGATCAGGCCCTTGCGATCGCGCAGGATGGCCAGGGCCAGTTTCACCGGAGCCTTGACCGCGTCCGGGCTGGCCACCTTGTCGCCCAGGTAGAACTGGTTCAGGCGCGTCGTCAGCTGGGCGTCCAGCTGGCGCTTCTGGATGCGCACGCGGGCGTCCAGGTCCAGCTTGCCTTTCTGGATGGTGTAGCCCAGGTACTTGCCGGCGTAGGGGGAGAAGTCGGTCAGCTCCGAGGACTGGATGGTGATGTTGACGTCGGTGTCCTGGTCCTTGCGCAGCGGCATGGCGCGGCCCTGGACGCGCAGCGGCGCGACGCCGCCGGCCAGGCCGCGGAAATCCACCGCGGACTGGCTGTCGGGTTCGGTGGACAGGGTGGTGGCGCTGCCTTCCAGGCCGGTGATGACCAGGGCGGCGTTGGGTTCCACGCTGCGGTCGACGAAGCTGAGCCGGCCCGCGGCCATGCGGGTGCGGGCGATGGCCAGCCGGAGCGGCCTGCCCGGGCTGGGCGGCAGCGCCGCGCCGACCGCGGAGAGCGGCGGCGTTCCGGCCGCCGGCGCCAGCTTGAGCGCCCGGGCCACGTTGGTGCTGCCGTCCGGATCCACCACCAGGCGCGGATTCGGTTCCAGCAGGTCGACGCTCTGGATGGAGACGGTGTCCGGGTTGGTGCGCAGGTCCAGCCCGGTGAGGGTCAGGCGGCGGTAGCCCAGGAAGGGTTCGCGCTTCACCCCGTCCGCGGCCTCGAAGCCGTCCAGGCGCAGGTTGCCGCGGAAGCCCGCGGAGTCGTCCTTGCGCCCCTGGAAATCGGCCCGCAGGCGCCCGTCCAGGCTCAGCAGGCCGCGGTTCAGGCGCACGTCCAGGTCCGGGGCCAGGTACGGATCGAAGGGCGGCAGGCTGAGCCGGTCAACCTTGACGGCCAGGTCCAGCGCGGGGCGCAGCGGCGCGACCGTGCCTTCGGCGCTGATGCCGGCCGCGCCGTTGAGCTTCAGGGACAGCTTCAGCTGGGCCTGGGCCGCGGGATCCAGGGAGAAGCCCTTGAGGCTGAGTTCCACGTCCTCGGCCACGGCCTGGACCGGCCGGACCGTGCCCAGGTCCTTGAACGAGACTTGGAAGCCATCCAATTGCAGCTCTTTCAGCTCAAGCTTCCAAGGGGCTGCGGGCGCCGACGGCGGCTGCGGTTTCGGGGTGAGCATGCGCACCAGGTCGATCCCGCCCCGGGCGTCGCGGGTGACCGCGATCCGGCCGTCGCGCAGGCCCAGGGAGGCGACCCGCACGGCGCGGGCGATCAGGTCGGCGTCGACCCCGCGCGCCTCCACCCGGGGCAGGACCAGTTCGGGCGCCGTGAGGCCCTGGGCGACCTTGAAGTCCAGGAGGTCCACGGAGGCGTCCTGCAGCTGCATGACGTGGTGGCCCTCGGACCACTGGAAGGCGTAGCCGGCCTTGAGCGAAAGGTTGCCGTCCAGCACCTGGAAGGCGACCTGGTCACGGTAGAAGGGGTGGTACTTGGGCAGCACGAAGCGCTCGATCCTGAAGCTGCCCCGGGAGGCCAGGGGCTCCAGGGAGAAGTCGCCGTCCCAGCGGAACTGCTCGCCGGCCTCGGTGCGCCCGGCGAAGGCGTAGGGGTTGCGGCTGTTGGGGCGGGTGCTGAAGCCGTTCAGTTCCAGGGACAGCGGCCCCAGGGTGGTGGCGAAGGGCTCGGCCAGGCTGCGGTCCAGGAACACCACCTGGGCGCCCTCAATGGAGAGGTGGCCGATGGCGACGGTCCGGGGTTCGCCCGGGCCCGCGGGCGCGCCCGGACCCAGGCGCGTCAGGATGTCGGCGTAGTTGAGCCGGCCGCCCCGCTCCAGAGTGACATGACCGAAGGGGCGCACCAGCTCGATGGTGCGGAAGACCACGCTGTGCGTGACCAGGGTGGCCGGGCTCAGGCCCACGCGCAGCCGCTCCCAGCCCATGAAGTCGCCGCCGTCGGTCTCCCGCACCGCGAAACCGTCGAGGGTGGCGGTGAGGGTGAAGGGGTTCAGGCGCACCTGGCGCACGCTCACCGGCCGTCCCAGCATCCGCCCAAGGGTGGCCGGCAGTTTGGCCTTGACCAGGGCCGGAAGCACCAGGAAGCCCAGGACCGCGTAAAGCACCACCAGGCCCGCGCAGGCCGCCAGGAGACGAGGCATCGGGAAGCGGGGGCTGAGTATTTTCATGGTTTACAAATCATCGCCGGATCCGCGGGGAACGCAAGGCGCAACGCCCGGGCCGAGCTGAAAAGGGATGGATCCTCCTGGCCTTTCCGGTTTTTTTACGTAACTTGACATGGAAGGTCAAGATCGGAAAGGGCGCCATGGCCGAGTTTTCCATCACCAACCAGCTGAAGCGCCTGGTCGCCGCCTGCACCACGGCCTGGAACGGCGGCGCGCCGCCCACCCTGGCCCAGGCGCTGCCCTGGCTGCTGCCCAAGGTGCGGCCCCGGTTCCAGTACGAGGCGCTCAGCCTGCTCACCGGCGGGGCCGCCCCGGTGTTCCGGCCCCTGGCCGGCATCTTCGCGGTGAGCCTGGTGGCGGACCTGCCGGACCGGGAGCTCGACGTGGGCGAGGCCGAACTGGAGGCCTGGAATGTGGACTTCGACCGGCTGATGCAGCGGGCCCGCAGCAACCTGCTGGCCCGGGGCGGCGAGGAGGGGTTCCTGCGGGTGGGGCCGGGATGCTACCGCTCCGCCTGGCAGGACAACCTCGACGGCAGCCGGCTGCTGCTGCCGGGCATCCTGCAGCGGCTGCGGCTGCCGGGGGATCCGGTGGCGCTGCTGCCGAACCGGGACACCCTCCTGGTGGTGGGCTCGGAGGATCCGGCTGGGCTGCGCTGGGCCCTGGAAACCGCCCTGGAGTCCCTGCACCAGGATCCCGTCGCGCTCAACGCCTGCCCCTTGCGGCTCAGCCACTTCCAGTGGCAGCCGTTCCTCGCCCGGCCGGAGCATCCCATCTGTCCGCTCCTGTTCCAGGTGGAGCAGCGGCGGCTGCTGGCGGAGTACGCCTCGCAGAAGGCCCTGCTGGACCGGCGCCACGGCGCGGCCGGGCAGGCCATCACGGTGGCGCCCCTGCACCTGGAGCGCGCCCCCGGCGCCGTCGCCTCGAGCTACACGGTCTGGTCCCAGGGCATGGGCGAGGCCTGGCTGCCGGTGGCGGACCGGGTCCGGCTGGCCTGGGAGCTGGGCGGGGAGCGGGGCAGGGCCTGGGTGCCCTGGGCCCGGGTGCAGGAGCGCCTTTCCCACCTGCTGGAGCCGGTGGGCCTGTTCCCGGAGCGCTACCGCTTCAAGGCGCCGCCCCAGGCCGGGCAGCTGGAAGGCCTCCTGACGTCCTGAGGACCCGGCCATACTGGGGGTGATGAAGAAGTCCGCACTGCCCTTCCAACCCACGGCGCTGCCCCGGCCCTGCCCCAAGTGCGGGGCCCAGGTGCTGCTGCGCCAGTGGCCGGGGCGGATCGCAGCCCAGTGCCAGGGGCCCGGCTGCCGCTACGGGTTCGACGCCGACCGGCGCGGGCGCGCCCTGGCGCGCTGCCCCAGCTGCGACGAGGGCAGCCTGAAGACCACCCCCAAGGGCAAGGTCTGCGCCGACTGCGGGGCCTGGGACGACGGGCTCGGGGCCTGCCCGCGCTGCAAGGCCGGGCGGCTGGCCCTGCGCCGGGGCGAGTACGGCCATTTCGCGGCCTGCCCGGACCCGGCCTGCGGGCTCACCTACACCTGCGACGCGGAGGGCCGGCCCGAGGGCGGGCGCTGCCGGGAGTGCCGGGGCCCGGTGCGCAAGACCCGGTCCGGATCGCTCATCTGTCTCGCCTGCGAGACCTGGCAGAACCCCAAGCCCGTGCCCGCCCCGGCCGGACGGCCGCCGGCGGCGGGCTGTCCGGGGTGCGGGGCGGGGCTGCGTCCGGTGTGGACCCGGAAGGCGCGCTGGGTCTACCGCTGCGACCCCTGCGGGCGCTGGGTGGCGCTGGGCGGGTAGCTACCAGATCCTCCCCTGGGCCGCCACGATCGGTCTGAGGCCGGCGGTCATGAGCGCCAGGTCGTCGGGGTTGAGGGCCTGCTCCTTGTCGCAGAGCGCCTCCTGGGGCCGGGGGTGGGCCTCGACGATCAGGCCGTCGGCACCCGCCGCGGCAGCGGCCAGGGCCAGGGGCACCACCAGCTCGCGGTCGCCGGCGGCGTGCGAGGGGTCGACGATGATCGGCAGGTGGGTGAGCCGCTTCAGCACCGGCACCGCGCTCAGGTCGAGGGTGGCCCGGGTGCTGGTCTCGAAGGTGCGGATGCCGCGCTCGCAGAGGATCACCTGCAGGTTGCCGCCGTTCAGCAGGTATTCGGCGGCCAGCAGGAACTCCTTGATGGTGGCGCTCATGCCGCGCTTGAGGATGACCGGCTTGTTGACCTTGCCCAGTTCCTTCAGCAGGGCGAAGTTGTGCATGTTCCGGGCCCCCACCTGGAGCACGTCGGCGTGCGCCAGCACGGCGGGGATGTCCTCGATGGTGAGCACTTCGGTGACCGTCGGGAGCTCGAACTGGCGGCCCGCCTCCTGCAGGTAGACGAGGCCCTCGGCGCCCAGGCCCTGGAAGGCGTGGGGCGAGGTGCGCGGCTTGAAGGCGCCGCCCCGGAGCATGGTGGCGCCCTGGGCGCGGACCATGCGCGCGGCGTCGACGATCTGCTCCAGACTCTCCACCGCGCAGGGGCCGGAGATCAGCACGAAGTGGCCCTCGCCCAGGATCACCGGGCCGATCCGGATGGTGGAGCGGCGGCGGTCGTTCCGGGGCTCCGGCGCGGCCATGGGCGGCAGTTCGCGGATGCAGGACGGCTCGGACGGGACGGCGGGGACGGCGGGGATGGCGGCCGGGGCCAGGTCCAGGTGGCCGTCCTGCTTGCGCGTGCGGGACGGGTAGCTGCCCAGCATGCGCAGGTGCGAGCAGCAGGAGCGCAGGTTGCGCAGGGCCCCGGCCAGGGCGGGGGAGTCCACGTGCCCCTCCACGTCCACGAAGAAGAGGTACTCCCAGGGCATGTCCGGCTGGGGCCGGCTTTCGATCCGGGTGAGGTTGACCCGGGCATCGGCGAACACGTTGAGGGCGCGCACCAGGGCGCCTTCGTGGTGGTTCACCCGGAACAGCATGGAGGTCTTGCAGGGCAGGCGCGGGTCGGGCGGTTCCGGCTGGCGGGCCAGGAGCAGGAAGCGGGTCTCGTTGCACTCCCGGTCGGCCAGCGAACGGGCGAGCACGTCCAGGCCGTGCAGGTTGGCCGCCTCCTCCGAGCAGATGGCGCCGGTGTCGCTGCGTTCCCGTGCGGGGCCCGACCTGAGCGATTCGGCGGCGGTGGCGGTGTCGGACCAGGGCTCCCGGCGCACGTCCTCCAGGCTGGAGAGGAAGGTCTCGCACTGGGTGAGGGCGGCCGGGTGGCTGCGGATCACCCGCAGATCGGCCATCTCGGTGCCGGGCGGGACGGCGAGCACGTGCTCCACCTGCCAGACCTCCTCGTCGACGATGTGCAGGGCGTGGTCGCAGATGAGCCGGTTGACGTCGGCGATGCTGCCGCCGATGCTGTTCTCCACCGGCAGCAGGCCGTAGTCCACGTCGCCGTTGAGCAGGGCCTTGCCCACCTCCTGGAAGGTGCCGTAGCCGACCAGCCCGCTTTCGCCGGTGGAGCGGTGCGCCAGCAGGTGCGAGGCGGCCAGGGCGCTGTAGGAGCCCGGCTGGCCCTGGTAGCCGCAGCGGACGCGCCGGCCCGGGCCCTGGCGGTTCTCGATCAGGCCCTCCTGCATGCGCCGGGAATGGTTCAGGATCTCCTTGAGCACCCGGCGCGCGAACGGGGCCGACAGGCCCAGGGCCTCGGCGTCCTGGATCCAGCTGGCCTGCACCCGGCGTTCCCGCTCGGTGTCGAGCAGGGGCTGGTCGGCCTCGGCCTGCTTGACCGAGGCCACCTTCTTCACGGCTTCGAAGCGCCGGGCCAGGATCTGGATCAGCTGGCGGTCCGCCTCGTCGATCTCCTTGCGGATGGGATCGAGCGGGTCGGTCGTTGGGTTGGTTTCCATCACGGGCTTCTCCGGTGGATCCGCCTGCCCCTGGGGGAGTGTGGAGGGGTCAGCGAAAAAACCCGTCCGCCAGGGAAAGGGCGGACGGGTTTGTGGGATGTCTTTGGGCTACCGGCTAGCTCAGCATGCCCCGACGTTCACCCGCCCTCCGCCGCCGCCGGTAAACCGGCGGTAAGCGTAGGTATAGGTAAAAGCGAAGGTCAGCATGGAGCCTCTGGTTGGGTCAGGATAGGTCATCGCCCAGGGTATGTCAATTCAGGCCCCGGCCTCGGCCGGCTCCTGGGTGGGAAAATGCCGCTCCAGCAGGCCCATGAAGGCCGCCGCGGCGGGGGAATGGGTGCGCGACTTGGGGTAGACCACGCGGATGTCCCGGCCGATGGCCATGCCGCGCACCTGGGGCGAGCACAGCTCGCCGGAGGCGAGCTCCCGGGCGCAGCACATGCGCGGGAGGATGGCGATGCCGTCGCCGTCCTTGACGAAGTCCTTGATGGTCTCCAGGCTGGAGAGCTCCATCACGATGCCCAGCGGCACCCCCTCCCGGGCGAACAGGTCCAGCAGGCGCTTGCGGGTGGGCGTCTGCGCCATGTGCGCGACGAACTTCTCGCCGCCCAGCTGCTGCAGGAGGACCGAGCGGGATTTGGCCAGGGGATGGCCGGGATAGACGATCAGGGCCAGCTCGTCCCGGAACAGCAGGCGCGAGACCAGGTCGTGCTGGACCGGGGAGAAGGAGAGGAAGCCGAAGTCCACGTCCTGCTCCTCCAGCAGGGTGGAGATGCCGTTGGACGGGCACTGCAGGACCTCGATCTTGACGGCGGGGAAGCGCTGCCGGTAGGCCTTCAGCAGGGGCGGCAGGACGTAGCTGCAGACGCTCTCGTTGGCCGCCAGGCGCAGCACGCCGCGCTTGCAGGTGCGCAGTTCCTCCAGCGCCCGCTTGGCCTCCTGGCGCACCTGGACCATGCGCTTGGCGTAGCCCAGCAGGATGGTCCCGGCGGCGGT
>Ga0302299_10003145_pt1 | contig 10062 bp, 10 predicted proteins | sample III_Fen_N3_4_FD_198795 | JGI IMG/M metagenome (GOLD analysis project Ga0302299, IMG submission 198795) | Peat permafrost microbial communities from Stordalen Mire near Abisko, Sweden - III_Fen_N3_4 | ecosystem: Environmental > Terrestrial > Soil > Wetlands > Permafrost | place: Sweden: Abisko...
GAACGCCTGTGCGGTGGGGCGGCGCCGACGGTGGCCGCGGAGACAGGCCACCTTGTGAGCTCGAGCCGGCGGCGACGGCGTTCGTCACGGGTCCTGCGCGGCGCGGGCGCGACGGGCGTCGCCCCGCCCACGGAGGCCGTCGGCCCGGGCGTTCCCTTTCCACGTCACGATCCCTGAGGAGAACACGGACATGTTGATCGCTTACGATGTCGCGCTGGACCTGGTCCGCGCGTTGCGGCCGGTGGTGGCCAGGCTCCGGACGTTCAGCCCCGATGCGGCGGATCAGGTCGAGCGCGCGGCGACGAGTATCGTGCTCAACCTCGCGGAGGGCAGTCGTCGGAATGGCCGCGATCCGCGCAGGTTCTTCGACATGGCGCATGGCAGCGCCGGTGAGATCCGCGGCGCGCTCGATGTCGCCGAGGCGTGGGGCTGGCCGATCGAGTGCGCGGAGGCGCGCAGGCTGCTGGATCGCGAGCTGGGGCTGCTGTGGGGGCTCACGCGACGGGGCCGGCCCAGTGGATCGTCGACCACACCGTCGGCGCGGTAGCACTGAGCACTCGAGTCGGCGCGATGAAGCGGGGCGCACAGCTGGCAGGGCTGCGGCGATGCGGTACCACGCCACGATCCAGCCCTGATCGGGTTGGCGCCGACCGATCGCGACGGCTCCTCGGGGGCCCGCGACTGTCGCATCGCGACGAAGTGCGCGCGGCCTTGCACGGATCGCGCAACGCGCGCAGCGAGGCGATCTGCCCGAGCGATGCACGCGCGGTAGGCGTCACGGGTGCAGCTTCTCGCCGCGCCCGCACAGCGCGACGAGCTGGGCGATCCGGCGTGCGCGGGTCTCCGGCTTGGCGGCCGTCATCACGCGGTGCAGGATCGCGTAGCGGTTGCGCGCGTCGAGCGCGGCGAAGAACGCCGCGGCGCGCGGCGCGGCAGCGAGCGCGGCCTCGAGATCCGGGGGGACGGTCGCCTGCCTGGGCCCGTCGTACGCGCGGTCCCACGCGCCGCTGGCCTTGGCGGCCGCGACCGCGGCGAGCCCGGCCGGTTGCATCGCGCCGCGCTCGATCAGCGCGAGGACCTTGTCGCGGTTGATCTTGGACCAGCCGCTGCGCGGCTTGCGCGGCCCGAACCGCTGGATCCAGGCCTCGGCGTCGCCCCGGCTCTTCTGGCCGTCGATCCAGCCCCAGGCGAGCGCGACCTCGAGGGCCTCGGCGTAGCTGATCGACGACGCGGGGCCGGTCTTGCGCGCGATCCGCATCGCGATGCCGGGCGAGCGCGCGTGGTGCTTCGCCAGCCAGGCGTGCCAGCGCGCGACGGTCGGAAAGCTCAGCTCTTCGGGGTCGGTCTTGCTGGCCGGCACGCGTGGATTGTAGATCCCGCGGGCGGGGGCGTGCACAGGTCGCGAAACACGTGGTGGGGCGAGATCCTTTGCACGAAACTGGGCGCTCGCGGTCCTGGTCGTGTGGAGGCACCCAGTCATGCGCACCCAGCTCTTGCTCACGATCACGCTCGCCGGCGCGTGCGCCGACGTGGCCAGCGAAGTCACCCCACCGACCGACTTCCTGGTCCCCAGCGCCCGCCCGGGTGAGCTGCCCGGCGCCGACTTCACCAACGGCGTGGACGTCGCGCCGGCCTGCTTGACCCGGTACGACCTCACCGGCGGCCCGACCGGCGTCGAATGCCACACCGCGTTCGTCACCGGCAACCCTCGGCACTACATCACGACCTGCCCGGCCGTGTTCCCGCTGATGTCGAGCCACGAGGTGGAGCTCGATGCCAGCGACCGCGTGGTGCGCGACGTGCGGGTGTACCCGGCCCTCACGATCCCGGCCGCCCCGGGGGGCCAGCTGGTCGACACCTATCGCTACAACGCCCAGGGGTTGCTGATCGACATCGCGTCGGAGAGCACGCTCGCCAACATCGCAGGCGGCAACGGCACGCTGGTGTTCGGTGATCGCGATTCTGCCGGCAATCCGCGGACCGCGTCGCGTAGCTCCGATCCCTGGATCATCGACGGGGTGACGTACCCCGGGACGGCACACGTGACCTGGTCGTTCGAGTACGACGCACACAACCGGCTCCTCCGGTCGCTGTCGCACTTCATGCCGAGCGGCAACGTCTACCTCGACCTGGGAATCGCCTACAACGACGGAGCGCGGGTGCGCAACTTCAGCGCGAGCTCGAACCTGCACGCCGAGGTCGCGTACTTTCCGGCGTCCAGCGGACCACCGCTGGCGAGCTACGATCTGTTCGATTCCGACGGCCAGCTGATCGAGTCTCGCGATACCACGCGCAGCCGGCAGCTGCGGTACGACGAGCAAGGTCGCCGGGTGACCACCGTGTTCCATAGCGACACCTACAGCTACACCTCGCACGAGATCTACGACTGCCCATGAGGCTCGCGCTCGTGCTCGCCGTGCTCGCCGTGTTCGTCGCGTGCGACGCCCAGGTCGACAGCCGCTACCCGGGGGAGCCGCTCGTGCGGTTGCACGCCACCGCGGCCGGGTTCCGGCCCGACGACTTCGCCGACGCGGGCGCGGTGAGCTGGAACGCGCAGCGCGACGCCGCCCTGTCCGGGGCCGTCGAGGCGCTGCCGATCGAGAGCGCTCCGCCGTCGTCGCTGTCGTTGCTCGTGCTCGCCGCGCCGCCTGACGACGTGTACTTTGGCTTCGACGGCGAGGCGCCACGACTCGCCGAGGGCGCGCTGGTGCTGACCCGGGCGGGCGCGGTGGTCGGTGAAGCGATCGACGCGGCGCTGGTGTTCGTGGACGGCGAGGTCGCGCCGGGCAGCCTGGCCGCCGACTACCTCGGCGCGGCGCTCGCTCCTGGCTTCCACCTGCGCGAGCGCCGCGCGACCGCCGAGCTGACCCGGTCGCAGGCGGACCTGGCGGCGCGCTGCGGTGGGGGCGATCCGTGCCGCGCGCCCCGCCTGTACCGCCTGGTCGCCACGCCCGCCGACCTCGCGACCGAGCTGGTGTTCTTCCGGTCGGCTGCGGCAGGGGCGCCGTGATCGAGCAGCTGTATCGCGACCACGGCCACGTCGTGCTGCGGCGCGCGCGGGCGCTGCTGCGCTCGGAGTCCGAGGCCCGCGACGCGTGCCAGGAGATCTTCCTCGGCCTGCTGCAACACCCCGAGCAGCTCGACGGCGTCACCCGGATCACGGCGTGGCTGTACCGCGTCACGACTCACCACTGCCTGAACCAGCTGCGCAACCGGCGCGGTCGGGTGCGTCTGCTCGCGGGGTTGGCCCCGCTGTCGGAGGTGGTCGACGCGCGCGCCGAGCAGCGGGCCCAGGTCCGCGCGGTGCTCGAGCGCTTGCCCGAGCCCCTCGGCGAGGTCGCGGTGTACCACCACGTCGACGGCATGACCTACGACGAGATCGCCGCGCTGCTCGGCTGCTCGCGTCGCCAGGTCGGCTACCTGATCGAACGACTTCACGCGAGCGCCGCCGAGCTGGCGCCCGCCACAGGGCCGGCCTGGCCCAGGGAGCAAGAGTCATGACGACGTGCCTGTCCGATCTTCGGCTCGACGAGCTGCTCGCCGGCGAGCTGGCCGGCGACGACGCCACGGCGACCGAGCGCCACCTCGGCGAGTGCGCGCGGTGCCGCACGCGCCACACCGCATTGGTCGCCGATCGCGCGCAGTTTCGCGCTGCGCTGCGGCCGCTCACGCGCAAGCGCACCGCGTGGCGCGGTCCTGCGCTGGCCGCCGGCGCGGTCGCGCTCGCGGCGAGCGCGGCGTTCGTTGTCCGGACGCCGGACGATGGGACCCGCAGCAAGGGTGGGGCGCGGCTCGGGTTCGTGGTCGTGCGTGGCGACGTGATGCGGGCCGGTGGGCCGGGCGAGCGCGTCCACCCGGGAGACACGCTGAGCTTCCTGGTCACCAGCGCGCGGCCGAGCTACGTCGCGGTGCTCGGTCGCGATGCCGCCGGCCGGGTCAGCGTGTACTTCCCGTCCGGGGACCGCGCCGAACGCGTGGCGGCCGGACGCGACCTCCAGCTGCCGCAGGCCGTCGTGCTCGACGGCACGCTCGGCCACGAGCAGCTCTACGGGGTGTTCTGCGCAGCGCCGGTGGCGCTCGCCGCGCTGCGCGACGCGACCGGCGCCGGCCAGCTCGAGCGCGAGCCGCCCGAGGGTTGCACCGTGGACCGCCTGGCGATCGAGAAGCTGCCGTGATGCGCGTGACCCGGGCGGCGACGATCTGTGCGTTCGTCATCGCGCTGTGCTTGTCGGCTCGCGCGCGTGCTGACGTGACGCGCTATGCAGTGGTGATCGGCTACAACGATGGCCACAAGGACGAACAGACCCTGCGCTACGCCGAGGATGACGCGCGCCGGCTCGCCGAGGTGCTGATCGATCTCGGCGGGTTCGCCGCCGAGCACGTCACCGTGCTGCGCGGGCCGACGGCCGACGCGGTCCAGGCCCGGCTGATCGATCTCAACGACCGGATCCGGACCCGCGGCGAGCCTGCGCTCCTGGTCGTGTTCTTCTCCGGGCACGCCGACGCGCTCGCGCTCCACCTGGGCGACGGCTCGCTGCCGCTCGAGCGCCTCGAGCAGCTGGTGCGCGGCTCCGCGGCGTCGTTCCGGCTGCTGATCGTCGACGCTTGCCGGTCGGGCGCGCTGACCCGGGTCAAGGGCGGCAGCGCGGTGCCGGCGCCGACCCTCCGGCTCGCAGAGCGGCTGCCCGCCGACGGCGTGGTGGTGTGGACCTCGAGCTCGGCCAACGAGGACGCCCAGGAGTCCGACGAGCTCGGCGGCTCGTTCTTCACCCACTACCTGATCTCCGGGCTGCTCGGGGCCGCCGATAGCAACGGCGACGGCGCGGTGACGCTCGACGAGGCCTATCCCTACGCCTACGAGGCCACGGTGCGCGCGACCAGCCGGACGCTCGCCGGGGTCCAGCACGCGACGTTCCGCCACGACACCCATGGGCTGTCCGACGTCACGTTGACCTGGATGACCGCGCGCAGCCGCGGGCTGCTGGTGTTCCCCGCCGGCCACGACTACCTCGTGATGCAGGGCGGACCGACCGGTGCGGTGGTCGCCGATGTTGGCGCTCGCGACGCCGAGCGCCAGGTCAGCTTGCGGGCGGGGCGCTACTTCGTGCGGGCGCGCGCGGCCGACCACCTGCTCGAGGGCACGGCCGTCGTGCGCGAGAGCGAGCGCACCGCGATCGACGAGCGCGCGCTCGACCGGGTCGAGTACGCGAGGCTGGTCCGCAAGGGCGGCGGCGAGCGTCGGCGCTCCGATCGCCTGGAGCTCGGGTACACGATCCGGTCCGCGCTGTGGAGCGACGCCAGCGCATGCCAGGGCGCGACGCTCGGCTGGGCGATGGATCTCCCGGCGCTGTCGCTCGGCGCTCGCGGTATCGCGTGCCGCGGCGGCGCGCGCAACGCGTTCGTCGACGCCACCCACGATCAGCTCGGCGGCGAGCTACGCGCGGTGCGGGCGTGGGACGTCGGCGGCGTCACGCTGAGCGGCGGCGCGCTGGTCGGCGCCTCGCTTCTGATCCAGCGATTCTCCGGCACCGCCCCGGCGCGGCTGTCGGCCGCGGGCGTCGCGGGGCTGACCGCGGCCGCGACCTATGACGTCGCCCCGCGCGCCTATGTCACCGCCGAGCTCGACGGTGTGACCACATTCTTCCGCCAGGACGAGATGTCGGGTGCCGGGCTGCGCGCGGCGTTCGCGCTGCGCGGAAACGTCCTGGTTGGCACGCGCTGGTAGCCTGGACGTGCCTCAGATCGATGCGGTCCGCTTGCCGGCCTTGACCCAGCCCGCGATCCCGTCGGGCAGGATCCTCACGTTGGTGTAGCCGGCGGCGATCGCCTTGCGCGCAGCGTGGTGCGACGCGCTGCACGCCTCGTTGGCGCAGTAGAACACCAGGCCCTTGGCCTTGTCGGGCGGCAGCTTGTCGATCGAGTCGGCGTCGGTGAGCAGCACCGCGCCGGGGATCACGCCCATCCGCCGCCGGGTCTCGGTGCCGTTGGCGTCGACTGCCTGGCACGCGTGGCTGGCGAGCTGGCGGTCGAGCTCGTCGACCGTGAGCTTGACCAGCGCGGCCGGGGCGGCCTCGACGTCCTCACTGCGCGCGTCCTTGGCCTTGCCACAGCCCGCGCCGGCGCCCGCGAGCAGGGAGATCAACACGAGCTTGCGCATGGCTCGACCGTACCCGAGCATCGCGTCGCGGACAATGCGACACTCCGCGTCGTGCCGCGTGCCGTCGTCGCAGCGTACCTCGCGTGCGCGCTGATCTGGGGCACCACCTGGTACGCGATCCGCGTCTCGATCGCCGGTTACCCGACGTTTGTCGCGCTCGCGCTGCGGTTCGCGCTCGCCACGGTGATCCTCGCGCCGATCGCAGCGCGCGCCCGGCCGTGGCCGCGCGGGCGGGTGTGGGGCTGGCTCGTGCTGTCGGGGGTGCTCGATGCCGCCGGCTACCTGCTGGTGTACCTCGGCGAGGAGCGCGTGCCGGGCGCGGTGGCCGCGGTGGTCTACGGTACCCAGCCGCTGATCCTCGCGGTGCTGCTCACCGTGGCGCGGATCGAGCGGCTCACTCGCCGGCACGTCGCGGGAGCCGCGATCTCGATCGCGGGCGTGATCGTGCTGTTCCTCGACCGGCTCGATATCTCGGCCCACCAGGCCGTCGGCGTCGCGATGGTGGTCGGCTCGGTCGTGGTCGCCACGACCTACTCGATGATCATGAAGCAGAAGGCTGCGCGCGAGAATGGCCTGGTGTCGACGACGATCTTCCTGGCGATCACCGCGCTCGTGCTCGGCGCGGTGGCGCTCGCGGCGCGCGAGCCGGTGGCGTGGCCGCCGCCGGTCCGGCCGACGCTCGCGGTGATCTACCTCGCGGTGGTGGGCTCGGTCGTCGCGTTCCGGGTGTACTTCTGGCTGCTCGGCAAGACCGGCCTTCTGGTCACCAGCACGCTGGTGTTCGTGTACCCACTGGTGGCGATCGCGATCGACGCGGTGTTCGAGCGCGAGCTCCCGCTGACGCCGCGCGCCTACCTCGGCGCCGCCATCACGCTGGGCGGGCTCGCGGTCAGCCTTGCGCGCCGAGGTCCGGAGTCGGACCGGCTGCGCGCGGCACGATGACGCCCGGGCGATGTCGTGGTGGGGCGACAAGCGGCGCCATACAGCGGGAGGTCCGCCATGTCGCCCCCATCCCGGTTTCACGTCCTGCTGGTTGGCATCGATGACTATCCAGCGGCTCCGCTGCGCGGTTGCGTGAACGATGTCGACGCGATCCAGCGCCTGCTGGTCGGCCGGCTCGGCCTGCCGCGCGACCGGATCCGCCGGCTGGTGTCGCCGCGCCAGGGCGTGCTGCACGACACCTCGGTGCCCGGGCTACCCGCGACGGGCGCGAACCTCCGGGCGGCGCTCGCCGAGCTCGGCTCCGCCGAGGTCGCCGACGGGGACCGCGTGTTCGTGTACTACTCCGGCCACGGCACCCGGGCGACGGTGGCCCGGGCCGGCGGCGGGGTGTTTCACCGCGAGGCGCTCGTGCCGGTCGACGTCACGACCGGCGTCCCAGCCAGCCTGGTGTTCGATCACGAGCTCAACGCCGCGCTCGTTCGCATCGTCGAACGCACGCGGTCGGTCACGGTCGTGCTCGACTGCTGCCACGCTGCGGGGGCCACGCGCGGCCACCGCGGTGAGCTCCTGGATGGCGCGACCGGGGGCACCGGCAGCAGCGCAGCACCGGCGGTCCGGTTCATCGATCTCGCGCTCGACCTCGGCTGGACCGAGCTGCTGCGCGAGCCGACGCCGCGCGAGGCCACGCGCGGGCACGGGCTGGTCCGTCAGCTCGACGCCTGCCAGGTAGTCTCGGCGTGCCTCGAGCACGAGGTCGCCTACGAGGAGCTCGGCCCAGAGGGGCTCCGCAACGGCCTGTTCACGCGAGCCCTGGTCAGCGCGCTCGGGGGCGTGCGCAGCGAGGAGCTGGGCGAGGTGCGATGGACCCGGATCTGGCATGCGCTGTCGGTGGACATCGAGAGCGTGAGGCCAGGGCAACACCCCCGGCTGATCGGCAGCCTGGCGCGCGGTGTGTTCTCGGGTGCGCCGGTCGACGGAGATCCCGGCTTTGCCCTCGCGCGGACGGGGGGCGACGCCTACCTCGTGCACGCCGGCTCGCTCGCGGGGATCACCACGGGTGCGGTGGTCGCGGTCTACGGCGAGAGCACCGCGCGGTTCGCGCCGCTCGACTCCCCCGGAGATCGCGCCGCCCGGCTCGGCGTCATCCGGGTGGCGAGCGCGACCCCGGCGAGCGCCGTGGCGAGCGCCGATACGCCCTTCGAGCTCCCGCGCGGCGCGCGGGGTCGGCTGGTGAGAGCGGGGGCGCCGGCGCGGCTCGCGTGCTCCATCGTGCCGCCACACGCGGCCGTGCTGAGGTCGCTGCGCGCCTCGCCCCTCCTCGAGGTCGTCGCCCACGCCGCGGTCAAGCTCGTGCAGGTCGGGGGCCGCTGGCTGCTCGGCGACGGCCTGCACGCGCCCACGCGGGCCTCGGCCCTGGCCGCGATCGACCAGCACGACCTCGCAGGATGCCGGGCGGTGCTCGAGCACTACTTCCACTACTCGCTCCCCCTGCGCATGGCGGAGCGGGTGCGCGATCTGCCCGGCGCGCTCGAGCTGACCGTGCTCGCGTGCCCGAGCGCCATCGCCCCGGCAGCTGCGCAGGACGCGGCGCTGCCGGAGGCTGCGTCGCCCGGTACCGGGACCTACGACCTCCACAGCGGGGATCGGGTCTGCTTCCGGATCGCGAACACGTCGCACGAGCGCCTGCGCGTAACGCTGCTGAACGCTGCGGCGAGCGGCAAGGTCCAGTCGCTCGGCGACCACATCATCGACGCCAACGCGGCGTACGTGTGGTGGTTCGGTGGTGCGCTCGGCCGGCCGTACAGCGTGGACCCGATGCCCGGCCGGACGCGGTGGATCGACCGGCTGGTCGCGATCGGTACGACGGTGCTGACCAAGGATCTGCACCACCTGCGGGTCGATACCTCGTTCGCCGACGCATTGGAGGTGATGCGCGATGGCGGTGAGCCCAAGGAGTTCGGGGGGGCCGAGAAGGCGGGTCCCCCGGTCGAGCTGTGGACCGCGACGCAGGTGGTCGTGGGCGTGGCGCTCGCCCCGCCGGGGCGGAGTGAGCTAACCTCGTGATGCAATGCGACATGCGCGACACCTGCGACGGCGATCCGATGCAGGCAGATCTGCGCCGGCGAACCGCTGCGACCGCGCCGCGTGATGCTACATCACGGTCGGAGCTGCGCCATGCCAGTGCGAAGACTGATTATCCCTGTCCTGTGCGCGATCGTCGGGTGCAAGAACTCGCCTGCGGCGGACAGCGCGCAACCGCCGCCACGCCCCACCGAGGTCGGCGTGGTGACCCTCGCGACCGAGACCGTCACGCTGCAAGCCGAGCTCGCCGGGCGGACGGCTGCGTCGCTCGCCTCCGAGCTCCGGCCGCAGGTGACCGGGATCATCCGGGCGCGCACGTTCGAGGAGGGCGCGCGGGTCACGGCGGGCCAGGTGCTCTACGAGATCGACGCTGCGATGTACCGCGCCGCCTTCGAGGAAGCGCAGGCGAACCTCGCGAGCGCCAAGGCAGCGCTCGAGTCGGCGCGGCTCAAGGACGAGCGGTTCGCCGAGCTGGTCAAGATCGAGGGCGTCTCGAAGCAGGAGGCCGAGGACGTGCGCTCGGCGCACGCGCTGGCGACCGCGGGCGTCGCGCAGAAGCAGGCGGCGCTCGAGGCCGCGCGCATCAACCTCGGCTACACCGCGATCCGGGCGCCGATCAGCGGGCGGATCGGCAAGTCGTCGGTCACCGTGGGCGCGCTGGTCACGGCCAACCAGCCCCAGCCGCTCGCGACGATCCGCGCGCTCGATCCGATGTTCGTCGATCTCACGGAGTCGAGCGAGGACCGGCTCCGGCTGCGTGCCAAGCTCGGCGCGGGGACGCTCAAGGCAGGCTCCACCGCGGTCAAGCTCAAGCTCGGCGACGGCTCGACCTACGGCAAGGACGGCGCGCTGCAGTTCGCCGAGGTCGCGGTCGACGAGGC
>Ga0302299_10003146_pt1 | contig 10062 bp, 5 predicted proteins | sample III_Fen_N3_4_FD_198795 | JGI IMG/M metagenome (GOLD analysis project Ga0302299, IMG submission 198795) | Peat permafrost microbial communities from Stordalen Mire near Abisko, Sweden - III_Fen_N3_4 | ecosystem: Environmental > Terrestrial > Soil > Wetlands > Permafrost | place: Sweden: Abisko...
CTGGTCGTGTCGTCGAGTGACTGCACAGGCCAAGCGCACCGGAAGGGTCGAGAAGCTCGCCCGCATCTACGATGCGGAGATCGCGCCGTGTTGGAGTGCGCGGTTCGGCAAGCTGCTGCTGCGCGATCTGACCATCCCCGAGCGCGGCCAGGTGCTCGACGTGGCGTGCGGCACCGGCAACCCGACGATCGAGATCCTGCACCGGATGTCGGATGGCTCACGGCTGATCGCGATCGACGAGTCGAGCGCGATGATCGACGTCGTGCGCCGCAAGATCGCCGAGCTCGGCCCGCTGGGCGGCAAGTCGGTGTTCTTTCGCACCGAGAGCGCGCTGCCCAAGCTGGCGTTCGCCGACGAGGTCTACGATCTGGTGGTGTGCAACCTCGGTGTGGGGGACGCGGTGGGCCTCGACGGTGCGCTGCGCGACTTCGCGCGGGTCGCCAAGCCGGGCGGTGAGGTCCGGGCGACGTTCGCGCTCGCCGGCACGTTCGAGGAGTTCCACGACCTGTACCGCGAGGTGCTGGTCAAGCACGACAAGCACGACGCGCTCGGCCGGCTCGAGCACCACCTCGCGCTCTACCCGAGCTTCGAGCGTGCCGAGCACAGCCTCGCGGCGGCCGGGCTGACCGGCGGGCTCGAGGCCGAGGAGTACTCGCTGCTGTTTCGCAGCGCGCGCGAGTTCTTCTTCTCGCCGGTGATCGAGTACGGTCCGCTCGCTGCCTGGAAGGCGGTCGCGGGCGGCGGTCAGGAGATGCAGGACGTGTTCTGGTACATCAAGGAGGCGATCGACGCCTACTTCGGTGGCGGGCCGTTCCACGTCACGGTCCGGGCATGCTGCGCGATCGGCAGGAAGCTCGCGCGGGCCGCGGCGGCCGAGCCGGTCGGGTTCGATGGCTCCTCGACCGGCAGCACCACGGCGCCGGTCGTACGCGATGCGGTGCTGCGCGGCCAGCTCGACGACCACAGCTTCGAGGAGCTCGTGTCAGGCGACATCATCGTCGACGACGGCCTCGCCGAGGCCGAGCCCGAACGCGAGATCGACGCGTTCGTCGATGGCAAGCGCCGGCCGAACCACCTCGCCGACTGAAGAGGTGCCGTTCAGAGAGCTGAGCCGGTTTCTCGCCCGGGGAGATCGGCACCAAACGAGGCTATGCTCGCGCGCGATGGCCGGAGACCTGCGCACCGAGTACCAGAAGCTCGTCGACGAGATGACCGAGCATGACCGGCGCTACTACGTCGACGCGGACCCCGCGATCAGCGACGCCGAGTACGATCGGCTGAACCAGCGGCTGCGCTCGCTCGAGGCCGCACACCCCGACTGGGTGGTCGAGTGGTCGCCGACCCGGCGGGTCGGTCACGCGCCCGTCTCGGAGTTCGCCAAGGTCGAGCGTCCGGTCGCGATGCTGTCGCTCGACAACACGTACGACGAGGTCGACCTCAAGGCGTTCTTCGACCGCGTGGTCAAGGGGCTCGACGGCGATGTACCGGTGTTCTCGATCGAGCCCAAGATCGACGGCTTCGGCATCGAGCTGACCTACGCGCGCGGCATGCTCGCGCTCGGCGCGACGCGCGGCGACGGCCGGGTCGGCGAGGACGTCACCGCCAACGTCCGGATGGTCAAGGGCGTGGCGCTTCGCCTGCGCGAGCCGATCGACATCGTGGTGCGCGGCGAGATCTACATGACCAAGCAGGAGTTCGCCGCGATCAACGCGGCGCGCGCCGAAGCCGGCGAGGAGCTGTTCAAGAACCCGCGCAACACCGCGGCGGGCTCGATCAAGCAGCTCGATCCGCGCGAGGTCGCGAAGCGGCCGATGCACACCATCCTGTACGAGGTCGTCGACGGCGAGCGCTACGCGGCCGGCCACCTCGCATCGCTCGACCGGATCCGCGCGCTCGGCCTGCCGATCTCGAGCCACAACTCGCGCGCGACGAGCTGGGACGAGCTGATCGCCGCCGTCCACGGCTGGCGCGACCGGCGCGATGACCTCGCCTACGAGCTGGACGGCCTCGTGATCAAGGTCGACGACTTCGCGCAGCGCACCGCGCTCGGCACGACCGCGAAGTTTCCGCGCTGGGCGATCGCCTACAAGTTCCCGGCCCGCCAGGTCACCACCACGCTGCTCGACGTCGAGCACAACGTCGGCCGCACCGGCACGGTGACGCCGGTGGCGGTGCTCGAGCCGGTCGACGTGTCGGGCACCACGGTAGCGCGCGCGTCGGTCCACAACTGGGACATCGTCGCGCGGCTGGGGCTTCGCCGCGGCGATCGCGTGCTGCTCGAGAAGGCGGGCGAGATCATCCCGCAGATCCTGGCGGTCACGATCCCGGGGCCGGGGCCGGCGTTCAACGCGCCGACCGTGTGCCCGTCGTGCGGCTCCGAGCTGGCGCGCGAGGACGGCCGGGTGGCGCTGATGTGCCCCAACCGGCTGGGGTGCCCGGCGCAGCAGCTCGCGGCGATCGAGTTCTTCGCGTCGCGCGGGCAAATGAACATCGACGGGCTCGGCGAGAAGGTCGTCGCCCAGCTGATCGACGCCGGGCTGGTCCGCGACGTCGCCGACCTGTTCGACCTCACCGCCGCGCAGCTCGAGAAGCTCGACCGGTTCGGCAAGCAATCGGCGCACAACCTGGTCGCCGCGATCGCCAAGGCGCGGGGCGACGCCACGTTCGCCCGGCTGCTCGCCGCGCTCGGCATCGCCAACCTCGGCGGGGTGCTCGCGCGGCCGATCGCAGAGAAGTACGGCACGCTGTCGGGGCTGCGCGCAGCGGCGGATCAGCTCGACAGCGAGGCGTTCGTCGCGCAGCTGTGCGAGATCGACGGGATCGGCGAGACCATCGCGCGCCACGTCGACCGGTTCCTGCGCGATCCGCACGCCCGCGCGGTGGTCGACAAGCTGCTCGCGCGCGGCATCGATCCGGCGCAGCCGGTCCGCGCGGTGACGGAGGGCCCGCTGACCGGCAAGACGCTGGTCGTGACCGGCACGCTGACGGCGCCGCGCGCCGACGTGCAGAAGCGGATCGAGGCCGCGGGCGGCAAGGTCGCGGGCTCGGTCAGCAAGAAGACCAGCTACCTCGTGGCGGGCGCCGACACCGGCAAGGCCAAGCTCGACGCCGCGCACAAGCACGAGGTCCGGGTGATCGGCGAGGCGGAGCTCGACGAACTGCTCGCCGGCCGCGCGCTGCCGGAGCCGGCGGAGCCCGCCGGGTCGTCCGGGTAGGGCGACCGCCGCGCGGCGCCATGGTGAGCGCGGCGAGCGTACGTCGCACGGATTCGCGCGGGTCTCTGAGAAAGCTCTCATGCGCGTCTCAAGAACCCGGGGTGCTCGGTCGCTAGCGTGCAGGGATGCGCTCCTACCTCGTGCTCGTCGCGGTCGGGCTGGCGGCCCCCCACCTCGCCAGCGGTGATTCATCCGGACCGCCGGTCACCGCGCTCTCGTTCACGGATGCGCTCGGCGGCGTCGCCGCGCTGCCGGACCTGGTCGGCGCCTCCGCCGCCGCCACCGCGACCTCGCGCTTGACGCTCCCTCTCCCGTGGGCGCCGGTCGTCGTGACGGTGACGCCGAGCCTGCGGATCTCTCCCTCCGAACAGCGCGGCCTCGAAGGCGGAGTCGCGATCCAGCAGGCGATCCCGCTCGACGACGTCGCGGGCGCTCGCCGCGAGCACCTGCGCGGCGTCGCCGACCAGCGAGCGGCCGAGGCGGCCGCGCTGGCTCTCGACGCCAGGCTCGCGGCGGCGGCGGCGTGGATCGATGCCTGGGAAGCGCGCGCCCGCCTCGACATCGCCGAGCGCGATCTCGCGCTGGCGCGGTCGATCGGCGAGGTGACCCAGCGCGGAGTCGCCGCGGGCGCATTCATCCAGCCCGAGCTCGCCGACGCACGCGCGTTCGTCGCCGAGGCGGTCGTGCGCGCGACCGACGCGGAGGGCGCGGTGGCCGAGACGTCGTTCGCGCTCGCCGCGACGACCGGGCGCCCCGGCCGAGCCACCGCCGAGGGAGCGCTCCCATCGCCAGCGGTGCCCGACGCGGCGGCGTGGCCGTCGCTCGTCGAGCGGGCTCGTGGTCTACCGGCCGTCACGGCGCGGCGGCTCGCGGCGCGCGCGGCCCGCGGGCGGGCCCTCGAGGACCACCGGGCGCGCGGGCACCAGCTGATCGTCGGCGGTGAGCTGCTGCGCGATGGCCCGGGGGCGGCGTCGGTGATCGCGACGATCGGGCTCGCGCTGCCGCACGATCGCGGCGAGCGGGAGGCCGGGCTCGCACACGCCGAGGCGCTCATGGCCGAGGGCCAGGCCGAGACGCTCGCCGCGCGAGCAGCGGTCGAGCTCTGTCGCGCGCTACACGACGTCGAGCACACCGGCAGCGTACTCACCTTGCTGGAGCGCGATCTGGTCCCCGCCGCCGACGACGCGGCGACCCGCCGCAAGCGCGCGTTCGAGCTCGGCGAGACCACGCTGGTCGAGCTGCTGGCCGCGCAGCGCACCGCGCTCGCGGCGCACGCCCGGGTCGCCAGCGCGCGCGCACGCCACGCCTGGGCGCGCGTCCACGCGTGGCTCCTGCTACAGACCGCGGAGGTGGCGTGATGCGCCGCCTGCTGGCGATCCTGGCGCTCGTCACCGCGGCGCCGGCGTGCGCCGAGCGCGACGCACCCGTGGCGTCGGCGGTCAGCCACGCCGCCGCGCCGTCGAGCGCGGAGGTGCGCTGGCGCGCGGCGCGTAGCCCGGCTGGCGCGGCGCTGCTCGAGGCGCCGGCGCGCGTGCTCGCCGCCCCCGATGGTCGCACCGTCGTGGCGCCCCCGCTGCGCGCGCGGGTCGTCGCGGTGATCGCGATCGCTGGGCGCGAGGTCGCCGCGGGGGCCGCGGTGGTCGAGGTCGCGCTCCCCGACGCTGCCGCGGCGGCGGCCTCGTACCTCGCCGCGGTCGGTCAGATCGCGGCGCACGAGCATCGCGCGCTCCAGCTCGAGGGGCTACGCGCCGAGGGGCTGGCACGCACCGCCGACCTCGCGACGGTCGAGCTCGAGCTCGCGCGCCTGCGCGGGGAGCGCGACATCGCCGCGACGACGCTCCGGGCGGCGAACCTGGCGGTGGCGGACGCCGGCGAGCTGGCGTCCCACGGTGGCCGCACCATGCTGCGCGCGCCTCGCGGCGGCCTGGTGACGAAGGTGACCGCGGTGGTCGGCGCGACCGCGTCGCCCGACGAGCCGCTGGTCGAGATCTCCGGCGGCGGCAGCAAGCGGATCGAGGCCAGCCTTGCCTACCCGCTGCCGGCGGACGCCGAGTTCGAGCTCGAGCTGGCGGGAGCCGGCCCGACCGCGGTGCAGCTCGTCGCGATCGCGCCGTCGCGCGAGGCCGATGACACCACTCGAGCGTGGTTCGATGCCGGGACCGCGCTGCCGGCCGGCGCGCTCGGCAAGCTGCGCGCGCACCTGCGCTCGGGCACTGCGGTGACGATCCCGGCCGCGGCGATCGGCCGTGACAGCGACGGGACCTTCGCGTGGCGGCGCGACGCGGGGCGGGCGCAGCGGGCCGCGATCCGCGTGCTGGCGACCTCGGGCGCCGAGGCGCTGGTCTCGGGCCTGCGCGAGGGTGAGCAGATCGCGAGCAACGCGCAGACGGTCGCGGCAGGTGCGAGCGAGGGTGCGCCATGATCGCGCGGATCGTGGGGTTCTCGATCGACCGTCGACCGCTGGTCCTCGGGCTGTGGCTGATCCTTGCGGTGATCGCAGCGGCGACCGCGCGCGGGCTCAAGCTCGACGCGCTGCCCGATCTCACCAACAACCAGGTCCAGGTCCTGACCCGGGCGCCCGGACTCACGCCAGAGGAGGTCGAGCTGCGCGTGACCCGGGCGATCGAGACCGCGCTCGGCGGTTTGCCCGGTCTGGTCACCCATCGCAGCACGTCGCGCTACGGCCTGTCGTCGCTCACCGCCGTGTTCGACGACAGCGTCGATCCGTACCGGGCCCGCCAGCTCGCGGGTGAGCGGCTGGCGCTCGTGGCGCTCCCCGACGGTGTCGACCGACCTGAGCTCGGCCCGATGACCGGCGGGCTCGGCGAGATCTTCCACTTCACGCTGACCTCGCCGACGCGCACGCCGGCGGAGCTGCTCGAGCTCGCGCAGTGGAAGGTCGTGCCCCAGCTCCGCGCGGTCGCCGGCGTCGTCGAGGTCAACACCTGGGGCGGCGCGCGCCGCACGCTCGAGGTCCGGGTCGACCCCGTCGCGCTGGTCCAGCATCGCCTGTCGCTCGGCGATCTCCGGACCGCGGTCGAGCGCGCGACCGGCGCGGCGCCAGGCGCGGCGCTGCCGGCGGGCGATCACCAGGTGCTGCTGCGCGCGGTCGCTCGCCCGACCACGGCGGGCCAGCTGGGCGGTGCCGTGATCGCGCGCCGGCCGGATGGCGGCGTGGTCCGGCTCGCCGATGTCGCCGAGATCCGCGATGGCGCGCTGCCGCGGATCGGCGCGGCGACCGCGAATGGCCGCGGCGAGGCGGTCTACGTGATGGCGCAGATGCTGCTCGGCGCCAACGCGCTCGACGTCACCGCGGCGGTGCGCGCGCGCATGCCCGCGGTGCGCGCGCTGCTGCCGCCCGATGTCGAGATCCGCATGGTGTACGACCGCAGCGAGCTGGTCGAGGGCACGCTGCGCACCGTGGGACACAACCTCGTCGAGGGCGGCCTGCTGGTGCTCGCCGTCCTCCTGGTCATGCTGGGCAGCTGGCGCGCCGGCGTGCTGGTCGCGCTCGCGATCCCGCTCGCGATGCTCGGGGCCACGGCCGCGATGACCCTGTTCGGCATCCCGGGCAACCTCATGAGCCTCGGTGCGATCGACTTCGGCCTGATCGTCGACGGGGCGGTCGTGCTGGTGGAGAACGTGTTCCACACGCTCGCGCACCCGCATGGCGGCGGGCTCGGCCATCACGAGGACCGCCCGCTGCGCGCGCGGATCCGCGCAGCCTGCCAGGGGGTGGCGCGCCCGGTGTTCGCGTCGGTGCTCGTGATCATGCTGGTCTACGTCCCGGTGCTCGCGATGACGGGCGTCGACGGCAAGCTGTTCCGGCCCATGGCGCTGACCGTGGTGTTCGCGCTCGCGACCGCGCTGGTCCTGTCGCTCACCTTCATCCCCGCGGCGGCGAGCCTGGTGCTGCGCGAGCGCGACATCCCGGTCCAGCCGCCGCTCGTCGTCCGCGTGCTCGATCGCGGCTACGGCTGGCTGCTCGCCAGGCTGCCGCGGGTCCGGATCGCGGTCGCCACCGGCGGCGCAGGTCTGCTCGTCGCCGCGGGGCTGCTGTTCGCGCGGGCCGGCAGCGAGCTCGCGCCTCAGCTCGACGAGGGCGATCTCGTCGTCCAGACCACGCGGGCCGCCGATCTCAGCCTCGACGGCGCGATCGCGGCGGCGCTTCGCATGGAGGCCGCGGTGGGCGCGTCGCCCGAGGTCCGCCAGGTCGTGTCGCGGGTCGGTAGCCCGGCGATCGCGACCGACACGATGGGCATCGAGCAGTCCGACGTGTTCGTGGGGCTCGCGCCGCGCAGCTCATGGCGTCCGGGCCTGACGCGCGACGCGCTGATCGCCGAGCTCGCGGCGGCGATCGAGGCAGCGACGCCGGGATCGGCGCCGGCGTTCACGCAGCCGATCCAGATGCGGTTCAACGAGCTGCTGGGCGGCGCGTCGTCCGACGTCGTGGTCAGTGTGTACGGGGACGATCTGGCGACGCTCCGCCAGCTCGCGGACCGGCTGGCGGGCGCGGTGGCCGCCGAGCCCGGGGTCGTCGACGCGCGCGTGCTCGCGCCCGACGCGGTGCCGCTCGTCGAGGTCCGGCCGCGCTCGCTGGACACCGCACGCGCCCGGCTCGAGGTCTCCGACGTGCTCGCTGCGGTGCAGGCGCTGCGGTTCGGCGTTCCGGTCGGGACCAGCTACGACGGCCCGCTCGCTCTGCCGATCGTGCTGACGCTTGCGAGCGTCGATAGCGACTGGGATCTCGAGCGGCTCGCCGTGCCGACCCGCGACGGCGGGACCGTCGCGCTGGCCTCGGTCGCGGAGCTTCACCGGAGCAGCACAGCGGGCGTGGTGCAGCACGAGGATGGCCTCCGCCGGCTCTCGGTCGGGTTCAACGTGCGCGGCGTGGACCTGGGTCGGGCGGTCGAGGGCGCTCGCCGCCGGGTCGCGCAGGCGGTAGCGATGCCGAGCGGCTACCTCGCGACCTGGGGCGGTCAGTACGAGAGCCTCGAGGCCGCCAAGCGCCGCCTGCTCGTGGTGATCCCGCTGGTCGTGGCGCTGATCCTCGCGGTCCTGCTGTTCACGTTCCGGCGGCTGCGCCACACGATCATCATCTTCACGCACGTCCCGTTCGCGTGCGTGGGCGGCATGCTGCTGCTGTGGACGCGCGGCATGCCGGTGTCGATCTCCGCCGCGATCGGCTTCATCGCGCTGTCCGGGATCGCGGTGATGAACGGCGTGGTGCTGCTGTCTCAGGTCCGCGCGATCGAGGACTCAGGGCAGCCACCGGCGCAGGCGATCGCCGCCGCGGCGCGGACGCGCGCGCGCCCGGTGCTGATGACCGCGCTGGTCGCCGCGCTAGGGTTTGTTCCGATGATGCTGTCCACGGGCACCGGATCCGAGGTGCAGCGGCCGCTTGCGACCGTCGTCGTCGGTGGTCTAATCACGTCCACGATGTTGACGCTGGTCGTCTTGCCATCGCTGTATCCATGGCTGGCCCGGCCGTGGTTCGCGCGGCCGTGGCTCCCGCGGTCGTGGATCGGCCGGCGAGGGCCGCGGTGAGGGTGCTGCTCGTCGAGGACGACGAACGGATGGTGCGGCTCGTGCAGCGTGGCCTTGCCGAGGAGGGCCACCAGGTCGACGTCTGTATGCGCGGCGCCGACGCGGCGATCCAGGGCCGCGGCGTCGCCTACGACGTCATCGTGCTCGACTGGGGACTGCCCGATCTCGATGGCATCAGCGTGCTTCGCGGCTGGCGCGACCGCGGCGTGATGGCGCCGGTGCTGATGCTGACGGCGCGCGGCGCGGTCGGCGAGCGCGTCACGGGCCTGCGCGCTGGTGCTGACGACTACCTGGTCAAGCCGTTCGACTTCGACGAGCTGCTCGCGCGCCTCGACGCGCTGCACCGGCGCACCGTGGTCCAGGTCGAGCCGCGGCTCGGCGAGCTGGTGATCGATCAGCGGCGGCGCGCGTTCGTCCACGGCGCGCGCGAGGAGACCATGACCAGCCGCGAGTGGCAGCTGTGGCTCGCGCTGTCCGAGCACCGGGGCGACGTGATGACGCGCACCCAGCTGCTGCAGCGCGTGTGGGGCCGCGAGTTCGACGGTGAGCCCAACGTCGTCGATGTCTACGTCGGCTACCTGCGCGCGAAGCTCGCGAGGGTCGCGGCGGATCACGTCGCGATCCGCGCGGTCCGCGGGGTCGGCTACCGGCTCGAGGTTCGCGAGGCGGCTCGGTGACGGTTCGCACCCGGTTCGTGGTGTTCGGTGCGATGTTGCCGACGCTCGCGATGCTCGCGGCGGTGGCGGTCGCGGGCTGGATCTTCCGCATCGAGCAGCTCGATGACATCGATCGCCGGCTGCTGGCCCAGGCCGCCGTCGAGAGCGTCGGGCTGTTCGATGGCGCGGACGGGATCCCCCACGTCCACGTGCCGGACTCGCCGATCGCCGCCGAGGTCAAGGACTTCGCGCCCGACGCCGGGGTGTACGATGCGCGCGGCGCGCTGGTCGCGAAGGTGCCCGATCGCAGCCAGGTTCCCGCGGCGGTGCCGCTGTGGGGAGCGCTCGATCGCGTCCGGCTGTCCACCGGGACCGTCGCGGGCGTCGAGCGCCGCGCCCTCGAGCTACCGGTACGGGCGCCGGACGGCCAGCTCTACACGCTGTGGCTCGGTGCCTCGTTCGCGCCTCTCGAGGCGACGATGCAGCGGTTCTACCGGGCGACGCTGGTGTCGGTCGCTGCGATCGCGCTCGGCCTCCTGGCCGTGCAGCTCGTCGTCGCGCGCCGACTGGCACGACGGGTCGCGGTGATGACGGAGTTTCTGCCGCGGCTGCGCGACGGCGACACCTCGCTCGCCGTCGACCCC
>Ga0302299_10003148_pt1 | contig 10061 bp, 12 predicted proteins | sample III_Fen_N3_4_FD_198795 | JGI IMG/M metagenome (GOLD analysis project Ga0302299, IMG submission 198795) | Peat permafrost microbial communities from Stordalen Mire near Abisko, Sweden - III_Fen_N3_4 | ecosystem: Environmental > Terrestrial > Soil > Wetlands > Permafrost | place: Sweden: Abisko...
CGCCGGCCGGTCCCTCGTTGCGGATGATCACGACGTCGCCGGCCTTGATGCCGCCGTGCGTGACGGCGTCCATCGCGGCCTCCTCCCCCTCGAAGACCCGCGCCGGGCCCTCGTGGAAGCGGCGCTCATGACCGACGAGCTTCACGACGCAGCCGTCCGGAGCGAGGTTGCCGCGCAGGATCGCCAGACCGCCGCTCGGCTTGATCGGATCGGCGAGCGGGAGGACGACCTTCTGGTCCGGTGTCTCGACCGCGGCTGCCGCGTGCTCCCCGAGCGTCCTGCCATCGACCGTGATCGCCTCCTCGTGGAGCAGGCCCGCGTCACGCAGCCGCTGGACGACGAGCTGCACACCGCCCGCCTGGAAGAGGTCGACGGCGACGTACTGGCCGCCGGGCTGCAGGTCGCACAGCAGCGGGGTGCGCTCGTTGATGCGGTCGAAGTCGTCGATGCTCAGCTCGACCCGCGCCTCGCGGGCCAGCGCCAGGAGGTGCAGGACCGCGTTGGTCGAGCCGCCGCTCATCGCAACGCCGGCGATCGCGTTCTCGAGCGACTCGCGCGTGATGATGTCGCTCGGCTTCAGCCCGCGCTTCAGCACGTCGATGACCAGCTCGCCGGCCTCGAAGGCGACCTGTGCCTTGCTCTTGTGCTGGGCGGGAACCTCCGACAGGCCCATCGGGGAGATCCCGAGGATCTCGAACGCCATCGCCATCGTGTTGGCGGTGAACTGGCCTCCGCACGCTCCGGCGCCGGGGCTCGCGACGCCCTCGAGCTCGTGCAGGTCGGCGTCGCTCATCTTTCCCGCGGCGTGCGCGCCGACGGCCTCGAAGACCTGCTGGATCGTCACGTCGTGGCCCTTGAAGCGGCCGGGCGCGATCGAGCCGCCGTAGAGCATCACCGCGGGAACGTCCAGGCGCGCGAGCGCCATCACGGTGCCGGGGAGCGTCTTGTCGCAGCCGGAGAGCGCGATGACCGCGTCGAAGAGATGTCCGCGGCTGACCAGCTCGATCGAGTCGGCGATGACCTCGCGGCTGACGAGCGACGTCTTCATCCCACTGGTTCCCATCGTGATCCCGTCGGAGATCGCGATCGTGTTGAACTCCATCGGCGTGCCGCCCGCGGCGCGCACGCCCTCCTTGACCTTCGCGGCCAGCGCGCGCAGGTGGAAGTTGCACGGCATCGTCTCGATCCAGGTCGAGGCGACGCCGATGATCGGCTTGGCGAGCGCCTCGTCGTCGTAGCCGATGCCCTTGAGATAGGCCCGGGCTGCAGCGCGCTCAGGCCCGTCGGTGAGGGCGGCGCTCTTGTGCTTGAGATGGCTGAGGGAGTCGCTCACGCGCCGGACAGTAGCTTCCGGCGCCGGCTCAGGGCTCAGATGACCATCGGTTCGGCTTCGCCGACCCGTCCGCACTTCAGTCGCCGGCTCAGGGCTCACATGACCATCGGTTCGGCTTCGCCGACCCGTCCGCGCTTCAGTCGCCGGCTCAGGGCTCAGATGACCATCGGTTCGGCTTCGCCGACCCGTCCTGCCGGGGGGCCGTGCCCAGAGCGCGTGCCGGGTCCCCTCCGGCGCGTGCTGCGCGGCGAATCCGCTGGCGCTCCCACTCCTGCAGGCGCCAGAGGTCGCGGCGCACCCGCTTGGGGTCGATCTGCCGCCCCGCGAGGTGCATGTTGGCCGTCTCGATGAGCCCGCGCTCGTCGCCGGTGAGGGCCATCCACTTGGCGAGCACGTCGTCCGAGTCGGGCAGGTGCGGGCTCCCGTAGGGCCGCGTCTCGTCGGGGAAGTCGACGCAATACTCGCTGAGCAGCTCACGCGTCTGCGGCAGGTAGGCCACGATCGGCTTGTGCGGGTAGAGGATGTAGGCGTAGGGCGCGCCCGCCTCGGTCGCGCTCGTGCCGCCGCGCCCCGGGCCGCCGGCGAGGCGTCCCCAGACGCGGATCAGCCCGAGATCCCGGTACATCTCCCATTCCTCGTCGTTGACGCAGGATCGCAGCAGCTGGCGAGCGCGCTGCTCGGCGCGCCGTTCGCGCCCTGGGTCGTAGTCGAGCGCCGGGACGCGCGCGCGGCGCGCCTTGCGGTGCTCGAGCTGCTCGGACACCGTGGGCCATCCGACCTCCCACAACAGCGCGAGGATGACGATCGCCGTGGCTGCGAACGCGAGGATCATGCGCGCCCAGACCCAGCCCGCCGCATGTGCGTCAGCCGCCGGCCGCGCGCGGGAAGAAGATGACGCGGTCGGCGTCGCGCGGGACGTCGGAGAAGTCGCGGACCATGCGCGCTTCGCGCCGGCCGTCGGGAGTCGCCGTCGGGACCGCTGCCCACATGCCGAGCTCGAGCTGGCGCTGGAACTCCTCGACGAGTGCCTCCTCCTCGGCGGGCCGTGCGACATCGCCCTCCGCAAGGAGGATCTCGCCGTGCCCGGGCTTCATGCGCAGGAACCTCATGACCAGCGGAGTATGGCAGGAGACGGCGCCGCGCCGCGGCGGGCGTACGGGGCTTCACCCGCCACTCGGAGGACTGGCGCGGCTGCGCTCGGCTGCTCTGGCGGCGAGGCCGAGGACGTCGACGGGCCCAGGCCCGGCGCCGAGCCCGCGCAGGCCGTCGCGGACGGCATCCCCAGCGACGCGCCGGGCGATCCGCGCCGCCTCGAGCGGCGCGTGCCCGAGCGCGAGCTGGGCTGCGACCGTCGCCGCGTGCGTGCAGCCCGAGCCATGCGCCGCGCCTCCGGCGTGACGCTCGCCGGGAATCGCGATGACCTCGTCGCCGCCGGTGAAGAGATCCGTCGCCTCCTCACGGTGCCCGCCGGTGAGAACGACGTACCGCGGCCCGAGCGCCTGAACGGCGAGCGCGAGCTCCGGCAGGGCGAGATCCTCCCCTGCGCCCGCGAGCACGCGCGCCTCCGGAACGTTCGGTGTGGCGACCGTCGCGCGCGGAAGGATCAGCTCGCGCAGCGCGGACTCGGCGGTCTGCTCGAGCAGCCGCCCGCCGGACTCCGCGACCATCACGGGGTCGACGACGATCGGCGTTCCGGGATCGAGCAGGTCGAGTGCGCGGTTCACCGCCTCGGCGCTCGCGGCGCTGCCAAGCATTCCGATCTTCACGGCATCGACGCCGAGGTCGCTCACCACAGCGCGGACCTGCGCCACGATCATGTGGGGCGAGATCGCGACGACGGCCGCGACCTCGACGGTGTTCTGAGCCGTGATCGCGGTGATCGCGCACGTTCCGTGCACGCCTGCGTGGGCGAACGCCTTGAGGTCCGCCTGAATCCCGGCGCCGCCGCCGGAGTCGGAGCCGGCGATCGTCAGGCACACCGGGATCTGGCGAGCGGGCGGCATCGGCTCGTGAGGATAGGTCGCCGGTCAGTCACGGATCCGCCTGTAGCGCCCTCCCGGTCCGCGGCCGACAAGGCCGAGCAGCTCGAGCTCCGTCAGGTCGCCGAGGACTGCGCGAGCCTCCTCGGGGGTTCGAGCGTGCGCGTTCACGGACTCGGCGCCGCCGTCGATCGCCCGCAGCAGGCTCTGCAGGCGGGCGGGCAACCCGGCGGGCACGGGCGGAGCGGTCCGCCGCGCGCTCGGGCCCGCCGCCCGTGCCGACGCGAGGTCCGCAGGCTCCGGGTCCGCGAGGCTGTCGAGGACGTCGACAGCATCGCGCACGAAGGTCGCGCCCTCGCGCAGCAGCTGGTTCGTCCCCGCGCAGCGCCAGCTCACCGGGGAGCCGGGCACCGCAGCGATGTCGCGCCCCAGCGTGATGCCGATGTCCGCGGTGATCAGCGACCCGGACCGCTCCGCGGCCTCCACGACCACGACCATCTGCGACAGCGCCGCGATGATCCTGTTGCGCGCGGGGAAGCCCCAGCGATACGGCGTCGCGCCCGGCGGAAGCTCGGAGATCACGGCCGCCCGCTCGCCGAGGCATTCGTGCAGGTCGCGGCGGCTGCGCGGATACGGCACATCCGGCCCGCAGGCGAGCACGGCGATGGTGTTCGCTGCGGCCTCGAGCGCACCCTCGTGAGCCGCTGAGTCGATGCCGAGTGCCATGCCGCTCACCACCGTGACCCCGGCGGCCGAGAGGCCGCGGCCGATCAGCCGGGCGCAGTCACGAGCCTCCACCGAGGCCTTCCGCGCACCGACGATCGCCACGCCGGCGCCGGCGAGCAGGTCCGCGAGCCGCTGCGGGTCCCCGCGCAGGTGCAGGACGGCGGGAGCATCGGGGAGCATGAGCAGGCTTGCCGGGTACCCCGGCCGGTGCCGGCAGATCGCGTGCGTCCCGGCCGCGGCCCAGGCCGCCCGCAGCTCGGCCGGGTCCCGCTGTGCGTGCTCTGCGGCGATCAGCGCACCCTCAAGCCCGCCGAGTGCGGCGATGAGGCGAGCGTCAGGCAGCGCCAACACCTCGCGGATGACCTCACGCTCGGCCCGGCGGACCTCGAGGTGCCCGGAGAGCCGCGCGACGAGCCAGCTGCGCCGGGCACAGTCGTCGCAGGCGTCGATCGTGCTCACGCGGCCACCTGGGCAAGTGCCTCGTCCTGACGGCGGTAGGCGAGCGCGACACGCAGGTGGGACGCGTCCACTCGTCCGGCCCCGTCAAGGTCCGCGACCGTGCGCGCGACGCGGAGTGCCCGATCGCGCCCTCGGGCAGTCAGGTCGCCGTGGTCGTAGACGCGGTCCAGGAGCTCCCGCGCCTCCGTGGTGACCGACGCTGCCGCTCGCAGACGCGCACCGCGCAGCTCTGCGTTACAGCGCACGCCCCGGGCCGCTTGGTGCTCGCGCGCCGCGCGCACCTGTGCCCGTACGACCTTCGAGGTCGTCACCGGCTCGCCCGCGAGGTCCTCCGTGGTCGGCCGCTCGATGTTCACGACGAGGTCGATGCGGTCCAGCAGGGGCCCGGACAGCCGTCGTGCGTACCGCTGCAGGTCCGCCTCACCGCAGCGGCAGGCCCGGCCGCCGCGTCCGCAGGGACACGGATTCGTGGCCGCGACCAGGGCGAAGCGGGTCGGGAAGCGCGCGACGCGGTTCTGCCGGACGATCGACACGTGACCGTCCTCGAGCGGCTGGCGCAGCGCCTCGAGCGAGCGGCGGTCGAACTCAGAGAGCTCATCGAGAAAGAGCACTCCGGCGTGGGCGAGCGTCGCCTCGCCCGGCGACGGCAACGGGCCACCGCCGATCAGGCCGGCGGCGGAGATCGTGTGGTGCGGCGCCCGGAACGGCCGCAGGTGCGCGATGCCATCCTCAACGCGCAGACCGGCGACGCTCTGGATGCGGGTCACCTCGAGGGCCTCGGCAGGACTGAGGAGCGGCAGGATCGACGGCAGTCGCCGGGCGAGCATCGTCTTGCCGGTCCCTGGCGGGCCGATGAAGAGCAGGTTGTGCCCGCCGGCGGCCGCAACCGTCAGTGCGGCGATCGGCGCAGCCTGCCCACGAACATCGGCGAGGTCTGGCCCACCCGGGGGCGGCGCCGCCCGTTCGGCGGCCGCGGGCCGCTGCTCCTCGGGCGGCGCCGCCAGAACCCGCCGCAGAGCCTGCAGGCTCGTGGTTCCGCGCACCTCGAGCCCCGGCACGAGCTGCGCCTCGCCGACACGATCGGCGGCGATCAGCAGCCCGCGCAGACCGGTGCCGGCGGCGCCCTGGGCTGCGGCGAGCACTCCGCGGCACGGCCGGACCTCTCCGGTGAGGGACAGCTCGCCGAAGACGGCGACGTCGTCGAGCTGCGGTGCCGGGAGCTGGCCGCTGGCGAGCAGGATCGCGCAGGCGATCGCCAGATCGAATCCGGGGCCGCCCTTGCGCAGGTGCGCCGGCGCGAGATTGACCGTCACGCGCCGCATCGGGAACTCGAAGCCGCTGTTCTGGATCGCCGCGCGGACGCGCTCGCGCGCCTCGGTCACCGAGCGGTCGGCGAGACCGACGATGGTGAAGGCCGGGAGTCCCGCGCGGAGGTCGGCCTCCACGATGACCGGGCACGGGTCGAGGCCGTCGATGGTGAACGTCGTGACACGGGCGAGCACGTCGGCCACGCTAGGTGAGCGACTCGCACCTGTGGGACCCGAATTCAGGCGCTGGAGCAACAGAACCGCGCCGTGACTGCGCGCCGCCGGGATCCCCCGCAGAACCGTCGCACTTCCCGCGCCGGTCCGCCGCCGTGTGGCCGGTTCGCTGTCACCGGAGGAGACCTACGGTCCGGCGCGTGTCAGCAGACCCCCGCCATGTCCTCGGCCGTCTCGGCGAGCAGCTCGCGCTCGAGCACATGCAGCGCCTCGGCTACGCGCTCGTCGTCCGCAATCACCGCACGCGCTTCGGCGAGATCGACCTCATCGTGCACGGCGACCGGGTGCTCGTGTTCGTGGAGGTGAAGACGCGCCGCGCCCGGCGGCCTGACGCGATCTGGGACGCGCTCGACGGGCGCAAGCGCCGGCAGGTCAGGCAGATGGCGCGCGCGTTCCTCCACGACGAGGCGCCGCGGCCCGCCGCCGCGGAGATCCGCTTCGACGCAATCGGCGTCGTGATCGACGACCACGGCGGCCTCGTCCGCCTCGACCACCTCGAGGCCGCGTTCTGATGTCAGAGCGCGAGCTGCTGGTACGCCGTTGACTGGAACGACATCCGGTGCAGCGGAGACACGCCCTGTCGCAGGATGGCCGCGCGGTGCTCTGGCGTCGAGTAGCCAACGTGCGCGCCGAACTCCCACCCGGGATGCAGATCATCGGCGCGGCGCATGAACCGATCACGCGAGACCTTCGCGAGGATCGACGCGGCGGCGATCGCCGCGCTGGTCGAGTCGCCGCCGACGATCGCCCGCTGCTCGTGGCCCATGTCGGGCACCGAGAATCCGTCGACGAGGCAGACGCAGCCCGGCCGGGCAACCCGGGCGAGCGCGTCGCTGAGCGCCTTGAGGTTCGTCTTGTGCAGCCCGCGCGTGTCGATGCCGGGTGCGCAGCGGGAGACGATGCTCGCGCGCATCGCCGTCCGCATGACGATCGGATAGAGCGCCTCGCGCGCGGCCTCGTCGTGCTGCTTGGAGTCGTTCAGCGCGGCGAGCGCGCGGATCTCGGCGACGCCGATGCGCTCGAGGTCGAACAGCACCGCCGCCGCGACGAGCGGGCCGGCGAGGCATCCTCGCCCGGCCTCGTCGGCGCCGGCGACGAAACGGGCGCCGATCGAACGGTCGAACGCGAAGAGCCGGCGTCCGCTGGTCGGGGTCCGCGGCCTGCGGCGCGCCTTTGTGACCGTCGCCGGCTCAGAGGGACCCGATGCGCTTGACAGGCCAGTACGTGGCAAAGGCCTTTCCGATGATCCACGAGGTTGGGACGGGCCCCCAGAATCTGCTGTCGTCCGACTCGCCACGATTGTCACCCATCATGAAGTAGTGCCCGGGCGGAACCGTGATGGGGCTGCGGAAGTTGCAACCGGCGCCGGCGTCGTTGCGACAGGTGTCGTTGATGAACGGCTCCTTGGTGGGCTTGCCGTTGCGGATCACCCGCCCGTTGCGCACGGCGATCGTGTCACCCGGCGTGCCGACGACGCGCTTGATGAAGTTGACGCTCGCCTTCTTCGGCGTCGGCTGGTCGCACGCGGCACCCGACTTGGGCTGCTCGCCGCACTGATCGCCGCTCGAGGACTCGGCACCGGACGGGGGATGGAAGACCAGGATGTCACCGACGTCCGGGTTGCCGAAATGCATGCCGACGCGATTCACGAGCACCCGCTGGCCGATCTGGAGCGTCGGCACCATCGACTCGCTCGGGATGCGGTACGGCTTGATCAGGAACGCCTGGATCGCGAGCGCCATCCCCAGCGCCACGGCCACGATGACGACAAGCTCGAGGATCGAGCTCCCCGTGGACTTGGCGGCCTCAGGAGTGTCGCGGCGGCTCACGCCTGATCGTCTGCTGCGGGCGTCTCACCGTCCGCGTCGGCCGGGGCGGCCTCCGCCTCGGGCTCGTCCGCAGGGGGCTGCGCCGCAGCCTCCGGCGCGGCGGCATCCTCCGTCGCGGGCGCCTCGGCCTCGACGACGGCCTCGGGCGCGTCGCCGTCGACGCCCTCCGGCTCGGCCTCGACGAGGGGCTCCTCCTGGTGGAGCAGGCCCGGCTCGACGACGTCCTCCGGCCCGACGTAGCGGCGCTCGCGGACGCGAGCGCGCTTGCCGACGCGGTCGCGGAGGTAGTAGAGCTTGGCGCGGCGCACGTCACCGCGGGCGGTGACTTCGATGCGCTCGATCTTCGGCGAGTGCACCGGGAAGGTGCGCTCCACGCCGACGCCGAACGACTGCTTGCGCACGGTGAAGGTCTCGCGTGCGCCGTGGCCCTGGCGCTTGATGACCACGCCCTCGAAGACCTGGGTGCGACGGCGCGTGCCCTCGACGACCTGGAAGTGAACCTTGACGCGGTCGCCCGGGGCGAAGTTCGGGACCCGGCGCAGCTGGGCGCGCTCGAGGCTTTCGATGACGGTGCTCATGGCGAAGGGAGGCGCGCGGGGACGGGGCTATGAAGGAGGCCGCGTCCCAGAGGACGGGGCCGAGAAGGCTCGCCGCGCGACCGCTGAGGATAGCGGAGCCGCGCCGGACGTCGATCAGCCGCCGGAGCCGGCTCCGCGCTCGCGGCTTCGCGCGCGCCGCCAGCGGCGGATCTCCTCGTGGTGGCCGGACAGCAGCACGTCAGGAACGCTCCAGCCCCGGTACTCCGCCGGCCGCGTGTAGTGCGGATACTCAGGGTCGCCGCCGAGCGCCTCGCTGAACGACTCCTCGGTGGCCGAGTGGGCGTGCCCGAGCGCCCCCGGGAGCTTGCGCAGGACGGCGTCGCAGACGACCATCGCCGCGAGCTCGCCGCCGGCGAGGACGTACCGGCCGATCGAGACCGCGTCGCTGCAGAAGTGCTGCACGATGCGCTCGTCGAAGCCCTCGTAGCGCCCGCACAGCAGCGTCAGTGCCGGCTCGGCCGCGAGCTCGTTCACGAGCGCCTCGTCAAGGATCCGCCCGCCCGGGGTCAGCGCGATCACGCGCCGCTCGCGCCGCAGGTCGACCGGGTCGACCCCGTAGAAGCCGCGCAGCGCGTGGTCGAGGACGTCGACGCGCAACACCATGCCGGCGCCGCCGCCGAAGGGCGTGTCGTCGACCTGGCCGCCGCTGAGCGGGGTGTGCTCGCGCAGGTCCAGCGCGCGCAGCTCGCTCCCCGCGGCCAGCGCGTTCCCGACGTGCCGCTGCTCGGTGAACCAGTCGAACCACTGCGGGAACAGGGTCATGACGTCGATCTGCACGTCCTCATCCTCCCTGCTCGCCGAGGAAGGCGAGATTCACGTCGATGACACGGTGCGCAACGTCGACCTTGCGGATCGCGTCGCGAACCATCGGCACGAGCAGGTCCGCGGCGCCCGCGCGCTCGACCTCGAGCACCTCGACCGACGGCAGCCCGACGAGTGCGCGCACGACGCCCACCTCCCGCCCGCCGTCGACGACGCGGCAACCCTCGAGATCCTCCGCAAACCACTCGTCCGCGCCGAGCTCGGGAACCTCCGCGCGCGGGCACAGCAGGTCGGTTCCGCGCAGCGCCTCGATCTGCTCGCGGGTGTCGAGCCCGGTGAGCCGCACGATCGGCAGCTCATCGGTCCCCGAAAGCCGTACGACCTCGGTCTCGCGGTCGCCGACGCGGACCTTCGCGCCGAGCCGCAACAACTCGGGCCGCGGGCGCGTCACCTTGAAGCTGCCGTCGAGGCCGTGCGGACGGCCGATGCGTCCCGCTGGAAGCCAGTCGGCCCGCTCGGGGGCCACGATCAGTCGACGATGTCGATCAGCACGCGGCGATTCTCCTGCACCGCCGCGGCCTTGATCACGGTGCGCAGCGCGTTCGCCGTGCGCCCGCCCCGGCCGATGACACGGCCGTAGTCGCCCTCGCCCAGCGAGAGCTCGAGGACGACGGTGCCGTCGTCCTCCGTGAACTCCTCGACCTCGACCGCGTCGGGATCGGAGACGAGGGCGCGCGCGAGATCTTCGAGCAACTCGCGCATCGACCGCTGAATCAGACGGTGATGCCCTGGATCTTCATGAGCTTGCGCACCTGGTCGGTGGGCTGGGCGCC
>Ga0302299_10003149_pt1 | contig 10061 bp, 9 predicted proteins | sample III_Fen_N3_4_FD_198795 | JGI IMG/M metagenome (GOLD analysis project Ga0302299, IMG submission 198795) | Peat permafrost microbial communities from Stordalen Mire near Abisko, Sweden - III_Fen_N3_4 | ecosystem: Environmental > Terrestrial > Soil > Wetlands > Permafrost | place: Sweden: Abisko...
CGGGTCCCCGTGCTCTCGTTCGCCGAGCTCGGAGACACCGCCCAGATCGAAACGATCGGAGTCGTCGATGTCACCCACGCGCTTGCTCTTTGAGGGACCGGACATTCATGCGGTGCTGGCCCAAGTCCGGGGCGAGTACGGCACCGACGTCCGCATCGTCGCCGCCGACAAGATCCGAAGCGGCGGGATCGGCGGCTTCTTCGCGCGCGAGCGCTTCGAGGTCGCCGTCGAGATCGACCTCAATGCTTCCGAGCTCGCGTCGGAGGACGGCGCGCAGCGATCAGCCGAGGGGGTGGAGCAGCCCGCCGCCAGCGAGGATCGCGAGCCGGTCCACGAGTCCGTCCCCACTAGCGTTGCGGTGGCGACGGTGGACGAGCCGATGGCCGAGATGGCCCGCGATCTCGGGACCCTGATTGTGAGCGCACCGGGTCATCCCCCGGTGATCGAAGACTCGCCTGAGCTGCCGCCGTCCTTCCTGCTCAACCTGATCGAATCGGTGGATGCCATCGAGGAGGCGCAGTTCGCACCTGCGCACGCCGCTCGGGACGAGGTTGGCGCCCAACCGGTCGTGCTCAAGGCCAAGCGCCCGCTGCCCGCGAAGTCGGGCGGCTTCCAGTCCGTTCTCGATGACCTGGTGCCCGAGGCCGAGGAGATGGCGGCGTCAGCGGTTTCCATTGCTGCGGCGCCCAAGCCGCGCGCTCCCCAGAGCACCCGGGTGCCAAGGAGCCCGAGGGCGCCGAAACCTGCGATCGCGAAGGTGACACCGGCCGCCGAGATCACCGAGCCCCCTGCTCCCCCTGCGCCTGCTGCGCGCTCTGCGAAGGTTCCGCCGGCGAAGGTCGTCGCGGCGCCGAAGACGGCGCCCGGCAGCCGTACCGCTGCGCTCCCGAGTCGCGGCGTCTTCCTCTCGGTCGGACTTCCCGCCGAGCTGATTCCCGACCGCCGGCAGGCGGTGTCGACCTATGACGCCCTGCTCGTCTCCTTGTCCGAGGTGGCTCGGCCGCCCCAGCTTCCGGCGACGGCGGGCGAGGTCATCGCTGTGGTCGGCTCCGGCCCTGAGGTCCTCGTGACCGCCGAACTCGTCGTCGCTGCGCTCGGCGGCGACCGGGCACCCATCGAGCTCGTGGCCAACCGCACCGCAGTTCACGCGGACGGGCCGCTCCGGATGTGTGGGCCGGGTGACGCGAGGCGTCGCGCCACCCGGCTCGCACGCCGAGACACCCCCACGGTGGTTGCCGTCGACCGGGAGCACGACGTCGACGGCACCTGGACGGCACAGGTGCTCGAGGCGCTCGACGTGTCGGCGGTCTGTGCAGTCGTCGACGCACGCACCAAACCACGCGACCTCGAGGTGTACGTCCGTACGCTCGGACGGGTCGAGGCGCTCGCCGTGACCGGCTGCGCCCGGACCGTCGACCCCGCAACGATCTTCGGCCTCGGCCTGCCGATCGTCAGCGTCGACGGACGTGAGTCGTCCACTCAGGTGTGGGCCGCCATGCTGGCCGGGCTGATCGAGGCCGGGAGCGAGCGGTGAGTGGGCTGATCCCCCCAGAAGGAATCCTGATCGGCTTCCTGCTCTCGTTGCCGGCCATCCTTGGCGGGTTCTCGGGCGTCGTCCCGCTGGACACCGTGCTGCTCCGCTTTCTCATCGCCGTCGTCGGCGCGTCGGTCGCGACCAACATCGTGCGCTCGATGTTCCGGTCGTATGCTGCACATCCAGGAGCGGCGCCAGAACGTCGTCGCTCGTCCAGCCCGACCACGACTGACCTGGAGCGACCAGGGGGATGACCCAGCAGCGACTGCGCATCGTGCTTGTCCACGGGCAGGACCTGGTACGTGGTGGGCTGAAGTTCATCCTGGAGAACGACCCTGGGCTCGAAGTCGTCGCCGAGGCCGCGACCTGCGCCGAGGCCGAGCTCGCCATCAAGCGCGCAGCCCCGCAGGTCGTCGTGATCGGTGGTCAGCTGACGGACGGATCCTCGGGCTCGATCTGCCGGTTCGTCCAGGAGTTCGACGATGCGATCGGTCGGCTCGTGCTCGCCAGTGCCGACGACGACGACGCCCTGCTCGGCGGGCTCGCCGGCGGAGCGGCCGTCTGCCTTCCGGAGCGCATGAGCGGCAACGACCTCACCGATGCCGTACGCCGAGTCGCTGACGGCCAGATCTTCCTCGACCCCAAGGTGACCCGGCGGGTCCTCGACCTGCTCGTCCAGGGGCCGGACCGAGTCAGCCGCCGGCTGATCGACTCGATGTCACCCCGCGAACGTGAGGTGCTCGACTGCCTCGGTGAGGGGCTCACCAACCGGCAGATCGGTGAGCAACTGGGGCTGGCCGAGAAGACGGTGAAGAACTACGTGAGCGCCATCTTCGCCAAGCTCGGCCTCCAGCGCCGGTCGCAGGCCGCAGCCATCGCGATCGGGCTGGCGAACCCGCGCTAGGGACGCCAGTGCCCCGACCTCTACGCTGCGGACATGGCTGAGTACCAGATCACTTCCTGGCGGGCTCTACCGTCCCTCGTGGTCGCCCGCGACGGTGACTCCGTCGTCAAGGTGCCGCTGCCTCCGCGCTTCGGCGAGGCGATCGACGAGGCGGCGATGCGCCTGGGCGAGACCTCAAGTGACGACTATCTCAACGGCTGGGACCGGGGCCCGTGGGTCGCCGCTGACGGCGCCCCAGCTGACGTCGCCGCGGCCCTGGTCGAAGCGCTGGAGACGGACTGGTCGGAGTCGGCCGTGACGGAGTTCCTGGACACCCTCGGTCCCCATCCCGAGGGCTGACCCCGCGGCGGCGCTCGGCCGGGACGGCGATACCTCACCGACCGAACCGAGAAGCCACCGACTGCTCGTTTGCGGCGTAGTCGGCCCCGGCGCGCTGCATCAGAACCGAGATCTCCTCCAGGGCCTGGTGCAGCTGCCGCGAGCTGGTCTGCCACTGGTCCCAGAGCTGCTGGAACCTCGTCTGCGCGACCCCTGCCCAGTCGGCACCCAGTGGCGCGACGCTGCTAGTCAGCTGTCCCAGCGTTCCTTCGATGGCGGCCGCGCCGGTGCGCAGCTGGCCGGAGACCCCCGCCAGCTGCTCGGGCGCAACCTTGATCAATCCTGTCGTCATACCGGATCCTCCCTGTGGACAGCGACTCGGTCGAGTCGGTCTGTTGCACTAGAAAAGTCCCCTGGGCACCGCGCAGCAAGGCCGATCAGGCCGGCTGTGGACGAACCGAATCGGGGGAGAATCATGGACGGATCGATCCACGTGCATCGGCCAGAGCGCGTGTTCCCACCGCTCCCGGCGCCCCAGTCGCTCCTGCTGCCAGCGGTTCCGTCGCGGCCCGCCACCGGATCGCTGAGCCGCACCGAGCTCATCCCGATGCTGATCGCCGCCGGATCCGGAGCCGGCTTCGCCCTGGTGTCCGGTAACCGCACCTACCTCGTGCTGGCTCTCGTGCTGCTCCTGGCCTCGGTCGCCGGCTCCGTCGCTGCCCGGGCGGGCGCGCGACGCCAAGCGCACCGCCGTTGGGCCGAGACGCGCGAGCGTCACCTTGCGGCGGTCGAGCGGGTGACCGGGCAGGCACGAGCCGCCGCCGAGGTCCAGCTCGCCGCACTGGCGCGAGTGCACCCACCCCCTGTTGAGCTGCTCACTTCGGTCCGCGCCGGCGCCCTCTGGGAGCGCCGGCCGCACCAGCTCGACTTCGGCACCATTCGGCTCGGTCTGGGCCGCATCCCTGCCCTGGTCACGATCGACGAGCCGCCGGGAGCCGGTTCCAATGCCTCGGGCGACCCCGAGCTCGCCGCCTCGAACGCTTCCGCCAGACGAGCGCACGCACAACTCGACGCCGCCCCGGTGACCACCCCGCTCACCCAATTGGGCTGCGTCGCCGTCGTCGGTGAGGCCACAGCCTGCCGGTCCCTGGTGGCCGGGTGGCTGGCCCAGCTTGCCGCGCTTCACTCCCCGGGAGACCTCGGCCTCCTTGCTGTAGCCCCGGCTCCCGCGCTACCGGCCTGGGACTGGTTGAAGTGGTTGCCGCACACGCACGACCGGGCGCTCGGGCGAACCGGGGCCACGGATTCCCGCCGAGTGGGCTGCGACCCCGAGCTCGTGGCTGACCTCGTCGCGGCTCGCACAGGCACGCATGACGTGCTCGTGGTCGACGGCTACCGCCCGAGTCCGGGCAGCGGTGGCCCGAACGCGCTGGACGAGTCGCTTCGCCTCTGCGCAGACCTGGCGGTGACCGCCATCGTGCTCTGCGCCAGCCAGAGCGACGTCCCGGCACGCTGCTCGGCGACCGTCGAGCTGGGGGCGGACGGCACGGCGACGTTCACCGAGGCGGGAGCCCGGGGCAGGGCCGTCGAGTTCGTCCCGGAACGCTGCGACAACGCGACCGCGATCCGACTGGCCCGCTGGTTGGCCCCGCGCCGGGTGCGCGACGACACCAGCGGGGTCCTCGGCTCCGAGGCCGTGCGCCTCACCGAGCTCGTTGCCGGCGCCACCGACGCAGAGGGCGGGCTGCTCCGCGCTCCGCTGGGTCGGCGCGATGGCGCCCGACCGCTCTGGCTCGACCTGCGCGAGGCGTCCGTCGGTGGAGTCGGGCCGCACGGGATTCTGGTCGGGGCCACCGGCTCCGGCAAGTCGGAGCTGATGCGATCGCTCGTGCTCGGTCTCAGCAGCACGAGCTCGCCGCAGCTGTTCACCGCGCTGCTGATCGACTTCAAGGGGGGCGCCGCCTTTCGCGACCTGGCCGCGCTCCCCCACTCGGTCGGTCTGGTCACCAACCTCGGCGATGACCTTCGCCAGGTCGACCGTGTGCAGGCGGCACTGTCCGGTGAGATCGTCCGTCGCCAGGAACTGCTGCAGGATGCCGGCGGGGTGGAGTCGATCCGGGCCTACCACGCGACCGCGACCCCTCAGTGCGAGCCGCTGCCCTACCTGCTCGTCGTGGTCGACGAGTTCGGTGAGCTGCTCGAGGCGCGGCCCGACTTCCTGACCACGTTCACCACGATCGGACGCCTTGGTCGATCGCTCGGCATCCACCTGCTGCTGGCTTCGCAGCGCCTCGACGAGGGTCGCCTCCGAGGACTGGAGTCGCACTTGAGCTACCGCATCGCGCTGCGGACGTTCACGGCGGCCGAGTCCCACGCGGTCATCGGGTCGGCCGCGGCCGCAGAGCTCCCCCCGGTGCCGGGCCTCGGCTATCTGTCCGCTGGCGGCGAGCTCGTACGCTTTCGGGCCGCCACGACCAACCTGCCGGCCGGGGAGCACCGCGACGCGCCAACGGCGGCGATCAGGCCGCTGGTCAGTTCCTTCTCGCTCGGCCCGAGCACGTCGACCGAGGGTCGGGTGCCCGAGAGCCCGGCCGGTTCAGGCTCGACGATTCCGGGCGCTCTCCGCGACCTGGACGTGCTCGTCGAAACCGCCGACCGTCGGTACGGACCAGGGCGAGCTCCCAGGATCTGGCTGCCCCCTCTGCCGGAACGGCTGCCGTTGGCTCAGCTCCCTGGCCCCGGCAGCCTGGCCGGAGCAGCGATCGGGCTGCTGGACGACCCGGTGGGCCAGGACCAGCGCCCGTTCTCGGTGCGGCTGCTCGGTGACGACGCGCATCTGGCCATCGTGGGGGCGCCGCGCTCCGGCCGATCCACGTTCCTGCGCATGCTGGTCCAGGCGCTCGTCGCCACCGAACCGCCCGAGCGGCTGCAGGTGTATGCCCTCGACCTCGGTGGCTCGCTGCCCTCGCTCGGGCGACTGCCCCACACCGGTGCGGTGGCGGGTCGGTCCGACGGCCCCGCGGTCAGACGCGTGCTGGCCGAGCTGAGCGCGACCGTCGACGACCGGTCGCGTGCGCTGCAGGCGGCTGGTTGCGCCACGCTCGCCGAGCTCGAGGAGCGACCCGATCGTGAGCAATGGCTCCCCGATCCGCTGCGCGCGCACCTCCTGCTGCTCGTCGACGGAGTGGGCCAGCTCCGCGCCGACCACCCGGAGGCGGAGCAGCAACTCGCGGAGCTGACGTCGGCCGGGCCCGCGTTCGGACTGCACCTTGCCGTCACCGCGAACCGCTGGACCGAGATCCGCCCGCCCATCCTGGACGCGATCAGCACCAGGATCGAGCTCTGGCTGCTCGACCCGGCCGACTCGCGACACGGGCGCACCCTCGCCTCCGACCTGCCGCGGATCCCCGGTCGGGCCTTGGACCCGTTCGGTTACGAGGTGCAGCTCGCCGAGCCAGCCGAGCACCCCCGGACAGCGACCAGCACCCACACCGCCATCACCATCGCGCCGCTGCCCAGCTGGGTCGACGCGGCGCAGGCTCCCACCGACGGGGGCCCGAGGCTGTTCCCGCTCGGTCGCCAGGAGCACCGACAAGCATGGGTCCGCCTCGACCTGCTCGGCCAGGGGGCACACCTGCTGGTCTACGGCGACGAAGGCAGCGGACGCACGCGCCTGTTGCGGCGCGTGGTCCGCTCGCTGGGCTCGGACCCGACCCGCGTGCGGCTGCACCTGGTCGACCCAGGGCGCGGACTGGCGGAGATCGCCGACGGACCGGCCGTGGTCAGCTACGCGTACGACCGCGCCAGCGCGACGGCGCTGGCCGACGAGCTCGACCGGCTGCTTGCGGCCCGGGAGCCGCCGGCCGGGCTGGCGCCCCGCGAACTGGCGCGTGGCGGCTGGTGGTCCGGACCCGAGCACGTGCTGATCGTCGACGATCTCGACCTGCTGCTCGGGTCGCACGGATCCCCGTTCGTCGTCCTGGCTGACCAGGTCCGCGCCGCACGCGACCGCGGGTTCCACGTCGTGGTGAGCCGTCGGGTCGCGGGGGCGGCTCGCGGCGCGTTCGAGCCCTTCCTCAGCGCGGTCCGCGAGTCGGCCCCCGTCGGGCTGGTGCTCAGTGGGGATCGCAGCGAGGGGCCACTGGTCGCCGATGTCAGCGCGCTGTGGCTGCCGCCTGGCCGCGGGGTGCTGGTCCGTCCAGGGCACCGGCCGGCGCTGATCCAGGTGGCCGCGGAGGTCGGCCCGTGACGCTTCGCGGCGATCTGCCCGTGCGGCTGGTGTCCGTGCTCGGCCCAACAGGCGCGCTCGACCTCGCGGTGGTGGCGACGGCGCCCGTACGCGACCTCCTGCCCGAGCTCGCACGAGCGCTGGGAGCGAACGTCAGCTCGGGGTGGACGCTCGTGCTGGTCGAGTCCCAGCTCGACGACGGGGGCCGTCCAGGTGGCGTCGCGGTCCCAGTCCGACTGGACGACGACACCTCGCTGGCCGACGCGAGCGTGGTCGACGGTGACCGCCTGCACCTGACTCGGGCCTAACCCCGCCAGAGTTGGCCAGGGCGGGCTACGCCCGCCAGATCAGCACCAGCGCCCGGTCGTCTCCCTCGCCCGTACGCAGCGCGTCGAGCAGTCGCCGAGCACCCCGTCGGAACCCACGCGGGACCAGGCGCTCCGCCTCGCCAAGGAGCTTGTCGATGCCGACGGTGATGTCGCGGCCGGGACGTTCGACCAGCCCGTCCGTGTACAGCATCAGCGCGTCCCCGTGACCGAGCACGCCGCGTTCGAGCTGGTAGTCACCGTCCTCGGTGATGCCCAGTGCCGTGCCGCTGGCCTCGATCAGCTGCCAGGTTCCCGAGCCGGCCGCGAAATGTGCCGCAGGTGGGTGGCCGGCCGAACCCACGAGGTACTCCCCCGTGACCAGGTCGATGGTGAGGTGGACCGCCGTGGCGAAGCCCCAGTCCCAACCCTGCCGGTTCAGGTACGCGTTGCAGCCGGCCAGGAACTCCTCCGGTGGGAGCGCTCCGAGCAGCCCGCCGAAGGCCCCTGAGAGCAGCAAGGCGCGCGTACCAGCGTCGATCCCCTTGCCGGAGACGTCGACCAGGACGATCTCCAGCCGACGGCCCGCGCCTCGACTCGCCACCAGGAAGTCTCCGGAGAACGACGCACCGCCGGCCGGCCGCAGCACGACGTCCGTCGACCAGCCTTCGGGCAGGTCGGGGAGCTCGCCCTGCGCCCGCAGGCGGTCGCGCAGGTCGACCAGCATCGATTCCCCGCGCAGACCTTGGACACCGACTCGGGCGCGCGAACGGGCTACGCCGAGCACGATGAGAGCGGTGAGGAGCACGATCGCCAGGCTCCCGGGTCGCACCGACTTGATGCCGCTCTGATCGACCTGCCAGGCGAGGAGTCCCGCGACCAGCGCCATGAGCAGGGCCAGGCTGCGCACCGACAGCGAGAATCCGCCAACGAGCACGATCAGCGCGAGCGAGGACGGGGGAAACCACTCCGGGACGCTCCGGCTCAGTGCAGCCAACGCGACGGCCGCGCCAGCGAATACGAGCAGCAAGAAGCCGTCGGTCCGTAGGAATCCGCGGCGCAGGCGGATCCAGGCTCGTCGGAGGGATCGAGCCACTCGGACCGGCAGTGAGAGGGGGGCGCTGCCGGGTGCCATCGGAGGCCGACCCTACCCGGCGCCGCGGACGCGTAACGGACCAAACGGACGCGCAGGCCGCAGAGTCACTCGCGCGGCGTAGAGCCGGAGCCCTCCGGCTGGCACGTGGAGCACCAATACAGGGACCGCGTCTGAAATTCCTCCTTGGCCACCAAGGCGCCGCAGACGCGACAGGGCTCGCCGGCCCGGCGGTACACGTAGTACTGGTCGCCGGGATTTACCGTTCCCTTGGGCTTGTCTCTATGCTCCGGGCGCGTCGTGATCATCCGGTCGTTCCGCACACCCAGCCGCATGAGGGTGACCAGGTCGAACCAGAGGGCCTCGACGCTCGCGCGGGGCAGCGCGGCGGCCGGCAGGAACGGGTCGATCCGGTGCCGGAACAGCAGCTCCGCCCGGAAGGCGTTGCCGACTCCCGCAAGGACGGACTGGTCCATCAGCACCCCGGCCACCGCTACCCGGCTCTTGCCGAACCGGTCGACGACCCGCGCGACATCGGCCCCCGGGCGCAACGGGTCCGGGCCCAGCCGGAGCAGCAGCCGGTCCCGACCCGCAGGGTCGAGCAGCTCGCACGTCGTCGCGCCACGCAACTCAGCCCAGCCGCGATCGCCTACCAGCCGCAACCGGATGGCGCCCTGCGGCGTCGGCGCAGCCCCGGGACCACGCCGGAACGACCCGTACAGCCCCAGATGGATGTGGACGAGCTGATCCGGGCCGAGCGCCTCCTCCGCGAACTCGAGGAAAAGGTGCTTGCCCCACGCGTCCGTCGACGTCAGGGTCCGCCCGGAGATGCGCGCAGCCCCCGCATCGAACCGGCCCTGCGGGCTCGACGCCACGAGCTCCTGCCCCTGGAACAGACCGCCGAGGTCCTTGGCTAGCCGGTGGATCGTGTGGCCTTCGGGCACAAGCCCCTCCTTCGAGACGTCCGGGACCACCAGTCTGTCGTGGGCTACGGTCGGGCACATGACCCAGGGCGACGGCAAGCCGGACGCGACTCGGGCTGGTCGTCCGGGTAAAGGCGACAGCCGGCCCGCTCGCGAGAACATCGAGGGGCTGACCGGGTCCGGCAGCTCGATCGTGGGGGTCGAGGGCGCGATGTATGCCCGCGACGTCTCTCGGCCCGGTCCGGCCGACTTCGCCGCTGGCGCCGCCTTCCCGGTGCGTCGAGCCTCCCCACGCCCCGATCGGTGACCTCAGTCCTAGGCGTGGACGGCTGGCGCGGAGCCTGGGTGTCGGTCCGGGTCGGCTGGGCCGGGGGCGAGGTCGACGATGGTCCCGCCCGCGTCCTCGAGTGGGGAGCCGGCCGCTTCGCCGACCTGCTCGCCCACGACGACCGGGTGATCGCCGTCGACATGCCGATCGGTCTGCCGGAGCGGGGCCGGCGCCGGTGCGACGTCGCGGCCCGGGAGGCTCTTCGCCCCGCGGGCTCACGCGTGTTCGCGGTTCCAGCTCAGGGCGCCTGGGCGGCAGAGGACCTCGGAGCCGCGAACCGCTGGCTCCGGGCTGTGGGTGACCCCGGGATGAGTGCCCAGGCCTTCGCGCTGCGCACGGCGATCGGCGAGGTGGCAGTACACGCGAGCGACCCGCGGGTGGTCGAGGTCCACCCGGAGCTCGCGTTCGTCGAGCTCAGCGGCCAGGTG
>Ga0302299_10003151_pt1 | contig 10059 bp, 9 predicted proteins | sample III_Fen_N3_4_FD_198795 | JGI IMG/M metagenome (GOLD analysis project Ga0302299, IMG submission 198795) | Peat permafrost microbial communities from Stordalen Mire near Abisko, Sweden - III_Fen_N3_4 | ecosystem: Environmental > Terrestrial > Soil > Wetlands > Permafrost | place: Sweden: Abisko...
CGGGCTTCACGCACGTGCTCCTGCTGCGTGCAGGGCGGGTGGTGGCCGCAGGCCCTATCCGGCAGAGCCTCACCGGGCAGACACTGACTGAGACGTTCGACGTCCCGCTGGAGATTGAGACCCTCGGGAACCGCTGGACGGCTCGTCTACGTCAGCACTGACGACGCCCGCGCGGGCGGATGCGGAGGGGCCATGGACTCGATGTGGCTGGTGTGGCTCGGGGCAGCCCTGGTGGCGGGCTTGCTCGAGCTGACCTCGATGAGCTTCGTCTTCGTCATGCTCGCCGGGGGAGCGCTGGCCGCCGCCCTCGTCGCAGCTGTCGGAGCCGGCCTGCCCTTCCAGGCGATCGTCTTCGCCAGCACCTCGGCAGTGCTGATCTTCGCTGTGCGGCCGGGCGTCAAGCGCTGGGCGGCCCGCAACGCCCCCTACGTGCCGACCAACGTCGACGCCCTGCGCGGCAGCCGGGCCAGGACCCTGTCCGAGGTCGACCACCGTGGCGGCACCGTCAAGCTGGCCGGGGAGACCTGGTCCGCACGCACGAGCGACGAAGGCACCGTCATCCCCGCAGACCAGCCGGTGGACGTGGCCCGGATCGACGGCGCGACCGCCGTCGTCGTCCCGGCCAGGCGGCAGGACTCGCCACCCCCCTTACCCGAGGCTCCATGGACGGAACCCTGACGTGGACGGACTACAGCCATGACCGCCGGACCCCTGGCGACGCTCGTCGTCGCCGCCCTGTTCATCCTCTTCGTCGTCACCGCGCTGGTGCGTGCGGTGCGGGTCGTGCCACAGGCCAGCTCGGTGCTCGTGGAACGGCTCGGCCGGTACTCCCGCACCCTGGACGCCGGCCTGCACTTCCTCGTGCCGTTCGTCGACAAGCCCCGAGCCACGGTGGACCTGCGCGAGCAGGTGGTCAGCTTCCCGCCGCAGCCGGTGATCACCTCGGACAACCTCGTGGTCAGCATCGACACCGTCATCTACTTCCAGCCGACCGACCCCAAGGCGGCGGTCTACGAGATCGCCAACTACATCCAGGGCATCGAGCAGCTCACGGTCACGACGCTTCGCAACGTCATCGGCTCCCTCGACCTGGAGGAGACGCTGACGAGCCGCGACCAGATCAACGCCCAACTCCGCGGCGTCCTCGACGAGGCCACCGGGCGCTGGGGCATCCGGGTCAACCGGGTCGAGCTCAAGGCGATCGACCCTCCGCACAGCGTGCAGGATTCGATGGAGAAGCAGATGCGCGCCGAGCGGGACCGCAGGGCGACGATCCTCAATGCCGAGGGCGTCAAGCAGTCCCAGATCCTCACCGCCGAGGGTGACAAGCAGTCGTCCATCCTGCGGGCCGAGGGCCAGGCCCAGGCAGCGATCCTTCAGGCGCAGGGCCAGGCCCGGGCGATCGAGCAGGTGTTCGAGGCCATTCACCAGGGCAACCCCGACTCCAAACTGCTGGCCTACCAGTACCTGCAGATGCTGCCCCAGATCGCGCAGGGTCCGGCCAACAAGATATGGATCGTGCCGACCGAGCTGACCCAGGCGCTGCGCGGGATCGGGCAGGCCCTGGGCGGGGCGCAGGACGGCGATACGCCGTGGTCGGCGGGCTCCTCGGGCGGTGGCTCCGGCGCGGGCCTGGGCCCACCGTTGTTCGACATCCCGCAGCTGGAGGATCCGGCCGAGGCCCTGACCCGGGCCCGGGCCGAAGCGGACGCCGCCGCCGCGGACGCCCAGCGCAACCAGCTCACGGCGCCGGTCACGCGGGCGCCCGGGCTGCCGACCCACCAGCCACCCCCGGCGCACATGCCACCCCCGGCACACCGCGTGCCGCCGGGCCCGCCGGGACACGTGCCGCCGGCGTCGGGCCCCCAGGCCCCGCAGGCCCCGCAGGCCCCGTCGGCCCCGCAGGCGCCCCAGGCCTCGCTAGCCGCACCAGCCCCGCCGCGATGGACCGAGCCCCCGGCGGCGCCGCCGCAACCCTGACCGGTGAGCTGCTGAGCTCGGCGAGCTGGGCGTGCCGAGTTACGGCGTCGTGGCCTGCGCCTTGATCGACGCCTCGGTGTCGAGGACCAGGTTGACGTAGGACTGAGCGTGGTTATAGGCGAAGATCGCCCGCTGGTCGCCCGCCGGGGTGCCGTCGACACCGCTGACGCACAGGTAGTGCGCCGCCGAGGCGATCGCGTCCTCGGGGTCCCACGCATCCTTGGTACCGTCGCCGTCGCCGTCGACCCCTTCGACGGCGAAGGTGGCCGGCATGAACTGCATCGGGCCGATCGCGCCGGCCGAGGAGGGGCCGTTGTCGCGGCCGTGCCCGCTCTCCACTTGTCCGACGGCAGCCAGCAGCGTCCAGCGCAACCCCGAGCAGGTGGTGCCGAACTTCTGGTAGGCCGCGAGGTACTCCGCGGGGATCCCCGCCGCCGAGACGACCAACGCCGTTGCGGCTCGTTGGGCGGCCCGGGCCCTGGCCTCTGCCTCGGCGAGCTTCGTCGCGGCGAACGCCGCTGTCGTCGCGTTGCGGGCGGAGGCGTCGAGAGCGCCGAGGGTGCCGTGCGCCTGCTCGAGCAGCCCCTGCGCTGCCGCGGCGTCGGCCTGCAACTTCTCCAGGCCAAGCGCGACGGCCTGGGCCTGCGCGTCGGCGTCCCGCTGCTGCACGACCGAGGAGGTGACGCCGTCCTGCCGGGACTCGACGTCCTTCCTGGACCGGACGACGAGGTCGGCCATCACACGCTGGGCCATGCTGACCCGCCACAGTGCGTCCTGCGGGTTCTGCGCCGTGAGGACCGATGCCGCCAGGGTGGGCGAGCCGCCGCTGGCGTAGAGGGCGCGCACCTCTCGCGCACGCTCGATCCGCGCCTGCGCCAGGCCGCTACGGGCGGCATCGGCCGAGGCCTCGGCCTGGGCACTCGCCGAGAACGACGCCGCGAGGGCGGCCAGCCCCTGGCGGACCTGGGCGCTGGCCTCGGTGTAGGCCTGCGTCAGCTGATCCACCCGCAAGGCCGCCTGCGCCGCCTGGGACTGCGCTCGCTCGGCCGTCGCCGCGGCGTCGGCGGCATCCTGGGCGGCGTCGCCGCGAGCGCCGACCGCCCCCAAGCCCGGCACGAGAAGGGCCAGCACGACGACCGCCACGCTGCGCGCGGCGTTCGCCCGGCCGCAGGCGCGCCGGCGTGCCCGCACCTGTTCCATATCGCACGGATCGGCACCCGGGCACGGGTGCTTGACGCCTGCGCGGGTAACCTCACCCGGTGGGTCTCTGGGAGGCGGTGGTCATCGCCCTGGCCGGCCTGGCCGCCGGCACGATCAACACGATCGTCGGGTCGGGGACGCTCATCACCTTCCCGGTGCTGCTCGCGCTCGGCTACCCGCCCGTCATGGCCAACGTCTCCAACAACATCGGCCTCGTGCCCGGCGCCCTGAGCGGCACGTGGGGCTACCGTCGCGAGCTTCTCGGCCAGGGCAAGACGATCGTCCGACTCGCGCCTGCGTCGGCGCTCGGCGGTGCCGTCGGTGCGATGCTGCTGCTGACCCACCCCGGCTGGTTCACCACGATCGTGCCGGTGCTCATCGCGATCGCCCTCGTCCTCGTCGTGCTCCAGCCCCGGCTGTCGCGCCGGCTGGCGGCCCGACGTGAGGAGGGCGTGGCGGCGCACGAGCAGATCGGGGTGAGCGTCGTCGCCGGCACATTCGCCGCCGGGACCTACGGCGGCTACTTCGGCGCCGCCCAGGGGGTGCTGCTCGTCGGCCTTCTCGGCTCCCTGCTGCCCGAGCCCCTCCAGCGGGTCAACGGGCTGAAGAACCTGCTGTCCGCGATCGTCAACGGCGTTGCGGCGGTGACCTTCGTCGTCGTCAGGCCGCAGGAGATCAACTGGGCGGTGGTCGCCCTGATCGCGGTCGGGTCGGTGGCGGGTGGGTACGTGGGCGCGGGTGTCGGACGCCGGCTCCCACCGCCGGTGCTGCGGTCCATCATCATCGTCGTCGGCATCGTGGCCATCGTCCGGCTGCTCACCGCGTGACGGGCCGGTCCTGGTGAGGCGCGTCGAGCAGGTGAGCGGCCTGGAGGACCCGCGCGTCACCGATTACGTCGCCCTGACCGACGTCGCGCTGCGCCGCCTGCGGGACGTCGAACTCGGCCTCTACCTCGCCGAGAGCGAGAAGGTGATCCGCCGGGCGCTGGCCGCCGGTCACCGACCCCGTTCCATGCTCCTGTCCGAGCGTTGGCTGGAGCCGCTGGCCGACCTCGTCGACCTCGTGGCAGGCGCCGGCGCGCCGGTGCTGGTCGGAGCACCGGCGCTGCTGGAGCAGATCACCGGGTTCAACGTCCACCGGGGCGCGATCGCGTCGATGCACCGCCCCGCTCTGCCTGCACCCGAGGAACTGCTCGGGACCGCTCGACGGGTGGCAGTGCTCGAGGACATCGTCGACCACACGAACGTCGGGGCGATCTTTCGCGGCGCGGCCGGCCTCGGCGTCGACGCCGTCCTGGTCACCCCACGCTGCGCGGATCCCCTCTACCGGCGCTCGGTCCGCGTCTCCATGGGCACGGTGTTCCAGGTGCCGTGGACGAGGCTGCCCTGGCCGGGCGGGCTGACCAGGCTACGGGAGGCGGGGTTCGTCGTCGCGGCCCTGACCCTGACGGCGGAGGCGATGAGCCTGGACGATCTGACGGCACGCAACCCGCCGCGCCTGGCGATGGTGCTGGGCACCGAAGGCGACGGGGTGAGCCGCGCCGCGGCGACCGCAGCCGACCTGGCCGTGCGGATCCCGATGTCCGGCGGCGTGGACTCGCTCAACGTCGCCGCGGCGGCCGCCGTCGCGTTCTACGGCACCCGCCCGGCAGCCGGCACCCGCCCGGCACCCAGCACCGGCTCGGCCGCAGACGTGGGCTGACCAGTCGCGCGCCGCTCCGACGTGAGGCCTTGACGCCCTTACTCCAGGATCTGCTCCAGCGGGCGGCGGGGCGTGGCCGGCGCGTCGACGAGCGCCCGTCCGATCCGGAACAGCACCTGCGGGCGGCCCCAGATGCCGAGCACGTCGGCCACCTCGTGCCGTAGCTCGTGCTGCTGGAGCGCCTGGTCGGCGAACGTGGCGACGAGCCCCTTGGCGGTTGCCGCCAGGAGCAGGCGTTCCAGCGCCATCCCGGCGAGGATCCAGTCGTGCCGGGAGTCGTCCCGGGTGGACACGACGAGCACGGTGCTGCGCGCCAGCTCTTCCTCGACGTCTCCGGCCTCGGGCACGCCGCGATGACCACCGTGGACCAGGGAGTCCACCGGGTACGGCGAGGTGCCCAGCGCGGTCAACGGGATGCCATCGACGATGTCGGAGCCGGTGTCGCGGCGGACCCAGCGCTCGACCTCCTGCTGCAACTCGGCGTCGGCTGCCTGATTGCGGACCGCCCGCCGGAGCAGGTGCGCCAGCCGGCGACGGGCTCCAGGGTCCGCGACGCTGAGCCGGGCCCCCTCGGCAGCCACGGCCTGGCGAAGGTCGAGCAGGTCCTCCTCGGCCACCACGTGGGAGCGGTACACCCGGCGGTGGGTGTGCCGCAGGGGGATCATCCGGTGCAGCATTTCGTCGGTTGCATGGGCCTCGCGCCGGCCCACGGATCTGACGACGCCGACCAGGGTCGGCTCGGCCGGGTCGGGGAGGACCTCGACGCCGGGCACGTGCCCGAGAGCGCGCAACGCGACCCGCGCGTTGAGCACGGCCGCTCCGCACGAAATGGTCCGGTCCCGACCCACTGGATCGATGACCGGCAACGCCCTCGACGGGTCCTCGATGACCGCCAAGCCGTCGTCAAGGCGTCGCAGCCGCCACGGCTGGCTGTTGTGGATCGAGGGTGCCCACCTGGCCGCCTCCGCGACGAGACGTACTTCGTCCTCGGTCAGCCTGCTGGTCGCGGGCATCGCTGGGTTCGCGGGCATCGCTGGGTTCGCGGGCATGGCCGACGACGCCCGGGCAGCACCCGACCCCCCCGGCGTCACCGTCACGTCATCACCTCCGCGTGCCGGTGCCCAGGCGGACACAGCAGGACACCAACGGTTGCGGCAAAGGTAGGCATCGGCGCCGCCGCCGATCGCGGGTCCTAGGTCCTTTCGGGCGGGGCAGGGCGAGCTAGCGTGGAGCCGTCATCGCCGGACCGGTCGGCGGCAGCGGCCGGTAGTGGTCGGTTGAGATCTCGTTCGGCGTGAATCCCGCGACCACCGCATCACAAATAGCTCCAAGCTGGACCATTTGTTCCGGAGTCAACGCGTCGAACAGGTAGCGGCGGACCGTGGCCACGTGGCCGGGCGCGGCCGCTTCCAGGGCGGCGAAGCCGGCCGGGGTCAACGCCGCGAGCGCCCCGCGCCGATCCGACGGGCACGAGCGGCGGCGCACCCAGCCGGCCTCCTCCAGCCTCGCCACGGCGTGCGAGAGCCGGCTGCGGGAGGATTCCGCCGCCTCGGCGAGTTCGCTCATCCGTAACGTCCGCTCGGGCGCCTCGGACAGGCGGACGAGGATCTCGTAGTACGCGTGCGGCATCTGGGCCTCGACCTGCAGGTCCCGGTCGACCGCGGCGGACAGGAGCCGAGTCGCGGCGAGGTAGGAGCGCCAGGCACGCTGCTCTGCGTCGTCGAGCCAGCGCGGGTCCATCCCACCATCGTAACGGTGTCGTTGCGAGGTCAATCATCGTGATCGACTGTTGTCGTCCGTAGACTGCCCCCGTGCCGCACACCCCCGCGCAACCAGTAGGACGGTCCGGACGGCGACGGTCGGGACGACGCCGGCCGGCACCCCGGACGGGCCACGCCGCCGCGGCGCTGCTCGCCCTGCTCTCGCTGGGGCTGGGCGCCTGCGCGCCGGGTCCGGCCGCCGGCAACGCGCGACCTGCCGCGCCGATGGCGTCCGGTGCCGCCCGGTCGGCGTCGGAACCGGGATCGGCGCCGCCGTCTGGATCGGACGGCACGCCGTCGCCGGGCACGCCCGGCTCGGCCGCGCCGGACACCGTGGGCTCCGCGGGCGCTGCGGGCGCTGCGGGCGCCGCTTCCACCGGCCCGATCACGTTGGCCTTCGCCGGGGACGTGCACTTCGCCAACGGGCTCGCGGCGTTGCTGGCCCACCCCCAGAACTCCCTGGCCGGCCTGCGCCCCTACCTGGCCGGGGCCGACCTCGCCGTCGTCAACCTGGAGACGGCGATCACCTCGCGGGGCACACCGCAGCCCAAGCAGTACCACTTCCGCGCCACGCCGTCCGCGCTGGACGCCCTGAAGGTCGCCGGGGTGGACGCGGTGACCATGGCCAACAACCACGCCGTCGACTACGGCGTGGACGGCCTGCGGGACACCCTCGCCGCGCAGTCGGCCAGCCCCATCCCGATCGTCGGGATCGGCAAGGACGCCGCGCAGGCCTACGCGCCGGCGATGTTCGACGTCCACGGGCTGAAGATCGCCCTGCTCGGGGCGACCCAGATCCCGGACTGGACGCTGGCCACCTGGCCCGCCGGCACGTCGAAACCCGGGGTCGCGGTCGCGTCCGCGCCGGCCGACCGGCTCGTGGCAGCGGTGCGCGCCGCCAAGCGGACCTCAGACGTCGTCGTCGTGTACCTGCATTGGGGCACCGACTACACGACCTGCCCGAACTCCCTGCAGGAGCGCACGGTCGCGGCGCTCAGCCGGGCCGGGGCGAGCGTGATCGTCGGCAGTCACGCCCACCGGGTGGAGGGTTCGGGCTGGGCGGGCAGCACGTTCGTCGACTACGGCCTGGGCAACTTCGTCTGGTGGAAGTCTCAGGAACCCGACTCGCGGACCGGCGTGCTCACCGTGACCCTCGACGCCGCAGGGCATCCGGTCGCCCAGAAGTGGCATTCCATGCTCATCGGCAGCGACGGGCTCCCGAGGGCGCCCGGCGCCTCGGCCCAGGCTCGCCTGGACAAGGCGGTCGACGCCGCCCGGGCGTGCAGCGGCCTGCGGCTGCGCCCGACGAGGCCGTGAGCCCGGCGTGAAGCGGCCCCTGTGGCGCTGGAGCGCCACCGAAGTGGTGGCGGCGACGTCGTCGGGCCGGGTGAACTGCCGCGAGGTCGCCGAGGCCGTGCTGGGCCGCATCGAGACGCTCAACGGCCGCGTCAACGCCGTCACGCTGCGGCTGGACGACCAGGCGCGAGCGGCCGCCCGGCGCCTGGACGACGCGTTCGCCCGCGGCGAGCGGCCCGGCCCGCTGCACGGCGTCCCCGTGACGATCAAGGACAACGTCGACGTCGCCGGCCAGCGCACCCCGAACGGGCTGCCCGCCCTGGCCGGGCTCATCGCACCGGACGACTCCCCGGTGACCCGCAACCTTCTGGGCGCGGGGGCCGTCCTCGTCGGGCGCACCAACACCCCCGAGGTGTCCATGCGGCCGACGACGAACAACCCATTGTTCGGGCTGACCCGTAACCCGTGGTCGGACGACATCTCCTGCGGCGGGTCCTCCGGCGGTGCCGGGGCCGCGGTCCTGGCCGGGATGTGCGCGATCGGCCACGGCAACGACGTCGGCGGGTCGATCCGCATCCCCGCCCTGCACTGCGGCATCCCCGGCCTCAAGCCCAGCCAGGGGCGGGTGCCGGCATTCGTGCCGTCGGCGGCCGGCGAGCGGCCGACCGTGGCGGCGCTCATGTCGGTCCAGGGTCCGCTGGCCCGCACCGTCGCCGACCTCCGGCTGGGACTGGCCGCGATGGCCGCGCCCGACCCGCGCGACCCCTGGTTCGTGCCGTCCCCGCTGACCGGAGCCTGCGACGGCTTCGGCGACCACGACGGCCACCGCCCACCGGGCCGGGCGGCCCTGCTGCGCGGGCTGGCCGGCCATCCGACCCACCCCCGGGTGCTGGCCGCCCTCGACCGGGCCGCCGCAGCGCTGGCCACGGCGGGGTACGAGGTGGTCGAGGTCGACGACCTCGACACCCCGGGCGTCGAGCGCGCCGCGCGACTGGCGTTCCGGCTGCTCATGACCGACCTGGACCACCAGCTCACGCCGGTGCTCGACAGCTCGGGCAGCCGCGAGATGCGGCTGTACTGGGGGCAGGTGCTGCACCTGGAGAAGGCGTGCACCACGGTGCCCGACTACATCGACGCGCTCGCCGAGCGCACCACGCTCCAGCGCGCGTGGGCCGCCTTCCTGGCCCGGTACCCGCTGCTCGTGGCACCGCAACTGCTGGGCGGCCTGCTCGCCGTCGACGAGGACATCCGCTCCGAGGAGCATGCCCGGGCCGCGTGGCTGTCGCTCATGCCGAGTATCGCCGTCAACCTGCTCGGGCTGCCCTCGGTGCTCGCCCCGACCGGCCTGGACGAGGCGGGGATGCCGTCCGGCGTCCAGCTGATCGGCCCGAGGCTGCGGGAGGATCTGTGCCTGGCGGCCGCCGAGGTGGTCGAAGCGGCAGTGCCGAGCGTGCCGGACCTGTTCGCCGAGCGGCTGACCGCCTGAGCCCTGGGAGGGCGTCCCCCCGGGTTGCGGTGTTAAAGTGTCGCGGCAACTATTAACCCGTCAACAGACGCCGCCGAGAACAGTATTCGGCCACGGCGTCCAGGAGAGGCGGACATGGAGCGGACCACTGCCCTCGCCGAACGACCACAGCGCACCCCACCCGAGGGCACTCCCTGCGGCGTCTCCGGCGGCTGCACCCCGGACCCGGACCACGACGCCGAGCCCGCGGAGGTCTTCGGCCTCTGGATGTCGATCGCCGCGCAGCACCGGCTCGCGCTGCACCGGGCGATGGCCAAGGCCGCGGTCCACCCGGCCCAGGCCATGATGCTGCGGGTGCTGGCCGACCACGGCGAGTGCGGCCAGAGCCAGCTCGCCGATGCCCTCGGCGTCTCCCGCCCCAACGTCACGCGAATCCTGCAGCGGCTGGAGCGCTCGGGGCTGGTCACCCGGCGCACCGACGCGGCCGACCAGCGCCACTCCCGCGTGGAGCTCACCGCCGCGGGGCGCGAGGTCGTCGACCGCGTGAAGGCGGCCCTGACCGAGCACCTGACCTCGACCATCGCGCAACTGTCCCCCGCAGACCGCAACGACCTCGCCCGTGTTCTACGGGCCTGGACCGAACTCCTCGAGGAGGCA